>Ga0164241_10000533_pt1 | contig 66665 bp, 56 predicted proteins | sample OricomyardsoilBY_FD_108780 | JGI IMG/M metagenome (GOLD analysis project Ga0164241, IMG submission 108780) | Backyard soil microbial communities from Emeryville, California, USA - Original compost - Back yard soil (BY) | ecosystem: Environmental > Terrestrial > Soil > Unclassified | place: USA...
AGAGGATTTGAACCTCCAACAGCCGGCACTCTGCCTGGTTTGATTTGTGCGCGGGCGGGTTTGACCGCGGTGTTCGAGAAAGTGGGTCGGGGTGAGAGGATTTGAACCTCCAACAGCCGGCACCCAAAGCCGGCCCTCTACCAGGTTGAGGTACACCCCGGAGTAAGCGCGAGAAATTTAAGAGGCGCGGAACCTAGCTCATGCCCCTGCTGTTTTCCAGGGGTAGCGGCCGGTTTGCTGCGAGAACGGCTGGAACGGGGGCCGGTTTCGCCGGCGTTCGAGCTTCGAGCAGCTCAGGGGTGCTTGAGGAGCGCGGTGATTTTCTTGAGCGCGGCGGCTTGAGCTTTGCGTTGGCTTACGGCGGCCGCCTCTTGCTGCGTGACCGCTTTCTTTAGCGCGGCGAACTTCTTGGCGCGGAGGGCGCCAAGCTTGTTCATTTGAACGCTGGTCTTCTTCAAAGAGGCCAGATCGGTCTTCGGGCTGAGGGCGGCGGCGGCGATTTTGCCATCCAGCTTGCTGATCGCTTCGATGGTCTTGAGGATGATGGCAAAGGTCATTTGCTTGGGCATTGACCCCAAGTGAGCCTGGACGTCAACACGCGGAGTATCGCGGCGTGGGGGAGTGGCCTATGGTCGGTAGAACGCCATGCATCAGCCCGCCATTCAAGCCGCCCTGGACAACCTCGTCGAAGTCATCCGCACGGCGCTCTCGGCGGAATTCTTGGAGTTCATTCGGGGCGAGGCGCCCGTTCGGCCCAAGCGCGGACCGAAAGCGAAGAAGGGCAAGCCGGCTGCGCGCACGCCGGTAAAGAAGCGCGCCAAGAAGGCTGCCAAACGCGCGGCGAAGTAGCGCCGACCGCGGCGCGGCCGTGCGCTCAATCCGGAATGGGCTCGAGCGTGACCTCGAGCTTGATGGGCTCGAGGCCGGCCGTCACCAGGCGATCCCAGGGGAAAAAGCCGGTTTTGGTGACGGAGATGCGGTGCTGGCCTTCGGGCAGACGGACCCCGTGGGCCGCGACGTAGCCGAGCGGGCCGATGTATTGCTCGTCGATGCTGACGCTGGCGTCGGCGGGAGTGCCCTTGGCGTACGCCATGCTCATCGAAACCGCGGCGCGCGGCTGTGGCGCGCAGCCCGGGCAGGCGCCGAGCAAGATCGCGATCACGAAGCCGATGACACCCAGGAGCGACAACCAAGGCGTCAGACGCTCAGTGAAGCGCTCGGCTTTGGTGACGTTCACCGAGCTCACTCCCACTCGATCGTGCTCGGAGGCTTGGACGAAATGTCGTAGGCCACACGATTGATGCCCTTTACCTCGTTGGTGATGCGGGCGCTCATTTTCGCCAGCAAATCATGGGGTAAACGCGCCCAATCGGCGGTCATGCCGTCGCTGGAAGACACGGCGCGGATCACGCAGGTTTCGTCGTAGGTGCGGTCGTCGCCCATGACGCCGACGCTGCGCACGGGCAGCAGCACCGCGAATGCTTGCCACAGCGATTCGTACAGACCGGCCGCCTTGACCTCTTCTTGCACGATGGCGTCCGCTTTGCGCAGCACGGCCAGGCGCGGCTCCGTCAAGTCACCCAGGCAGCGCACGGCCAGGCCCGGACCCGGAAACGGTTGGCGATACAGCACGTCGTGGGGCATGCCCAGCGCCTCGCCCACGCGCCGCACCTCGTCTTTGAACAGCTCGCGCAGCGGCTCGATCAGCTTCAGCTTCATGCGCTCGGGCAAGCCGCCCACGTTGTGATGGCTCTTGATGACCGCGCTCGGGCCTTTGACGCTGACGCTCTCGATCACGTCCGGGTACAAAGTGCCCTGGACGAGGAACTGCGCGTTCTCGACGCGGGCGGCGTGGGCGTCGAAGACGTCGATGAACACTCGTCCGATGGTCTTTCGCTTCTTCTCGGGATCGGTGACGCCCGAGAGCTCGTCCAGAAACTGTTTCCGAGCGTCGACCGGGATCAGGTTCAGGTGAAAGTGCTGGCGCATCATCGCCGTCACGCTCTCGAACTCGCCCTCGCGCAGCAGGCCATTGTCGACGAAGATGCACACCAGGCGGTCGCCCAGCGCGCGGTGGCAGAGCACGGCCGCGACCGACGAGTCCACGCCGCCCGAAAGGCCGCAAATCACCCGCGCGTCCTCGGGGACCGCTTCCTTGATCTTGGCGATGGCTTCGTCGACGAACGACCCGGGCGTCCAGCTCGGCGACAGGCCGGCGACGTCGAACAAGAAAGACTTGAGGATCTCCAGTCCGCGCGGGGTGTGCGCGACCTCGGGATGAAACTGGATGCCGTACAGCTTGCGGGCCGGATCGGCGATGGCGGCGAGCGGCGCGTTGCCGGACTTGCCGATCGGACGAAAGCCGGGCGGCAGCGACGTCAAGCGGTCGCCGTGGCTCATCCAGACGTTGAGCTTCTCGCCCGCCTTGAAGCTGCCCAAGATACCGACGGGCTCGCCGATTTCGAGCTCGGCGGGGCCGTACTCGCGCTCGTTCGACGATTCGACCTTGCCGCCGAGTTGGTGGGCCATCAGCTGCTCGCCGTAGCAGATGCCCAAGACGGGCAGCCCGAGCTGAAACAGCGCGGGATCACTCTTCGGGGAATCTGCGCCGTACACGCTCTGCGGGCCGCCCGAGAGGATGATGGCGTTGGGTGCGATGGCTCGGATCTTGTCGACCGAGATGGTGCCGGGATGGATCTCGCAATAGACGCTCGATTCGCGAATGCGGCGGGCAATCAGCTGGGTGTATTGCGAGCCGTAGTCGAGGATCAGAACGCTTTGCCGGCTTTCCATCGCGCTTCGCTATCACGTCAGTTGGGAAGCGCAAAGCACGGCGAAGGCTAGCGAGAAGTCGGGGTTTTTCTGCCTGGCGCGGGGGTTGGGGAGACACGGACGAGGGCTCGGCCGACGACCGCGGTGTCGGGGCGCAAGGTGGAAGTGAAGCGGCGGAGCGCCGCCGCGTCGGTAGGCGAGGTGGGGGCCGGGTCCAGCAGCCGCACGAGCCGGTACCGAGGGTCGAGGGCGGCCAGGCGGCGTGCGCTGCGCAGGCGCTGAAGCGCCTGGTCGATCTCCGTCGAGGTCAACACGCCGCCGCTCGACAATCGCTCGAACAGCTTTTGAATGCGCGAGAGCGCCTCGGCTTCTCGCCCTTCGAACGCGCTGATTTGCACGACGAGCGCGCGAGCGGAGACGCCGCCGAACACCAGCGCGCGCGCGGCTCCGAGCAACTCTGGTTCGGCCAGGGCGCGAGCCAACGCGCCGCCCGGGAGGTTCAAGAGCTCCGCTAGCAGGCCGACCTCGCTCCCCCATTTGGGAGCGACCCGAAACGCCAGGTAGCTCCCCTCGGGCGCGCCACCTTCGGTCAGGCTCAGCTCCCCGCGAAGGGGAGGGGTGAGCTCGCTGTCGCAGGGCGAAGGTCGCGGTGGGTCGGGCATTCTGAGCCAACGCGCCAAGGCGCGCGTCACGCCGGCCGCGTCGGTGGCGTTGGTGGGCGAGAGGATGGCCAGACGGTGGGGTAGGCGTAAAAGCTCGCGTTGCCGCGCCAGCACCGCTTCGCGCGAGGCCGCCTGCAGTGACGTAACGCTGCCGCGCGGGGCGAGCGCGCCGACGTGGCCGGGAGCGAGATTTTCCAGCAATGCGTCGAGCAGCACGCGCGGCTCGCCGCCAGCCAGCTTGAGCAAATCGGCTCGCGCTGTGGCCACCTCCAAGGCGCTGGGCGGCGCCAGCAGGGCTTGGCCCAAGGCGTCGCCGAGCCGCGTGGCCGCCTCGGCGTCGGTTTCGCCCGGGCCGCGCTCGGTGAAGCCGAACAGGCCCAGGCCCTCGGCGCCCACCCAAGGCTCGAGCCGCACGGCGCGGCTCGAGCGAGCGGCCGCAGCCGCGAACAAGACCGCGGCGTGGCCGGCGTTCTCGGCGCGCTCGCTGGTGGCGGCGCAGGGTGTGGCGACCAGCGCCCAAACCCCGGGTTGCCCTGACTCGACGCGCAGCCGCGAGTCGAGCGGCGGGGCGTCGGCGCTCGCCCGTTGAACTGCGGCGTCGATGGCCGGCGCTAGCGGCGCTTCATCCGGAGTCGTGAGAGCGACCAGGCGCGCCGGGGTAGTGTCGCTCGTGGGCCCGCTGAGCGCGCCGTACGCGGCCGCCCGCGCCGCCAGGCGTGGGTCTGCGGCGGAGAGCGCCGTGGCCTCGAGCAGACGCTCGCTCCGGGCGTGGGCCAACGAGAGCTCGGCCTCTTCTTCGATCAGGTGGATGGCAAAGCCTAGCCGCTGTGCCTCGGGCACCGGCGAGGCATCGAGGTCGCTATCGATGCGCAAGCAGGCGCCGAGCGGGTGAGCGGTGGCGGTCACGCGGCGAAGCCGAAAGCCGCCTCCGAGCGACGCGAGCCGCACGGAAAGGCCGCTCGTCGAAGCGCCCAAACGCTCCGCCGCCGCGAGCGCGCGGTTCGGATCGCCGACGGTCAGCGCGACCGACAAGGTGGGCCGTTCACCACGCACGACCTCGGTGACGTCACGCTCCGCCAACCTCGACGGCACCGGACCGAGCTCTGGCCAATCTGGCCCTGCTGCCAACGCCTGACCTACCGCCGTGCTGGCCTCGGCGCTCCCCACCACGGCTAGAGCGCTGCGATCGCGGGCAAATGAAGCGACGCGCTCGCGATCCAGCTCGGCCGCGTCGGTGATGCGGCGACGACTCGACAATTCGGCGGAACATTGAGCGACCGCGCTCGGAGCTCGGCGCGTGCCGTCGCCCGGCGTGGGCGTCGCGCTCAGCTCGGCGGCGGTGAGCGGCCGGGCGAGCGCTTGGAGCAGGGCTTGAGTGGCGAGCCGAGCTCGCTCTGGAGTCTCGCCGAGCAGGGTCAGCTCGAAGCCCAAGCCATGCGCGACCACTTGGGTGGCGAAGCCAGCTCGCGACAACCGCTGGCTCAAGACCTCGCCGAAGGCGGCGTGCAGCTCGGGCGTGCTCGAGGCCAACGACGCGAACGCTATCGCCGTTTCGGGATCGCCTTCTCGCTCGATCACGGCGAGCGGAGGCCGGTCGGAGAGCGAGCGTTCTTCGATGCGGCTGCTGGGCCCGCCGGGGGTGACCAAGCGCGCGCCCGCCGGAGGCTTGGCCGAGGCGCAGCTCAGCACGCTAGCGCACAGCAGCCCGGCGACGCCGAGGCGCGACCTGAGCAAGGCCGTGTCGAGCCTGTCGCGCGGAAGGCGCAGCACGCAGCCGGTTTACCCCGTGCCTGGCCGCCGACGCAAACTGGAAGCGCCCCGACGGCCGCTCGGATGCCGAGAAACTCACGCAACTTCCGCGGGCGTACCGACGATTTCACTCAGCTTGCGCTGGATCTTGTGCTTCTTCGAATAAACCGTCTTCACGCTGATGCCCAGCCGCTCGGCCACGTGTTCAGGGCTCAGGCCGTCTTGGTAGTACAGCGTTACGAACTGGCGATCCTTGTCGCTGAAGTCCGCCAGCAGGTTCTGCACCAGCTGGGCGCGCTCGCTCTGCATGGCGCTCTCACACGGGTCTTGATGCTCGCTGCTCAGCGTCTCGGCTTCCGTCAAGCAGACCGCGCTCGGCTCGCGGCGCACGCGGCGCAGGTAGTCGTAGGCGCAATGGGTGGCCAGCATACCCAACCACGTGCCCAGCTTGTTGCCGCGGCTCGGCTCGAAGCTGCGCAGCTTGTGCTTGTCGTTGGCCAGCAGCTTGAGCGAAAAGGTGGCGTAAATTTCTTCGACCGCGTCGACGCTCACGCGACGCGCGAAGCGAGCGACCACGCGTTGGATGCAGCTCGTCACCAAGCGCGCGTAGCGTTGATTCAGCTCACGCCAGGCGTTGGCGTCGCTCGCCAGCAACCGGTCCAAAAGCTCGGCCTCCGACCAGGCGCTGGGCGTGGCGGGCAGGCGCTGGGGGGCGACGGGGGTGCGGTCGCTGATCTGGACGAAGGCGGCGGTTTTGACGGCAACGGGGGACCACATCGAAGGCTCCTTTTCGCGGGCTGTGCCGCGGACGAGGAGCTGTTTTGCAGCTGCCGTACCAGCTTTATTATCTAATAAAAACGCATGGTTGGCTCGGTTGCGCCCAGCGTAACAGTGACGGTGACGCGTCACGATACGGGGGATCCCCGAGGGATCTTACGTCCGTCCGCGTCGGCATCTCCCTCCGCCCGCCCTCGGCATGTCACGCTGGGCGAGTGCCCCCGCGTCTGAAGGCTTGGTTGCTGCTTACCGTGGCCATGCTCAAAGCCCTGCTGCGGCGAGCGTTCGGCGGCTCTTCGGGCATCGAAGCGTTTCGTCGCAACTACGACGCCGACGGGTTGCCGCCCGTAACGGCCGCCGAGCGCGCCGAGCTCTCGAGCTTCAGCCGCTGCGTGGCCTGTGGCATCTGTGACCGCGGCGAGAGCGAGCGCATTGCCGCATCGGGTGGTGCTTACCGCGGCGTGATGCCGCTGATGCTGTCGGCTTCGCGCAGCATGCCGGACTTCCGCGCGGCGGCGTACAGCTTGGGCTTCGTGACGGACGAGGCCCTGGCGGAGAAAGAGAAGAGCTGCCCGGCAGACGTGCCGATGCGACGCATCGCCGCCTTTCTGCGCGCCAAGGCGGCCGAGGTGGGCGGGCCATGGCCGCTGCCCCCTCGCACCGATTCATTGCGGCCCGAACGGCTGTAAACGCCCGGCGCCTACTTCACGAGTGACAGCCGCGGAGCGACCGAGAACGCCGCCAGGTGGCCGCTCTCTTCGGCCACGTAGGCGCCGCAGCGCTCGTCCACGCGCAGCAGATCGGGGATCAAGTCGCTGGGTAGCGTGCCCAGGACCTCACCGTCGCGCGGGCGAATCACGTGCACCTGGTGTTGCGGTACGAACAGCGCGCCGTTGCGCAGCACGGGCTCGAGCCGCCGCGGCTGATCCGCCTCGACGTGCCGAGAAAATACGTGGCTGTAGCGGGGCAAACCCGTGCTGGCTTCGAGGCAGAGCAGGGCGCCCGACGCCGTGTTGGCGATCAGCGCGTCGTCGACGACCAGCCAGGAGGTGGTCGGTGAAGCCAAGCCGGGCGGTTGCTCCCAGAGCGGCGCGCCGGTGTCTCGCGCCAGAGCGCTGGCCCCGACCCCGCGTTTGTCGCGCGTGGGCACGATCACGGTGTTGCCGCTGACGAGCGGGGCTTGGCCCGTGCAGGGGCGCTCTTCCAGCTCGCGCGCCCAGCGCAGCGCGCCGGTCCAAAGATCCACGTGCAAGAGCTTGCAGGGGCCGACCGGGCCGCCCGCGATGGCGAAGGCGGAGTCGTGATCGATGCAAATGTCGCCCGAGAACGGCAGACGGTCGCGCACTCGCCAGACGACCTCGCCCGTGAACACGTCGAGCGCGATCAACGCCGAGTCGCCGCCGGCGACGATCAGCAGCTTGCCCGCGCGGCGCATGCGGTAGCTGGCTGGGCGGCGGCCCGTGTAGCGCCAGCGCACCTCGCCCGAGACCAGGTCGACGGCGGTGACGGCGCGGTCGCCTTCGGCCACCACCAGGAGCTTGGGCAGCGCGGGGCCGTTGACGAGCGCGCCGGTCGCTCCGCCGGCGGCGCGCGGCGCGATGTGCGTGGTGAAGCGAACACCGCCGGTCTCCAAGTCGTGCAGCTCGACGCGCCCGTCGAAGCCCAAGCGAGCCAAGCCGAACGGCGTGACGACGCTGGCGGCGCGGCTGGCCGCGACCCGCCACAGCACGCGCCCCGAATCGCGCAGCAAGCACGCGGTCTCACGCTGCGAGCCGACCAAGATCTTGTCGCCGCATTGAAAGGTGGCGCGCAGGTCGATGTTCGGCACGGTGGCGACCCACTTGGGCACGAAGCGCATCTTGCCGCCGTGCTCCCAGGTGCCGCGGCCGGTTGCGGGCCGGGGCAGGCCGAAGCTCCGGTAGCTGTCGGGCTCCGGATTTTGCAGCGAGTCGTTGGCGTTGGTCTCGCTGACCACGTCGACGATGGCGCGCGCGCTGCGGGCCAGCGCGCGCAGCCGCAGGTTCTTGGTCTGGGACGCGTCGGCGCGCTCCAGGGCTTCGACCAAGGCCAGCGAGAAGCGCGCGCAAGAGAGCACGAAGCCGCGCGGAGCGACGTCGGCCAGCGTTGTGCCCTCTTTTTCGGCGGACGAGGCCGCGCCCACGAGCGTCACGCGCAGCGGGCCGTTGCCGGGGCCTCGACGCACCGACAGCTGCGCGCCGTCCAGCTCCGCGCGGCGAAACACCGCGCGCTCGCTGCGCCAAGCGTCCAGCACGTCTTCGGCGATGGTGAGCAAGCGCTCGGCCATCAAGAACAGCTGGACCTTGTCGAGCTCCAGCGTGCGATTTTTCACCGTGAGCGAGAAGCGACCGGCGGCCAAGAGCGAGTGCAAGTCGGCGCGTTCGAGCCCGGGAGCTTCGGCGGCGGCGGGCCTGCGTTGCTTCAGCTCCACCTCGGCCCCGAAAGCGACGTTGGCGGCGGCCTTGGGCGAGATGGCGACCTTGCGGCGCTCGAGCGGGGCGTGGGCGTAGGTCGGGTAGGGCAAGCCGAGGGCGCGACGCGCGGGAGCCACCGCCGCCGAGGGATTTTGCGCCTCGGCTTGCTCGAGCGCGCGGGCCACGGCCGCGGTGAGCGTCGCGAGCGGCAGCCGGCGGTCGAAGATGGCCACGCGCGGGCTGGGTCCGACCCGGTAGATGCTGAGCAGCGCGTCCACCCCGTCGGCTTCCAGCCCGATCTCCCAAGCTTCCTCTTCCGAGTACAGCGGGAAGCAGGCGCGAGCGCGCTTGCCCCGGTTCAGCTGCGAGAGCGCGTGCCCCAGCTCGACCAGCAGCGCCGCCTGGGGCGCTTCAGTAAGTCTGGCGGTGAGGTTGATGCCATCGACGAACAGATCGAAGAGGCCATGAAGCGGGGTGAGGGCTTCGGGGAGCGGGGTTGCGGCCGGGGGCCGAACGACGACATCTATCGCAGTCATTCCGTGGAGCGAATCGTAGGAACCTGAGACACGAAACGACACTTTTCAGACTCTTTCGCAGAGGAGTGGACAGGCCACGCGAAAGAAGGTTAGGCGCGCCGGCGCGGCGAGGGTCCGGCCGGGGCGCTTGCTCCGCTACAAAAGCTCGGGCTTTGATGCGCTCGATGCCCACGAGCCGCTCGATCGCACCGGCCGCGCCCCCGCCGGGTGGGGCTCGCGCCTGGCTCGGTGGGTTGGGCGCTGCGGCCAGCGTGGGGCTCGCGATGGCGTGGCTGTGGGGCTTCACCGTGGACGACGCGCTCATCACCTGCCGGGTCGCGGCTCACCTGGCGCAGGGCCTGGGTTACCGCTTCAATGTCCCCGGGCCGGTGGTCGACGCCGTCACCCCGCTCGGCTTTGCTTATTTGTTGGCGCCTTTTGCCGGCGCAGGGCCGCTGGCAGCCTTGCAGGCGGCCAAGTGGCTGGGCGCGCTGCTGACGGCGCTGGCGGTCTTCGGGGTGGGCCGTCGGATCTGGCTGCGCACCTCGCCGGCGTATGGTGCAGCCCTCGTGCTCTGCCTGGCGGTGACGGCGCCCATTTCGGCGTGGGGCGTGTCGGGCATGGAGACCGGCCTCGTCACGTTCCTGGCCGTCGGAGCCTTGGGGCAGGGGCGCTTGGCCGACTTTTCGGCGGCGCTTTCGGCGGCGCTGCGCCCCGAGCTTGCGCCTTGGTGCTGCGCCGTGCGGCTGGGTTTTCGGATCCAAAGCCGTGCCCCGCTCGGGCGCGCGCTCTCTTCGCCCGTGCTGGTGCTGGGAGCGGTGGCGCTCGTGGGAGCGGTGCGGTCGCTGGCGTTCGGCCGCGCTGCGCCACTATCGGTGTTCGCCAAGCCGTCGGATCTGGCCCACGGCGTGAGCTACGCCGTGCACGCCTTCGTGCAGACGGGCTTGCCGTTGCTGTGCGTGGCGCCCTGGAGCTTGCAGCGAGGGGCGCCGGTGGCGCGCGTGGTGGCGGTGGCGGGCGCGGCGCATTTCATCGCGCTCGTGCTGGCGGGCGGCGACTGGATGACGCTCTATCGGCTCGCGGTGCCGATTTTGCCCAGCTTCGTGCTCGGCGCGGCGGAGCTGTGGCGCGTGGCTCCGGCGTGGGCCAGCTGGTTACGCGCGGGCGCCTCCTTCGCGATGTCGGTGTACCTGGCGGTCATGGTCGGGCCGGCGGCGCGCAGGGTTGGGCCGGATCGCGCGCAGCTGATCGAAGCCGCTCGTGCTCCGCTCGCTTCGGCCAAAGTGGTGGCCGCGCTCGACGTTGGCTGGGTCGGAGCCGCAGGCGACTTCCAGGTCGTCGATCTGGCGGGCGTGACCGACGAAACGGTGGCGATGCTGCCCGGCGGGCATACCTCGAAGCGCATCGGCGACGGCTTGCTGCGGGGGCGCAACGTCGACACGCTCGTGCTCCTGGCATACCCGCCGCACGACGAGCCGGCGCGCGAGGTCGAGCGCCGAGTATCCATGACTAGCACCGCGGAAGCGTTCGAAATCAAAGCGCGCTTGCCCTTCGCGGGCGGCAAACAACATTACCTGGTGTTGCGCGCGCCGTGAGCGGGCAGAGCTCAGGCGGAGGCGCTCTGGCCCGGCGCGCGGCCGAGCTGGGCCAAGGCCTCGCGCATGGCGCGCGAGTCGGCGAAGCGTTGCTGGGGAAGGGGCGCCATGGCCCGCTGGATCAGCGCGCGCCACGCTTCGGGCATGTCTACTGAAGCGCGATGCACGCCGCTGTCCGCGCCCCGCTCACCCGACCACAGCGACGCGGGCGAGAGCGGCGGGGGCTCGCCGGTGAGGCATTCGTAGAGCACGCTGCCGAGCGCGAAAATGTCTGCCCGATGATCGATCTCGAGCCCCTGTTCCTGCTCGGGCGACATGTAGCCGCGCGTGCCCAGCGGAGAGTTGGCGTTGGTAAGACGCGTCTCGGCCCACTCCACGCGCGCCACTCCGAAGTCGAGCAGCTTGACGTGATCGTGCGCTTCACCCCCGGCTTCTTGCCGTAAGAGCTCGAGGAAGATGTTGCTAGGCTTGATGTCGCGGTGAACGATGCCGGCTGCGTGCACCGCGCCCAGCGCGTCGCACATTTGCAGCGCCAGGGGCAGGAGCGTGCTCGGCGGCAGCGGGCCGACCCGATGCAGGCGCGTGGCCAAAGACTCGCCATGCAGCCGCTCCATCACCAAGTAGCAGGTGCCGTCCGGCAAGTAGCCGTCTTCGAACACCTCGACCACGTTGGGGTGCCAGGCCAAGCCGAGAGCCGCTGCTTCGCGCCGCAGACGATCGGCCGCGACGGTGTCGTGCGCGACCGCCGCGCGCAGCAGCTTGACCGCGACCAAGCTGCCGTCGGAGAGCCGCTCGGCTTCCCAAATCGTCCCGTTGGCGCCCACGCCCAGCTTTTCCGTTAGTCGATACTGGCCGGCCACCACCACGCCTTGCTGAAAGCCGGCGGTGCCGCGGTCACGTGTCTCGCGCAGGGTTTGCGAGCGCTCGAGCGCGTGGATCCGCACCAGATGCGCGCGGGCCTGAATGCGCCGGCGCCAATCGTGCATGGCCAATAGGCCCAAACCCAGCCCGATGGCGAGCCCGGCGCCAGCGCCGAACGGGAGCTCCAGCAGCTCGGAGCTGGCAGCGGCCGTTACTCCGATGCCGCCGCCCAGCAGCAGACCCAACGCCACGGGCCACAGACCCGGCACGCGCCAGGTGACCGAGAACTCTTCGGTCTCGGATTGGGGGCCGTCGGTGTTGGGCAGCGCGTTGACGTGACCGGCGGGCAAGCCGAAGAGCAGGGGCACGGCCGCCAGCTCGGCTTGACGGGCGAGCGAGCACAAGCCGTCACTCTCTTCGGGCGAAGCGCGTCGCACGCGGATGGTGCCGCGCCACCAAGACGCGCCGGAGGCTAGCGTACGCCAGCGTTCGGTCCGGCCTTGCTCGCCCCCGAGTAGCTCCAGCTGGCGGTAAGCGCCGCCTGGATCGGCCGTGCCACGCAGGACATGGGCCCAGGCGCCGAGGCTCTCGGCCCCGACGATGTGGGGTGTGGTTCGGAGCACCGCCTCACGACCGAAGCGGGAGGCGAATGCGACCAGAGCGGAATGCCAGAGCTCGACGGGCACCAGGCGCGTCTCGTCATCGAGGTAGTCGCGATCGAGCTTGGTGCTGAGCAGAAACGCGTCGGCTTCGGCCCGGCCATGCTCGGCCTGGACATAGCTGAGCAGGCTCTTGATCCGCGACGCGGTCGTCTGCCCACCACCAAAGCGCCTGTGCACGCTCAGAGCCTACTGGCAGTCCGACGACCCGACAAGCCAGGAGGCCGGCCCGCGCATTTTGTCGTGACCTTCCGCGCCCCGGCCGGGCTTCTTTGCCGACTGACCGCGCCCGACACTTCGCCGAAACCGCCCAGGGCCGCCAAAGCCCATCCGGTTCGAGCGGAAATCACAGGAGATTGCCGAGGAATGGAGGGTGCGCGAGGGCAGGTAAATGTTATCTTCGAGGTATAGAGATGCAGCCCATGACGAAGCGAGCGAGCTCACCGAGCGCCTTCAGGCGCTGGACGCTCGTCGTGGCGGTGGCGCTCTCTCCGCTCGTGCTCAGCAGCGTGCAAAGCGCCCATGCCGATCCGTTGGCGGTCGTCGAAGGCCAATCGCTCGATGTGCGCGCCGATCATCTGGACGTCGACATCGCCAAAGGCACGGCCGTACTGCAGGGCCACGTCCGCGCAGTGCTGGGTGAGCTCGAGGTCGAATGCGGAAAGATCGACGTGCGCTACGACGAAGCGCCCGTCGTGCGTTACGCGCGCGGCTCCGACGACGTCACGGTGAGGCTCAAGGGTATCGAAGCCAAGGCGGCCGCTCTCGAGGTCGACGTGGCGCGGCGTAGCGTGCGCCTCCAGGGCGGCGTGAAGGTGAGCCGCGGGCGCGGCTGGGTAACGGCCGAGGCCGCACAAATCGACCTTGCCACGCGCCACGTGACGCTGGACGACGTCAAAGGGTCGATTCCGGTCCAAGCGCCCGCGCGGTGAGGCAAAAGCGTTCGGCGCGCCACGCCACATGAGGCGCCAGAGCCGCGGCCGAGGCCCGAGCGACCCGCCCTCGGTGTTCCTCGCCCGGCCGCGCCAGCGGTCTGCAGTTGGTATTGAAACGCCGCCAAAATAAACTGTCTTCCGCGCCGTTTTTTTGTGGGGCGTGTTTCTTGCTTCATGGTTTAGACTGCTGGGTGTTGGCTTTCTGCCAACCTGGGTCCCATGGAAATCAAGCAACAGCTACGCCTGTCCCAACAGCTGGTGATGACACCCCAGCTGCAGCAGGCCATCCGCTTGTTGCAGCTTTCGCGCCTCGAGCTGATCGAAGAGGTGGGCCGGGAGCTCGACAACAATCCTGTTTTGTCCGACGAAGACGCCGGGGAGGCCCGCAGCCGCGGTGACGAGCCGCGCGGTCGCGTCGAGGGTCAGCCGTCCAAGTTGGACGAGCCCGAAGCGTTCTCACGCACTACCGAGTCGAACACGACCGAGAAGGCCTCCCGTGAGGTCGACTGGGAAAAGTTCCTCGAGAACCGAACGCTGCAGACGGCGCCCGGCGGCGGACGCAACGGTTTCGACGAGCTGCCGCCCATCGAGCAGAACCTCACCAAGCCGCGCAACCTGCAGGACCACCTGTTGTGGCAGCTGCAAATGAGCGACTTCAGCGACGACGAGCGCCGCTTCGCCGAGCTGGTCATCGGCAATTTGGACGACAAGGGCTACCTGGATCTAGCCGGCGTGGAGCGTCCCGATGGCACACGCACGCCCGATCTGACCATCGACGAGCTGGCAGAAGAGAGCGGGCTCAACCCCGAAGATGCGCCGCTCGTGCTCGAGATGCTGCAAAACTTCGATCCCATCGGCGTGGCCGCGCGCGACCTGCGCGAGTGCCTGCTGATCCAGGCCAAGGCCGCCGGCTACGAAGAGGGTGAGGCCGTTCTCACCATCATCCAAAACCACCTCCATCATCTGGAGCGCCACAACTACCAAGCCATCTCGCGCGAGATGAAGCTGTCGCTCGAGGACGTGTACGAAGCGGCGAAAGAAATCCAAGATTTCGAGAGCCGGCCGGCGCGAAATTTCTCCGATCAGGACGATCGCACCATCGGCATAACGCCGGACGTTTACGTGCTCAAAGACGGCACCGACTTGGTCGTGCTCGACAACGACCGCGGCGTTCAGCGGCTGTTCATCAACGAAGCGCTGACCAAGCGGCTGATGAAAGACCCATCGGCCAAAGAGTTCATCGGCGAGAAGCTACGCAACGCGCAGTGGCTGATCCGCGCTATCGAGCAGCGGCGCAAGACCATCATTCGCGTGTCCGAGTGCATCGTCGAAAAGCAGCGCGACTTCTTCGAGAAGGGCGTGTCGTATCTGAAGCCCATGATCTTGCGTGACGTGGCCGAGGCCGTCGGCATGCACGAGTCGACGATCTCGCGCGTGACCACGAACAAGTACATGCACACGCCGCAGGGCCTGTTCGAGCTCAAGTACTTCTTCAACTCGAGCATCCGGCGCGTAGCCAACGAAGACATCGCCAGCGAGAGCGTGAAGCAGGCGATCAAGAAGCTCATCGAAGAAGAGGACAAGAGCAACCCCGTGAGCGATCAGGCGATCGTCGAGATGCTCGAGAAGACCGAGGGCATCAAGATCGCTCGCCGCACCGTGGCGAAATACCGCGAGATGCTCGGCATCCTCGCGTCCTCGAAGCGCAAGCGGCTGTTCTAAAAACCGCACGCTGGCGAAAGCTGGCGGCGCGGGCAGTAGGGGATGTCCGCTCGAGAGCTGGTTGCCGGAGGTGACCGCGCCGGAGGTGACCGCCTGCTCGATCCAACGGGCCGGACGACGCCCTCGCGCTGTACGAACGAGCGATAACCTCGGCCTGCGCCTTACTGCGCATTTCTTCTCGATGCTGGGTTGGGAGGCCGGGTTTTGGTTGGGCCGACGCCGCCCAGCTGGGCGGCGAAAAGGGCCTGGCAGAAGCGAGCGGTCGGGGGCCGCGCGTGCACCGGGGAAGCCCTGGCGGGCCTCGGTGGTTTGGGGTCTAATGAGCCAAAGCCCAAGGAGCCCCACAGAACATGAACGTCAGCATCACTTTTCGCCACATGGACGCGAGTGAGGCCATCAAGAAGCACACGTCCGCGAAGCTCGGCAAGCTGCAGAAATTCCTGCGCCAGCCCATGACCGCGAAGGTGACCATCTCGGTAGAGAAGCTCAAGCACGTCGCCGAAGCCCGCATCTCGAGCGGCGGCGCTCATCTGGAGGCAAAAGAAAGCAGCGGCGACATGTACACCTCGATCGATCGCATGATCGAGAAGCTGGATCGGCAGATCCGCGTCACCAAGGGCGCGGCCGAAGCGCGTCGTCGCACCGCCAAAGCGGCGGCTGAAACCGCGGCGGAAGAAGTCGTAGAAGCTCCCGCACGCGCGAAGAAGAAGGCGAAAGCCGCGCGGCCTGCCAAGAAGGTCGCGAAAAAGTCGACGCGATGAACCTGCAATCGAGCGCTATTTCGAGTCCACTAGCCATGCGCCTGTCCGACATCATCACGAAAGACCGAATCTTGGTGGACCGCGACGGCGCTCTGCCCAGCAAGGCCAACGCGCTGCAAGCGTTGGCCAGGCTGCTGGGCTCGGCCGTCTCAGCGCCCGAAGAAGAAGTGTTGGCGCTCCTCTTGGAGCGGGAACAGCTCCAAAGCACCGGTATCGGGGATGGCGTAGCCATTCCGCACAGCGCGCTCGAGCACGCGGAAGCGCAGGCGGGCGCGCTCTTGCTCTTTCCCAAGGGTATCGATTTCGACGCCATCGACGGCCAGCCCGTGCACATCGTCTTCGGTGTGGTCGGGCCCAAGCGAGCCACGGGCGAGCACCTGCGCACGCTGGCGCGTATTTCTCGCCTGCTGCGCGACGACGCGACGCGCAAGCAGCTGGCCAACGCCGAAAGCTCCCAGTCAGCCTACGCGCTGATCGAGGCGCACGACGCGACTTCCAAATGAGGTAAGGCGAGGGTGACCTACGAGCCCCCTTCGCACGCGCTTCGATCCATCTCGGTGAGAGAGTTGCTCGATGACCCCCATCTGGGTCTCAACGTGCGACTGGTTGGAGGCGCGGCCGGGCTCGGACGCGAGATCGCCCATACGCGTATTCAGAAGTCGGGCTTGGTGCTGGTCGGGCATCTGCACGGCGTCGTGCCTTCACGCATTCAGGTTCTGGGCGAAACGGAGCTGAGCTACGCCGAGAGCCTGAGTGAAGAGCAGCAAGAGCGCGCCGCGGTGGCGTTCTTTTCGCTGCCGCTTTCGTGCGTGGTGGTGACGCGTGGCGTGGATCCGCCGCGCGCGTTCTGCTCGGAGGCCGAGCGCACCGGTACGCCGCTCGTGGTGTGTACGGAGCGCTCGTCGCAGGTGATTGCCTCGCTGCACACGCTGCTCGACGAGCGGCTGGCGCCGCGGACGCGCATTCACGGCGTGCTGGTCGACGTGTTCGAGGTCGGCGTGCTCCTGTTGGGCAAGAGCGGCATCGGCAAGAGCGAATGCGCGTTGGAGCTGGTGATGCGTGGCCATCGGCTGGTAGCCGACGACGTGATCGAGTGCGACTATCGCCCTCCCGGCATGGTGTTCGGCCAACCCGCCGCGCTCTTGCGCCATCACATCGAGGTGCGCGGCCTGGGCATCTTGAACATCAAAGACCTGTTCGGGGTGACCGCCATTCGCGAGCGCAAGCGGGTCGATTTGGTGGTGGAGCTGCAGCTCTGGCAGCCCGACGCCCCGTACGACCGCATTGGGCTCGAAGATCGCTACCGCGACGTGCTGGGCGTCTCGGTGCGCGAGGTCGTGTTGCCGGTCCGGCCTGGCCGCAACATGAGCAGCATCATCGAGATCGCCGCGCGCAACGAGCTGTTACGGCAGGCCGGTCACCACCCGGCGCGCGAGTTCGTGAAGAACCTGGAGCAGGGGCTGCTGCGCCCCGAAACCCCGGAAACACGCAGCTTTCGCCCGCCCAGCAGCCAATTTCGCGCCTACTCGGCCAACGAGAGCTCGGCGCCTCCGCCTGTCGCCCCCCCGCTCGGTGGTCCGGAGCGTAAGCCGTGACCGAGCTGCCCGCCGGTAGCGGCAAGGTCACCTCCGTCGTCGTGGTGACGGGTCTGAGCGGCGCCGGCAAATCGACGGCCGTGAACGCGCTCGAAGACTTGGGTTACTTCTGCGTCGACAGCCTGCCGACGCCTGTCTTGCCGAGCACGCTCTCGGCCTTCGCGGCGGCGGGTGTGCGACGGGTGGCTTTTGGCATCGACGTGCGAGTGCGGCGGTTCTTGGACGACGCCGCGGCCGTGCTGCAGAAGCTCGAGAGCCCGGGGGAGCGGGAGCTCACGGTGCTGTTCCTCGACGCCTCCGATGAAGCGCTGCTGCGTCGCTTCTCCAGCACCCGGCGGCCGCACCCGCTGACCACGACGTCGGAGGCCGGCAGCGAGCAAGGCGCCCTCGCGGTGCTCGACGGCATCCGCATCGAGCGCGAGCTGCTGACCGCGCTCCGCTCGCGCGCCTCCATCGTGCTCGATACCACGCGCATGAGCGTCCACGATCTGCGTCGCGAGGTGCTGACGCACTTCGGCCCGAGCGCAGGCGGCGCGCCGCGCCTAAAAGTCCGGCTTTTGTCGTTCGGTTTCAAGTTCGGGCCGCCAGTGGACGCGGACATGGTGTTGGACGTGCGTTTCCTGGACAACCCGTACTTCGTGCCGGCCCTGACCAAGCTGCCAGGCACGAACCAGGCCGTGCGCGACTACGTAATGAGCAGCGACGGCACCGCCGAGTTCTTGGAGATGAGCGGCAAGCTCTTGGAATTTTGCCTGCCGCGCTTCGAGCGTGAAGGCAAGAGCTACCTCACCGTGGGCGTGGGGTGCACTGGCGGCCGGCACCGTTCGGTCGTGGTCGCGGCGCAGTTGGCCGAGCGCTTGCGCAAGCAGACGGGGCTCCCCATAGACGTCCTGCACCGCGACGTGGACCGCGTAACCATCGCTGGCAAGGGCGGCGATCCTGACGGAGGAAGCTCGACATGACCATCGCCAAAGGCACGTTCGAAGTCAGGAACAAGCTCGGTTTGCACGCGCGCGCCGCCACCAAGTTGGTGCAGCTCGCCGCCAAGTTTCCTTGCGAAATCACGGTCGGGCGCGCCGGTCAGACCGCCAACGCCAAGAGCGTGATGGGCGTCCTATTGCTGTGCGGCTCGAAGGGGACGAAGCTCGACGTCGAAGCCAGCGGGCCTTCGGCGGAGGAAGCCGTCGAAAAGCTCGGCCAATTGATTTTCAATCGCTTCGGCGAGGACGAATGAGCGAAGGCGAGGGGCTAAAAGAGACGCGCGCCGAGCTGGCGCTGTCCGGCCTGCCCGGCTCGCCTGGCGTGGCTTTGGGCAAAGCCGTCGCGCTCTCGATCGGCCGCACCGGCGTGGTCCATCGCCACGTGGAGGCCGGCGAGGTGCCCGCCGAGATCGAGCGCTTCAAGTCCGGGGTCGCCAAGGCGGCGGCCGAGCTGCGCGAGCTTTCGGCCCGGGCGCGCGGCACGGCCACCAAAATCGAAATTTCCGTGCTGGAAGCGTACACCCTGATGGTCGAAGACGAGCTGCTGCTGGCAGACGTCACTCGGCGCATCCAGGGCGAGCTGGTGTGCGCCGAGTGGGCCCTGGACGATTCGGTGACGCAAATGGCCGCGCAGCTGCGGCGCGCGGGAGACGCCTACCTGGCCGAGCGCAGTCACGATTTCGAGTTCGTGGGGGCGCGCATCCGTCAATCCATCGGTGGCGGCCAAGCCCCCGTGGTGCCGGAAACGAGCGAGCCGCGCATCATCGTCGCGCACGACCTCTCGCCCGCCGAGACGGTCGGGCTCACGCGCGACAAAGTGCTGGCGCTGGTCACCGAGGTGGGCACCCGCAGCAGCCACACGTCCATCGTGGCGCGCGCGCTCGAGATCCCGGCCGTGGTGGGCGTTGCGGGCGCGCTGTCGCGCATCGGCAGCGGTGATTCGCTGATCGTCGACGGCTTGCGCGGTCAGCTCTTGCTGCACCCGCGCCCAGAGACGGTCAGCGAGTACCAGGCTCGCGCCGCGCGCTTCCGCCAGCTCGCGCGCCTTCGCCGTGAAGCGCGCGACCGGCCCAGCAAGCTCGGCTCCGGCGAGCTGATCGAGCTGCGCGCCAACATCGATCTACCGTCGGAGGCGCTGGGCGCGCTCAGCCACGGCGCGCGCGGTATCGGCCTGTACCGGACCGAATACCTGTACATGGATCGCAGCGAGCCGCCGACGGAAGACGAGCAGTACGACACGTACCGGCGCGTCGCGGAGATCATGAATCCGCTCTCCGTCACGCTGCGCACCTTCGACATCGGCGGCGACAAGTTCGCGTCCGTGCTGCAGACGCCGTCGGAGATGAACCCGGCGCTGGGGCTGCGCGCCGTACGGCTGGGCCTAGCGCGCCCCGAAATTTTCATGACCCAGCTGCGCGCCATGATCCGCGCCACGGCGCACGGCAAGCTGCGCATCATGCTGCCGATGATCGCGTCTCTGGGCGAGCTGTTCGCGGTCAAAGAGCTGTTCGACCAAGCCGTGAAAGACGTCGAAGCCCGCGGGCAGGCACGCGCCGAGCATATCTCGCTCGGCATCATGGTGGAGGTGCCGTCGGCCGCCGTCATGGCTCACGAGTTCGCCGAGCACGCCGAGTTCTTGAGCATCGGCACGAACGACCTCGTCCAGTACACGCTCGCGGTCGATCGTTCCACGCCCGAGCTCGCGTACCTGGCGTCCTACTTCGACCCGGCCATTTTGCGGCTGATTCAGAACGTGATCGCCGCCGGCAAAGCTCGCGAACGGCCGGTGCTCCTGTGCGGGGCCATGGCCAGCGATCCGATGGCGGCTCTGTTGCTGGTGGGCATGGGCCTGCGCGAAATGAGCATGGAAGCGGCGGCCGTGCCGGAGGTACGCGAGGTGCTGGCCAACGTCACCTTGGCCCAGCTGGAACGCGCGGCCAATGACGCGCTGGTGGAGCGTACTGCGGCGGGCGTGCAAGCGGCGTTGACCCGTCATTTCGGCGGCCTGCTCTCCGAAGGCTAAAAAAGCGCGTCGGAGCCGCAACTGCCCGCCGCTCCGACCGATGCGGGGTCATGCGGGGGCGAACGAGGCATTGGGCGCTGTGCAGCGCTTTGGCGCTGGGGTGCGTGGACGCACCTGCGGCAGGGGACGGGTCGACACCCACCCTGACGCTGCTCCACACCGCCGATCTCCATTCGCGAGCTTGGCCTTTTCGCTCCCGCATCTCTCGCTTCGAGGCCGAGCGCGGGCTGGGTCAACCCCTCGCGCTCGAGGAAGTGGGCGGGCTGGCACGGCTGGCCACCCTGCTGGAAGCGGAGCGTCAGCGCGGCCCTGCGCTGTGGCTCGATAGCGGCGACGCGCTCGAGGGCGCAGAGGTGTTCCAACGCTTTGGCGGGCATGTCGAGCTGGAGCTGCTGAGCGCCCTGGGCCTTGGCGCCATGGCGCTCGGCAACCACGAGCTCTCGCTCGACGACGCCGAGCTGGGTCGCCTGCTGGCCACCTCCGCGCGCTTTCCGGTGCTGGCCGCCAACTTGGAGGCGCGCCACGACTCGAAGCTCGAGGGGCGGATCGCGGCCAGCGCGCTGCTACGAGTGGCGGGCGTTCGCGTTGGGGTGGTTGGCGCTGCCAACCCCAAAAGCCCGCCGAATTTGGCCAGCGCGGGCAACCCGTGGCGGCTCGCGCTGGCCCCAGAGCTCGCGAGCGCCGTGCAAGCAGCGGTGGACGAGGTGTCGCCGCGAGCGGAGCTGGTGGTCGTGCTCAGCCATTTGGGCCTCGACGACGACCACGCGCTGGTGGCCGCGACGAGCGGCATCGACGTGCTGCTCGGGGGTCACCAACACGTGCTGACGCCAGAGCCCGAGTGGCAAGACGATTGCGGGCGTGAGCTACAGGAGCGGCGCGGCTGCTCGCCCCGGCGGGTGCCCATCGTGCACAGCGGCGCTTATGGGCGTTGGTTGTCACGGCTCGAGCTCGTGGTCCGCCCCGATCCGGCCGCGTTCGGCGCGCTGGAGGTCGCCGACCTCACCCTGAGCGTGTTACCGCTTTCGGCCTCGGTTGCGGCCCAGCCCGCGGTGGAGCAGTTCTTGGAAGAGCACCGCCCGCCGCCCGAGCCGCCCCTGGCGTTTTTGCCCGCGTCGCTCGGTCGTCGCTCCAGCCTCGGGGGTGATTCGGCGCTCGGCAACCTGACCGTCGACGCCGCGCAGGCCGCCGCCGCGGCGGACGTAGCGCTCTTGAACAGCTCCGGTTTGCGCGCCGATCTCGAAGCGGGGCCGCTCTTGCCCTCGGACCTCGCGTTGGCGTTCCCGTTCGACGAGCCGTGGCGCTTGGTGCGGCTCAGCGGGCGCACGCTCCGGCGCGGCCTCGAGCGCGCCGCGCTCCGGTCGGCACAGCGCGAGTGCGAGTCCACTCTGCAAGTGGCGGGGCTGCGGCTGCGCATCGACTGCAGCGCGTGCCTTTCGCGCCAGCGCGCGTGCTTGAAGGTCGAACGATGGGGCGCAACTGCCGGCGCGACGCTGACCGACGACGCTCAGCTGCTGGTCGCCTTGCCCGAGTACCTCACGCTACCGGGCGCCGATTTCGAGGACCTCTTGGAGCCGGGCAGCGCGCTCGCGGGCAGCACGCTGGACTTCATTGCCCGTCGCTTGGCCTCGCTGCCGGCAACGAGCCGCCACGTCGAGCCATGCGCGAACGCTCTCCAGTCGTGGTCCGGGGCGCGTTGCCGCGAGGCGTTCGGGGCGCTCGCGTGTCCGCTCGACGCCGCGCGCGCCCGCGCTTTCTGCGGAGCCTTGCCCGTCGCGGAAGGAGGCCGCGATGGACGCGTCGAGCTCGCGCCGTAAGCTTCGTTGGCTGTTGGTCGCCTGGGGGCTACACGGCAGCGCGCACGCCGAGCCGCGCACGCACGCCGAGCTGACGTGCGTGCTCGACAGCGGCGATCTGCTGGGCAATGGCTCGGGCTCCGCCCGCGAAGAGCCGCCGTGGCAGGGCGTGGCCAGCTCGCGACGGGGAGACGAGAGCCGCGTGCGGCTCGCCCTGGCCGCCGCGGAGCCAGGCTTTCTGCTCGGCATGACGACCAGCGCGCTGCTGCGCGTCGAGCTCGGCCTGAACGAGCCGGCCCTGGCTAGCGCGTCCGGGTTACGTGACCTCTCCAGCTCCATCGCCGTTTCGGGGCGCTTGCTCGCGCGGACAGAGCTAACCTTGCGCGCGTTTCCGTTCGACACCGACTATCTGCGCTTGGGCTACTTGCACGCGCTCGACTGGGGAGGCACCGATGGCGCGCGCGGCGAATCGATTTTTCTGCAGCCGGCCGGCGCGGCACCCGGGCTCGAGCTGAGTCTCCGGGCACCGCGGGTTCGGCTGTTTTCTGCGCTCAAATGGGCGAATGTCGACGACGCGCTCCGCGGCCGGCGGCGGCTGTGGGGCGTCCTCTCGGGCGGCAGCGCCGATTTGGCCGATGCGCTGCGCGTGGAGGGCGGCTTTGGTTTCTTCCAGCGGCCGAGCGGCGCGCTCGGCGCCGGAGCTGCGCCGAGCCTCGTCGAGGGGGCGTCGCTGCGCGTCGTTTGGCATCGCGGCGTTCACGAGCCCGAGCTCAGCGCCGAGCCGTTCACGCCGCCGCCGCTGAGCGAGGAAACGACGCTCTCAGCCGCTCCCATCGGCCCGGGGCTGGCGTTGGCGCTCGAGGGCGTGACGCTCGTACAACGCTTGCGCCGCTTCGAAAGCCCTGGCGCAGCCTCGCTCCAGCCGGCGCCGGCCGCGGCCTTGTACGGCTCCGCTCGCGGACGCATCTGGGCCGGGCATGCGGCGCTAACCTGGCGGAGCCTGGCGTTCGTGCAGCGGAACGACCTCCGTTCGAGCACGGGCGAGAGCTTGCCGGAGGGCGCGCTCGAACGCGCCGAGCTCGCGGCTTGGCTGGGCGGCAGCGCGATGGTGCGACAGCTCTCGCTGGTGCCGAGCCTGGAGCTAGGGCTTCGTCTGCCCGCGGCGATCGAAATGCCCAGCGTGCTTCCGGGCTTCGGCCAGAGCTTGCTGGCTATCGAGGGAGCGCCCGGGCTGCAGGCACTGCCGGTCGGAGCGGGCCGTCTGCCGGTCGTGGCGGCTCGATTGGGCGCGCGTTTTCAAGCGTCCGCCAGCGTGGCGTTGGCGTTTTTCGGAGAGTACCAGCGCAACCCCAACCGGGTCGTCTTCGCGCCGTCATCCTCGGGAGTGACACGGAGCTTCGCTCCCGCCGACCGCTTGGCCCTGGAGGCGGCAGCTCGAGCTCGCTTCTAGCTTGCTGCGGGGTGGGCCCGTGGGCCAGGCCTGTTTCTTCGTTGAAAGCGGGGCGGCTTAAGAATGAGAGGCCTTTTCCGTATCTACCGCCCGAGTGAAGCGTTTTCTCGGGCTGCTTTGGTCGGCTGTGTTGCTCGGCGTGACGCCCGCGGGGTGCGTCTACGACGCCGACGAGCGCTGTGGTCCTCACCAGGAACCGATCGACAAAGATCGCTGCATCTGCGAGATGGGCTACGTGCCGGGCCCGGCCGGCTGCGTTCCGTGCGGCGAGCACGAGGTTGCGTCGAACGGCGAGTGCGTGTGCGTCGACGACTACGCGCGCGCAGGCGACGGCGCGGCGTGCGAGCCGATTCCGGCAGCGCTGGGCGCGGCTTGCGACACCGTCTCGACGCCGTGCGCCGAAGGCCCTTACAGCTCGTGCCACGTCACGGACGGGAGCTCGGGCTATTGCAGCAACGACTGCAGCTCCGACGACGACTGCGACGGTGGCTACCGTTGTCACCGCGAAGGAGCGGACGGCTTCTGCCGGCGGCCTCCGCTGGGCTATGGCCAGTCGTGCAAATCGCAGGACGACTGCGCCGAGGGTGAGGCAACGTACTGCGAAACTTTGCAGTCCAACGTGTGCTTGGTGCCGTGCGCAGCGGGCCACACGGACGTGTGCTTCGAAGGCGAGGTTTGCTGCAACTTCGGAGTTTTCGCGCCGATTTGCGTACCTGGCGACGCCTGCACCGAAAAGAGCGGGACGGTGGTGCCGTGAGGCGCCGGGGCGCCTGGCTCTCCGGGTTTGCGGCGGTCACGCTGGCCGGAAGCCTTGCCGAGGCACAGCCCACGCCCGCAGCGCCGGCAGCCGTACCCGCCGCTGACCGCGGGCCGCCCACCACGACCGCCGCACCTGCGGTGGCCGATGCACCTGCGGTGGCCGATGCACCTGCGGTGGCCGATGCACCCGCGGCGCCGGCGACCGCGCCGCCAGCCTCGTTGCCCGAAGCGAGCGAGGCGGAGTCTTTGGGCGACTCCTCGTCCAACATGCTGGTCGCCGAAGACGGCCCCAAGCTCGAATTTTACGGCTTCGCCGACTTCAGCTACCTGCACGTGTTCGGCGCGCAGAGCAACGTCAACCGCCAGTACGTGGCGCCCTTTCCGCGCTTCTACGTGGGGCATTTGAACCTGTACATGGCCTCGACGCTCGGCGAAAGGTGGCGGAGCCTGGCCGAGGTGCGCTTCACTTACTCGCCGCTGGGGGAGGACGACAAACCCGCTGCCGACGGCACTTTCCCGGCTGCCGACACCACTGCCGTCGACTATGCCGAGCTACAACGCACGTTCTCGTGGGGCGGCATCGAGGTCGCGCGCGCCTGGATCGAGTACCAGCCGTTCGATTTTTTGAACATTCGTGCCGGTCAATGGCTGACGCCCTACGGCTATTGGAACGACGATCACGGCTCGCCGACCATCATCGCAGTGCACAAGCCATTTCCGATCGGTGATCAGTTCTTTCCCGAGCACCAAACGGGACTCATCGCTCTCGGTCGTTACTTCATCGGCCCCACCGCGATTGGCTACGCGGCCACGTTGTCGAATGGGCGCGGGCCGTACGATGCCATCCGTGACCTCGACAACAACAAGGCCGTAGGCGGCCGGCTGTACGTCGAGTCGTCCTCGTTGGTAGGTAGTTTGACGCTGGGCGTGGCCGCGTATCGCGGGCGCTTCACGGCTTCGACCAAGCGCTATCGCATCGACACCTCCGGCGCCGAGCCCGTCGCGCTCATCTACCGCACGACCGACTCCGCGTACGACGAGCTGAGCCTCGGCGCCGACGTCCGCTGGCTGTGGAAAGGACTGCACGTCCAAGCGGAGGTGATGACGAATGAGGCGCGCTATGACGACCGTCATCGGCCGCGCACGGTCAGCTTCGATCCTACGCCGGCGTTCGCCGCTGACTATCGGCGAATCGGAGGCTACGCGCTGCTCGGCTACCGTACGCCCTGGCTGGGCTTGATGCCCTACGTTACCGGCGAGCATTCCAGCTACACGAATACCGACTTGGCGCCGCCCACCTGGGCGTGGTCGGGCGGCGTGAATCTGCGGCCCACGCCCAACGTCGTGCTGAAAGCAGAGCTGGCGGCGGCGACGTTCGAGGGCACCGGCAGCACGGGTCTCGGTGCAGACAACCTCTACTATTTCGGCTCACAGGTGGCCTGGGCCTTCTGAGATGAGACGTCGCGCTCTTCCGCTCCTCACGCTGGCCGCCGCCATGGCCTCGGCGCTGCTCGCGCTCGCGCCGAGCTCGGTGCGAGCAGGGAACGACGTGGCGCTGGCGATCATCGTTGCCCCTGGCAGCAAGCTCACCAGCATCTCGGTGGCCGATCTACGACGCGTATTCGAGAGCGAGCGCCTGACCGATCCGGAGGGCAATCGCCTGATCGCGCTCAACCACCCGCCAAAAACGCCCGATCGCGTCGGCTTCGACCAGGCCATCTTGGGTCGGGACGCCGACGAAGTCGGGCGCTTCTGGATTGATCGCAAGATTCGCGGCGGCAGCGGGCCGCCGAGGACGGTCGAGAGCCTGGCCACGCTGCGACGCGTCGTGGAAAAGCTGCCGGGTGCCATCGGCTACATTCGCCCGGCTCAACTCTCGGGCGAAGTCCGGGCGATCCGCGTCGACGGCAAACTCCCGGAAGATCCCGGATATCCGGTCCGTTATCGGCCTTAGTCGAGCGGCGGGCGCCCCGCCCACGGCGGCGGACCCGCGCGACTGAACAGACGCTGAGCACCCCGGCGGTTGACCAGGGGGGAACCGTGCGTATACTCGCGCGCTCAAAAAGGAATTCGAAAGGAAAGCCATGCCCCTCGCGCCCGAGGCCAAGACGTCGACCATCACCAAGTTCCGCACGCACGAGACCGATACCGGTTCGCCGGAAGTGCAAATCGCGCTGCTGAGCCAGCGCATCGAGTATCTGACCGAGCACTTCAAGACGCACAAGAAGGATCATCACTCGCGCCGCGGCTTGCTGAAGCTGGTCGGTCAGCGTCGTCGCCTGCTCGATTATTTGAAGCGCTCCAACGTCGAGCGCTACCGCAAAGTCGTGAGCGCTCTCAGCCTGCGCAAGTAGGTTTTTCGCGCTTCGCTCGTCATTTCCGGGCGCGGGCAGGCCGGCTTTCATCTTCGCTTCGTGGAGCGCTGCACGTCAGCGCTCCAGGAATCGAGGCTGAAGGAGGTACCCGCTCCCGGCGTTTTGTCGCACGTCAGCGATCTATCCCGTTGGAGGGAGCAACATGTTCGTACGTGAATCTGTGATGGTTGGTGGGCGCCAGCTCACCTTGGAAACTGGTCGTCTAGCCAAGCTGGCGCACGGCGCCGTTCTCGCCACGTATGGCGAGAGCATGGTGCTCGTCACCGCGGTTTCGACGGAAGAGCGTCCCGGCCTCGATTTCTTCCCGCTCACCTGTGAGTACGTGGAAAAGACCTACGCTGCGGGCAAGATCCCGGGCGGCTTCTTCAAGCGCGAAGGGCGCCTGCGCGACTACGAGGTCCTCTCGTCGCGCCTGATGGATCGCCCGCTGCGCCCGCTGTTCCCCGACGGTTTCAAGAAGGACACCCAGGTCATCGCCACGGTGCTCTCTTCCGACAAAGAGAACCCGACGGACGTCTTGGCCATGTCCACGGCCAGCGCGGCCCTGCACATCTCCGACATTCCGTGGGCGGGCCCCATCGCCGGCATGCGCGTGGCGCGCGTCGAGGGCGAGCTTGTCGCGCTGCCCACCTTCGACCAGAGCGCCAAGGCGGACATCGATCTGATCGTCGCCTGCACCAAGGACGCGATCGTGATGGTCGAGGGCGGCGCCGAAGAAGCGAGCGAGACCGAGATCATCGACGCTTTGTACTTCGCGTTCAACGAGGCCCAGAAGGTCATCGGCTTGATCGAGAAGATCCGCGCCGCGGTAGGCAAGCCGAAGCGTGAATTTTCCGTGCCGAAGCTCGACGCGACCATCGCCGGCAAGGTCGCCTCGCTCGCGGACGAGAAGCTCAAGGTCGCCTGCGTCATCAAAGAGAAGAAGGCGCGCTACGACCAATACGCGGCGATCAAGAAAGAGGTCGTCGCCGCCCTCACGGCTCAGCTGGGTGACGAAGGCTTCAAGGCCGTCGAGAAGCTGGTCAAAGAAGAGATCGAGAACCGCAAGGCTTTCGTGGTGCGCGACATGGTGCTGGCCACCGGCAAGCGCATCGACGGGCGCGACACCACGACCATTCGCCCCATTTCCTGCGAGGTTGGCCTCCTGCCGCGCGTGCACGGCTCCGCGCTGTTCCAACGCGGCGAGACGCAAGCCATCGTCACGGCCACGCTCGGGACCGCCACTGACGAGCAGAAGATCGACGCGCTCACCGGCGAGAGCTGGAAGCGCTTCATGCTGCACTACAACTTCCCGCCCTTCAGCACGGGCGAAACCAAGCCGATGCGCGGCCCCGGCCGTCGCGAAGTCGGTCACGGCGCGTTGGCCGAGCGTGCGGTCACGCGGCTCCTGCCCGATCACGAGGATTTTCCGTACACGATCCGCATCGTGAGCGAGATCCTCGAGTCGAACGGCTCGAGCTCGATGGCCAGCGTGTGCGGCGCCAGCTTGAGCCTGATGGACGCTGGCGTGCCCATCAAGAAGCCGGTCGCCGGCATCGCCATGGGTCTCATCACCGAGAACGGCAAGGTCGCGATCTTGAGCGACATCTTGGGTGACGAAGATCACCTGGGCGACATGGACTTCAAGGTGTGCGGCACCAGCAAGGGCATCACCGCCATCCAGATGGACATCAAGATCGAGGGCCTCGAGCGCCGTGTGCTCGAGCAAGCGCTCGAGCAGGCGCGCGCCGGTCGCGTTCACATCCTCGGCAAGATGGCCGAGACCTTGAACGTGCCGCGGGTGGAGATCAACCGCTGGGCGCCGCGCATCACCACCGTCAAGGTGAAGCCGGATCAGATCCGCATCATCATTGGTCCGGGCGGCAAGACCATCAAGGGCATCATCGATCAGACCGGCTGCAGCGTCGACGTCAACGACGACGGCACCGTGGCGGTCGCCAGCGCCGATTCGGAAGCCGTCAAGCGCGCGATCCAAATCATCGAGGGCCTCACCGCCGAGCCGGAGGTAGGTCGCATCTACCAGGGCACCATCAAGCGTTTGGTCGACTTCGGCGCCTTCGTCGAGATTCTGCCGAACAACGAGGCTTTGTTGCACGTGTCCGAGATCGCGCACGAGCGCATCGAGAACCCGGCCGACATCCTCAAAGAGGGCGACGAGATCGAGGTCAGGGTGATCAGCGTCGAGCGCGACGGCAAGGTTCGCCTGACTCGCCGCGAGCTCCTCCCGTTCCCCGAGGGGCCGGAAGGCGAAGCCGCGAAAGAGCGCATCGCGCGCGCTCGCGAGCAAGGCGGCGGCCCGCCCCGCGGCGGTGGTGGTGGCCGTGGCGGCGACCGTGACCGCGGTGGCCGTGGCGGCGATCGCGACCGCGGCCCGCGCCGCGATCGGCGCTGACGCGAATCAAACGATGCGCAGGGAGCGACCGGTGAGCACTTCGTTGTGTGAGCCGGTCCGATAGCCTCCCAAATCGAGCGTGACGTAAGTGAAGCCGTGAGTCTTGCCAGCCAGGACCACGGCTTCGCGCATTTGTGGCTCGAGGAGGCGCGGCAGCTCTTCCAGATCGAGCTCGATCCGCGCGATCTTGTCGTGGTAGCGCACGCGGCTGCGGCGAAAGCCCAGGGCTCTCAGCTCGGCTTCGAGCCCGCCCACCTGATTGAGGCGCTCCGGCGTGACGCTGGTGCCGTACGGAATGCGACTCGACAGGCAGGCCGCGGCCGGCTTGTTCCAGGAGCCGAGGCCCAGGTGTTTGGCGATCTCCCGCACGTCGGTTTTGCTGAAGCCGAGCTCCACGAACGGGCTGCGCACCCCCGCGCGTTCGGCCGCCTGTAGCCCAGGCCGATAGTCGCCCAAATCGTCCAGGTTGGTGCCGTTGAGGACCCAATCCAGCTGCCATTCTGCGCGTCGCTGCTCCGCGATTTCGTACAGCTCGCTCTTGCAGTGAAAGCAGCGATCTGGGCCGTTGGCGACGTAGCCCTCGCGGCTGAGCTCGGAGCTGTTCACCAAGCGATGCTCGGCGCCAATCTCGCGGGCAATGCGGACGGCGTCTTCGTGCTCGCTGGCGGGCAGGCTGGGGCTCACCGCGGTCATGCCCACGGCGCGGCACGCCGCCGCGTGCTGCGCCGCCGCCAGCAAGGTCGCGCTGTCGATACCGCCCGAGTAACAAACGAGCACCGAGCCCGCCTCGTTCAAGAGCGCGACCAAGCGCTCGAGCTTCACCTCAGCCGCGGCGGTCATTGCCCTCGAGGCATAACACGAGCAGCCGCTGTCAGCTCGCGGCGCCGTGGTCCAAAGCCCCCAACCTCAACGCGTCCAAACCAGACGCCGCGCCGCGAGCTCGAGCGCGAGCAAGGCCCGCGAGCAAGGAAAGAGCCCGCGCGCTCGAGCTGGAGGACGCTCAATCCCAAGGGTGAGGAAAATTGTCCTTCACAGCCCCCGCTGGGCGCTGTATGTAGGGCTAGGCGTACTGCACGAGCAGACAGGAGCGCGACTAATGCACGTCAAAGGTATGGTTCAGGTGGCCGGCGTCACGTACCGCATCGTTCGCATCGAGCGAGGGATGTACGACGCGGTCCGCATCCTGGACGACCAACGTGTCGGTCAGTTTAGGACGATCCCGCGCGTCGAGGTCACGGCCTCGGTCTCCGCTGACGACACCATGGCCGAAATCGCCAAGGCCGCCGTCAAGTGGGGCAAGACCAGCTGGGTTGGTCGCCTCAGCTTCGCGTGAGCCACTCGGCACCTCTCGAACCGGTCACCTTGGGCGCCGAGCCGAAGCCAAAGCGCGTCCGCGTCGGCTCGCTCGAGCTCGACGTGCTCAATCGCGATGAAGCCATCGACGCGGTGGTTCGCCTCGTGCGTGAAGGGCGCGGCGGCACCGTCTTCACGCCCAACGTCGATCATATCGTGCAGGCGGAGCACAACGAGGCATTCCGCCAAGCCTACGCTCGCACCGCGCTGTCGCTCGTGGACGGCACGCCCGTGCTGTGGGCCGCCAAGCTGCTCGGAACGCCGTTACCCGAGAAGCTCTCGGGCTCCGACATGTTCGATCCGCTGCTGGAACGCGCCGCTCGCGAGGGCTTGCGCGTCGTCCTGCTGGGTGGGGGCCCTGGCGTCGCGGAAATTGCCGCCAAGAATCTGCGCGAGCGCCTGCCCACGCTGCAAGTGGTCGACACGCTTGCTCCTCGCATCGGCCTATCCGTCACGGACGAGGAGCGCGAGTGCGTGGCCCGGCTGGTGCGAGCCCGCGCGGATCTGATTTTCGTGTGCCTGGGCGCGCCCAAGCAGGAGCTGTTCAGCGATCGCAACCGCGAGGCGTTGGCGCCGGCCGTGCTGGTCGGGTTCGGGGCCGCCGTGGACTTTGCTGCTGGTACGGTGCCGCGCGCGCCCGGCTGGGTGTCACGCGCCGGGCTGGAGTGGGCGTTTCGGCTCGGGCGTGAGCCGCGAAGGCTAGCCTCGCGCTACCTCCTGCGCGATCCCGAGTTCTTGAAGATCGTGGCGCTGCAGGCTTGGTCGCGCGGTAGCTGAGCCGGCTGCTCACAAGAGCGCGTCGAGCGCGCCCGGGCCGAACTGAACGCTGGGCGGCTGCCCGGCGTTGGCCACCACGACCGCCTGCGCCAGCGAGCTGAGTGGCCTGAGATCGCTCGGCTTGTCGAGGGAGGGAGCGTGCAGGATGACCACGTGGTGGTGGCCGCGAAGCTCCTGAATCGCGCCCTCGAGTAGACCCGAGGTCAACAGCCCTGGCGAGCGCATGCGGCCTTCCACCAAGGCGTGCAGGTTGGGCGTGCAACGAAGCACGGCCCACGGCTTGCTGGGCTCGCCGTCGCTGCGGTGACCGCGCAGCTGCTGAGAAAAACCTGCTCCGGGCGGAGCGTTGACAGCCAGCGCCTGATGTAGCGCGGGTCGATCGAAATCGGCTTCGGCGATCAAAACTTTGGCCCCGCTCTGCGCGAGCGAGAACGCCAGCGCCGCCGCGACTTGCGCTCGGCTCTCGCCCGGCGCGCCCGTGACGGCGATGTTGAGCCGCTGCATCGAGAGCTGATGGAGCACGGCGTCGCGCAGCGGGCTTACTCCGAGCGCTTCCGGATCGAGCTGCGGCCGCCAACCTGGCGCTTCGTGATGCACCAGCGCCCCGTTGTGGCCGGCGGGCGCCGAGAGCGCGGGCGCGGCCGAGAGCGCGGGCGCGGGCGCGGAAGGCACGGCGGCGGCGCGCTGAGCCGGCATGATCTCGGGAGTGTGGCCGGGCGCGCTGCCTGGCACTCCGCTGGCAGGGGGGCGCTCTTCGCGGGCAGCCGCCACCTCGAGCGGCACCATCGAGCCCATGACCTGCGTCTTCCAACGGCCACTGCGCTTGCGCGGCGCCTCTTCGGTCACCACCGCGGGCGCGGCGGCGGGCGGGGCAGGCGGGGGCGTGGTTTCGAAGCGCGCGGCCCAGATCTCCGCGTCGGGATCGAGCGCGGGCGGGCGGCTCATGATCTGGGGAGCATCCGCTCCTGGCGTGGGGGAACGCCGCGATGCCGGAGTGGTGGCGGCGGGGGGCCGCGTCGACTGCAACGGCGACAACCGCTCGACCGACGTTCGTGCCGCACCCGTTACGGGGCCCATGGGCGGTGGATGAGACGAAGAGACCGAGTAGCTACCGGCGCCGGGCGGGGGACGCGACCCAAACAACGGCGCTGCGGGCGCCGCCGCGGGCGCTGCTGCTGACGCTGCTGCCGCTGCCGCTGCCGGCGCTGCTGGCGCTGGCGCTGGCGCCGCCGCCGCCGCCGCCGCCGCGGGCGGAGCGGACCGAGCCGGGGGGGCGGACGAAGCGGAAGCCGTCGTCTCGGCGCGCGCCAGCGCTTCTTCTGAAGGGGCGTGCAAGCCGCCGGGCGAGGTTTTCGAACGCTTGGGGGGCGAGGCGGGCGGCGGACCCGACTTGCCCGAGAGCACGACCGTGCGCTGCACCGCGATCGGGCCCGGTGGTTCCGAAATAGGGCGACCGGCGGGCGGTGGCTCGCTGCCCCGGGGAGCCGGGGGAGGATCACTGCGCGGCAGCGGTGGCTCACTGCGCCCGGTGGCGAGAGGCAGAGTGCGCTCGGGCTGCGCCAGCGGCGCCGCGACCTGGTTGCCCGCCTGAGGAGGGGGCGGGTTGCTGCCAGCTACGGCAGGCGGGCTGCTGCGCGGCACTTGCCGACGCACCGGCTCCGAGCGGCGCGGCAGCACGTAGGCGACCATGGCCGCTGCTATCGTGAGCAGGGCCGCGACGATGCTCAGCACCAGCCGGTTGGGCGTGAGCGGGACTGTCGGCAGTGGCGCTAACGCCGTTACGTGAGCGCTGGCCGTGGGTGGCGGCGGGGCGGCGCTGGCCGCGGCTTGAGCGGCGGCCAGCTCGGCGAGCAAGCTGCGCAGTTGCCCACTCAGATCGGGGGTTACCGACGGCGTCGCGGTCGGACGCGGTTGCCGCAAGGCTGCTTCGCGTCGAGCAATGGTCGTCTTGATCTCGGCGAGCCGGCGATTGAGCTGCTCGGGATCTTGGCCTGCTTCGGCGTACGGGTTGTCTACGGCGCCCTTCGCCAAGCGCTGCTCGATCTGGCGCTTCTCGTTGCGCAGCGCGTCGAGGCCGCTATCACCCACCTGGTTTACTTTACCGGGGCTCTGCTCGAGCGTGATCTCCGGGTGCGCGGTGAGAAATTCGGTGACCGCGCGGCTGCGTTCCGCGAGCGCGAGCGAAAGCGCGTCGTCGCCGGGCGAGGCCGCTAGCTTGGGCACGAGCTTCACGGCGCGCTCGGCCAAGTGGTTGGCGATACGCTGCACGCTCTGCGGCTCGCTCCCGCGGAACTCGACCGTGAAGCCGAGAGCGCCGCGCGATTGGACGCGGATGCCGGCGCGCAGACGGCCGATCGGATCGGGCGACCGGAGCTCCGGCGGCAGATCCATGGCCACCGTCGCCAGGCCTTCACGTTCGAGCAGCGCGGCCTCGATGCGGCCGGCCAGGGCCACGGGGTTTCCGACGTGCGAGCCGCCATCGAGCACCAGGGTGGCTGCGGTCCCGTACGTGCGTGGCCATAGCGCCACGGCGGTGGCCGACAGCAGCAGCACCGAGCCGCCGGCCGCGAGCGCGGTGATGCGTCGGCCCTGGTCCGCGTGGCTCGCCGCCGGCGGCGGGCGAGAGCTGAGGGGACCCTTGGGAGGACTCTGTGTCATGAAGAAACGGCGCCGCGCGGGGGCCAAGTCTGCCCTTGCAGCCGGGATTTTGCACGCCCGGATCGAAGGCGGCAAAGTAAAGACGCGGAGGAAGCGGTAGGCTTACGAGCCGGTGCCGCCCAAAACCACCGGAACTGTCCGCGCCAAGACATAGATGTCGAGCCAAGGCGACCAGCTCCGAACATATTCCACGTCCATGTGCAGACGCCGCTCGAAGGTCGAAGCGTTGCGCTCGGTAACCTGCCAAATGCCGGTAATGCCCGGCTTGACCCGTAAGATGATGGCCTCTTTCTGGTCCATCTCGGGGATCTCGCGCTCCAAATAGGGGCGGGGGCCGACCAGGCTCATGTCCCCGACCAGCACGTTCCACAGCTGCGGCAGCTCGTCGATGCTGTATTTCCGGAGGAAGCGTCCGACGCGCGTAACGCGCGGATCGATGGTGAGCTTGTGGAACTCGTCGTACTCGGCCCGTAGCTTGGGGTCGCGCGCCAGGACCTCGGCCAGGCGCTTCTCGCCGTCGCCGTGCATGGTACGGAATTTCAGCGCCGGGAAGCGGACGCCGTCCTGGCCCAGGCGCTTGTTGTAATAAAAAATCGAGCCCCGAGAGTCGAGCTTGATGGCCAGGGCGACCAAAAACAGGATCGGGCTGACGGCCAGCAGCGCCAACCCGGTAATGGCAATATCCATGACGCGCTTGGCCAAACGCGGACCGGTGAGCAGCAGCTGCCGGCGCACTTCGATGCCGAGCACGCCCCCGAGGTCGCGAGTGGCGGCGCCGAAGTAAGCCAGGTCGAACAAGTCCGGAATTGCCAGCACGCTCTGGAACGACTCCGCGTAGCGCTCGATGATACCGAGAAGAGCGGCGGCGTCGGCTTCCGGCATGGCCACGACCGCAAAGCGGATGTTCAGCCGTTGAGAGAGCACGGGCGCCAGCTCGAGACCGCCCAGGACCGGCACCTCTTCGACCTGGGAGAAATTCGCCCACGCGCTGCGGGTAGACGGGCTGTCGGGCGTCGACTTCGGAGGCTCGCCCGTGCTCTCGGGCACAGCTTCGACCTCGATGTCGTCATCACCCCAGGTGGCGCGCAAGGTGCCGTGCTTGAGCGGGTCGTCGTCGAGCACGGCCACGGGTTTGAGCCCGAGCTGGGGGCGGCGCTGCAACGTCGCGACGACCGCGCGGCCGACCCGGCCTGCGCCCAGCACCACGACCGGTTGGCCCCACCAGCGGCGGCGCGAGAACTTGTAGCGCAGCAGGGCGCGCAGCAGCGGCGTCAGGAAGACGCCCACGAACCAGGTGAGCAGCCAGGCCACGTGCTGCACGCCGTCCCAGCCGCCGCTGCGGACCAAGAACGACACCAGCCACAGGCCCGCGCACACGAACGTGATGGCCAGCGTGCTTCGGCGGATCTCTTCGGGCGGGCTGGGCGGCGTAGCCGCGTACAGCTGGACATACGTGAAGATGAGCACGCACAGCGGCAGCACGGCCAAGACGCCGTAGCGCTGCACGCGGCCCGGGGCGTCGTGGTTGACGAGCAGCCACGCCAAGCCGGTCGCGATGGCCAACGCCAGAACGTCCGACAGCACGACGGAGATTTTCGTGAGCCGAGGGCGACAATGCACCGTCAGGCCCATGATGGAGGGCGTCTCGCGCGCGCGGCTTTCGAGCTCGCGCGCTTTGCCCTTGTCACGCGTGACCCGCACCTGCTCGAGCAGAGCTTCGGCGATGGCACGCGCGTCGCAAGCGCCCATGCGCTTCAGCAAGGCGCCCAGGTGGCCGCCCTCTTCGGTCTGGAGCTTCAGCGCGGCGCGCAGTTGCTCGGGAGTGATGTGCCCGCGACGAAGCAGGATTTGGCCCAGCTCGTCTCCGCGCTTGCGGCGCCGCTTGTAGAACGCGGGGACCTGTTGGTTCGGGTCCTCGGTCGGGTCTTTCGGCGCCACTTCCGTCAATTTAGTGCGAACGTCATATCGCTTCTGTGCGCCGTCTGGAAGAGCGCATGGACGGCGCCTGCCGATCGGCGCGTCCGACCGCTGGCCCCGGCTGCCGGATCGGCCGAGCGTCCGCTAGAAACGCTCGCTCGCCGGTCGCCACCCGTGGCTGCTCAAGCCGCGAGCACCTTACGGAAGTAGCCGATTGTCTCTTTCAAGCCGTCTTCCAGGCTGACCTTGGGCTGCCAGCCCCCGAGCTTGGCGCGAGCCAAATCGATGACTGGCCGACGTTGCTTGGGATCGTCCTCGGGTAGGGGCAAGAACGTGAGCTTCGATTTCGAGCCGACGAGCGCGAGCACTTTTTCGGCCAGCTCGAGCATCGTGAACTCGCCCGGGTTGCCCAAGTTGATGGGGCCCGTAAAGCCTGCCTCGGTGTCCATCATGCGCAGCATGCCTTCGACCAAGTCGTCGACGTAGCAGAACGAACGCGTCTGCGAGCCACTGCCGTAGATGGTGATGTCCTGACCTCGCAGCGCCTGGACGATGAAGTTCGACACCACGCGCCCGTCGTTCGGGTGCATGCGCGGCCCGTACGTGTTGAAGATGCGGATCACCTTGATGTCGGTGTTGTGCTGGCGGTGGTAGTCGAAAAACAACGTTTCTGCGCAGCGCTTGCCCTCGTCGTAGCAGCTGCGGATGCCGATCGGGTTGACCCGGCCCCAGTAGCTCTCGGGCTGCGGGTGCACCTCCGGATCGCCATAGACCTCCGAGGTCGAGGCCTGCAGGATGCGCGCTTTCACGCGCTTGGCGAGCCCCAGCATGTTGATGGCGCCGTGCACGCTCGTCTTGGTCGTCTGCACCGGATCGAACTGGTAGTGCACGGGCGAAGCAGGGCAGGCCAGGTTGAAGATGCGATTGACTTCGACGTACAGCGGGAACGTCACGTCGTGGCGCAGCAGCTCGAACAGCGGGTTGCCGAACAAATGCTGGACGTTGCGCTTGGTACCCGTGAAGTAGTTGTCGACGCACAGGACGTCGTCGCCACGAGCCAACAGCCGCTCGCACAGGTGAGAACCGATGAAACCGGCGCCACCGCTCACCAGGGTCTTGTGCATGGACGCAGCGTCATTACCCGCCAGCTCTGCGGGTGTCGAGAATCGGGCGGTCGAGCCATGAGTACCGGCTGAAGGCTGCTGTCGGGCAAGCGTCAGCCGGTGCTCGTTTGCGGCCGAGGGGCCGGGTGCTCGTTGCCGGACCCGCCGACGCTATTTGCAGGTGCCTTGGCTGGCGACGGCGGTGCCGGCGGCGTTGGCTTGGCAGGGGTTGCCGTAGGGCTTGCCGTCGCAGCCACACACCGGATTCAGCTCCTTGGTACACCCCGCCGGGATGGCCTTGCAGGTGCCCTGACCGTCGGCAAAGCCGCACGCCATGCTGCTCGGGTAATCGCAGAAGTAACCGTCGTCACAGAGGGCGCCGACCAGGCCACCACAGGTTTCGCCCGTGGTCGGGCACTCGCCTTCGGAGCTCACCGACGTTCCGGCGCGGGCCGCTTCGCAGTCGTTGCCGTACGTCTTGCCGTCACAGCCGCAGACCGGGTCATAGAGGCTGAGGCAGCCCACGTCCGTTTGGAGCTTCGTGCAAGTGCCGGTGGCGTCGGCGCGGCCGCAGATCGCGGCGGGCGTGTAGTAGCAATATTCGTTCGTAGCGCAGGTGCCGCCGCTGCGACCGCCGCACGTGTCGCCGCCGGCGTCGCACTCGCCGTTGCTCGCGACCGAAACGCCGGCGCTGGCGGCTGCGCAGTCGTTGCCGTACGTCTTGCCGTCGCAGCCGCACACGGGCGAGTAAACGAGGTCGCAAGCTTCGGGTTTGGGCACGCACGTGCCGGTTTGGTCGCCCGCTCCGCACTGGGCGGTCAGCGGAAAGTCGCAGTACCAGTCTTTGTCACACTCCGCGGGCACGATGCCGCCGCAGGTCTCGCCGCCGCTGGCCCCAGCGCTGCCGGTGCCGCCGACGCTGCCGGTGCCGCCAACGCTGCCGGTGCCGCCGGCGCTGCTGCTACCGCCGCTGCCCGTGCCGCTCGAGCCGGAGCCGGCTTCGGAGCTCGAGCCTGCGCTCGCGCCGGTGCCGGGGCTGCCGGCGGCCGCGCAGTCTTCGCTGGCCGGACAGTCGTCGCCAATGACGCCCGAGTCGACGCAGGCGGTCGCGCCGAGCACGAGGGGTAGCCCTGCCAGGAGCGGCACGAGCCAGGCGTAATGGGCGTGCGAGCGGGCCGAAAAACGGGACGACAATTGTTCAAGCTTCGACATCGGTTCCTCCTTAAGAACTCACTCTCCCCGAGACATATCCGTAAGTCTGGTCTTGGCGCGCTCTCGCTCCTGCACGAGCAAACCCGCCGGAAAGCGCGCTTCGTGCTGGTGGAGCAGCGCAGCGGCTCGGTCACGCTGGCCCGCGGCCAGCGCTGCGAACGCGCCATCCAAGAGCCGCGTCTCTTCCGCGAGCGTGCTGCCTGCTTGCGGGGCGGGCGCAGCCGCGGTCGCGAATTCGGCGCGTGAAGGATGGCTGGGCGCGGCCTCGACCTCGCGCGCTCGGGCGGCCTCGGCAGCTGGAGCCTTGACGACCCGCGGCAGGCGTTCCGGGGCCGGCGCGGCGGGCGCCGCGCGTTCGATGGCGGGGGGCACTTCGACTGCGGGTGCCCGGGGCGGCGCGTTGCCCGGGGCGGCGCTGCTGGGCGGCGAGCCCACGGGGGCGGCGGCCGCTCGTGGACTTTCGGCAGGCCGCTCGAGCAAGAGCCCCACCGCGGGAACGGCGACGGCAGCGGCTAGCCCCAGCTTCAGGCCCCAGGACAAGCCGGCGAGCTTTACGCCCCAGCTGCCCGCGCCGGCGGCGGCGGCCGTCGTGGTGGCCACACCCTGACCGACGGCCACGCCCGCGGCCACGAGGCGCCGACGCAGACGAGCCTCGGTGGCTGGCGTCGGCAGGTCACCACGCAGGGCCTCTTCCAAGACGTCTTCGGGTTCGATGCTCATGGCGGGTTCCTGGGAGAGTCACGGCGCCGCGCGACCTCGGCCTCGAAGGCGAGCCGGGCGGCGCGCAGCCGCGAATAAACGGTGTTGAGCGGGATGCCGACCACGCTGGCGATCTCGGGCGCCGACATCTGCTCGACGCGCGCCAGCACGAAGACTTCGCGTTGCTCGTCGCTGAGCGTGGCCAAGATGTCGTGCGCCAGCGCCAAGCGCTCGCTCGCGAGCAGCGCGCGCTCGCCGCTGCCGGTCACGGCCGTTCGCGGCGCTTGCTCGGGCGCGTCATCGAGCGACGCAGGCTCGCGCAGGCGCCGCTCGCGGTACTTGCGCGCAATGCGCAGCGCGATGGCATAAAGCCAGGTGCGTAGCTCCGCGCCTCCGTCGAAATCCGCGAGCCTACGTTGCACGACCACGAACACGTCTTGCAGAGCGTCGTCGAGCTGGCTGTCACGGACTCCCAGGCTGCGCAGGCAGCGCCACACGTAGCGGAAGTGCGCGTCGTAGACGGCCCCGAGGTCGGGGGTGGGCGCGGCTGCGCCGCGGAGCTCGTCCGCGGCAGAACCTGGCGGGACGGCGCGTCGTCCCAGCGCTTCAGCGACCATCGACGTTCATCCGGCGAGGTCCGGAAATCCGTCTACCAGACCAACCCCAAGCGTACGAAAGCCGAGCCGGCGAGCCACGGGACCGGATAAATTTCGTACGGCGGGCCCGTAACATCTCGGGAATAATGGATAATTTGGAAGCTGCCGCGCACCGCGTTCAGCTGCCCTTCAGCCCCGAGCCCGGCCCAGAACGGCCCGCGTTGGAATGGAATGAAGGCCAGGCCTAGCGTCGGCCCGGCCACCCACACGCTGTCTTGGTGTCCCTTGGCGATGCTGCCGCCGCCTTCGCCGTTGAGGCGTTGGACGGCGAAGCCCAGGCGCGCTTCCCATCGCCGCGAAGGGCGGAACAGACCGGCGACGCCCGCTCCCAGGGCTTGCAGCTCGACCTTCTTGGCTTGGTCGTCGACCTTCTGGGTGGGGGCCAGGTAGCGCAGGCTCGCGCTCAGGCCGAGGTGTCGCCAGAAGGCCTTGCTCTCGAGCTCAAGGGCCAATACCGGGTGAGGCAGCGTACCGAGCGCGACGCCAGCACCAACCCCGAGGGTGAAGCGCGGGTACTCGGAAGGTGGAGCCGGCTTGCGCGGCGACGCGGGCGACGCGGGCGACGCGGGTGCAAGCTGAGCGTCGTGCAGCAGCATGGCCACCGCGACCACGAGCGAAGCGCGAAACAGCTCCGTGCAGCTGGGGTCGTCCAGCTCGCGCAGCTCGCTGCCGATCTGGACGCGCAAGTGATACTGACCTGCCGCGGGCGTGATGGTGACGCGCACGCTGCTGGCCAGCGTGTCGTCGCCGAGGCGCTTGGACAGCTCGCGGTCGAACGAGGCGCGAGCTCCGCACTCCGGAGGAATGTCGGGAGCGGGCACGGCGTGCGCGGGGGGAGCGCCGCCCAGCACGGCGGAGGCGAAGGTCAAAGCGCTCGCGAGCACGCGGCACGGTTCTCCTCGACCGTCGCGCGTTTGGCAAGCGCCCACGCCTAGTTAGCCATGGGGCCCGGAAGGCTGACGCGGACATTGATTGTCCGTGGAGGAGCCTCGAAAGAGCGCTCCTGGCTTCCCTTTTTGCTGGCTGCTACTATGTTCAGTGGATGGCTGTTCCGGCGCACCTCCTCGAGCAACTTCCCCCGGCGTTTGCCCAAGCGGGGGTACGCTGGGCGCGTCCGGCCCAAGGGCCTTCCCAGGGGCTCTCTTTCGGCATTCCCGAGCTCGACTCACTCTTGCCAGATGGCGGGCTGCTGCGCGGTAGCGTGGTGGAGCTGTGCTCGGCCGGTGAGGGGGCGCTCGGAACGTCGCTCGGGCTGGCTGCCTGCGCCCAAGCCCAAGCCGAGGCTCGAGCACGCGGCGGCCAAACCCCCTGGTGCGCCTTCATCGATCCATCGGGCACCCTGTACGGTCCCGGGGTCGCGGCAGCCGGGGTCGAGCTTTCGCGGCTGCTCGTCGTGCGGCCGCCCTTAGCGGCGCTGTCGCGTGTCGCCTTGCGGCTGGCCGAGTCCGAAGCCTTCGCGGTGGTGGTGGTCGATCTAGCCGGCGTCGTGGGCGAGCGCGTGTCCGTTCCGCTCGGCACTTGGCCGCGCGTCGTCCGCCGCCTGGCCTTAGCTATCGAAGGTACCGGTCACAGTTTGCTGCTACTCACCCGTGAGGGTGATCGGCGGCCTTTGCCTTTGCCCGTCGCCCAACGGCTCGAGGTGTCCCGTCCCTCTGCCGACAAGCTGATGGTGCGGGTGGCCAAAGATCAGCGCGGGCGGGTCTCGTCGCCGCGCCCCGTGGCTTGGGCGCGCCAGGGCGTGTGGAGCAGCGTCGCCCCCCAGAACGAAAATGCCAACACCACGCCTGGCCTTCTCCGTCCAGGGCAAGGGGGCCATGTCCGCCGTATTGGCTGAAGCTCGCCAGCGCCGTGTTTTGGCGCTAGTTTTGCCAGATTTATTGGTCGAGCTAGCGCAGCGCCAACGCCTGCTGCAAACGCCCGAGCTACAGGCCGAAGCTCCCAAGCCGCTAGGTGTCGTTTTAGTAGACGAGCCAGAAAAAGCTCCGCCCCAGCAACTCTCGCTCAGCGTAGGGGGCAAGCCCTTGGCGCCCGAGCAAGAGTTGCCCGCTTCCGAGCCACTCGCGGCAGTCAATCGCGAAGCCGAACGCTTTGGCGTGCGTGCCCAGCAGACCATCGCTCAAGCGTCAGCGCTCGTCGCGCAAATTTTAGTCGCCAAAGTGAAGCGCGTCGAGGTCGAGCGAGCGCTCGGCGGCCTGGCGGAGGTCGCGCTCGGTTACGGCGCTACGGTCGCGCTCTCGGCGCCCGATACGGTGTGGGTCGACATCACCGGCTCCTCCCACCTGTTCGGGGGAGAAGAAGCCCTGGCCCAAGACTTGGCCGAGCGCGTGCGCGAGCTCGGCCATCGCGTAAAAGTCGCCGTTTCGGCTGGCCCCGAGCTAGCCCGGGCGTTTGCTCGTTGGGCGGCGCCGCCTCGCCGCAAAGAAGGCAGCGGTGCCGGCGCCGTGGTGGTGATAGCGCCGTCACGCACGCCGCTGGCCGCGGCGGATTTGCCGCTTCATGCGCTGCCGCTAGGCCCCGACAATTTAGGCTACCTGACACGGCTCGGTCTCCTCACCTGGGGAGAGCTAGCGCGGCAGCCGCGCTCGGCGCTCGCGCCCCGGCTCGGTAAAGAAGCCGCGCGCGTGCTGGAGCTGTGCTCGGGTGAAGATAATGCGCCGCTCGTACCCTACACGCCGCCACGCATCCTCGAAGAAGAGAGCACGTGGGACGACGCCGTAGCCGGTACGGAGCCGCTCGGCTTCGTGCTGCGCGGCCTTTCGTCGCGCATGTCCGCGCGGCTATGCGCGCGGGGGGAAGCCGCAGAGGTGCTGGACGTCACGCTGCTGCACGATCCCGTCATCGCTCGTTTTCGCGGCGTGCCGGCGCAAACGCTGCTGCATTTCAAGCTGTCACAGCCCCTCCATCGCGAAGCCGAGCTACGTCGCATCGTGGCTTCTCGGCTCGAACGGCTGAAGCTGGGGGCACCTAGCGTGGGCATGCGGCTGACGGTGCCGCGGCTCGGGCCCATCGTGGCTCGGCAGCTCTCTCTCTCCGAGCTGATGGCCGGCGACACGGCGAGCGGCGAAGAAGAGCTGCCCCTCGTGCTCGCTGAGCTTTCAGCCGATATTGGGGAAGAGAACGTGGGCGTGTTGGGCTTGGTAGATGCTCACCGGCCCGAAGCGCAAAGCAGGTTGGCGGCAGCCTTGCCGGAGCCAACCCACGCCAAACGCCGCAGTAAAAAAGGCCGGGCCGAGCCCAGCGCAACGCCCAAGTCATCGTTGCGCAAGACCGAGCCACCGATTTGGTCGCGGCTGCCCAGCCCACCAACACGGCTGTTACCCAATCCGGTCGAGCTGAGCGCGGTCATCAGCGCCGGCAGCACGCTCGTGCTGGGGCATACGATTTATACGATTGAACGGCTGCGGTTCGAGCAGCGGCTAGATGCGGTTGAATGGTGGAGCCGGCCGGTGGCGAGGGATTATTTACGTCTGTGGCTTCAGAGTGAATCCGGTGGGCTAGAGGCGCTCGTCTACGTCGACCGCCATTCCGGCCGCCGGTTCCTGCAGGCGGTAGGAGACTAAGAAGAGCGAGCGCGCACCCGTGGAGCGCAAACGAGAGGGCAGGTGCGAAGAGCGCGAAGAGCGCGAAGAGCGCGAAGAGCGCGAAGAGCGCGAAGAGCGCGAAGAGCGCGGGTGGGCGATGGAGCCACGCCACGCGAGAGCTCGCGCACGCCCCGTTTCGCGTCGGAAAAGTCAGTTCGATACCGAACTGACTTTTCCGCACAGAACGCCGTGTCGCGTCGCAAAAAGTCAGTTCGACGCAGAACCCCGTTTCGTGTCGGAAAAGTCAGTTCGACACCGAACTGACTTTTTCACGCAGAACCCCGTTTCGTGTCGAAAAAGTCAGTTCGACACCGAACTGACTTTTTCGCACAGAACCCCGTTTCGTGTCGGAAAAGTCAGTTCGACACCGAACTGACTTTTGCGTGGGGAAACCCTCTCGCCAAGTTCGACCTTTCTCGAGATACGCGAGCTGACAAGCTCAGCTTTATTCGCCGAAGGGATAGGGCGCGCAGCCGCGACCGGCAGCGCCCCCCAAGTCTCGTCTTCCGTGCTTGGGAGAAGGCCCCGCGGCCTCGCGAGTGGCCGGATTATTTTCGAGATGCGGTCGCCAAGGACCGGCGGCCTTCGACGATTCCGCCGTCGGCGCTCATCGCCAAAATCAGGCCCGCGTCGGCCATGAGGCTGACGAAGGGAGCCTGGAAGGCGTCGTCTTTCCAGGCCGGTACGAAGGCTTGGCCGGAGCGGGAGTCGCGGGTCCAGAGGGTGCTCAAGCTGGCGACCCATTCGCGGTCGAGCACGTCGACGGCGCAGGCGGAGAGATCGGGCGTGCCGTGGATGACCGAGACGGCGCACTGATCGCGCTCGATACGGAGCGCTACGCCGTTGCTGCCGACCACGAGCGAAATCTCGCGCTCCACGTTGCTGGAGCCGCTCACGAAAGCCCGGGTCTGCGGCACGTTCAGCGGCAGTAGCTCCCACTGCAGCGGCGAATAAATGGCGGCAAAGCCGTGACCGTCGAGGAGCCGGCCGCACACGACCCAGCGCGAGTCATCCAGGCGCAAGAGCGCCGAGACGTTCTGCACGCCGTCGAGCACCAGAGGCTTTAGCCAGCGCCGTGACGACATGGCCAGCAGCATGGGCGGCTGCCCGGGCCGGCGCCCCACGGCCGTGATCAGGTCGTCGAAGCGACCGTTCGCGTCCAACAACTCTAGCGAATTGTCCGGATACAGCACCAAATCTCGCACGCCTGCGGTGGTGCACACCGCCAGCGTGCCGCCCGAGCCGCCCACCAGCCAGCCACCGGCCTCGTAGCGCCGGGTGAAGGTCATGCCGCGCGGTAGATCGCGCAGGGCGCTCTTGGCCCCTAGCCAGGCTTCGCCGCTCCAGAAGAAAGGGCCGCGCGGCGTGAAGGCGAAGCAGTGGCCGTCCGTGTCCCAAGCCGCGCTCTGGATGATCATGTCCTCCCGCGGGCGATGCCGAATCTTCCAATCGAAGCCGGCCAGATCCGCCGGGGCGGCCAGGCTCAACATCGAGCTCATCAAGCGGCGGCTGGAGCGGGGCGGCCCCAGGTGATCGGTCAGCCACGGCAAGACCGAGGCTGCAAACTCATCGGCCGTGCCGGGGCGCAGCGAAGGCTCCAGCGCCGTGGCCCGGGCGATGGCAGCGTCGATGGCGCGGCACGCCTCGGGGCGCTCGCGCAGCTCGGGGCTCAAATTGGCGCACGACAGGATGCTGCGGCGCTCGGGGTTGCGCGTCAGCTCGTAGACGATGAGCGGCGAATCGCCTTCGAACAGGGGCTCGTTGGTCAGCACCGTGAACAAGATGCTGGCCAGCGCGAAGACGTCGGTGTGCAGGCCGAGGGCGGCGTCTCCCTGGACCACTTGCTCGGGTGCGGCGAAGCCCGGCGTGCCCAGGCCCAGCCCGGCGAAGGTGCGGCCTAGCCCCGTCGGCCGCGCCAGCCCAAAATCGGAAATTTTGAAGATCTCGGCCTCGCCGAAGCCGCAACACAGCACGTTGCCGGGCGTGAGATCGCGATGGATGACACCCACGCCGTGGATGGCCGAGAGGCCGGCGGCCATGCAGCGCAGCGCGTGGGCGGCGCGCCCCGAGTCGAAGGCGAAGCCGGTCTTGTGGACCGAGTACATGAGCCGGTCATCGAGCGTGGTGCCCTCGACTCCGCCGTGGACGTACTCGATGGCGATCCAAGGCGTGGGCCGCTTACCGAAGAGTAAGGTTGCGCCCGTGTCGACGAAGCGCACCACGAACGGACAGGTCGGCACGCACTCGTTCAGGCGGCCGAGCGCGACGGCTTCTTTTTGCGCGACCAGCTCGGGCGAGACTTGGTCGCCATAGATCCCAGGCGTGACGACCTTGACGACCACGGGCTGCACGCCGTCCGGCGCTTCGCGCCAAGCTAGGTACACCATGCCCATGCCGCCTTCACCGACGTGGCGATCGAGCTGGTAGCGAACGCCGGGTTGGACGTCCGATTCGATGATCCGACCGCGCAGGGTCGGCGGCGGTATCGATGACCCGCTCACGAGCGCAGAGACCCGCTGGAGATATGCGCCGGGAGCCGCTCCACCATGCTGGGGGTGTGCCTCCGAGGAGCGTGCGCGTAAAGCGGCATTATTTCATCGCGGGTGGATGGGCTTCGCCCGGCGCCACGGAGCGAGAAATTACCTTTGAGACTATCAGTTAACCAATCGTACTTGCTCGAATAATCAATTCTAACTTGGCATTCCGAGCGACACTGATAGCGTGTTCAGTCTCTGATGTTCACGGAGCTACTCGGCCGCTCTTCGTTTTCGTTTCTGCGCGGCGCTTCACACCCCGAAGAGCTGGTGGCCTGCGCCAAAGAGCTGAGGCTCGACGCCATTGCGCTGTGCGATCGCGACGGCCTGTATGGCTCCGTACGGGCGCTGCGGGCCGGGCGAGAGCTCGGGCAGCGCGTGATCGTGGGCGCCGAGCTGTCGGTCGGTGAGCACGCGAAGGGCAGCGAGCCGCCCGTGCTGGCGCTCTTGGTGGAGACGCACGCTGGCTACCGCAACTTGTGCCGGCTGCTCACGCTCGCTCACGAGGGGCGAGAGAAAGGAACCAGCGCGCTCCGGCTCGACTGGTTGGCGCGTCACCACGAAGGTTTGAGCGCGCTCGTGCCAGCACCTCGCCGCCCCGGCGACGAGAGCTCCCCGCCGCCGGCGCTTCTGCAAACGGTTCGTGAAGTGTTCGGAGCGCGTGGCTACTTGGCGGCGCATCGGCACCGCGCTGGCTTCGATCGCGAGCGCATCGCCGCCGTGGAGGATTGGTCGGCTCGCTACGGGCTCGAGGTCGTGGCCAGCGCGCGGCCGCAGTTTCACGAGCCGTCACGCAAGGCGCTGGCCGACGTGCTGTATTGCATCCGCAAGGGCACCACGCTCGAGCGCGCCGGTACGGCGCTTTCGCCCAACGCCGAGGCGGTGCTGTGCTCCGAAGCCGACATATCGAAGCGTTTCGTCGATCACCCGGAGTGGGTGGCCCGCACCGCCGAGGTCGCAGAACGGCTGCTATTTTCGCTGAGCGAGCTCAAGTATCAGTTTCCGTGCACGCTCGAGCCGGGAGAGAGCGCCGATGAAAAGCTGCGGCGAGTGACCGAAGAGGGCCTGGCGCTGCGCTTTACACGAGGGGTGCCAGGCAACGTGCGCGAGCAAGTCGAGAAAGAGTTGGCCGTGATTCAGCGCTTGCAGGTGGCGCCGTATTTTTTGAGCACGCGCGAGGTGGTGGAGATGGCGCGGGCACGCAAGATTTTGTGTCAGGGGCGCGGCAGCGCCGCCAACAGCGTAGTCTGTTACGCGCTCGGTATCACCGCCGTCGATCCGGCGCGCTCGAACCTGCTGTTCGAGCGGTTTCTCAGCGTCGAGCGGGCCGAGCCGCCCGATATCGACGTAGATTTCGAGCACGAGCGCCGCGAAGAAGTCATCCAAGACATCTACGCGCGTTGGGGTCGAGAGCAAGCGGCCATGGTCTCGGAGGTCATCTGCTATCGCGGGCGCTCGGCGCTGCGCGAGGTTGGCAAGGCTTTCAGCCTGCCGCTGGAAACCGTCGACCGGCTGAGCGCCTCGATTGGCCACTGGGACGACGCTGACGAAAGCGAGAAGCACGCCCGCTCTTTGGGCTTGGACGTGGAGGGCAAACGCCTCAGCCAGGTGATCGAGCTGGCGCGGCTATTGGCCGGTTTTCCGCGGCATTTGTCGATTCACGTGGGCGGCTTCGTGCTGTCGGCGGAGCCCCTGTACAGCGTGGCGCCCATCGAGCCGGCCCGCATGCGCGATCGCACGGTGGTGCCTTGGGACAAGGACGACATCGACACGCTCGGATTTTTCAAGGTCGACGTGCTGGGGCTGGGCATGCTGACGGCCATCCGCAAAGCCCTAGCCATGATCCACGCCGACGGTGAGCTACCGGTCCCGGACGGCGCTCCGCCCCTGAACGGCGAGTTCGATCCGATCTTGGCTTTGACGCGCATTCCCGCAGAGGACCGCGACGTGTACGCCATGATCAGCCGCGCCGACACGGTGGGCGTATTTCAGATCGAGAGCCGCGCGCAAATGGCCATGCTGCCGCGCCTGCGCCCCAAGTCTTTCTACGACTTGGTGATCGAGGTCGCCATCGTGCGCCCCGGCCCGATTCAGGGCGGCATGGTGCATCCGTATTTGAAGCGCCGAAATGGCGAAGAAGCCGCGCGCTCTCCGCATCCGATTTTGGAGCCGATTCTGAACCGAACGCTAGGCGTGCCGCTGTTTCAAGAGCAGGTGATGGAGATCGCCATCGTGGGCGCAGGTTATACGGGCGGCGAGGCCGATCAGCTGCGGCGCGACATGGCGGCTTGGAAAAAGAGCGGGCGCTTGCTGCGGCACCGCGAGCGCTTGTTGGGAGGTTTCGAGAAGAACGGCATCTCGCGCGAGTTCGGAGAGGCGCTGTTCGAGCAGATCAAAGGGTTTGGCGAGTACGGCTTTCCCGAGTCGCACGCGGCCTCGTTCGCGCTCTTGGTTTACGCTTCTTCTTGGGAAAAGCTCAGGTTTCCTGCGCATTTTGCCTGCGCCCTGCTCAACTCGCAGCCCATGGGCTTTTACACGCCCTCGACCATCATTCAAGACGCCGTCCGGCACGGCGTCACGATTCGAGACGTGGACGTCACGCGCAGCAACTGGGACAGCACGCTCGAGCGGCTGACGGACGAGCACGGGCGCACGGTGGGTGACGCCGCGACCGGCTCGGCGCTGCGGCTCGGGCTGCGGCTGGTCAAAGGCATCGGTGAAAGCGTGGCCCAGCGCATCGAGAGCGTGCGCCGCGAATGGCGCTTCGCCAGCGTCGACGACGTGGCTCGGCGCTGTGAGCTGCGTAAAGACGACGTCGAGGCGTTGGCCGAGGCCGGCGCCTTCGAGAGCTTGGCCCCCTCGCGACGCGCGGCTTTGTGGCAAGCGCGGCGCCCGCGGGCGCCCGGCTTGTTCGAGGAGCAAAGCGTTCGAGAGCCGAGCGAGCGCTTACCCGAGCTGCGCGCCGGCGAGCGGCTGCTGCTCGACTATCGGCACAAAGGGCTGTCGGTGGGCGATCACCCGATGCGCCATTTCCGCGACGAGCTCCGGGCGCGGCGGGTCGTGACGGCTCGAGAGCTGTTCGACTGTCGTCAAGGGCAGCGGGTCGAGGTAGCGGGAGTCGTCACTTGCCGTCAGCAACCGGCAACCGCCAGCGGCGTCGTCTTCATCACGCTCGAGGATGAAACCGGCTTTTTGAACCTGGTTTTGTGGAGCCGGGTCTATGAAGCGTACCGGCTGCCCGCCCGCCACGCTTCCATCATGCTCGCCCGCGGCACCATCGAGCGCCAAGGGCGCCCGCCCGGCGTGCGCGTCACGACGCCTCACGACCCTCTCGTGGATGAAGCGGCCGACGTCGCCCCCGTCATCCACGTCATCGTGGACGCTCTGCTACGCCTCGACGTACCGGGCCGTGACATTTCCAAGGTGTCGCGCGACTTTCACTAGTGGAGCGCATAGGACCTGCGGTCACCACACCGATAACAAGCCGCTCAAGGGCGGGCGCTTCGCTCCGCGATTGTCCGCTGGCGCTGCGCTACCAGCTAATCGCGCTCCAGCGCGGCAAGCACCAGGCTCGCGCTGATGCCGAGCGTGAGGCTCAGCACCACCGCCACGACCACGCCTTGGCGCGCCAGGGAACGCGCCGCGCCGCCCAGCTCGGCCAAGAGCTGCGTCACCGTTGCAGCTCCGCCAAGAGCTCTTCCATACGATCGTAGCTGGCCTGTGCGCCCTTCTCCATGCCGGTGCCGAGCACCATGTCTCGCACCTCTTGCGTGGGGTAGGCGACGGTCGCGATCAGCCGCGTCTTGCCGTTCTCTTCCACCAGCTCGGAGGTGACGACCGACACCACATCGGGAAAATCCGCAAAAATCTCGGTAAACACGCAGCGGCTCGGCGCCTCGAGCTCACGGTACTCACCGTAGAACGTGGCCTCACCCCGCGGGTGGCGGTTGACGAACTTCCACTTGCCCCCGACTCGCAGATCGATTTCGCACACCGGCACCGAGTAGCCCTCGCCCAGCTGGCCCCACCAACGCTTGACGTGCTCGGGCTTGGTCATCACTTCGTACACCAGCGCGCGTGGCGCGTCGAACAGGCGCGTCATGCGCACCTCACAGGCAGAGGGCTTGGTCACGTCGAAACTATTTTTGTTTGCGGTGCTTGCGAGCATGGCTCTTCTCCTTGACAGGGTGGGTTGGTTTATTCTGAAGCTCGTTCAAGTAGTCTTCGAGGCGGTCGAAGCGCTGTTCCCAGAGCGTGCGGTAGTGCTCCGCCCAGTCCGCTACCTGCTTGAGCGGCGTCGCTTCGATGCGACACGGACGGCGCTGGGCATCGCGCCGTTGGGCGATGAGGCCGGCGCGCTCCAGCACGCGCAGGTGCTTCGAGACCGCGGGCAGGCTCATGTCGAACGGGGCCGCCAGCTCGTTCACCGAGCACTCTCCGCTGGCCAGCCGGGCCAAAATCGCCCGGCGCGTAGGGTCGGCCAGGGCCGAGAATGTCGCCGTCAACGGGTCGGTCTGCATGATTTAACCTGACGGTTAATTAACTTGAAGGTTTATTAGGCTCCGAAGCCCAAGCTGTCAAGCGTCCGCCCAAAAAAGCTGCGCAACCGGGGCGCGCGCTGTCCGAACGGGCCGCATGGGGCGAAAGAGAAGTGTGGGGGGAATGCTGCTGCTTGCTTGCTGGGCCGTCGGCGGCTGCGATCAAGAGCTGGTCATGCCGAACGGCGCCAAGAGCGAGCCCAAGCCGGCGCAAGACGCGCGGAGCGAGGGGTTCACGGGCACCGCTGGAGCGCCAGACGAAGCCGCGCCAGGCGCGCGCCTACCGGTCCCGGACGGCCCGGTGTTTACGGCGTTTGGCGGCGCTGGCGCCGGCGACGGGGGAGCCTCCGGTGGTGATGACCAAGCCAGCTCGAGCCCAGCCGGCGGCGTAGGGGTGGCTGTGCGCGGCGGCGCAGCAGCGGTCGGAGGGAGCAAGGGGGCCGCCGGCACGGGCGGAGCGAAGGCCCACGCCGGCGCAGCCGCCATGGGCGGAGCGGCCGTAGGCGGAGCGGCCGTAGGTGGAATCAGCGGCGATGCGGGCGATGCGGGCGATGCGGGCGATGCGGGCGCCAGCGCCGCCAGCGCGGGTGCATCGCTACTGCTCAGTGAATACGTCGAAGGTACGGGCAGCTACAAAGCGCTCGAGATCTACGCCATCCGGGCGTCTTCGCTGGAAGGCTGCGAGCTGCAAACCTACTCCAACGGCAAGCTCGAGCCGTCGCGCTTGGTGCTGCACGGCGAGCTCGAGGAAGGCCAGGTGCAGGTGCTGTGCTCGTCGGCGTTGGCCGCGTACCAGCCCAGCGCCTGTCATCGCACGACCAACCTCATCTTCAACGGCGACGACGCGCTGGCGCTCAGCTGCGCTGGCGAGTTGCTCGACACCTTCGGCCAAATCGGCGTCGATCCGGGGGAGTCTTGGGATTCGGGCGCCACCGTCGATCACACCTTGCGTCGCCGCTGCGAGGTCACGGCGGGCCAACGCGACGGCCGCTCACCGTTCGAGGTCGACGCCGAGTGGCTCACGCTCGGCGCCGACACGTTCTCGGATCTGGGCGTGCGCAGCTGCGCGCCGCCCTGATCGATCATTGGTTCTGCGCGGTGAGCACGACTTGGTGCTGGCGCGGGTCCGGGCCCGTTGCGGCAGGGGGCAGGGTCTGAAAATAGCGGTAGACGGCCCGCAAATCGTCGTCGGTCATCTTCTGGAAAGACTCCCAGGGCATGGGCGAATCGGCGTGCGCTCGCCCCCCGCGGAAGCGCGCTACGAAGGCGTCTTCGCTCCAGCCTTGCAGCCAACCCCAGCGCGCGTCGGGTGTCAGGTTGGGCGCCAGGTATTTCTTGTTGGGGTTGCCGATGGCCTCGTGCTCCGCGCCGCCACCGAACTCGGGGCCCGCGAACGCGCCGGTGCGCAGGTCGACCTTGGTGTGGCACATCACGCAGTTGCCGATGCTATGGGTGATGTAAGATCCGTACTCGGCGGTCGGCTCGGGCGGGAAGCTTCGGCGCACCTCTCCGCTCGGCCCCTTGGGCGTGAGCACATACGCCTGAACGATGCGGCCGAGCGGGTTGATGTCGTGCCCCGGCACGGCGTGCCGAACGGGCGGCTGCGTGCGCAAATACGAGATGATGGCCGTCAAATCGTCGTCGCACAGCTCGGCGTAGGGCATGAAGGGCAGGGCCGCTCCGCCGTCGGGTTTGACGCCGTACCGAATCAGACGAGCCAGCGCCTGGTCCGATACGCGCCCGATGCCCGTCTCGGGATCGCTCGTGATGTTGGGCACGCGCACGGTGCCCACCGGCAACGCGAACTCTTGTCCGCCGATCAGCGGCCGCCCTTGGCGTGAAGCGGCGGCGGGCTCCACCGCGCCGTGGCACTCGCCGCAGTGCGCCGGGCCCTCCACCAAATAGCGTCCACGTTCGATGACCGCCGGCTCGCGACTGGCGTGGATATTGGGGTAGGGGGCATCCAGGGTGCGGGTTGCGCGGGCGTACGTGACGCCTGCGCCGACGCCCACGAGAGCCGTGGCCAACACACCGATCCGCGAGAGCTTCTGCTTCCAAGAGGACTTCTGCATGAGTTGCCCGTTGAAGTGGCGCGGGCCCGCGCTTCGTTACGCGGCGGCACACATTTTTTTCGTGGGCCGAGCGAGCGGCCGGCGGCTGCGTGCGGCCGGAAAGGCTGGTAACATGGCGCAGTGACAGAGGTTTCGGTCCAGGTAGTTTCGGAGCTCGTCCGTGCGGCCGGGCGCGGCGAGCGCCAAGCCGAAGAGCTGCTGTGCCAGCGCTTTGCCCCCGTCGTGCGGGCCTTCGCTCGGCGCCGCTTGCGCGGCCGCGACGCCGTCGAAGAGTTTGCTCAAGACGCGCTGCTGCTCATGATCGAGGCGCTGCGCCAAGCGCGCGTCGAGCAGCCGGAGCGTATGGGCGGCTTCGTGCTCGGCATTTGTCGGACCTTGGCCTTCGATCGAGCGCGGCAGCGCGAGCGCCGCCAGGCGCTGTGGCATTCCTACGGTCATGCCCTGCAATCCGTGATGGTCGAAGCGGCCGAGCGCGAGCCGTACGAAGTGGCGCACCTGGAAGATTGCCTGAGCCAGCTCTCCAAGCGCGCGCGTGATCTCCTGCGCCTGGGCTACGTGGAGGCGCGCGCCCACGAAGAGGTCGCGGCCGCGCTCGAGATCAGCCCCGCCAACGCCCGAGTGATGCGCCATCGCACGCTGGCCAGCCTGCGCGATTGCATGTCGCAACGCATGTCTTGGGAGGTCGCATGAGCCGGCCCCGCGCCCCTTTCGAAGCGCTGGACGCCTACCAATCGGGCCTCATGCCCGACGCCGAAGCGACCCAGCTCGAGGAAGAGCTGTTCGCCGCTGCCGCCGCTGGCGCGGACGACGAAGCGCGCCTCGTCGATCTCCTGGCGCGACTCGGCCAATTCTTGCTACCCCGTGGCGGCTGGGACATTGGCAGCACGCGCGCCCGCGTCGACGAGCTCGTGGCCGCGGGGCTGCGGGTGCAGGTGTTGTCGGCGCTGGCGGGCGCCCCCGGAGAGCCGCTGCTCCTACCGAAGATCGACGACGACGCACAGCTCGTCGTCACGCACGTGCCCATCGACGTGCGCGGCTACGACTCGGTCGACGTGGTCGTCGAAAAGCTCGACGGCACGGAGCTGAAGACCTTCCGCGACATCGGCTTCGAGCCGAGCGATGGCACCGTGTATGCGTTGTGCGAGGCGCCGCTCGCGCGCATTGCGGCCAAGCAACGCCACGTGCGCTCGCGCATCCTGGGCATGCGCGGCGGCCGCCAGCACGTGGTGGCCGTGTTCGAGACGCGACAAGACTGAAAAACGCCGTAAGGAGCGCGCGGAGTCTCCGCGTCTCCTCACGACGCTGCTGCGAGCCGCGCCACCGTTAGGCGACGGCCGTCGACGATTCGGAGCCGCTGGGCGCCGAGGCCGGCTTCTCCGTCTCGCGCTCGCTGTGCCCGGCCAGCGCGTCGCTGCGGCTGGTGGCATTCTCGTTCACCTTCACGCTGACGACGCGCGACACGCCGGGCTCGCCCATGGTGACGCCGTACAGCACGTCCACGCTCTGCATGGTCTTCTTGATGTGGGTGATCAAGATGAACTGCGAGCTGTGCGTCATCGAGCGGATGGTCTCGTTGTAACGAGTGACGTTGGCTTCGTCGAGCGGGGCGTCGACCTCGTCCAAGATGCAGAAGGGCGAGGGGCGATGCTGGAAGATGGCGAAGATCAGCGAAACCGCCGTCAGCGCTTTCTCGCCGCCGCTCATCAGCTCGATGTTGCCCAGCTTCTTGCCGGGGGGTTGGGCCATGATTTCGACGCCGCTACCCAGCAGATCGTCCGGATCGGTGAGCGAGAGCTCGGCCTTGCCGCCCCGGAACATCTTGAAGAACGTCTTCTTGAACAGGTCGTTGACGGCGTCGAACGTCTCTTTGAAGCGCCGACGCGACTCCTTGTTCATGTGCTTGATGGCGTGCTCGAGCTCGACCAGCGCCTTCTCGATGTCCACCTTCTGGTCGTTGAGCTCTTTGAAGCGGCGCTCCGCGTCGTCGTGCTCGGCCTTGGCGTCCAGATTGACCGGGCCCATGCGATCGATGAGCTGCGTGAGCTCGTCGATGCGGCGCCGCTGCTCGGCGTCCGGCGGCATACGCATGTGGTAGTCGCCGACCACGCGGCGCAAGTCCAAGCCGCGGAAGCGCTCGCGGACCTTCGTCAGCAGGTGCTCGCGCTCCAGTCCGATGCGCTGCGCGGCCATTTCATGGCGACGCACTGCTTCGTCTTGCACTTCGAGGGCGTCGCGCAAGGTCTTCAGCTCCGCTTCTTGGCCCGCCAAGGTCTGGCGCACTTGCTCCAGCAAGGTGCGGGCCTCGTCGAGCTCGACGTGGGCCAGCTTGGCCGTTTGCAACGCTTCGATGCGCTGCTCACGCGCGATCATGATGCGCGCGGCCGTCTCGCCGAAGGCGACCGAGGCTTCGTTCAGCTCTTCGTCGAGCTTGGCGCCGCGCGTTTCCAGCTCCACGAGGGCGGTGGCGACGCGCTCGAGGGCAGCGCGGGCGGCCTCGACCTGCTCTTTCACCTGAGCCAAGCGGACCTTGCGCTCCGTCACGAGCGAAAGCTGGGTGGCAACGCGCTCGCGCCAGGCAGCGGCGGTGCTCTCGGCGCGTGCCAGCTCTTGGTTCAAGAGCTCGAGCTGGGTGCGCAGGGCGTCCAGCTGAGCGCGCGACTCCGCCTCCAGCACCGCAGCCTGCTCGAGCGAAGCGTCGATGTCGGTGAGCTCGAGACCCAGCTTGGCGATGCGCGACTCGGCGCGCTCGATCTCGTTCACGGCGCGGGCCAGGTCCTTCTCTGCGGTGATGTGCGCGACCTCGCCCACGTGGGCTTGCTCGCGCGCGCGCTCGAGGGCGGTGCCGACCTCGGTCAGGCGCGCCCGCAAGGCGGTGTGCTCGGCTTGGACGCGGCTGTGCTCGGCCTCGAGCCGCGTCACGTCCGCGCGCAGCTCTTTCATCTCGCGCTTTTGCTCGATCATGCCGCTGGCGACGTCATCGCCGCTGCCGCCGCTGACCACGCCGTCAGGGCGCGCCACCGTGCCGTCGAGGGCCACGGCGGTAACGCCGGCGGCGCGCGCCACCGCGACCGCGTCGGCCGCGCTGGCCACGTACACCGCGTCGCCCACCAGCGCGCGCAGCGACTCATCGCCTTCGGCGAAGGTCAGGCGATCTGCTAGGCGACCCAGCACGCGCTCGTCTGTGCACGCCTTGGCTTCGCGCTCGGCGCCGGCCTCCAGCGCGACCACGTCGGCGCGACCGCGCGAAGACTTCTGCAGGTCGGCGAGCAGCTCCAGCCCGACCGAGGTCTCGCTGACGACGACGGCTTGCAGCGTCCGACCGAGCAAACCGGCCACGGCCAGCGTGAGCTCTTCCGGCGCCTCCAGCCGATCGGCGACCAAGCCGAGCACCCGCGCGTCACCCTTGCCCAAGATGGCGCGAGCGCCGGCGCCTACGCCTTCCAGGCGGCGATGCAAATCTTCCAGCGCGCGCAGGCGATTGCGCTTGAGCGACAGCTCGTTCTTGGCCGTGTCGACGGCGCGCTCGCTCTCGAGCTGGCCCGCACGCAGGCCTTCCAGCTCTTTCTCGAGCTGCGCCTTCTCGTCGGCGCTCAGCTTCTTGCCCTCGGCAAACTCTTGCACGCTCTGGGTGAGCGCCAGCTTGCGCGCGACGTGATCGGCGAGCTCGACCGTGAGCGCTTCGCGCTCCGTCGACACCTTGTCGCGCCGGGCGCGGCCGTCTTCCACGCGCTGCGCGACGCCGTCGATGCGGGCTTCGGCGCCCGCCGCCTGCGCGGTCAGCTCGCCCGTCTTGCGACGGAGATCGAGCACGGCGTCGCTGGCGTGCGCTTCTTCGCCCTGAAGCTCGGACAGGGCTTCGGTCTCGGCCAAGGCGTCGGCTTCGCGGGCGCGCTCGTCTTGCGAGAGGTCGTCGATGCGCGAGCTGAAGTCGGCTTGCTCGGACTTCAAACCGGTGACGCGCGTCTTGATGTCGTCCAGCTCGGTGCGACCGGCCGCGATACGATCGCCCAAATGGCTGAGGCGATCGCGCGAGCGCTCGATCTCGGCGTGCAGGGTGCTGACGTCGTTGTCGGCCTCGAACGCGCGGCGCGAAGCTTCGTCGGTGCGGGCCTCGGTGAGGCCCGATTGCTCGCGCACCACCTCGATTTCGGTCTCGCGCTCGCGCAGGGCGGTGCGCGAAGCGCCCGAGCTTTCGCTGGCGGCGGCCAGGCCGTCGGTCTCGACGCGCTCGGTGACGATCAGCTCCAGGAGGCGATGGCTGGCGTCGTGCAGTGACAGATCATCGAGCTCTTTGCGATACTCGATGAAGCGCTCGGCCTTCGCCACTTGGCGCTTGAGCGAGGCGCGCGAGCGATCGATCTCAGAGACGATGTCGCTGATGCGCAGCAGGTTTTGCCGCGTGAGATCCATCTTGCGCTCGGCCTGCTTGCGGCGCTGCTTGTACTTGGTGACGCCGGCCGCTTCTTCGATGAACAAGCGGCGGTCTTCTGGACGCGAGCTGACGATTTGGCCGATGCGGCCCTGCTCGACGATCGAGTACGCCTTGGTGCCGACGCCGGTGCCGAGGAAGAGCTCGGTCACGTCGCGCAGGCGGACCTGCGTCTTGTTGAGCATGTACTCGCTCGTACCGTCGCGATACAGGCGGCGGGTAACGGCGATCTCCGGGTAGTCACGGTACTCGGGGGGAAGCGTCTCGGCGTATTCGGGGTTGGTATTGTCGAAGGTGAGGGTCACCTCCGCCATGCCGTTCGGCCCGCGCGATTCGGAGCCGTTGAAGATGACGTCTTCCATGGCGCGGCCGCGCAGGTGCTTGGCGCTCTGCTCGCCCAAGGTCCAGCGGATGGCATCGACGATGTTGGACTTGCCGCATCCGTTGGGACCGACAATGCCGACGATGTCGTGATCGAAGTGGATGACGGAACGGTCCACGAAGGACTTGAATCCCGTAATCTCGAGCTTCTTAATGTGCATTCAGGCTGTCCTCGACGAATCGAAAGATGGTCTATGGTACCCCGCCAAACGCGTTAGCGGGTCGGCGCTCCGACCGGACGGAGCGCCGTGGCAACGTACGTCACTACATGTATCGTCACGTCGCTTATTTGGGATCTACGCCCCTGAACGCATGCGTACAAGTCCGAATGGCAAATTTTCAGCAGATTCGCCGGCACCCCAACCGTTTGGGCAGTGGCCAGGCGTTCAACCCTATTGGTTGGGGGTAGCTTGTTAGATAAGCGAGCCCGGCCCCAATCCCTAGGGCCCCGGCCGCTGGGCTTGTTGTTGGAAAGTGGTCCCGGGAGGGTCGCGCGCTTCGCTCGAATCGAGGTGGAGCACTCGCGCGCGCGGATCGCCGTTAACGCACTTTGGTACCCGCTGATCACGACGCGCGATTGAGCGCAGGCTGACAAAAGCCGGCGCGACTGGGCAAGACCCGAGCACGCGAGGGACGCAAGGCCTACAGGCCGCCGAGATGAAATCCCAGCCAAGGCCGGCGCAAACGCGTGGTTCGACCCGATAGGGACGCGCGGACGCCAGGGTTGCCGCGGTGCGACGAGAGCCCGCGACTAAAACCCCGGTTGACAACGGAGGGCTACGGAATCATTTCAACTTAGCCACATGACCTACGAGTACGCTTGCACCGCCTGCGGCCATGCCTGGGAAGCGGAGCAGTCAATCAGCGCGGCACCGCTCACCGAGTGCCCCAGTTGCCACCACGCTACGGCCAAGCGCCAGGTCTCCGGCGGTGCCGGCTTCATCCTCAAGGGTGGCGGCTGGTACGCGGACCTGTACAGCAGCAGCGGCGGCGCCAGCAAGAGCTCCACAGAGAGCAGCGCGGCCAGCTCCAGCGACAGCAAGCCCAAGACGGAGTCGACGTCGACCACCAGCTCTACGGACGCGCCGAGCCCGGCCGCGCCCGCGAAAGCCAGCACGGGAGCGGCGAGCAGCTGACCATGGATCCGCGGCGCAGCACGCCTGAGCTCCGCACGGAGATAGCGCGGCTGGATCGCGAGATCTTGGAACGGCTCGAGGCGCGCGCCCGGGCGTCGAAAGAGATTCGTTCGCGCGCCGAGAGCGAGCCCGCCCCCGACACGACCGATCGCGACGCGCTGGCTGCCCTCGGCACCGCCGCCAGCGGCGACTTACCGAGCGAAGCGCTGTACGCAATCTTCTCGGCCATTCGCGCCTCGGCGCGGGCGCTCGAGCAGACGCCGCGTGTTGCCTACTTGGGGCCGGAAGGCGGCTTCTGTCACGTGCTCGGGCGCGCACACTTCGGCGCCGGCGGCGCGTTCATCGAGTGCCCCTCGGTGCGCGAAGCGCTGGAAGAAGTGGCGCGCGGGCGCGCCGCTTGCGCGGTATTCCCCTTCGAATCGTCGGTCGACGGCTTGGTGCAAACCTCCATCACCGCGCTCATCGACACCGAGCTGGTGATAGTGGGGGCCCGTACGCTGCCCATGACGTTCCAGCTCATGGCCAAAGCGGCCGCCCTCTCCGATCTCGAGAAGGTGTACACGACGCCCGCAGGTCACGCGGCTTGCCAGCGCTTTTTGGACCTGGAGCTGCCGCGCGTCAGCGTCATCGACGTGCGCTCCATGAAAGTCGCGGCCGAGCTGGCGCAAGAAGACCCGAGCAGCGCCGCTCTGCTGCCGGAGCCGACCGGGCTCGAGCAGGGCCTCGCGCTGCTGCGCGAGAACGTAGCGGACGTGGCGGAGATCAAGATGCGCTACGCCATCGCGGCGCCACGCCCCGCGAGCCGATCCAGCGCCGACGTGACGTGCCTGCTGTTCAGCATCGACGACAAGCCCGGCTCGCTGTTCGACATTTTGCGACACTTCGCCGAGCGCGGCATCAATCTGCGTCGCCTGCACTCACGCCCTGCCGGCCGCGAGCCGTGGGACTACGTCTTCTACGTCGAGATTGGCGGACACGCGACCGAGCGCTCGGTGATCACCGCCCTCGAAGCGGTCAAAAAGAGCACACGTTATTTGCGCGTCTTAGGCTCATTCCCTCAAGAAGCCTGAAAACGGCCGCTGCGCGCCTACTGCCGTTTGCCACGTGGCGGCGCTGCCGCCGGGGTGCAAACCCAAAAATAAGCTAGGCTCCGTGCCGACATGCCTCTGGTGATTCCGACGATTGAAGGGCTGGCCGCCTACGAAGGCGGCAAGCCAATTGAGGAGCTGGCGCGCGAGCTGGGCATCACGGACGCCGTGAAGCTGGCGTCGAACGAGAACCCGCTCGGGCCGAGCCCGCGGGCGCTCGACGCGGCGCGGCGCGTGCTGGGTGACTCGAGCCGCTACCCCGACGGCGCGGCGTACGAGCTGCGCGCCAAGCTGGCCAACAAGCACGGCGTGCGCATGGACGAGATCCTGCTCGGCGCGGGCTCGAACGAGCTGCTCGATTTGGCCGTGCGCACCTTCTGTACGCCCGCGGAGCACATCGTGTTCGGTGAGCCGGCGTTCGTGGTCTACCGCATCGCCGCGCTGTCGTGCGGCGTCCCGTTCACGGCCGTGCCGCTCACGGCTGGCCTCGTCCACGACCTGCCGGCCATGGCCGCCGCTGTTACGCCCGCAACGCGGGTGATGTTCGTCGCGAACCCCAACAACCCGACGGGCACGCACGTGGGCCGCGCCGCAGTGGAGAAGCTGCTGCGCGAGGTGCCGCCGCACGTGATCATCGTCATGGACGAGGCGTATTTCGAGTACGCCGACGCGCCCGACTACCCCGATTCGCTCGAGCTGCGCGGCTTGCGCGAGCGGCTGCTGGTTTTGCGTACGTTTTCCAAGATCTATGGCCTGGCCGCGCTGCGAGTCGGCTACGCGGTGGGCCCGCGAACGCTCATCGACTACATGAACCGAGTGCGTGCCCCGTTCAACGTGAGCACGCTGGGCCAAGCCGCGGCCAGCGCCGCCCTAGATGACCAAGATCACGTCGAGACGGCGCGGGCCCTCAACGAGAAAGAGCGCGCGCGGGTGACCGCGGCCTTGAGCGCGCGGGGCCTTACCGTAGCGCCCTCGCAAGCGAACTTCGTGCTCGTGGACGTGAAACGGCCCGCGCGCCCGGTGTACGACGCGCTGCTCAAGAAGGGCGTGATCGTGCGGCCGTTCGCCAGCTTGCCCACGTCTCTTCGCGTCACAATCGGCACCGAGCGCGAAAATGAGCGGTTTCTAACGTCGCTGGCCGAGGTGCTGTCATGAAGCGTCGCCTCGCTTTGTGGGCGTTCGCGGCGCTGGGCCTCGCGCTCGGCGGCTGCGCCAAGACCGAAGACGTCATCGTTCACACCGGTCAAGGCAAGGAGAAGACGGCCCAACAGATCGACGCAGATCCGTTGGCGCTCTTGCCGGGCGGCGCCATCACGGTCGGCGTTTTGGATGCCAGCGCGCTGTTCGCCTCGCAGTTCGGCGACAAGCTCTTGGAGGTGGCCAAGCGGCGGGCGCCGCTGCCCGAGGCGGCCGGCTTCGAGCCGAAGCGCGACATCAGCAAGGTGTATTTCGGCGTGTACTCGATGCAGGGCGCAGACGTGGCCGGGGTCGCGGTCGGCAATTTCGACCCGAAGAAGATCGAAGCGGCGGCCGACGGGATCCAGAAGACCCCGCTGGGCGTGCCGGTGACCAAATCTCTGTACGCGGGCCGCGCCTTGTACACGGCCGACAGCATAGGATTTACCATCCTCACGACGCGCACGGCGCTCTTCGGCAATCAGACCGGCATTCGCCGCTCGCTCGATCGCATCAAAGAGGGTACGGCCAAGCGCGAGCTGCCGGCGTGGGCCAGCAAGGTGCTCAGCCCCGGCGCTGCGCCTTTCGCGTTCGGCTCCAACCTCAAAGAGAATCCGGTCCCCAACGCGCTGCGCAGCAAGCTGCCGTTCCTGGATGGGGTCGAGACCCTAGCCGTGGTCGGTAACTTCGCGCCTCCCGGCGTCAACCTCGCCGGCACGCTCGTCTATCCCGACGAAACGGCGGCGAAAACCGGCGCCGGTAAGGTCGCCGAGACCCGCGCCATGCTCGACACCTACACGCCCTTTCTCGCCTTGATTGGCATTCCGCAGCCGGTGCGCAAGCTGGAAGCCGACGCCGTGGGCAAGGAGGGGCACTTCGTGGCCGGCATCGACGCGGTCGCTTTTTCGGCGCTGCTCTCGCGCCTGGACGACTTGCTCGGCGCTCTGCCCAAAGCCCAGCCCCAGCCCGTGTCACAATGAACAACGCTCGCGCATGTCTCGTCTGATCGTCAACCCTGCGCGCCGCCCGCTGAGCGGCAGCGTGCCCGTCCCGAGCGACCGCAGCATCACGCATCGCGCGCTCTTGCTCGCCGCGCTCTCCAATGGGCCGTGCGAGCTGCGCGGCTTCGCCTACGGCAGCGATAACTTAGGCATGCTGCGCGCGCTGGCCGCGCTAGGCGTGCGCTACGAAGACGACCAGAAAGGCACCTTGCGTATCCGCGGCGGTGGCTTGCGCGGCCTCAGCGCGCCGAAGGAGCCGCTGGATTGCGGGCATTCGCCGACGATTGCGCGGCTGCTGACCGGAGTCTTGGCCGGGCAACCCTTTCAGAGCCAGCTCGTGGGCAGCCCGACCAACTCGCTGCGGCGGATGCGGGCCGTCACCGAGCCGCTCGTGCGACGCGGCGCGCAAATCAGCGGGCGCGTGCACCCCGAAGATCCGGACGAGCTGTGCTTGCCCCTGCAGATTGGCCCCCTCTCCACCGAGCGGCTCGCCCCCATCGACTACGTGATGAGCCGCTCGAACGATCACGCCAAGGGCGCGCTCTTGTTCTCGGGCTTGTTCGCGGCCGGGCCGACCCTGATCCACGAGCCCGTGCTCTCGCGCGATCACACCGAGCGCATGTTCGACGCGTTGGGGCTCCCGGTGCAGGCGGCCGGCTCGATGGTGAGCCTGCATCCGCCGGCCGATCCGCTCGCCATCCGCGGCTTCGACACCGACATTCCGGGCGACATTTCGGCGGCCGCGTTCGTGCTGGCGGCCGCGCAGCTGGCTCCGGGCAGCAGCGTGAGCACGCGCCGCACCGGCTTGAACCCCACGCGGGCGGGGGTGCTGGACATGATCCGCTTGTTCGGGGGGCGCACCGGTATCACTCCCAAGGGTGATTCTCTGGGCGAGCCGTTCGGCGAGGTGAGCTCGCGCGAGGCCCCGCTCCGCGGCATCAAGATCTCGGGCGAGCTCGCGCTGCGCGGCATGGACGAAGTGCCGGTGGCGTGCGTGCTGGGGGCCAAGGCGCGCGGCGTCACCGAAATTTCCGACGTGGCCGAGCTGCGCGAGGACGGGCCCGACCGCCTGAGCGCGCTCGCGGGCCTGCTGCGGGCCTTCGGCGTCTCGGTCGCCGAGAAGCCGGATGGCCTGGTGATCGAGGGCCAGCCTGACCGCCCGCTGACCGCGGCCCGGGTGAGCTCGGGCGGCGATCACCGCGTGGCCATGGCGGCCGTGCTGCTGGCGCTTGCTGCCGACGGCCAAAGCGTGGTTGATGATGCCGACCCGATCGCCGTGAGCTTCCCGCGCTTCGTGGGGACGCTGCGGGCTCTGGGGGCCGAAATCGAGGTAGAGACGTGAGCACGCCGCGCAGAACCAAACCGGTCGTCGCCATCGACGGACCCGCGGGCGCGGGCAAGAGCACGGTGACGCGCAAGGTGGCCGAGCGGCTCGGTTACATCATCGTCGACACGGGCGCCTTGTATCGGGTCGTGGCGCTCGCGGCCGAGCGCGCCCGCGTGAGCTTCGACGACGAAGCGCGCGCCTCCGCGCTGGCCGAAGCCTTGGTGGCGGAGAACGCCGTGCAGCTGCGCAAAGGCGAGGGTGGGGCGGTGCAGGTGCTGCTGCGCGGCCAAGACGTCTCGCTCGCCATTCGCGCCCAGAGCATCGGCCAGGGCGCGAGCAAGGTGTCGGCTCACCCCGGCGTGCGCCAAGCCCTGCTCGAGCTGCAACGCGGCCAAGGGCGCGAAGGCGGCGTCGTGTTGGAAGGCCGCGACATCGGCACCGTGGTGTTCCCGGACTCAGAAGCGAAATTTTACCTGACTGCGAGCGTCGAGGTGCGCGCCCAGCGGCGGCGCGACGAGCTGGCAGCGCGCGGCACGCCGCCCAGCTTGGCCGAGGTGCTGAGCGAGGTCAGCGAGCGAGATCGACGCGACAGCACCAGGCCCGTGGCGCCGCTGAAGAAGGCCGACGACGCGGTCTTGGTCGACAGCTCGCTGCTCTCCATCGAGCAAGTAGTGGAGCAAATCGTGGCCGCCGTGAAGACGGTAGAGCGAAAGCTCGCGGGCGCCTGAGCGCATGCGTCGTCGCGCGCTGCTGCTCGGGCTCGGCGCCGCAGCTTGTGGACCCAAGGCGCGACCAGCGCTACCGCCGGCGCCCGCCGTCACCTCCGCCGCCGAGCTGATTCCGGCCGATCTCGACGTGGTGGTGCGGCTGGATTTGGCGCGCGTAAGGAACGCGCTCGGCGCAGAAGCTTTGTCGATGTTGGCGCGCAAAGTTCTGCCACGCCCCGGCGACGAGCGGCTGGGCGACGAGCTCATGCTAAAGTCGCTGAGCGCGGCCGACGTAGTGTATCTGGCGTATCGACCGAGCCCGGCGGGGTTGCCGCTCGATCGCGTCTTGGCGCTTCAGGGCCGCTTCGAGCCGCTAGCTCGCGCTCCGAATGGATTTTCGGCCGCCATCGATCTTGGGGCCGACGTCCGCCATTGGGACAGCCGCGCCGCGACCGAGCGCGCTGGCGTGGCGCGCATCTACGCGCTGGGAGATCGCGGCCTCGCGTTCGTCTCGGAAGCGGAAATCGACGCGGTCGAGCGCACGCTCGACGGGCTGGGGTCACCGCGCCGCCTGGAGCCGCCCGAGGAAGGCACGCTCTCGATCGCTGCGCGCCCGAGCTTGCTGACGCGCCTGCGCGTAGGGGGCTCGCTCGAGCAGCTGCTGGAAGGCGCCCGAAAGCTGCAGCTCGTGGTCGAGTTGGACTCCAACGGCGTCAGCTTGAAGGCGGAGCTGGCGCTGGCCAGTCCCGACAAAGCTTCGGCTTTAGCGGCGGCGGCGCAGCTGGCCTTGGACCGCATGGGCGGGCAAATCGCGTCGGGGGCGACCCTCAGGCCCGACGGCGAGCGGGTGGTTCTGTCGGCCAAGCTCAGCCGCGCCGAGCTCGCGCCGTTCGTGGCTTGCCTGAGTGATAGCCAAGCAGGTTGTCCGTGGTAGTGATGAGCTCATGGGAAGCGTGAGGGAGAACGGTCGGGTAGGCGCCGTGGTGCTTTGGTTGTCGTTACCGCTGCTAGTGCCGGCATGCCCGTCGACGAACGACGATGCGGACGGCGGAGCGGCTGGTGTCGCGGCAGGCGGCAGCGGCGAGGCCGGAGCGGCGGGGGTGAGTGAGCCGCTAGCAGGTCGAGGTCCCGTCGTCCCAGGCGGAGCCATTGGGGGCGAGGCGGGTGCAGTCGCGCAGGGCGGAGTTGGCGCAGTCGCGCAGGGCGGAGTTGGCGACGGCGGATTGGGCGAGGGGGGTGCGCAGTTTTCGTGCCCGCCGAATCTTTGTGGCGATGGCTCTCTTTGGGCGGAGGGGCGCCAATGCAAAGCCGAGCGGCTGCTTTGCGTCGACGGCCCCCAAGACTCTGGCTGCAGCGTGATGCAGTGTTGTGGCGGCGTGTGGGTCTTGGGCGCGGCCTGCTCGGGCGAAGGCGGCAGCGGGCAGTGATCGCAGGGCGTGGTACGGTCCGCCCCAATGAGTGATGCAGCCCTGCCGGAAGCCATCGAACGCCCCGCCTGGCGTATCTCATTTCGACTCTTGATCACCATCGCGCTCGGCTTGGCCGTCCTGGCGTTCGTGGCGGGTCGCCAGATCTACACGCGCTTCGGCGGCTACCGCCCGTTGGCGCTCATGCATGTTTCGCCGGGAGTACGCTACCGAGCCCGGGTCGACCTGGCCGACGCGGCGCGCGCCGGCGCGCTTCAGCCGCTCTTGGCCGCGCTGGATCCCCACGGCCAGCGCCTGCAGGCGGCCGAGCAGAAGCTGGGCGTTTCGCTGAAGAACGCGGCCCACGAGGTGGCGTTCGGGGTCGGGCCAGATCCGTCCGATTTCGTGCTGGTTTTAGGCCTGCAGCTGCAGGCCGGGACGGGCCTCCCCGCGGCCAAGGCGCTGTGCGAGGTGCTGGCCAATGAAGGAATCCGCCCGCAGCCGACCGAGAGCGGCTGTCGCTTGCCCGATGGCGCCGTGGTGGGGGGAGCACCGGACGGGGCGCTCTTGCTAGCGAGCCGAGCCGAGCTGATCAAAGGCTTCCTCGAGATGCCCAATCTCGGAGATCGCATGGGTTTTTCCGGGCCTTCGGTGCGCGGGGCAGCCCCCGAGGTGGGGCAGCTCGGTCGCGAGACATCGGCGCTCGCCCAGCGCCTCGCCGAGCGCTTCGCCCCCAAGTACCCCTGATCTTGCTGTCATAGCCGGGCAAAGCGACGAAACCGGCGAAAACATCGCGTTTGACGACTGGGCCCTCGTGCGCTACCAGAGCGCGTCCGTCGCGAGGCGTGTGTCCGCCTTCTGGCTCGGCCAGTGGCGCTACCCACAGTCTGCGGGACGCAAGGAGGCACTGTTACCACTAATGACTGATACTCAAACCACCAACCAGAACAATGGCGCGGACCTAGCCGGTTTCGCCGCCATGTTCGAAGCCACGCAAGCTGCAACCCCGAACGGCCAAATGGGCGGCGAAGGGGAAATCGTCAGCGGCTTGGTCGTGCAAGTGAACCGCGACAGCGTTGTCGTCGACATCGGCGGCAAGAGCGAAGGCGTGATCTCGAAGAGCGAGTTCGTCGACGCCGTCGGCGCCATCAACGTGAAGGCCGGCGATCGAGTCGACGTTTTCATCGAGAGCCGTGAGAGTGACGATGGCCTGATCTCCTTGTCCAAGGAGAAGGCCGACAAGATGAAGGTGTGGGACGAGATTTCGGCCGCCTGCGAGCGCGACGAGATCATCGAAGGCACCATCAGCCAGCGCGTGAAGGGCGGCCTCTCGGTCACCATCCGCGGTGGCGTCAAAGCCTTTTTGCCGGGCTCTCAGGTCGATTTGCGGCCCATCCGCAACCTCGAGAAGCTGATCGGCCAGACCTATCAATTCAAGGTCATCAAGTTCAACAAGAAGCGCGGCAACATCGTGTTGTCACGCCGCGTCTTGCTCGAGCGCGAGCGCGACGAGCTGAAGACCAAGACGCTGCAGACCCTCGAAGAGGGCATGACCGTCACGGGAACCATCAAGAACCTCACCGAGTACGGCGCGTTCGTCGATCTCGGCGGCATCGATGGCCTGCTGCACATCACGGACATGTCTTGGGGTCGCGTCAATCACCCCGGCGAAGTGTTCAAGGTCGGCGACGAGGTCACCGTCAAGGTGCTCAAGTACAACGCCGAGACCGAGCGCGTCAGCCTGGGCTTGAAGCAGACGCAAGAAGATCCGTGGAACCACGTCGAGGAGGCTTACCCGCTGGGCAAGCGCGTCCGCGGCAAGGTGATGAGCCTGACCGATTACGGCGCTTTCGTGGAATTGGAAGCCGGCGTCGAGGGTCTCATTCACGTGAGCGAGATGAGCTGGACCAAGAAGGTCAAGCACCCGTCGAAGCTGATGGAAATCGGCAGCGAGATCGAGTGCCAGGTGCTCGAGGTCGACGCGCGCGCCAAGCGCATCAGCCTCGGTCTCAAGCAGCTCGAGCCGGATCCGTGGAGCCTGTTCACCGACAAGTACAAGCCGGGCGACAAGATCGGCGGCAAGGTCCGCTCGCTCACCGACTACGGC
>Ga0164241_10000534_pt1 | contig 66585 bp, 63 predicted proteins | sample OricomyardsoilBY_FD_108780 | JGI IMG/M metagenome (GOLD analysis project Ga0164241, IMG submission 108780) | Backyard soil microbial communities from Emeryville, California, USA - Original compost - Back yard soil (BY) | ecosystem: Environmental > Terrestrial > Soil > Unclassified | place: USA...
CGCAAGATCGGGGTCAGCGTCCGAACGGTACGCAACGACATCGCGTCGACCATGACCGACATGTCCGCGCAGAGCAGGTTCCAGGCCGGCGTGCACGCCGCACAGCTCGGCCTGGTCTGAACCCGAAGGTGTGAAAGGGCGCCGACCACGACGGTCGGCGCCCTTCTGCCGTTGCTCAGCCCCACACTTCGAACGCGACGACGACTCCGGCGCCGATCTTGATCACATGGACCGCCGCGACGTGGTCCTTGTCCGTCAGCACGCAGATCCCCGAACCGGCTGGGCCGCCGGGGCCGCCGTCGTCACCGGGCACGGCGAGAGTCAGGGCCATTCCGGCGAAGACGAGCATGCAGAACGACGCGCCGACGAGTTGGCCCTGCTTGAGCGACGTCCAGGGACGCCCGTTGATCGCCACGTGCAGCGCCGCACAGGCGAAGGCGGTCGCGATCGCCGCCAGAATCGCGGCGACGGCGCCCGCGAACGTCGCCGCGGCGACCATTGCGATCAGGACCGCGAACACCGAGCCGAAGATCTGTGCTCAGCTCTCGACGCTGCGGGCGATCGTATCGGCCACCGGCGGAACGTTCCTCTTACCCCGCCACCGGGGCCGGCGACACCATCCATCTGTTGCGCGCCAACCTAGGCTTGGCGCGAACCGAGGGGGAGGGCACCGGATCATGACGGACACGAAGGTGGCTGCCGCACCGGAGGTGTTCGGGCCTTACCGGGTCGAGGAGCTGCTCGGCCGGGGCGGCATGGGCGAGGTCCACCGCGCCTACGACACCGTGCACGAGCGGTACGTCGCACTCAAACGCCTGCCGCCGCTCGCCGGGGCCGAGTTCGAGAACCGGTTCCGGCGCGAGGCCAAGATCGTGGCCCGGCTGCAGGAGCCGCACGTCGTGCCGATCCACGCCTACGGCGAGATCGACGGCCGGCTGTACCTGGACATGCGGCTGATCGGCGGCCCGGACCTCAAGCGCCTCCTCGCCGACGGCCCGCTCCCGCCCGCGGACGCCGTGCGGATCCTCACCCAGATCGCCGGCGCCCTCGACGCCGCCCACGCACAGTCCGTCGTGCACCGCGATGTCAAGCCCGCCAACATACTGCTCGACGCCGACGAGACGGCCTACCTGGCCGACTTCGGCATCGCCCGGCTGTACGCAGCGGACGTCACGCGGCTGACCGAGACCGGCGACTACATCGGCACGCTCGACTACATGGCGCCGGAACGCCTCACCCACGACGAGGTCGGTCCCGCGTCGGACGTCTACTCGCTGGCGTGCGTGCTGTTCCAGTGCCTGACCGGGCGCATTCCCTTCCCTGCCACGGACTCGGCGGGCAAGCTCGCCGCCCAGCTCAACGACCCGCCCCCGGCCGTCTCCCTGTTCGACCGCCGGATCCCGCCCGCCATGGACCTCGTGATCCAGACCGGCATGGCCAAGGACCCCCACCGCCGCTACCCGAATGCGGGCGAGCTCATGGCCGCCGCGGCCGCGGTCATGAACCGCGGTGCGTCGACGCCGTTCACCGGCCCGGCGCTCGCGACCGGCGAGGACGGCCAGGCCTACTTCGTCCGGCTCCTGGCGACGGTCAGCGGCGAGCGGCCCGACGCTCGCCGGCAGCCGCCGGGCGACGACGCGAGCGCCGACACCGAGGCCGTGCCGGACCGGTGCCCGTACCCGGGGCTGCAGAGCTTCGGCACCGCGGACAGCGAGTGGTTCTTCGGGCGCGAGCAGGCGGTGCGCGACCTGCTCGTCCGGCTAGTCCGGCAGCGGGCGGGCGACGGTCCGCTGATCGTCGTCGGCGCCTCGGGCGCGGGGAAGTCGTCGTTGCTGCACGCCGGGTTGCTCGCCGTGCACGCCCGCGCGGGCGGCACCGGACGAAGCGCGCCGCGGCTCGCGACGACGCCGGGGGAGCACCCGCTCGCCAACCTGGCCGCGCGCCTCGCACCTCTGGTCGCCGCCGATCCACAGCAGCTGGCCTGGCAGCTCTGGCAGCAGCCCGCCCGTCTCGGCGAGCTGTGCCGCACGGCCATGGCCGGCTCGCCCGCCCCGATGGTCATCGCGGTCGACCAGGTCGAGGAGCTGTTCACCCACTGCGCGGACCCCGCCGAGCGCGAGGCGTTCGTGACCGCGCTCGCGCACGCGTGGCCCGCGCGCGTCGTGCTCGCCGTGCGCGCCGACTTCGTCGAGCAGTGCATCACGCTCGGTCCGCTGAAGACGTCGATGAGCTCGCCGTTCGTGCTGGGACCGCTGAGCGCCGAGGAACTGGCGCAGGTCATCACCCGGCCCGCCGAGGCGGCCGGGCTCGAGTTGGAGCCAGGGCTGGTGGACCGGCTGGTCACCGAAGTCGGGGCCGGCCGCGATCCCGGCGCCCTGCCGCGGCTCGCGCACGCGCTGCGGGAGACGTGGCACAACCGGTCGGGAAACCGGCTGACGCTCACCGGGTACCAGCGGACCGGTGGGGTGGACCGGGCCGTCGCGCTGACCGCGGACGGGGTGTACCAGCGGCTCGGCGAGTACGACCGGCACGCCCTGCGCGTCGCGATGCTGCGGATGGTCACGCTGCTGGACGGCGGCGTCAACGGAACCGGCATCGCCCGGCGCTGGGCACACCGCAGCGAGGTCGCCAACCGGCTTGTGGAGAGCCTGGTCGCGGCACGACTGGTGACCGTCGATCGCGACCACATCCAGCTCTCCCACGACGCGTTGCTGACCGCGTGGCCCCGGCTGCGGGAGTGGGTGGCCGAGGACCGCGCCGGCCTGCTCGTGCGCCAGCAGCTCGCGGAGGCGGGCACGCGGTGGCGGTCCGGCGGCCAGGACCGGGCCGACCTCTACCGCGGTGCGCGGCTGTCCGCGGCGCTCGACTGGTCCACCGGGCGGACCGACCTCACGCCGGACGAGCGGGCGTTCCTCCAGGCGAGCGAGCGGGACCGCCGGCGCCGGACCCGGCGGCTGCGCGGCGCCGTCGCCGGGCTCGCCGCGCTGCTCGCGGTCGCGCTCGTCGCCGGCGGGATCGCGGTGGTGGCGCGCAACGATGCCGAGCAGGAACGAAAGGACGCGCTGTCGCGGCAGCTGGCGGCCGAGTCGCTCGCCGAGGCGGACGTGGACCCGGTCGACGCCATGCGCAAGGCGGTCCAGAGCTGGCGCGCCAGCCCGACCGTGGAAGCGCGCGGCGCGCTGCTCTCCGCCCCGCTGCTCACCTACCCGGCGGCGTTCTCCTCGGGCATCCGCAATGCCACGACCGTCGACGTGAACCCGGACGGCACGCTGGTCGCGATCGGCTCGGGGCGCGGGGAGGTCGTGCTGTGGGACGTCGAGAAACGCAAGGCGCTCGACGTCGACATCCACGGGCAGGGCACGACGCTGGCCGTCCGGTTCTCGCCGGACGGCAGGCTGCTCGCCACCTCCGCCGTCGACCCGGACGCCGACCCATCGCTGAGCGGCGTCCGCATCTGGGAGGTGCCCAGTGGCCGGCTGGTGAGCCGGGTCGCGGACGCCAACCCGGCCATCGGGCCGGTGGTGTGGCGGCCGGACGGAACGGCCGTCGCGGCACTGTCGTCCATTCCGACCGGCGGTGGCGGGGTCGCCGAGTGGAACCCGTGGACCGGCAAGCTGATCCGCTGGGTCGCGCGCGGTCCCTACGACGCGGCCAGCCTCGCCTACACCTCCGACGGCCGGCGGATCGCCATGGGACGTTCCGACGGAAGCGTCGAGCTGTGGGCCACGGCCGACGGCCGCAGGCTCAGCCGCCGCACCGAGCACGCCGACGGCGTGGCGAAGCCCGAGGGCGGCCTGATCCCGGTGCAGGTGACCACCTCCCGCGACCTCATCGCCAGCTCGAGCGTGCTCGACAACAAGATCCGGCTGTGGGACGCGGGCACCGGAGCGCCGGTGCGCGCCTTCCCGGACATCACCCGGCACGCCTCGGATCCGGGCCAGGGACCGAGCTCGCTGTCGTTCAACCCGGACGGCGGAGTCCTGTACACCAACAGCGATCTCGAGGCGCTCAGCATCTGGAGCCCGTCCACCGGCACCTATCTGGGCAGCCTGCCGCAGGGACCGCGGTCCGGCACCACGGTCGGCCACACCGTCGTCGCGCTCGCGGTCTCACGCGACGGCCGCGCCCGGGTCGGCGTCAACAGCGACGGCACGGTGCTTCGCTGGCACACCAACGCGAACTGGCACTCGTCGCCGGCCGGCTCGATCATGACCCTCGGGTTCACCGCCGACGGCGGGACGGTCTCGGCGGGCGACGCCGAGGGCGGCATGTACACCTGGAGCACCGCGACCGGCGAACAGGACGGCGAGACGCGCGACATCAAGGGCGGCGTGTACTCGATCCTCTACACCCGCGACGGCACCCGGATCGTCGGCACCGGCAACGCCGCCTTCACCTCGACCATCCCGGGCGTGTTCGCCCACCCCCAGCCACACACGGTCATCCTCGCCGGGCGCGTGTTCCGCGGCGCCATGGCGGTCTCGCCCGACGGCAAGTGGCTCGCCGCGGGCCACGAGCGCGCCGAGAACGCGGGCGGCAAGGACTACCGGATCTACGTCTGGGACGCGAAAACGCTCTCCAAGCACGCGACCCTCGAGCTCGGCGAGCACTGGCCCGTCTCGCTGACGTTCTCGCCGGACGGCCGCACGCTGCTCGCCCTCACCAGCTCCGGCGGCAGCGGCGTGCCGGGCAGTGACCCCGACGGCGACACCGCCGCGGACGCGGTGACCTGGCAGGTGCCCGACTTCGCCGGCGAGAAGCGGATCGAGCTCGGCACCGACACGCTGACCAGCGTGGCCTACATACCGGACGGCCGCTCGATCGTCACCGCCGGCACCTCCGGCGTGCTGCAGGTCCGGGACGCCGGGACCGGGCGGGTGCGCGCGGAGTTCGGCAGGCACCCGTCCACCGTGCGCGACATCGCGATCTCCCCGGACGGCCGCACCGTCGCCTCCGTGACCACAGAGGACACGGTGGTGCGGTTGTGGAACCTCGCCGACCACACGCTCGCCGCGACGCTCTCCTCGCACGCCGCCGCGCTGAACGCCATCGTGTTCTCCCCGGACGGCACGCGGCTCGCCACCGGCGGCACCGACACCGACGTGGCGGTGTGGCGGCTCGACCCGGACACGGCCGCGCGCGAGGTGTGCGCCAACCTCGTCGACGCGATCCCCGACGACCTCGACGGCACCGGCTGCGAGTGAGCCCCCGGGTATCCTCGACTCGCCGTCCGGTCCAGGGGGTGCAATGCCGTGGGTTCTGGTGCGGGGTAGCGACCTGCACCCCGTGCGCATCGAGTCCGGCGAGCGACTCGTGTTCGGTCGCGACCCCCACGGTGACGTGCCACGGCCGCACCGCGTCGAGCTGCGCCTGCCGCACTGCGCGCAGCACGTATCGGGTGTGCTCGCTGAGCTCACGGTCGGCGTCGAGGCCGCGATGCTGCGCTGGCTCGGCGCGGGGGAGGGCCGCCTGTCGAGCCTGCTGGACGCGCCCGGCGGGGCACGCCGGGTCACCCTGGTCCGCGGCATGTCGGCGATGCTCGACCCCGGCAAGAACGAGCTGGCCGTGCTGGCCGGCAGGCGGACCGGCGACGAGCTGTTCACCGACCTGCTGCTGACCTTCGCGGTCACCGCCGACCCGCCGGGCGCCGACGACTCGGTCGTCGTGCACCGCGGCCGCGACACGGAACTGAAGCCGCACCTGCGCAAGGGACAGCTGGTCCGGTACTCCAAGGAGTGGTACGTCGCGCTGGCGCTGGCCGAGCCGTGGCTCGCCGGGGACGACGACTCGCCGTTCCCGCCGACCAACCGGCGGATCTTCGAGCGGGTGCGCGTGTGGCGGGCGGGGGACGCATGGAACCTCGACCGCCCGCAGCGGGTCGACGACGCGATCCGGGTGATCTCCCGCATCGCGTTCGGCGAGCTGGCCGATCCGTACGGCGAGGCCAGGCAGGGCCGCATCCAGAACCCCCGGTTCGCGGTCGGCAAGCGGGTCGCGGAGTACCGCCTGGTCACCGCCGAGGATCTCGACGAGGTCCACAGCGGCGCCCGCTGAGGCCAGCACGGATGGTGTCGGCGCCCGCTGCTAGCTTGGTTTCGGCAAAGTGCGAGGTACAGGGGTACGGAGGAGCTGTGGCCGAGGCCGAAGTGAGTTGGGTCCAGCGGGCGGCCGACGCGGCGATCGAGCACGCCCGGCGGTCGGGCACCGGCACGATCGTGTGCGAGTCGGGCGTCTCCCCGTCGGGGCCGATTCACCTGGGGAACCTCCGCGAGGTGATGACCGTTCACTTCGTCGCCGAGGAGATCAAGTCGCGCGGCCTGGACGCGGTGCACCTGCACTCGTGGGACGACTACGACCGGTTCCGCAAGGTGCCCGCCGGACTCGACCAGGGGCTCGCCGAACACGTCGGCCGGCCGTTGTGCGCGGTGCCCGATCCGTACGGCGAGCGGGACTCCTACGCGGCGCACTTCATCGCCGAGTTCACCGATTCGCTGGCCCGCATGGGCGTGCGGATGCACGAGGTGCGCCAGTCCGAGCGGTACCCCCGAGGCGTGTACAACGCGGCGATCCGGCGCGCGATGGACAGCCGCGGCGAGGTGTTCGACATCCTGTCCGGGTTCCAGACCGAGGGCCGGCACGACCAGCCGGTCGCCGAGCGGCGCGCGGCCTACTACCCGTTCAAGCCGTACTGCGAGAGTTGCGGGAAGGACGCCACGACGGTCACCGGCTACGCCGGGCTCGTGGTCGCGTACCGCTGCCGGTGCGGTCATGCGGGGGAGATGACGCTCGCCGACGGCGCGAGCATCTCCGGCAAGCTGGTGTGGAAGGTGGACTGGCCGATGCGGTGGGTCCACGAGAGCGTGGACTTCGAGCCGGCCGGCGAGGACCACCACGCGCCGACGAGCAGCATCGCCTCGGGCAGCGTGTTGATCCGGGAGATCTTCGGCGGCACCGCGCCCTATTCGTTCCCCTACACGTTCGTGGGCCTTGCCGGCGGGTCGAGCAAGATGTCCAGCTCGACCGGCGGCGCGGCGATTCCCGCGACCGCCTTGGACGTGCTGGAACCGGCCATGCTGCGGTGGCTGTACGTGCGCCGCACGCCGTCGCAGTCGTTCACCATCGATCTGTCCCCGCGTGCGGTGCAGCGCCTGTACGACGAGTGGGACCGCTTCGGCGAGCGGACCGAGGCGGCGGACGCGCCTGCCGCCGACGTGCACCTTCGCGAGGTGTGCCTGCGTACCTCTGCCGGCTCGGTCGACCACAGCCGCCGCCCGGTCTCGTTCCGGCTCCTGTCCTCCGCGGCCGATCTCACCCAGGCCAACCCCGAGCAGATCGACCGCCTGGTCCGGCAGCACATGGACGGCCTGCCCGACCACGACACACTGTTCAAGGAGCTGGAGCCGCGTCTGACGTGCGCGATCAACTACGCGACGCGGCTGCTGCCTCCCGAGGAGCGGACCACCCTCCGCACGGACTTCAACGGCGACGCATGGTCCGATCTGGACTCCCGGACCCGCGACGGCGTGCGCATGCTGGCCGAGCGTATGGACGACGCCTGGACGCTGGAAGGCCTCACGAAGCTGGTGTACGGAGTGCCGAAGCTGCTGGCGGGCCTGCCCGAGGACGCCCCGCCGAGCGCCGAGCTGAAGAAGGCGCAGCGGTCGTTCTTCGTTGCCCTGTACCGGTTGCTGTGTTCCACGGACACCGGCCCGCGCCTGCCGACGTTGCTGCTGTCGATCGGTTCGGCGCGCGTCCGTCAGCTGCTGACCCCACCAACGTGAGGTCCGCTTCTCGGTACATTGTGGACGGTGGCCGCCGCGTGCGGGCCTGCTTCCGGTAGCACCGCCCGCCACGCGAGAGTCAGCAGCCGCGCGACGGTGTGCCCGTTGCCGGGCCGAACTCCAGCAGTAGCGAGTCGGTTCGCGGGACCACGAAGGCGCTGCCGGACGTGATCCGCCACGTCGCGGGCAGGAACACGTACTGTCCGCCGGACTGGAGCAGCAGCTTCACACCGTCGTATCGGTACTTGTAGGCGGCGTCCGGCCGTGCGCACCGCGTCTGCCGCACGCCGTCGCCGTTGAGGTTCAGGCCCTGTGCGCTGTAGACGACCACGCTCGGCATCGCGGGAATGCGTGCTTCGATCTCGTAGCCGCGCCGGACGCCGACGCTGGCCGAGTAGTCACCGACGGCCCAGAACAGGCCGATGCTCGCCAGCAGGAAGGTGAGGACCGACTCCACGACGGCAAGGCCGCGCGGGGTGCGCCCCGCCGCGGTGTTCCACCGCCGCCAGGCCAGGACCAGCAGCACGACACCGATGGCGAACCCGAGGCCCGGCAGACCCGGGTAGCTGCTGAACGATCCCGGGTCGAGCAAGGCGGGCACGGCCACGGCGAGCAGGAGCGCACCCAGTACTCCGGCCACCGGGGTGCCGTAACGCAGAAGCCTCGACCAACTCGGGGCGGACAACCGGACCTTCAGCAGCCGTATCAGCAGTGCCACGACCAGGACCGCCCCGGCGATCCCGGACAGCGGAATGAACAGTCCGTCGACGCCCCGGCCGAGGATCTCGTCCGTGGTCTGGCTCAGCAGTGTGTAGTGCACCCGGAAATGCGCGAAGAGCACCTGGGTCGCGACCAAGCCGAAGAAGTACAGGAGCGCCGTGAACAACGTCGTGTTCGCGACCACGGCCGCGATGACCCGGAACGCACGGGACGTCCCGTTGCCGGCGCCCTCCGCGGTGTCCTCGGCCGGTGGCGGCTCCGGTGCCGGGCGTAGGCCGCCGCGCCGAACGCCCCGGCGCGAGGAGTTCACCGGCGACGGGGTGGGTCGCCGGGGGCGTCGTGTGGTCATCCTGCTTCGGTGGTGGTTTCGCCGGTGTCCGGTTCGGGCTGAGGTTCCGGCTCGGGTTCCGGGGGGATCTCGCAGTCGCCGAGCTCGAGCGTGACCGTGCCGCCCGGCTGGACCGGTGGCGGCGTGATGGAGAGGACGCAGTCGCCCGTGCCCGCATGGACGACACTGACGCCGCACAGGTCGGGTCCGCACTGGGCGCTGATCTTGCTGACGATATCCGCTCTGGCGCCCTCCGGACCTGCCTGCTTCACCGTGTGGTCATAGGTGATCGGGCTGCCCGGCACTCCGGGCGGGTCGGGCTCGCCGCCGCTGTCGCCGCCGCCCTCGCCGCCGCCCTCGCCCCCGTCGTCGCCACCGCCCGGTTGGTCGTCGGTCGCTGTCGAGTCCACCGTGGCCGCACCGCTCGTCGGCGGTTCTTCGGTCGACGAGCCGCCGCCACAACCTCCGACAGCCATACACGCCAGGACTATCAGCGCGCCGATGCTCGTCCGCCTCATGGAAACTCACCGTCCCTTTGGGTCGGTAATCAGGTCCTCGGACAGGAGATGGCCCGCGCAGGCGTGCAGATACACGCCGCTCCCACCTGTTACACACTGATGACCATCAGCGACCAGGCGTCAGTTACCGGAGAGCGGGGTTTGCGGTGGTGCGTGAGCTGAGGTTCGAGCGGAGTGGAAAGCTGGCCTGGCACGAGCGCGATCGGCCCGCGTTGCGGGATCCGGGTGATGCGATCGTGCGTCCGTTCGTCGTCGGTCGTTGCGACGGGGACACGCTTCCGATCCACCGGCCCGTGTCCCGAGCGCTCCAGGCGGGTCTCGCCCTGGGGCTGGTCGACCCGGTCGTCGGCAGCATCTGCGGAAGGGTGCCGTTCCGCGGGCCGTTCGCCATCGGTCATGAGTGCGTCGCCGAGATCACCGAGCTCGGCCCGCAGACGTCGCGGCTTCGGGTCGGGCAGCGGGTGATCGTGCCGTGGGCGGTGTCCTGCGGCACCTGCCTGCCCTGCCGGCGTGGCCTGACGTCCAAATGCGCCACCACGGCGCAGAGCGGAACACTCGCCGCGTACGGCTTCGGATCGGCCAGCGGCCCGTGGGGCGGCATGATCACCGACGAGTTCCGGGTGCCGTTCGCCGAGCACATGCTCGTCCCGGTCCCGGCCGGCATCCCCGTCGAACGGGTGGCCGCCGCCGGTGACAACCTCGCCGACGCGTGGCGCGCGGTCGTCCCGCCGCTGGCTGCCCGCGAAGGTGGCTCGGTGCTCGTCCTCGGCGGTGGCGCCAGGAGCATCGGTGTCTACGCGGCCGGTCTCGCCGTCGCGCACGGCGCCGGGGTCGTGGACTATCTGGACGACGACGCCGAACGTCGTGCGATCGCCGAGTCCTTCGGCGCTCGGGCCCGGACCTGGACGGACCGGCACCGGCCACACCACCACGGCCATGACCGTCGCTATGACGTCGTCGTCGAGGCGACCTCTCGCGCTTCCGGGCTGCGCCAGGCGCTGCGCGCGCTGGCCCCGGGCGGCGTGTGCACGGCCGTGGGTTACTACTTCGCCACCGGTACGCGTGTGCCGCTGATGCACATGTACGCCACCGACGCGACTCTGCGGCTGGGCGTCTCCCACGCCCGCGCGATCCTGCCCGGCCTGCTGGATTTCGTTCGACGCACGGGGTTCCCCGCCGAACGGGTCACCACCCGCACCGCCTCCTGGGACGACGCCGCCGACGCCTACACCGCCAGAACGACCAAACTCGTGCTGCGCCGCGACACACTCACCCCCGACACCGAGGTGCCCCGTGAGCGGCCCGCACCACGCTCTCCATAGCCGCACCGGCCGACGTGGCTCCGACCACCCGTTTCACGGACCGCTCACGGTGGCCTTCTACGCTGCGCCGCACGATTCTTCGGAGGGAGTCCACTATGGGATCGAAGGTTCGCTCGGCGGTCGTCGCCGGGCTTCTGTTCTTACTGGCCGCGTGTGCGGACCAGGGCACGCCGGTTGCGGACGGGGAGTCGACCTCGACGCCGCCCGCCACGACGAACGCCGCCACGACCAGCGCACCTGCCGAGACCGGCGAGTGCCCGGCGGGCAGATACGAGGTCACGTCGCTCACCGCGAAGGACAGCGTCTCGGTGAGCGGTCAGGAGGTTCGGGTCGCCGACGTGAAGGGGTTGACGCTGGAGTTCACCGCGGACGGCACCTGGACGCTCGCCGGCTCGGGCGCCACCATCTCGGTCAGCGCCGCCGGCATCACCGCGGGCGCCACGCTCACCGGCACGGCGACCGGCAGCTACGCCGAGACCGGCGGCAGCCACGTCTTCACCCAGAAGTCCGCCAAGGGTCGGATCACGCTCGACCAGCCCATCGCCGGTGTCCAGTCGATCCCGATGTCCGAGTTCGGTCCGGCGATCGCGCCGTCGGGCACGACAACCATCACCTGCACCGCGACCGGCGCCACGATCAGCGCCGAGAACGCCACGCTGGAGCTGTCCGGCGGATCCGGCGGCGAGACCGGCGCCGAGCCGACAGCGGACGAGCCGACCGGTGGTGAACCCGCGCCGGCGATCATCAACAGCTCCGGCCAGACCGGGTCCTACAGCTGCGGTGGCGGGCCGGTCACGATCAACGGCTCGAACAACACCCTCACCTTCTCCGGCGCCTGCGAGGCCGTGAACGTCAACGGCAACAGCAACAGCGTCACCGTGGGGTCCGCCGACGTCGTCAACGTGAACGGCGCACAGAACCGGCTCACGTGGACCGACGCCGAACCCAAGGTCAACAACAACGGCCGGGGAAACACCGTCACCCAGGGCTGACCGCGAACCGGCTGCCCGGTCCACACCGGGCAGCCGTCAGCCTCGACGGCGGGACTGACCGCGCTTGCGGCCGCGCGAGGCGCCGGTGCGCCGGGTTGCGTTGGCGGGCTTGGCTTCGGGCCGTTTCGACGCCGGCGGGGCTTGGCGGCCTCGGGTGCTGTTGACGGTCCGGCCGCGGACGATGCCGATGAACAGGTCGACCTGGTCGGTGGTCTCGTCCTCCAACCATGACAGTGCCACGCGGGACTCCGGCAGGCCGGCGATCGGCCGGTAGGTGAGGTCCCTGCGGTGATGGAGCCGGGCGAGCGACTGCGGGACGACGAGCACACCCGCTCCCGCCGCGACCAGTTCCACGGCGTCGCCCGTCGTGGCCGGGCGCTGGATCGCCGCGCGGCCCGGCGGCCGTGCCCAGCCGAGGGTGTCGTCGAGGGGGTGGAGCACGACCTCGTCGGCCAGGTCCTCTTCGGACAGCTGGTCGGCCGCGGCGAGGTGGTGGTCCTTCGGGATCACGACGACCGTCGTCTCGGTGTAGAGCGGAATCGCGTGCAGGCCCGTCGTGTCGGCCGGCAACCGCAGCAAGACGACGTCGGTGGCCCGGTCCCGCACCAGGTCGGCGGCCTCGGCGGCGGGCACCTGAACGAGGTTCAGCGGGACCTCGGGGCACCGCTCCTGCCAGATTCGCACCCATTTGCCCGGTATGACTCCGGGGACGTACGCGAGCCCGAACGAGCCTGTCACGCGGGCCAGGGTAGCGGCCTGCCCGCCGCACCCACGCCGATACCCTGGCGCCCATGACCTCGCACAAGACGCCCCAGACGATGAAGCCCGCGACCGCGGCGAAGAAGCTGGGCGTGCTGCTCGAGGCCACCCCCGCGGAGTTCCAGGAGGGCGTCGTCTCCCGCGACGAGCTGAACGCCATGCAGGCCGAGCCGCCCGAGTGGCTGCGGGACCTGCGCCGCAACGGTCCGCACCCCAGGCAGGTCGTCGCGTCGAAGTTGCGCATCTCCATCAGCGGTCTGGCTCGCGGGGGAGTGACCGAGCCCCTCACGACGGAGCAGATCGACGCGTTGAAGGCCGAGAGCCCCGACTGGCTGCAGCGCGAGCGCGCCACCCACGTCGAGGTCAAGAACGAGACGGCCCGGCTCAAGACGCAGCCGCCCCGGCGCTCCTGAGCCGCTCGGCCGGGGTTGCCGGATCGCCCGGATCTCGTTCTGGAATCATGCTGCGGAAGCTGGCGCCACCTCCAGGAGCAACCTGAGTGGATCTTTCCGTGCAGGTCAAGGCCGTAGATCGGCCGGAACCGGGCGCCGCCGTGCCGGCACGCAAGTTCCGGCCGGAGATCCAGGGGCTCCGTGCGCTGGCCGCGCTGCTGGTCGTGGTCTACCACGTGTGGCTGGGGCGGATCTCCGGCGGCGTGGACGTCTTCTTCCTGATCTCCGGGTTCCTGATCACGGGTCAGCTGTACCGGGCGCGCTCGCGTGGACGTATCGAGTTCCAGCCCATGTGGGGCCGGATGATCAAGCGGCTGTTCCCGGCCGCGTTGACCGTGCTGGCCGCGGTGATCGCGGTGAGCCTGGTCCTGCTGCCGGAGTACCGCTGGTTCCAGACCATCCGCGAGGTCTTCGCCGCGGCGCTGTACCTGGAGAACTGGCAGCTGGCGTCGGACTCGGTGGACTACTTCGCCCAGCACAACGGCGCGAGCCTCGTCCAGCACTACTGGTCGCTGTCCATCCAGGGCCAGTTCTACGTCGTGTGGCCGCTGCTGATCGGCCTGGTCGGGCTCGTCGCCGCCCGCGCGCGGCTGAACCTGTGGTGGTCACTGCTCGCGACGATGGCGATCACCTTCACCGCGTCGCTCGCGTTCTCGGTGTATCTCACCGTCGTCAACCAGCCGCTCGCCTACTTCCACTCGGCCACCCGGATCTGGGAGTTCGCGCTCGGCGGGCTGCTCGCGCTGGTGATCGACCGGGTGGTGCTGGCGAAGCCGGTCGCGCTGGTGCTCGGCTGGGTCGGCGTGATCGGCATCGCGATCTGCGGGATGGTGCTGCGGGTCGGCAGCGTGTTCCCCGGCTACCTCGCGCTGTGGCCGACGGTCGCCGCCGCGCTGGTGATCGCCGCCGGGGCGACCGGCAGCAAGGTCGGCGCGGACCGGTTCCTCAGCTCCCGGCCGCTGGTCTACCTGGGCAATCTCAGCTTCGCCCTCTACCTGTGGCACTGGCCGGTGCTGCTGCTGTACCTGATCGCGCGCGACCGGCCCTCGGTCGGCCTGCTCGGCGGCACGCTCGTCATCGGCGTGTCGGTGGTGCTCGCCGTGCTCACCTACCACTTCGTGGAGGAGCCGGTACGCAGGTCGGAGATCGGCGCCCGGACCCGGTGGGGCGTCTACCGGTTCGGCGTGCTCACGCTCGCCGTGCTGCTGCTCGCGGTGGGCGGCTGGCAGTACTACGGCAAGCAGCAGGCCGCAAAGTACGCGGTGAACGCGGACAACCCGATGTACCCCGGCGCGCAAGCGCTGCACGACGGCACGCTGCTGCCCGTCCGGAAGGGCGTGACGCCCGCGCCGTCGTACATGGCCCTGGCCGACGACTGGATCGGCACCGACGCCGCGCACTGCTCCGCCGCGGCCCGCAACCCCGAACTGAAGATCTGCCGCACGGATGAGCCGTCGCCGGTCAAGCGGGTCGTGCTGATCGGCGACTCGCACGCGGAGCAGTACCTCGGGGCGCTGCGCCCGTACGCCGAGAAGCACCACTGGCAGATCTTCTCGATGCTGCGCGGCGGCTGCCCGTTCACGCACCGCTCGGCGCCGTACCCGGATCTGGACCCGGGGTGCGTGCGGTGGAACCGGGACGCCGTCGCGGAGATCGCCGAGATGAGGCCGGACGCGGTGGTCACCGTCGGCAGCCGGGAGGTCCGCCCTGGCCTGACCGAGATGATCCCGACCGGCTACGTCGACAGCTGGCGGGACGTCACCGCGCACGACATCCCGGTGGTGGCACTGCGCGACAACCCGCGGTTCCCCCGGGCGCCCGTGACCTGCGTGCAGAACAAGGGGGCCGACGCCCCCGCGTGCGCGACCCCGCGCGCCCGCCTGTACGCCGACCCGACGCCGTTCGACATGCTGCCCGACCGGCCCGACGGCGTGTACTTCGTGGACACCAGCCGCTACTTCTGTGACCGGACAACGTGTCCACCGGTGATCGGCAACGTGATCGTCTACATGGACGACAACCACATCAGCGGCACCTACATGGCAACCATGGCACCCGCGATGGGCACGGACATCGAACGACTGCTCGGCTGGGACGAGGAGTCGTAGGCCTCTCAGGTCGTGGTGTGTGTCGTGAGGCCGTCGAACAGCCGGTCGAGCCCCCAGAGGAACTGGGCCGGGTCGATGGGTTGGTGGTCCGTGGCCTCGAGTGCGACCGAGCCCAGGATGTGCACGTTCAGCAGCTGCGCCGCGCGCGCGGCGTCCTCCGGGTCGAGGCCGGCGTCGGCCAGGATGCCCAGCACGGTGTCACCGACGGTCTTCGCGTTCGGGCCGGTCGGCGAGCTCGCCAGCAGCAGATGCACCGCACCGGGATGGACGAGTAGTTCCGCCCGCAGATCCAGCGCGAACGCGCGGATGCGCTCGCGCCACGGCAAGGTCCGGTCGGTGAACCGGCCGTGGTCGACCTTGCTCAGCAGCAGTTCGACCAGGCCGCGCACGATCGTGGCCTTGTCCGGGAAATAGGTGTAGACGGCATTGGGCGCGATACCGACGCGGGCGGCGACGCCACGCAGCGTCACACCGTCGGCGCCGCGTTCGGCGAGCAGGTCAAAGGCGGCGCCCAGGATTTCCTGTTCGCTGAGGCTTCGCCTTCGTCCCCGGCGATTCCGGCGCGCACCGACCACGCAAGCTCTCCCGTCACTGCTGTACGAACTTATCTGGACAGCGTACAGTTACTGGACGCTGTCCAGATTTGACTCCGGTGGGGGAGTGATCTCGTGAGGGTGGGGATTCTCGACCTGCTGGGCCCGCCTGCCCGGCGCCCGGTGGACCTCGGTTACCAGCTACTGATCACCAAGCAGTACGCGAGCATCACCCCGCAGGCGATCTCGGTGTGGTGTCGCCGGCAGGGACACGAGACTTTCTACGCCACCTACTACGGGCTCGGTCAGCCGCACCGGATGCTGCCCGCCGACCTCGACGTGGTGTTCATCTCCTGCTATACCCAGGTCAGCCACCTCGCCTACGCGGTGGCGAAGCTCTACCGCGCGGCCGGCGTCCGCACGGTCATCGGCGGACCGCACGCCAAGGCCTTTCCGGTGGACTGCCTGCGTTTCTTCGACCTGGTCGTGCGGGAGTGCGACCCGGAACTGGTCGACGACATCCTGGCCGGGCAGTTCGACCCCGGCTCGATCATCTCGTCCGTCCGGCCGTTCGACGACGTGCCGACCGTGGAGGAGCGGATGCCCGAGATCCGCTCCTCGGCCATGTTCTGGGGCCGCAAACCGCTGCGGCTGTCGGCCGTCCCGATGCTCGCCAGCATGGGGTGCCCGTACCGGTGCGACTTCTGCATCGACTGGAGCAGCACCTACCGGCCGCTGCCCGCGGAACGGCTGGCGACCGACCTCCGGTACCTGTCCCGGCACCTGCCGGGCACGATCATCGTCTTCCACGACCCGAACTTCGCGGTGAAGTTCGACCAGGTCTTCGAGACGCTGGAGGCGCAGCCACCGGACACGCGGCCGCCCTACATCATCGAGAGCTCGCTGACCGTGCTGCGCGGCGATCGGCCGCGGCGGCTCAAGGACACCAACTGCGTGATGGTCGCACCCGGCGTCGAGTCGTGGACGGACTACTCGAACAAGGCCGGTGTCGGTCGCCAGGGCGGTGAGGCGAAGGTCGACCGGGTGGCCGACCACTTCGCGCAGCTGGCCGAGAACGTGCCGTACCTGCAGGCGAACTTCATCTTCGGGCTCGACACCGACCAGGGGGACGAGCCGGTCGAGCTGACCAAGCGCTTCATGGACCGGGCCCCGTTCGTGTGGCCGACGATCAACATCCCGGTCCCGTTCGGCGGGACCCCGCTGCACGACGCGCTGGCCGCCGACGGGCGCATCCTGTCCGCGATGCCGTTCAGCTTCTACTACGCGCCCTACCTGGTGACCACCATCAAGAACTACGACCCGGTGACCTACTACGAGAAGCTCGTCGAGCTCTACACGCATGCCGCGTCGCCGCAGATGCTGCGCAGGCGGATGCGGACCACGACCCACCGCGCCATCCGCTACGTGCACTGGGCCCGCACGGCGACCTTCCGCAGTGACGTCGCCAGCTTCCGTCGAATCCTCGGCCTGCTGCGGACCGACCCGCAGTTCCTCGCCTTCCACGAGGGACGCGGCCGCGCTCTACCGGCGTTCTACCGGCACGCGAGCGACCGGATACTCGGCCGCTACGCCGAGCTGCTGTCACCGGCCGACCGAACCCCCGACCTGTCACCGGCCGACCCGGAGCGGCACCACCTGACCATCCACCATTCGTCCGGTTAGGACCGTCTGGTCAGACGAGCTCGCGGCGCGGACGCTGCTGTGACGGTGCGCGGAAGTCGACGGGCTGCGCTCGCTCGCCGTCGGTCGGGCGTTGGCCCTGTCCGTCCGCCGGGGCGTGGCTGAAGACCATCGGCCGGACGGACTCTTCCGGGGGTAACTGCTGGATCGTCGTCATTGTGGTAACTCCTTGAAAAGTGCCGAGTCGTCATGGACATGTGGCCATGAAACCGACTGGCAGAAGACTGGAAAGTTGAGCCGGACCGCGTCGCTTGTGCGTCTGTCGCGTCCAGGAGCTCTCCTAGCCGAGGCTACGCGAACATCGGGGCGGCCGCCAGCGACACGCCCTGGCGTGTCCGTTTGACGGCTCGTCGTGGGCCGTGCTCTACTGACTTCGGTTGAAGTTTTTGTGTTCGTTGGTCTTCATCAGACGCTCGCAAGGATTTTGAGCGAGCGCGTCCCGGTTCCATCCTGGTTTCCTGTACCGCACGCTGCCGACCCGGCAGGCTTGTTCCGGCCTGCTGAACAGCTTGATGCGACAGGAGATTTACATGGCTCAGGGCACCGTGAAGTGGTTCAACGCTGAGAAGGGCTTCGGCTTCATCAGCCCGGACGACGGCGGCCCGGACGTGTTCGTCCACTTTTCCGAGATCACAGGCAACGGCTTCCGCAGCCTGGACGAGAACGCCCGCGTTCAGTTCGAGGTCGGCCAGGGCAACCGCGGCCCGCAGGCGACGGGCGTCTCGCTGGTCTGACTTTCGGCCCGCTCTACCTGGGTGTTTCGTGGTGTAGGCTCGGGTTTGTCGACGACACCTCGCATGCTGGCAATCAAGCCGGTTTCGTCCTCGGCAAGCCCGCCGACCGACATCTCGGTCGGGGAGGGAGCACCGACATGACGTCGGTCCCGCATGATCCCGCACTTTCCGAAGCCGATCCGGCAGAGCAGTCGCCGCGCGTACACCTGAAGCCGGCGACGCCCGACCCCGGGAACCCGGGATACGTCGACGGAGCCTGGTGGCCCCGATCGCGGGATCTGACCGCTGAGTTGCCGGCGTTGTTCACAGCGCTGGCAACTCAGCTCGGCGCGATCGAACGGATGGCCTACCACCTCGGCGAGTGGCAGCACACCGATCGCCTGCTGGAAACCTCTTCGGCGCGAGTCAGGCTCGGTGGCTTTCGTTTCCAGAGCGCCAACACCGTGGATGTCGTCGGTGCCGGCCGCCGGATCACCCTCCTCGTCGTGCCCCCCGAGACATCGCCCGCGGACGCCGAGAAGATCGCGCTCGCCGCCGCCGACGGGCACAACATCGAACCCGTCGACCGTCTGCTGGCCCTCGTCGCCGGCCGCAACGGAATGCCGCGCCCCGTGCCCAAGTAGCGAGCACATCGCTCCACCGGCACGCCGGGCAGGTGGTCCTGCCTCTCCGACGCACGAGATGAGCAGGCCATGACCACCGCACCGATCCTCGTCACCGAACGGCTGACCATCCGCCCGTGGCGGGTCGACGACGCGGCGGCCGCGCTGCAGACGTACGGGCATCCCGAGGTGGCGCGCTGGCTGAGCCCGGCCATGAACCGCGTGCACGACCTGGCCGCGATGCGCCTGCTGCTCCAGCAGTGGATCGCGGAGGACGCCCGGCTCGCCCCACCCGCCGGCCGCTGGGCGATCGAACACACCGGCGACCACCGGGTCATCGGTGGCGCCGTGCTGCTGCCGCTGCCGCCGGGTGACGAGGACCTGGAGCTCGGCTGGCAGCTCGCCCCGGACACCTGGGGCAACGACTATGCGAGGGAGACGACGTTCGCGCTCGCGTCGTGGGCCTTCGGGCAGGGGGTCAGCGAACTGTTCGCCGTCGTCCGGCCGGACAACACGCAGACGGCGGCCACCGTCCGGGAGAACGGCATGCACTGGGTCGGGGAGACCACCAAGTACTTCGGCCTCGAGCTTCAGGTGTTCCGGCTCCGCGCGGCGGATCTCGACAGTGCCGCACCGATGGCCCACCAGCCTCCCAACTATGCCTGACAGCAAGAGGAGAGCGATGACGCCGACACACGGCGACGGTAGCGGGCAAGGACCGGCAGCACAGTTCGCCGTGTCCCGCGCGGTTGCCCAGCGGGAGTGGACCGACCAGTGCAACCGTGCGGTTCGCACGGTCGCCGCCCAGGCTCGAGACGTCACGGAGTTCACCGGCCTGCTGTCCATGCTCGGACTGGACGACGGGATGGACAGCGTGCCGGTACTGAGCCGGACGCTGGCGGACTACGTCCAGCGGGTGGCCACGGCGGTCGGGACACCGGCCGATGGCATCGGCTACGAGGTGAGCGACACGGCGACCGCGTACGTCGGCCTGGCCGACCGGGTGCCGCAGCAGCCGGACCGAGAGCTCATGCTGCTGTGGGACGAGCGGCTCGGCTGGTACCTCGAGGTCGAGACCCGTCCACATGAGACACCGGTCGTCCTCTGTTATCTCGAGGGCGACCCGGTGCCCGCGCCCGCCCTCGTCGCGCGGTTCGTCACCGATGTCCTCGCCGGTAGGCGCACCAGCCGGCTGCGGCCGGTGCTGCTGCGGGTGGACCGGATGGCACTCGCGCGAAGCATGGCGGCCAACTGCGCGCAGGACTAGCGAAGGTCCGTGCGGCGGCAGGTTTGCCCGTGCCGGGGCAGGGCATTCCACGGCAGGGGTTCGCGCCGACGAGGAGGACATGATGCGCCAACACCATCGGTACATCGGCGTCGGCGCGATACTCGCGCTCATCTTCGGTATCGCGGCGACCGGGCTCCTGGGCAGCACGCTGGTGCTCGGCCTGCTCGGCGCCCAGTCCGCCGTGACGTGGACCGGCTCGACCGGCTGCGTCTTCCTCGCGGGTTGGCTGCTGGCGGCGAACGGACACGCCCACCGTGCCGCCGCGAATCCTCGCCGGGGTCGATGACGGTTGGCGTGGCGCTCGCAGGCGATCCACGCCAGGATGTTTAGCGACTCGGTGAAAAAGCCACTCTTGTCGAAGACACCGGGCGAGAGCGAGGTCGCTGTGGCATCCGAGGCTCAGGCGCGTCTGGCATGACCGGCGACGAGCACCTGCTCGCCGGGCGCTACCGGTTGGAGCGGCGGATCGGCGCGGGTGCGATGGGCGTGGTCTGGCAAGGCCACGACGAGCGGCTCGACCGGCCGGTGGCGGTCAAGAAACTGTTGCTGCGGCCCGGTCTTTCGCAGGCCAAGGCCGCCGAGGCCGTCGACCGCTGCCTGCGTGAGGGCCGCATCGCCGCGCGGCTGCACCACCCCAACGCGATCACGGTGTTCGACGTGGTCGACGAGGACGACGTGCCCAACCTCGTCATGGAGTACATGCCGTCGCGCAGCCTGGCGACCGTGATCGCCGAGGACGGGCCGCTCGAGCCCGGTGCCGTGGCCGCCATCGGCGCCGACGTGGCCACCGCGCTCACCGCCGCGCACGAGGCCGGCATCGTGCATCGCGACATCACGCCCGGCAACATCCTGCTCGGCGAGAACGGCGTGGTGAAGCTCACCGACTTCGGCATCTCCCGTGCGGCCGACGACGGGACGGTGACCAGGACCGGTCTGTTCGCCGGCACCCCGGCCTACCTGGCGCCGGAGGTGGCGCACGGCGCCGAGCCCACCCCGGCCTCGGACGTCTTCTCGCTCGGCGCGACGCTCTACGCCACGGTCGAGGGAGCACCCCCGTTCGGCAAGGCCGCGAACGTACTCGCCACGCTGCACGCCGTCGCAGGCGGGGAGATCAACCCGCCGAAGCGCTCCGGCCCGCTCACCGACGTGCTGCTCGCCCTGCTCGCAGCCGACCCGCAGGCCCGCCCCACCGCGGCCCAGGCGCAGGAACTGCTCGCCGCCGCCGGCCGCGGTGACGCGCCGGCCCCGGTCCTCGCCACCGCGACCGCAACCGACAACACGAAACCCGCCGCCGCAGGCCGTTCGCACAAGCCGCTCGCGGTGCTGGGAGTTCTCGTCGTGGCACTGGCTGCCGTGAGCCTGTGGCTGTTGGGCGGTGGCGACAAAGGCGTGCCGCCGGGCCAGGAACGGGACCCGGCGGACGGCACCGTGCACAACCAGCGAACAGGGTCGTCTGGGGCCGACCCGGTGACACCGGTGGGAGAGCCCATCGACATCGACGAGACGTCCGCGGCCGGGAAACCGGCATCCCGTACCGCGCCGCTGCCGACGGCCGCCGAGGACGCGGCGCCGGCAGCGGGAAATCCCGCGACATCGCCGCCACCGGAAACGACGGAGACGGTGGGGGAGTCGACGACCGACGAGGTCCCGACAACCGAGGAACCGACCAGCAGCGAAGCAGCGCCGTCGGAGCCGAACTGAGCTACCCCGTCCCCAGTCTTAACGGACCAGTGAATTGCGCCGAATGGACGCGCCTGCCTGTCCGGGTGCTCTTGCCGTAGGGTCTACGCAACTTTCCGGTGGAGCAACCAGCGACGAAGTGAGCGCAGCGTGGACCGCAAGGAATTCTCGGACGTGTCGGCTTTGGAAAGCGGTGTGCGACACGATTACTCAACGAGTCGTATCGGTGTCGTGCCCGCGAACGAGCGGCGATCTCGGTACCATTTTCTGTCGCTCTGGATCACGCTCGTGGCCGGGTTCACGTACTTGTTCGTCGGGTTCCAATATCACGACGCCGGCTATTCCCTGGTGAAGGCCGTCGCCGCGGGGGCCGTCGGCGCGGGCGCCTATCTGGTTTACGCGTTACCGGCCGCGTATCTCGGTTCGGTCAGCGGCCAGACGCACGCGTTGCTGACCCGGTCGATTCTCGGCAAGGTCGGCTCCGGGCTGGTCACCGTGCTGCTGATCGGCATCGCGGCAGGCTGGACCGCGTTCGCGTTCAACCTGCTCGCCACGCTCTACGACGGCCTGTTCGGCTGGGGCAACGTGATCCTGATCAGCGTGGTGCTCGCCGTCCTCGGAATTACGAACAACCTTTTCGGCTTCGCGGGCATTGCCGCGTTCGCCCGGTACCTCGTGGCGCCGTTGATGATCGTGTGGATGGTGTATCTGGTCATCAAGGGCTTCACCGACATCCCCGCCGCGAAGCTGACCGCGTCGCCGGACACCGAGGCGACGATGCCGTTCCTGGCCGGGGTCGGCGTGGCCATCGGCTCGGTGATGTGGGGGAACGAGCCGGACACCTGGCGCTATGGCAAGCCTCGCTTCTTCTGGCCGGTGCTGCCGCTGGTGGTCGCGCTGGCGGTCGGCCTCGTGCTTTTCGTGGCGGGCGGCTGGATGATGGCCGAGCTTTCCGGCTTGGGTCAGTACGACTTCGGTCCGGCATTCCGTTACATCGTCGAGTACTCGATGTTCGGCGCGCTCGCACTGGGCGCCATTCTGGCCACCGTCATGCAGGTGGCGATCAACGACGGCAACTACTACGAGATGATCAACGCGGGGCAGAACGTCGCAGGCGGTATCCGCGGCTGGCGCCGGTGGTACACCTGCCTGCTGATGGCCGCGATCGCGGCGTTGTTCGCGTGGCGGTTCCCCAATGTCGAAGAGGGCTTCTTCATCGTCGCGAGCTGGTCGTCGATCGCGCTGCCGTGCGTGACCGTCGTGATGTGCGTCGACCGCTTCCTGCTGCCGAGGATGCTGGGCGTGCGCCGGCCGACCGACACCATCCCGTCGTGGCGGGCCGCGGGCCTCGGAAACCTGCCCGGCATCGTGGCGGTCGTGGTCGCGGTGCTGTTCGGCGCGTGGGGCCTCGGCCTGCTGCCCGGCCAGGAGACCGTGCCCTCCCTCGGGCTGCCGGCGGTGGAGGCGTGGTTGCTGGCGGGTCTGCTGTACGCGGCACTGGCCTGGCTGGTCGGGCGGGGCTCGCTCGCCCCCGCGCTGCTGAGCTTCGGCAGCCAGTCGCAGGAGGGGAACGGTGATCCGGACGGATCAGCCGCATCCGATCACCATGCGGGGGACAGCGTCTCCTCGTCCTGACCGGCGCGAGCTAGACCGACTGCGCCACGGCGCTGTCGGTGCGCGGGTGCAGGGAGCCGATCTGACCGCGGTGGTACAGCTCGAGGAACGCGTCGACGACGGCCGCGTCGAACTGGCCGCCCCGGCCACGCAGCAGCTCCCCGCACGCGTCCTCGTGGCTGCGCGCGGACTGGTACGGACGCTCGGCGAGCATCGCGGCCCATGAGTCGCAGACGGCGACGATCCGGGCCTCGATGCGAACCTGCTCGCCGACCAGGCCGCGTGGGTAGCCGAGGCCGTCCACCCGCTCGTGATGCTGGCGGACGACCTCCGCGACGTCGGCCAGGTCGGGCACGACGCTCAGCATGCGGTAGCCGTGGTCGGGGTGCTGGCTCACGAGCGCGAACTCCTCCGTCGTCAGGCTCGCGGGCTTGCGCCAGATGTCCTGCGGCACAAGGACCTTGCCCACGTCGTGCAGGCGCCCCGCCAGCTCCGTGCGGCACACGGCCGCGTGGTCGAGGCCGAGCGAATGAGCCACCAGCGCCGCCCAGCGCCCGACGGCGCGGCCGTGCTCGCTCGACGACAGCCAGCCGTCGACCTCGTCGGCCACCCGTTGCAGGTAGACCAGCAACGCGGCCATGTCGGCGGTGTTGCCGTGGGCCGGGTCGTTGCTGTCGCCGAGCACCACCCGGTCGCGGCCCTGCGCCTTGGCCGCGTACAGCGCGCGGTCCGCGGTGATGATCAGCTCGGTCGGGCTGCCGCCGTTCATGGGCAGGCTGGCGGTGCCGATCGACACGGTGACGTGGAGCCACACGTCGGTGGCCACCTGGATCTGGCTGGAGGCGATCTGGTCGCGCAGCCGTTCGCCGATGGTGGCCAGCTCCTCGGCTTTCACGCTCGGCACCACCAGGGCGAACTCCTCGCCGCCGTAGCGCGCGAGCACGTCGCCGGGGCGGACGGACTCGCGCAGCCGCCGCGCCACCTCGACCAGCACCCGGTCGCCGGCCGGGTGCCCGTACCGGTCGTTGATCGACTTGAAGTGGTCGATGTCCACGATCAGCACGGCCAGCTGCACGCCGGAGCGCCGTGCCTTGGCGATCTCCAGCGGCAGTTGCGCGCCGAAGAAACGCCTGGTGCGCAAGCCGGTCAGCACGTCGGTGATCGCGAGCTGCCGCTGGTCCGCGACGAGGCCGGCGAGGCGGCCGATGGTGAGCATGAACAGTGCCGCGCAGGCGGCGGCGATCACCAGGATGTCGCGTTGCGTGCCGAGTGTGTACTGGATGACCAAAGTGGTCGGTGCGATCAGCGCGGCGCCGGCGAGCACCGTCAGCCGCGACAGGGTGAGCGGGACGTCGGCGGAGTTCGCCCGCTCCTCGACCTGGCCCACCGTGGGGTGCAGCGCTGCCGCACCGAGTGCCAGGTTGCCGCCGAGCCAGATGGCGTCCAGGAAGTTGCCGGTGGTGTAGGTGCCGTTGAGCTGCTGCATCACGTACACCGCGTCGGCGGTGAAGATCGCCAGCAGGTTGACGGCCAGCAACATGAACGACGCCGGGCGGCGGCCGGGCCCGAGGATGAGCCGCAGTGACACGGCGAACATCGCGAGGTCCATCACCGGGTAGGCGACCGACACGACGGTGACCAGGCTGAGCGAGCCGCCGCGTGCCTGCGGGCTGATCAGGTAGAGCCAGGACAGCATGCCGACGGCGACCGCGAGCGTGGCGGCGTCCAGGACACTGGCCAGGTTGTGGCTCGGGGTCCGGCGCCTGATCAGCAGAATGAGCCCGGCCACGACGAGCGGATAGTGCAACAGGTAGAGCGCGTCGGCGACGGCCGGGAACGCCGTCTGGCCGAGCAGGTTGTGCGAAACGTAGAAGAACATATCCGCGACGGCGTAGACGACCTGGCTGAATCCGAGGAACAACCACGGCACCCGTGGTTTCCCGCGTGAAAGTCCGAGCCAGCAGCCGATCAGCACGGCGGCCGCGGAGGAGACGCTGACCAAACAGTACAGCGCGACCTGGATTACCGGAGGTGCGCCGAGGTGGGTGGCCAGGTAATAGGCGCCGACAACGAGAACACCGCCGAGCAGATAGAGAACCCACCGTTCACCGACCACTGAACGGACCTGCCGAGCACCCATCCGCGCCTCTCGTTCCCACGTCGAGCCGAGTTGGCCGGTGGGAACGCTACACCACAACTGAATACGGTCTGCGGCGACCGGGCAATCTACTGCCCGTCGCGCGCGCCTTTGACCACGATCGCATTTATGAGCACGAATTACATGCTCGTCCCGCGACAAATGTGCGCCGGTGAAGATTTCGACGACCATGATCATCTGATGACCGCGCCGCGTCCTGGGGCGCGGCGCGGTCATCGCGCGTCATTGGTCGCAGCGATACCAGATACCCGTCCAGTCGCTGGTGGGGTAGTAATCCTGGCACCAGATCGAATCGTTGGACGCCGCGTACACCGCGGCCTGGCGCCACCCGGTCGCCGGGTCCTCGGTGAACCATGGCCAGGCGATTTCATCGGCGTGACCATTGCCGCCCATCCGGCGCCAGCCGCCCGAGTTGGGCCAGGTGTGCCAGATCGTCCGGTCGGTCGCGATGCCGAAGCACTCGTTGCTACTGGAATCCCAACCGATGACGACCACATCGGTGCCGGCCTTGAACGTGCCGAAGTAGCCGTAGCAGCTGACCTGGCCGGAGGCGGGCACCGGCGTCACGGCGAGGATGTCCGGCGATCCCGGCGCCGCGGCCGCCGATCCGGCGGTGAGCAGGGTGCTGAACACGATGCCGGCAACTACCAGGAGAACAGCTGCGGCACGACGTGTTTGTCTCTTCAATGTGTTTCCCTCGTGTTTTTTCAGCGGAATTACCCCGATAACTCGCATTTACGTCAGTTCATGACGTTGACGTGAGCCTAAACTGACGTAAAGTCCGGCGTCAACCTGGGTAGGATGTCGTTGTGGCGGATGGCATCGCTGGGGGCCGCAGGTGTCGCGTTCACACCGCGTGATGGTCGCGTTCGCCGGTGCGGGCGATGGGGAAGGTGAGCTGGCGTTCGGCCAGCTCGGGCTGTGGCAGTCGATCGAGGAGTCCGGCACGTCCAAGACCGTCGCCCACATCGGCGTCGCCGAGCCCGGCACGACCGTGGCGGCGGTCGCCGACATGCTCGGCTTCGTGGTCGGCCGGCACCAGTCACTGCGGACCACGCTCGTGCTGCGGGGACCGGGACGGCCGCCGCGCCAGCGGGTGTCCGCGGCCGGAGAGATCGCGCTGCTCGTCGTGGCCGCCGACGGAGCGGACCCGGCCGTGGTCGCCGCCGCGCTGCGCGAGCGCTGGAAGCGGGAACCGTTCGCCTACGAGACCGAATGGCCGGTGCGCATGGGCGCGGTCACGGTCGACGGCGTGGTCACGCACGTGGTCACCGTCATCCTGCACACGTCGATCGACGGGTTCGGGTTGGCCGCGCTCCTGGCCGACGTGCGGGCGCGCGACCCGGTGTCGGGTGCACCCGCCGGCCCGGTCGCCGGCCGCACGCCGCTCGAACAGGCCGCCATGGAGGCGAGTCCGGAGGGGCGGCGGCAGAACGAGCGGTCGCTGCGCTACCTGGAGCGGGTGCTGCGCGCGGCCCCGGCCGGCCTGTTCGGCCCGCCCCGCCACGACGTGGCACGCGACCACGTGATGCTGCGCTACCGCTCGCCCGCGATCGCCAAGGCCATTCAGGCGGTGGCGGTGCGGGAACGGTTCGTCGACTCGCCCGCGTTGCTGACCGCGTTCGTCGTCGGTGTGGGACGGGTGACGGGCGTCGACCGGCTTGCCACGATGTTGTTGGTGAGCAACAGGTTCCGGCCCGGCTATGCGGACTCGGTCAGCGCCTTGATGAAGGTCGCCCCGTTCGTGCTCGACCTCGCCGGGCGCACCGTGGGTGACGCGGTCCGGGCGGCGATCGGAAAAACCCTGTGCGCGTACCGCAACGCCTACTACGACCCCTACGAGCAGGAGACGCTGATCGCGCGGATCGGCCGGGAGCGCGGCGAGGAGATGGATCTGTCCTGTTTCTACAACGATCGCCGGGCGCGGGACCGGCTGCACGCCGGCACGACACCGGCGAGCGCGGCGGAGATCCGCGCCGCCCTCGCCGACACTGAGCTGTCCTGGCGGCAGGAACCGTCGATACCGCGGATGAAGCTGTACCTGAGCGTGGACGACCCACCCGGCGCGGTCGAGCTGGTCCTGTCCGCCGACGTTCGGTACTTCGACCGCGACGAGCTGGTCACCCTCGCCGCGGCGATCGAACAAGCCGCGGTGCAGGCGGCCGTCGAGCCGGACGTGCCGACCCGCGTGTCCACCGTGGAGTGATCGCCGACCGCGTGCGATGGTCGCTGTTGGGTACCCGGTGACGGATGCGCACGTGGAGCGGAGGCAGGGATGCGGGAACCGGATGTCGACGTGGTCGTCGTGGGTTCCGGGCTCGCCGGCCTGGCGGCGGCAACGAGGATCAGCGACGGCGGGCTGAGCGTGGTGGTGTGCGAGGCAGGCGACGACGTGGGCGGTCGCGTCCGCACCGACGTCGTAGACGGGTTCCGGCTCGACCGGGGATTCCAGGTGCTGTTGCCCGCCTACCCGGAGGTGCGCCGGACGCTGGACCTGGACCGGCTCGAGCTGCGCTCGTTCGCCCGCGGCGCGCTGGCGGTGACCGGCGATGCGCGCTACCTGCTCGCACCGCCGTGGCACGGGCTCTCGGCGGTCACCGGCGCCGCCCGGTTCGCGGTTCGCCACCCGCGGGACGCGGCGATGCTCGCCGCCCTCACCGCGCGGGACACTGCGTTGCCCGCGTCACGCATCCGCGACGGCTCGGCCGACCGGTCGATCGCCGAGGAGCTCGCGCGCTGGCGTGTCTCGGACGACACCGTCCGCGAGGTACTCCGGCCGTTTCTCGCGGGAGTCTTTCTCGACCCACCGCTGCAGACCTCCGCGCGGATGTTCCACCTGATCTGGCGATGCTTCGTGCGTGGCGGCGGCGCGCTGCCGGCCGCCGGCATGGGCGCGTTGCCGCGACAGCTGGCCGGCAGGCTGCCCGGTGGCACCGTGCGCACCGGCACCCCGGTCGCGGAGCTGACAGTCGGCGGCGTACGACTGGACGGCGGCGAGGTGCTGCAGGCGCGCGCGGTGGTCGTCGCGACCGACGGCACGGCCGCGGCGCGGCTGCTGCCCGCGGGTGCCCGAGCCGGCCTGGCACGGCGTCACGACGTGGTACTTCGCCGCCCCCGCCGCACCGCTGCGGGCCCCGATGCTGGTGCTGGACGGAGCGGGGGACCTGCTCGTCAACACCACGGTGCTCAGCGAGGTCGCCCCGGAGTACGCCCCGGCCGGGCCGGAGCCTCGTGGCCGCGTCGGTCCCCGAACACAGCGTCGACGAACACAGCGTCGACGAGGCACGGCTGCTGGCCCGCCTGGCCGAGCTGTACGAGACCAGCACTCGAGAGTGGACGCCGCTGGCCCGGTACGAGATTCCGCACGCGCTGCCGGTCATGCCGCCCGGCCATCCGCTGCGCTCACCGGTACGGCTCGGCGGGAGTCGCTACGTCTGCGGCGACCACCGCGACACCAGTTCCATCCAGGGCGCGCTCGTCTCCGGCCGACGCGCCGCGACGGCGGTCCTGCAGGACCTCGCGTGACCCAGCCGGGCGCCCCGCCGTACAGGGACGGCGGGGCACTCGTGCTTCGGCTATCTCAGGTCGAAGCCCCAGCCGACCATCGGGTTCCCGCAGCTGGCCACCGAGACGTGGCCGGCACCCTGGAGCACCCACGGGCCGAAGTGCGTGTCGCCACTCGGGCAGTTCGCCACCGCGCGGAACTCGGTTCCCGCCACGCCCGCGTCGCAGCGCACGGTGACCGTCGCCCCGCCGGAGGTGAAGGTGCCGCTGCAGCTGGCCAACGGCGCAACCCCGCCGGTCGCCGCCCCAGCCGTTCCGGCGCCGAGCATGACGGCGGCCGCCGCTACAGGGAGAACGGCTAGTCGAGCGAATCGGATCTTCACTGTTTCTCCTTCCACCGCCGCATTATTTGCGGCGAAGAAGGAACACTCTTCTCATTCATCGCGGCCGGTTCCAAGAGAGCCGCATCTCATTTACCCGTTCGGCCCAGAAAATAGGGGTCTCAATTTGTCGTCGGCACAAAAATTGGCTGAGGGCAATATGAGAAGGCGCACGGTGACTGCGATATTCGCCTCAGCGGCGGCGGGCCGCGCGACCGCTTCCGCCGCCGCGTCGCCCGCCCGCTCGCGTTCCGGCGGAGAATGCGGACATTCCGGTGGATTTTGCCGAAGCCACCGGCTCGGCGGCGGGCTTCACTTTCCTGCCACCTGAGCGGGCGGACCTGGCGGTCCGCGGCGTGGTGGCGGCCGCAGGACGGCGCCTGCGCGGTGCTTGAACACTCGCCGCGGGACGCGGGGGCGGTGCGCTGTAGGCGCGCTCGCCCGGCGCGAGCTCGGTGAGCAGCGGGTGGCCGGGACGCAGGCGGGTGACGGTGGCGGTGATGCCTGCCTTGCGCGTCAGTTCGCGAACGTCGGCGATCTGCGCGTCGGTCGTCAGGGTGACCACGGTGCCCGATGCCCCGGCTCGTGCCGTTCGGCCGGAGCGGTGCAGGTATGCCTTGTGCTCCATCGGCGGGTCGGCGTGGATCACCAGCGCGACGTCGTCGACGTGGATGCCTCGAGCGGCGATATCGGTGGCCACCAGCGTCGCCGCGGTGCCGTCGGCGAAGGCGAGCAGGTTGCGCGTGCGCGCAGGCTGGCCGAGGTTGCCGTGCAACTCGACGGCGGGCACCCCCTCCGCGACGAGCTGACGGGTCAGCTTCGTGGCGCCGCGTTTGGTCCGGGTGAACACCAGCGTGCGGCCAGGTGCCGCCGTCAGATCGACCAGCACCGGCAGCCTCGCGCCCGGCTGCACGTGCAGCACGTGGTGGGCCATGGTCGCGACGGGGGACGACGGCGGGTCGACGCTGTGCGTGACCGGGTCGTGCAGGAAGCGGCGGACCAGGACGTCGACGCCGGCGTCGAGGGTGGCCGAGAAGAGCAACCGCTGGCCATCGCGCGGAGTTCGGTCGAGCAGCTTGGTGACGGTCGGCAGGAAGCCGAGGTCGGCCATGTGGTCGGCCTCGTCGAGCACGGTGATCTCGACGGCGTCGAGTCGCGCGTGGCCCTCGGCGACGTGGTCGGCGAGCCGGCCGGGGCAGGCGATCAGCACATCGACGCCGGCGCGCAGGCCGTTGATCTGAGGGCCCGGGCGGACCCCGCCGTAGACGGTCATCGTGCGCAGCGACAACGCCGCGGCCAGCGGTGCCGTCGTCGCCGCGATCTGGTCGGCCAGCTCCCGGGTCGGGGCGAGGATCAGCGCGCGTGGCCGGCCGGGCCTGCGCCGCGTGGTGGTGGCGGCCAGCCTGGCGAGCACGGGCAACACGAACGCGTAGGTCTTGCCCGATCCGGTCCGGCCGCGACCGAGGACGTCGCGCCCGGCCAGCGAATCCGGCAGCGTCGCCGCCTGGATGGGGAACGGGGTCGTGACGCCCAGGTCGGCGAGTGCCGTCACCAGCCGGGTGGGCAGCCCGAGTCGCTCGAACGTCAGCGAACTGTCAATTGTGGATGAAGCAGTGTTACGAGGGCGGCGTGCCGCCATGTGGTACTCCGAAACGTTGATGGGTCGTCCTGCCCGGCGCGGCTCTCGTGGCCGCGGCGCGTGGTGGTCGACAAGAAACGCGGCCAGAGGCAGAACGAAGCAGGCCGCTGTCGCAGAGTGTACCCGGCCGGGTACGTCGTCCCGGCGCAGCCCTTTGCGGCCGGCGTGGGAACCACGTCGACGGCCTCGACGACGACGCGCCAGCCCCCCGCAGGGTGTATTGTGCGGTTGTTGGGACCATGCCGCCGACGTGATCATCGAGGCGGTCCCCATCAGTTGAGCTTGGCCGACTCTTTGGCCGGGGGCTGGAGCAGCGGCGTTCGCCGCGTCATCGCTCGTCACACATGGCACCGGGGTCCGGTCTGCCGTCATTTTGTCCACAAAGGACAACATTCCGATCCGCAAGGAGCACACGCATGGCAGAAGGCACCGTCAGATGGTTCAACGGCACCAAGGGTTTCGGGTTCATCTCGCCCACCGAAGGCGGGGACGACCTTTTCGTGCACCGCTCGGAGGTGCAGGACTACGACCAGCACGGCCTCTCCGACGACCAGCGGGTCGAGTTCGAGGTTGCGCAGGGCCGCAAGGGGCTTCAGGCAACGGCGGTTCGCGTCATCTCATGACTCTTTCCGCGACGATGACTCCCCAGATCTCGGCCGTCCGGACGCGCCGGTGACCGCGACACTGCCGGGTAGCGACTACGCGGCACTGTCCCGCGAGATGCGCGCGGCCGGACTGCTCCAGCGCAGGTACGGCTATTACGCACTCAAGATCACCGGTAACGTGCTGGCCTTCGCGGGCGCCTGGGTCGGCTTCGCGTTCCTCGGCGACAGCTGGTGGCAGCTGTTCATCGCGTCCGCTCTGGCGATCGTGTTCGCCCAGCTTGCCTTCATCGGGCACGACGCCGGCCACAAGCAGATCTTCCGCAGCCGCCGCGCGAACGACGTCATCGGGTTGTGGCACGGCGGCATGGTCGGGCTCAGCTACGGGTCGTGGATCGGCCAGCACACCCGCCACCACGCCAACCCGAACCACGAGGACGACGACCCCGACATCCACATCCCGGCGCTGGCGTTCACCGTGGAACAGGCGCAGTCGCGGCGCGGTTTCCTGCGCCGGCTGGTCAAGTACCAGGCGTTCGCGTTCTTTCCCCTGCTGCTGCTCGAAGGGGTCAGCCTCCACGTGGCCAGCGTGAAAGCCTTGTGGAGCAAGGATCTTCGGTCACGCGCGGTGGAGAGCTGCCTGTTGGCGCTGCACTTCGCCGCGTATCTGACCGCGGTGTTCCTGGTGCTCTCGCCGCTGACCGCGGTGGTCTTCATCCTGGTGCACCAATGCCTCTGGGGTGTCTACATGGGATGCTCGTTCGCTCCCGGGCACAAGGGCATGCCGACGGTCGCCGCCGGCCAGTCACTGGACTTCCTGCGCAAGCAGGTGCTCACCACCCGGAACATCCGTGGCGGGCGATGGGTGGACTTCGCCCTCGGCGGGCTGAACTACCAGATCGAGCACCACCTCTTCCCCAGCATGCCCAGGCCGAACCTCCGGCTCGCGCAACCCTTGGTACGGGCGTTCTGCGCCGCGAGGGGCCTGGAGTACGCCCAGTGTGGCTGGCTGCGCACCTACGGGTACGTGCTCGCCCACCTACATGCGGTGGGCGCACCTCTCCGGCGTCCCGCGCCGAGCGTTCTGTAATCGACGGGCCGCGCTCGGGTTGTGCGCGTCGTGACCTCGACACACTCCCGGCGCAACCTGACCGGTGACTTGCCCGTCTTGCGGGCATGAGGTCTGGTCCGTTACCTGCCCTGCGCCACTGGGTGGCGCCGGCGGCCGCTGTCGTCGGTGTCGCGCTCGTCGTCGCCGGTGTCGTGCTCGCCGTCAACCGTGGTGGTCCCGGAGCCGCGGTCGGTGCCAAGGGCCGGACCGCCGGGTCGACCTCCGGGCCGGATCTGAAGGTAGGCAACGGCGACGAAGTGGTGGCGAAAGGCATCGTGGTCGCGGCGCCGGGCCGTCCGGTGGTGTTCTGCCCGCCGCTGCCGCAAGCCGATGCCGGGTCGGTGCCGGGGGAGGAGTCGCCGCCGGTGTGCAGCGGCAAGCCTCGTCCGGTCGTCGTGACGGGGGTCGACCTCAGCCTGCTGAGCAAGGCAGCCACGCGGAAAGGTGTCCGGTTCGGCTACGCGGAGTTGCGCGGTGTCTGGCGGGACTGGACGATCGCGGTCACCTCGCAGGGGCCCTACACCGAGCCGCTCGAGCGGAGCGACCTCGCATCACCCTGCCCGCCTCCACCCGGCGGCTGGAAGAGCAACGCGGAGCTCGCTGATACCGGCACCGACCGGCTCTCGGCGTTCATCGCCCGCCATCCCGACCGCTTCGGCGCGCAGTGGATCGCGTACGCGGACCTCGACGAGGAGCCACCGAACGACGGCCCGGACTTCGAGCACGCCAAGCAGATCTTCGTCGTCGGCGTAGTCGAGGGCGACCTGGACGACGCCCGCCGTGAGCTGGCGTCGATCTACGGCGGCAACCTGTGCGTCACCCGAACCGAGCAGAGCATCACCCGGCGCGAGCAGGTCGCCGGCGCGCTCGAAGGTCTGTGGACCGATCGCGCCGATGTCCTGATCGGCACCTCCGGCATGTCGTCTCCGCGCATGCTGCCGTCGGTGGACCTGGTCGTCATGGACCAACCGATGCACGACGTGCTGGCCAGGATCGGCTGGGACGAGTTCGACGTCGAAGCCGCGATCCGGCCGGTCCGCTGACGGTCACGGGATCACCGGTTGACCGGTTCGAGCACGAGGACCGGGATCTCGCGGTCGGTCTTTCGTTGGTAGTCGGCGTAGTCCGGGAGTGCCTCGACCGCCCGGCGCCACCAGAGGGCCTTCTCCCTGGCGAACACCTCGCGCGCCCGGTACGTGCGGGTCATCGTGCCGTCCTGCAGTTCGACCACCGGCTCGGCGAGCAGGCTGGCGTACCACTGCGGGTTGGTCGGCTCACCGCCCTTGGACGCGACGGCCGCGTAGCTCCCGTCGTGCTCGACGCGCATCACCGGTGTCTTGCGGGTCTTGCCGGTCTTGGCGCCACGGTAGGTCATCAGCACGGTCGGCCGACCGCTGATCGTGACGCCGTCGGTCGTGCCGGATCGCACGACCTGCTCGACGTGTTCGCGCACCCAACCCAGCGAGCTCGGTTCGTAGTCCCGATCGCGGTGCGCGTGCCGGCGCCTCGGGTCCACGTTGCCGGTCAAGGTGTTCAGGATGCCGGGTAGGTCCGCCACGATCTCGGCGGGCAGGCCTGTCACCGTCTGCTCGGCCAGCGAGCACCACAGTTCCTTCACCTGGTCGGCGAGCGCCCTGCCGCGGTCGGTGAGCTCGACGACACTGGCGCGCTTGTCGGCGGGGGCGGGCGTGCGGCGGATGTGGCCGGAGGCCTCGAGCTTGCGGGCCATGAGCGTGACGCTGGGCGGCTCACAACCGAGCGCCTCGCTGAGCTGGGCCTGGATTCGCGGCCCGGTCCGGGCGAGCTCGAGCAGGAGCGCCTCCTGGCCGGTGTGCAGCCCGAGCGGGGCCAGCAACTCCGCGGCCCTGGCACGGTGACGCAGGCTCAACAGGCGGATGGCCTGGTTGACGGCATCGGCTTGCGCGAAGTCCACGGGATCCTCCTTGACAAGATTAGTTATGTGCATAACGTTATGCGCATAACTAACTGAGCGCAACTTCAGGGGGCCGAACATGACCGCGAAGGTCGCCGTCATCTACTACAGCGCGACGGGCACCGTGCACGCACTCGCGCGGGCCGTTGCCGAGGGCGCCGCGTCGGCCGGCGCCGAAGTGCGGCTGCGGCGAGCCGCAGAACTGGTGTCCGGCAACGCGATCGACGACGCGACCGCGAGAGTCGACGAGGCCTGCGTGGACGACCTGGCGTGGGCCGACGCGTTCGCGTTCGGGACACCGACCCGGTTCGGCGGGCCGGCCGCGCCGCTCAAGCAGTTCATCGACCAGACCGGCGGGCTGTGGCGGGAAGGCGGCCTGGCCGACAAGCCGGTGACCGCGTTCACCGCGGCGTTCAACCGGCACGGCGGCAGCGAGGCGACGATCCTGTCGCTGGCCAACGTGTTCTACCACTGGGGCGCGCTGATCGTCCCAGCCGGATACACCGACCCGGTCGTGTACGCCGCAGGCGGCAATCCGTACGGGACGTCCGCCGTGACCGGCCCGAGTGGAGACAACTCCGCCGCGGCACTCGACGCGGCACGCCATCAGGGACGGCGGCTGGCCCGGATCACGATCGCTCTGCTGGCGGGCCGGAACGCCGAGGGCGACGGCGGAACCAGGACCTTGCAGAGCGCGTGAAACCGTGCTGCCGGACCGGCGGTGTCGCGTTGCTGCCGGTCGCCGTGGTGCTGCTGCGCGATCGTGATCCGGTTGCGCGTCAACGCGTCGGATAGCGGATCTCCAGCATGGTGCAGCCCGTTTCGGTCCGATAAGGACCGTGGGGCATGCCTGGTGGCCGCGAGGTGTAGTGGCCGGCGGTGAACGTGCGCCCCAGCGTCAGGTCGTGCAGCTCACCGTCGAGGAGGTAGACCTCCTCGTAGTAGTCGTGGCGGATCACGCCGACGGCGGACGTGTCGGTGCCCGGCGCCCAGCGCGCGATCCTGGTGAGGGTGCGGTCGTCCGCGCCGCGGCTGAGGACGCGCTCGGTGACCATCGGCGCGTGGGCGTCGACCTGCCACGGCACCTGGTCGACGGCGAAGAACTCGTGCTCGGCCTTCATCGGTCACACGCCCGTGGTGCCGTCGATGCGTTCGCGGATGAGGTCGGCGTGGCCGCAGTGGCGGGCGTACTCGCTGATCATGTGGACGTAGATCCAGCGCAACGTCACCTCGCCGCCGGCGAACGGGCACGTGTCGTCCAGCGCTCGTCCGGCGCAGTTGGCCCGGGCTTGCTCGACCTCCTGCGTCCAGGTCTTCTCGGCGTCGGCGTAGGAGGAGCCGTCGGTGATGTCGAACCCGCCGTCGTGACCGTCCGCGTTCTTGCCCGCGGAGTAGATCGGCGGCGCGTGCTCGTCGGCGAGGATGCGGCGGAACCAGTTGCGCTCGACCTCGGCCATGTGCTGGACGAGCCCGAGCAGGGTCAGCGAAGACGGCGGCACCGCGACGGTGCGCAGCTGGGCGTCGGCCAGGCCGGCGCACTTCTGCGCCAGCGTGGCGCGGTAGAAGTCCAGCCACCCGGCCAGGGTCTCGCGTTCACCGGCCACCATCGGCGGCACGGCACGATCGGTCGTGGTCACGTGCTGAATGGTGCCATCAGTACGACGACCGGGTCACCGAGATCTCGCCCGTGCGCGGTGTCGTAGTTCCTCGGCCGCCGTCGGCCAGCTCGGATGGGTGAACGTGAAGCCCGCGGCGCTCAGCTTTCCCGGCGTCACACGCCTGCTCTTGAACAGCAGCTCGGTGTCCGAGCGGAGGACCAGCGCGCCCAGCTCGGCCATCCACCGGGTGGCGGGGATGCCGATCGGGAACCGCCAGGCGTGGCGTAGCGCGCGCATCAGCTCTCGTTGCGGCACTGGTGCCGGCGCGGCCACGTTCACCGGGCCGGACAGGTCGTCGTGGGTGAGCAGGAAACGGACTGCGCGGACGAAGTCGGTCTCGTGGATCCACGACACGTACTGGCGCCCGCCCGCGACCGCGCCCCCGATGCCCAGGCGGACCATGTTGCTCAGCACTGCGAACACGCCGCCGGGGCCGGTGCTCATGACCATCGCCGTGCGCAATGCCACCTTGCGGGTCCGCGGGGTGTCCGCCGCCTGCTGCGCGGCCTCCCACTCGCGCGCGATGTCGACGCTGTAGGCCCAGTACGCCGGCACGTCCGGCTCGTCGCCGCCGATCGTTCCCGACTCGTCCTGTGCGGGGCCGTAGGTGTGGGCGTAGATCGTCGCCGTGCTCATCTGCAGCCACACCCGTGGCGGCGCCGCGGCGCGGGCGATCGCGGCGCCGACCGCGCGGGTGGAGTCCACCCGCGACGACATCATCGCGCGCAGGTTGGCCGGGGTGTAGCGGCAGCTCACGCTGCGCCCGGCCAGGTTGATCACCGCGTCGCTGCCGTCCACCTCGGCGGTCCACGCCCCGGCCGTGCACCCGTCCCAGCGCACGAGCCGCACCCCGGGCGGCAGCCGGCGCGACTCGCGGCTGAGCACCACGACCTCGTGGCCGTCCTCGGTCAGGGCCTTGCTCAGGAACGTGCCGACGTGGCCTGCGCCGCCCGGGATCACGACCTTCATCACGGACTCCTTTTGAACGTGTTCAAAAGGAGTCTACAGACTACGTCGCGGTGACCAGGAGATGTTCGAGGCCACGGATCGAGACGTTCGCGGTCCAGTTGATCTCCTGGTCCGGCACGAGCCGCAGCCCGGGATGCCGGGTGGTGAGCAGTTCCAGGACCATCCGGAGCTGCAGCCGGGCCAGATACGCGCCGAGGCAGTAGTGCAACCCGTAGCCGAACGAGAGGTGGTCGTTCAGGTTCGGCCGGCCGGGGTCGTACTCCGCGGGGCGCGGGAAGTGCTGCTCGTCGTGGTTGGCGGACGCGTAGAGCAGCAGGACGCTGTCACCGGCCGGAATGGTGACGCCGTGGAGGTCGACCGGCTCGGTGGCGAAACGGAAGAAGCCGAGGACGACGGCGTCGAGCCGGAACAGTTCCTCGACGGCCTTCGGGATCAGGGTGGGATCGGCTATGAGCTGCTCCCAGTGCTCCCGGTGGGTCAGCAGGAAGTACAGCGCGTTGCCGATGGCCTTCGCCGTCGTCTCGTAGCCGGCCAGGATCAGGTTCTCGCTGAGGAGGGCGACCAGTTCCGGCAGCCGCAGCCCGTCCGGTCCGGAGTCCATCGACTGCACCCCCATGCTCACGAGGTCGTCGAGCGGGTCGGCTCGGCGCTGTTCGATCAGCTCGATCAGGTACGCCTCGTAGGCGAGCACCCGCCGCGCCGTCTCCACCTGATGCTCCGGTCCGACGAGTTCGAGCATGCAGGCCAGAACCGCCTCGACGCCCGGCCGGATCAGAGCCCGGTCCTCGTAGGGCACGCCGAGCAGTTCGAACATGCCCTGCAACGGCAGCGGGTAGGCGAGGGATTCCATCACGTCCACCGGCCCGCCCGCGGAAAAGTCGTCGATCAATGCGGACGTCTGGCGTCGGACCATCGGTTCCCATTTGCCGATCTGCTGCGCGGTGAAGAATTTGTGGAAAGGTTTGCGGAGCCGGCCGTGCTCGTCGTCCGAGGCCAGGATGTTCAGCGCGGTGAGGGTGTGCGACCGATCCAGCAGCACGCGGGCTTCCGGCTCGAATCCCGCGGTGAGCTTGGCATAGGTGCCTTCGGTCGTGAACCGCCGGTTGTCGGTGAGAATTCGGCGAACATCGTCGTACCGGCTGATCAACCACGTGCCGAACATCGGGCTGTAGCTGGCGGGTTCCTCCCGTCGTAAGGACTCGTATCTGGCATACGGATCTTCGCGATCCGGAGAATTCATCGGGTTGTAGCTCGCGCCGTGGCCGGTGGGCAGGGGCAGTTCCTGTGGTTCGAGGGTCGACATCAGAATCTCCTCACTAAAAGGAAAATTCTGACACCGGGAAACAATGCCCACAAGAAAGTCTTTTCAGGTCCGGGAACGCCGGCGCAGCCTGCTGATGATCAGCCAGGCGATCGCGACGGCCGCGGCGATCAGCACGATCGTGGTGGCCGTGCTCGCGTACTGCTCGATCAGGTGCCACTGGGTGCCGAGCAGGTAGCCCGCCATGATCAGCGCGGTGTTCCAGATGCCGCTGCCGAGCGCGGTGAACAGCAGGAAGGTCGGGAGCGGCATCCTGTTGACGCCGGCCGGGATGGAGATGAGGCTGCGCACGACCGGGACCATGCGGCCGAAGAGGACCGCCGCACGGCCGTGCCGGGCGAACCAGCGGTCCGCGCGGTCGACGTCGGCGACGTCGACGAGGGGGAGCTTGTCGGCGATGCGGCGCAGCCGGTCACGGCCGAGCAGGACGCCGAGGTAGTAGAGGACCAGCGATCCGACGACCGAGCCGAGCGTCGTCCAGACGATGGCCGCCACCAGGTTCAGCCCGCCCTGGTGGGCGGTGAACCCGGCGAGCGGGAGGATCACCTCGCTGGGCAGTGGCGGGAACACGTTCTCCAGCGCCACGGCGAGTCCGGCGCCAGGCGAGCCGAGGGCTTCGGTGAGGCTCACGACCCAGCCGGTCAGTCCCGTCTCGTCACTCACACCCACCGGCCTCCCGATTCCCATTTGTCGGTTTCGACCGTACCCGGGTACCCCGTCCGCGCCGATCGACTCGCAACTCGATGAGAGGCGTCAGGGCAGGTCAGCGCGGTGTTCTTGCTAGTCCCGGTCCCAGGTCATGGTGATGATCGTGCCGTCGTCGGTCGTGGCGATGTCGGCGCGGGAGCAGAGCCTGCGGATCAGCAGGAGTCCACGGCCACGCACGCCCGGGTCGGCGGGTGGTTCGCGCCACCGGCCCCAGTCGGTGACGGTGACGGTGATCCGCTTCGCGTCGAGGGTGGCGTGCAGGTCGATCGGGTTGTCCCCGTACGAGGGATAGGCGTGTTCCACGGCGTTGGCCAGCGCCTCATAGCCGGCCAGCGTCACCGCCTCCACGTCGTCCTGGGTGAGGCCCGCCCGGGTGGTCCACCTCGTCAGGTCGTGCCGCAGGGAGGTCAGCCGGCTCGTCGACATCTCGCCGCGATACCGGAGATCTGCGAACCGGCCGTCCGAGGTGCCGTTCACAGGATCACGTGGTCAGGGCGGGAGAAGTGTCCATTCATGGAATCATGCCTCACCTGACCCGCCAACGTGCTGGTGAACCGGGAGCGTGCGCATGAACGCGCTGCTCGACGACTTCGCCACCGGACACCCCGCCACGACCATCTCCGACGACGTCGTCCTGCTGGCCGTCCGGGTTCCCGGGGCCTGAGCCGCTTACTGCTGGCGGCGGACCATCTCGGCGATCCAGACGGGCGCGAACGGCGACGTGCAGTTCGGCGGCGTCGGGTAGTCCTTGAGCACCTCCAGACGCTCGCCGATGTCGATCGCGCGGGCGCGGTGCTCGGCGTGCTCGATCCCGATCTGGGCCAGGCAGTGGTTCATCGCCCACTGCAGTCGATCCGGGGCGGCCACCATGTCCGCCTCGATGACGTCGAGCAGCCCGGCGAGGTCGAGGCCGTCGGGCCGTTTCGCCACGCGTTCGGTGGTCAGCGCCCAGCCCGCACTCGCGACGACCGGATCCGGATCGGCGAACCACGCCCGGCGCAGCTCCTCGGCGTGCGGGTTCTTCTTCACCACGTAGTTCACGAGCCAGTCGTGCACCTTGGGGGTGCGCGCCTCGCGCAACATGACGTCCAGCTCGTCCCGCTCGAACGCCTTCGGGCGGCAGATCAGCAGCGCCAGCAGCCTCGCCGCGGAGTCACCGGTATCCCACAGCCGGCGCGAGAGCTCCTGCTGCGTCTTCAGCCGCTTCGCGAGCGCGCGCAGCTTGCCGAGGTTCACGCCGTGATCGTCACCGTGCTTCTCGTTCACCTCGCGTGTCCTCGGGTCCTCGAGCGCGGCCAGCTCGGCCAGCACCTCGGCCACCGTCGTCTCGGCGAGCGTCGTCTCGGTCACCGCAGCCTCCTGTCCACCCACGCGTGCGGTTCAGCCTACGAGCGAGCACTGTCAGAACTGCCAGCCGATCAGGTTCCATTGCCACAGGAACCAGACGAGCGCGACCGTGCCACCGAGCAGCGTCACCTGGTGGATCCTGGCCAGGACGCCGGCGTCGCCGCGCCAGCCCCGGACGGTGCAGGCGAGCGCGCCCGCGGCGGCCACGACGACGGCGATCGGGACGGCGAGCAGGAGGCGGAAGTTCGCAGGGACGCCGTAGAGGAACTCGCCGCTCTCGCCGAGCACGACCGCGGTCAGTCCTAACAGGAACGTGAGGCCCAGCGCCGCCGCGGTGGCCGCGAGGATGCGGGCCAGCCGCCACGTGCGAGAGCTCGTGACCGGACGGCGGCGTAGCTTGCGCACGAGCGCGGCGACGGGCATGGCCAGCGCGGTGAGCGCAGGCACGGCGAACACGAGCAGCACCACGAGGTTCACCGGCAGTGTCTCGGTAGGACTCAGCAGCTGATAGGCCGGGCCGTCGGTGGCCACGTAGCGGCGGCCGTCCGCGCCGGTGCGGAAGACGAGATGGTCGCTGCCGTCGGCCAGGCGGAACACACCGGAACCGTCCGAGGTCCAGTCCTTGCCCTTGAAGTGCACGACGCCGTCGCCGCCGACGATGAGGCGCATCGGGCCGAGCAGCGTGTTCAGCTTCTCGACCGTCGACTCGTTGTGCCGGGCCGGCACGTAGAAACCGGCCTGTGGCGCGGTCACCGGCGAGGAGCCGGCTGGCGCGGGCGTGTCCTGGGACGGGATGAAGCGGTCGTAGAACTCGGGCAGCAGGGCGCCGACGGCCTCGATCCCGCCGGTGCCGTTCGCCGACACGAACATCCCGAGATCGCAGCCGGGCACCAGGACGAGCACGCTCTCGAAGCCTTCCCAGCTGCCGTCGTGCATCAGCGCTCGGTGGCCGTTCACGGTGCGGTCCATGAAGCCGTGCGCGAAGCCGCCCAGCCGCGGTTCGGCGGCGAACGAACGGGTGTGCATCTGATCGGCGGTGGCGTCGCTGAGGATGCCGCTGCCGTCCGGGTGCAGGTGGGCGCTCATGAACTTGGCCATGTCGTCGGCGGTGGCGCTGATCGAGCCGTCCGGGGGGATGGTGTCGTACTCGAACGGGATGCGTTCCATCGTGTCGGAGTCGACGCTGCCGGCGAGGTCGCGGGACAGGCTCGCCGGCACCGGCTGCGCGGCGGTGCTGTGGGTCATCCCGAGCGGGTCGAGCAGGTGCCGCTGCACATAGTCCGCATAGGACTCGCCGCTGACCTCTCCGACGATGTAGCCGGCCAGCGCCGCGCCGTAGTTGGAGTAGGCGGAGATCTCGCCCGGCGGCCGGATACGGGCAGGCATGTTGTCCGCCAGGAACCTCTCGAGCGCGGGCATGTCGGCCGCGGTCCGGGCGGCGGTGCCGATGATCCGCTCCTCGAAGCCGGCCGTGTGGTCCATCAGATCCCGCAGCGTGACCGGTTTCTCGAACGTGTCAGGGACCTTGAAGTCCGTCAGGTACCTGTTCACGTCGGCGTCGAGGTCGAGCCGCCCGGCCTGCACCTGTTGCATCACCGCGGTCCAGGTGAACAGCTTGGTGATCGACGCGATCCGCACCAGCGAGCGGGACGGGCTGAACGCGACGCCGTGCTCGGGATCGGCCTCGCCGTAGCCTTTCGAGAACACGGTGTCCCGGCCGGACACCACCGACACGACGGCGCCGGGCACCCGGTCGTGACGCAGGCGGTCCGGCAACTCGTGGTCGAAGAAGCCCGCTAGCGCGTCAGGTGTGGCGGCGGTGCAGCCGGGTGCCGCGCTCGCCTGCGGGCCGACGGCGAGGACGACCCCGCAACCGATCAACAGGCTCGCCAGTGTGCGGCCGGCCAGGTGAAACAGGCGCATCGTGAACTCCTTCGGGACGGTTTCCCAAAGGCTGCCGCCGGGCGGGTGGCGGACACATCGGAGCGCGGGCGCTGCCGGGTCCGACGAAAGTCGGAGCGGCCGGGCCCGGGCAGGCGACGAAAGTGCGATCAGCCCGGCGGTTCGCCTCGCCTACGCTTCCCGGCGTGGACCGGAGGCGTTGGCGGCGAGTGGTCACGGACCGGCGGGTGGTCGACGCGGCACTCGTGGTGGCCTGCCTGGCGCTGACCGTGCTCGCGGTCAAGACCCCGTGGGCGGATCTGCCGCGCCCGGTCGTCGCGCTCGCCGCGGTGCTGGGCAGCGTGGCGCAGTGGCCGCGCAGGCGGTGGCCGCTCGTCGCGACGGTCGCCGGCGCCGCCGCGTTCGTGCTGTCCGGCAACCCCGGTCCGCTCCTCGTCGGCCTGTACTCGGGCGCCGCGTACACACCGCGCCGGCTGGTGTGGCCGGCCGCCCTGATCGGGTGGGCCGGGTTCGCCGGCCGGTCGTGGCTCGACGCCGGTCACCTGAGCCTGGCCGACGCCTTCTACTCGGCGCTGCTGGCCGGTGCGGTGGTCGCGATCGGGGTCTACGCGTCGATCCGTGGTGCGCTCATGGAGTCGTTGCACGAGCGAGCCAGACACGCGGAGGCCGAGCGGGAGCTGCGCGAGGAGCAGGCCCGCGCCGCCGAGCGCGCCCGCATCGCCCGGGAGATGCACGACGTGCTGGCGCACAAGGTCTCCCTCATCGCGCTCTACGCCGGTGCGCTGGAGCTGCACGCAGGCGGCAACGAGCGGCTCGAGCAGGGCACCGCGCTGATCCGGACGACCGCCCGGGAGGCGCTGCAGGAGCTGCGCGGCGTGCTGGGCATGCTGCGCACCCGGCCCGCGCCCGCCGAGGACCTGGCCTCGCTGGTGGCGGCCTCGACGCGAGCAGGCCAGCCCGTCGAGCTGAGCGACGAGGCTGGCACGATGCCCGCGACGACCGCTCGCGTCGTCCACCGGATCGTCCAGGAAGGGCTCACCAATGCGCACAAGCACGCACCCGGCGCCCCGACGACGGTGTCCCTTCTCCGGGACGAAAAAGGGAGCGTGACCGTGCGCGTGCGCAACGACGCGGGCGCACCGGCGAACCTGCCCGGCGCGGGCGTGGGGCTGGTCGGCCTCGGCGAACGGATCCGGCTCGTGGGTGGGACGCTGCGCAGCGGCCCCGCGGGCGGTGGATGGGAGCTGGAAGCGGTCGTGCCGTGGATCGAGGGGGAGGAGGTGCGGTGATCTCGGTGCTGCTCGTGGACGACGAGGCACTGGTCCGCACCGGCCTGCGCATGATCCTCGAGACCGCCGACGACCTCGCCGTCGTCGGGGAGGCGGGCGACGGCGTCGCCGCGGTCGAGGCCGTCCGCCGGCACCGGCCCGACGTCGTGCTGATGGACATCCGGATGCCGCGCCTCGACGGGCTGGCCGCCACCGCGGCCGTCCGCGCGCAGCCGCACCCGCCGTCCGTGGTCGTGCTCACCACCTTCGACAGCGACGAAGAGGTGTTCCGGGCGCTGGAGGCGGGTGCGATCGGGTTCCTGCTCAAGGACACACCGCCGCCGGACCTGCTGCGCGCGATCCGGCTCGCCGCCGGTGGCGACGCGATGCTGTCTCCCGGCGTCACCCGCCAGGTCATCCATCGCGTCACCGCCGAGGACCGCACCAGGCGCCGCCGCGACGCGCTCGCCCGCCTCGACGTGCTGACGGACCGGGAACGGGAGATCCTCGTCGAGATCGGACTCGGCCACACCAACGCCGAGATCGCCGGCCGGCTCTTCCTGAGCGAGGCCACGGTGAAAACCCACGTCACGCACTTGTTCGACAAGCTCGCCGCGACCAACCGGGTGCAGCTGGCCATCGCCGCGTTCCGCGCGGGCATCATCGAGTGAGAGGCGTCAGAAGCCGAGCTTTCGCCAGGTCGTGTCGCCGACGATGCCGTTGGCCGGCAGGCCTGAGCGCCGCTGGAACTCCTGCACGGCGGCCTTCGTCTTCTGGCCGAACACGCCGTCGGTGACCAGATGGCCCGCGTACAACGGGAAACTGGTCTTCAGCCGCGCCTGCAGATCGTGCACGGCGGGCCCGACCGAGCCGAGCCGGATCGTCGGTCGCCCCACCGGTGGCCGGGCCGTCGGTTTGGTCCAGCTGCCCAGCATCGGGAGCCGCCACCGGTCGGTGCTGTCGCACGACGGCGCCGCCCTCACCGACAGGTGCATGTGGGTGGTGTGCGGGTTCGTACCGTTGTACCTGACCCACTTCCAGGGGTTGAACTGCGGCCGGGAGTCCAGGATCCACCGGTTGAAGATGATGTACTTGATCCGGGGATCCTTGCCCGCGGCGAGCTGATCGGTCAGCTCGTCACAGTCCATTCCGGACCGTGGATCGTGGTCGTAGTCCCGTGCGGTGACGATGCCGGGGCCGTACCACGGGTTGTGGTCGGAGTCTCTGTTCTCGTGGGACTTGTCGCCGATGGAACCGTCGGACTGCTTGTCGCGGTTGGGAAACCGTGCGTTGACCTGTCCCAGCAGGATGTCCAGTGATCGTGCTACTCGCCAGCCGGCCATTTTTCCTCATCCTTGTCCGGTGCGACCGTGCCGTCGGTGCGCAGTGCCTGGCCCTGTTCGTCTACTGCGTCGAGGGAGTGCACGGTCTCGTCTGTTGCGTGGTCCCCGCCGTCGACCCGGTAAGGGTCCATGTCCTCGTCCGGGTCGGTGGGGGTCAAAATCGTGTCGTCGTAGGGCATCGGGTCATCTGTCACGTTCGGATTGGCTGTCATGTCCCTATGAGTTGGGAGCGTCGTCGTTTGATACAGCCGCTACCGTCGACCGGTCATGAGCAGAGGGGTGGCGCCATGTTCCGGTCCGAGGTGCGCACTGTCGATTACCACACCGGTGGTGAGCCGTTCCGGATCGTCGCGCGGCCGCCGGTGCGGATCGATGGGCTGTCGGTCGCGGAGCGGCGGATGTCGGCCATCGCCGATCCCGAAGTGGACGGGCTGCGCCGGATGCTGTGCTTCGAGCCGCGCGGGCATGCGGACATGTACGGCGGTTTCCTCACGCCACCCGACGACGACGGCGCCGCGTTCGGCGTGCTGTTCTGGCACAAGGACGGGTTCTCCACCGCGTGCGGTCACGGCACGATGGCGCTCGGCGTGTGGGCGGTCGAGTCGGGTCTGGTCGCCGCCGACCCGTCCGGCACCACCGACGTCGCGATCGACGTGCCCTCCGGCCGGGTGACCGCGCGCGTGCACACCGCGGGGGAGCGGGTCACCGGCGTGGACTTCGTCAGCGTCGCGAGCTGGGCGGTCGCCGAAGGGGTGGCCGTGCCGACGAGCCGCGGCGAGGTGCGCGCGGACATCGCCTACGGCGGGGCCATCTACGCCCACGTCGAGGCCGCGGCACTGGGGCTGACCGTCGAGCCGGGCGCGATCGAGGGGCTGATCGCCGCCGGCCGGGAGATCAAGTGGGCGCTCGATGCCGGCGCCCACGCCCTGCACCCGGACGACGACCGGCTCAGCGGCGTCTACGGCACGATCCTCTACGACGACCTGGGCGCGGACCCGGACGGCAACCCGCACCACCGCAACGTCGCGATCTTCGCCGACGGCCAGGTGGACCGGTCACCATGCGGCTCGGGCACCGCCTCCCGCGTTGCGATGCTGCACGCGACCGGCCGCCTGCCAGACGACCGGCGGCTGGTCCACGACTCCATCGTGGGCTCCCGCTTCCACGCCCGGATCGACCGGCACGTGAGCGCCGGCGGGCGGCAGGCGGTGATCCCCGTCGTCACCGGCACCGCCCACAAGACCGGCGAGCACCTGTTCGTTGCCGACGTCGCCGACGAGTTGTTCCCGGGATTCGTCCTGCGCTGACCCGGGTGCGTTCAGCGCTCGGTGACGGCGCCGTCGTCGACGTGCAGGTGGCGGTTGGTGTGGACCGCGTCGAGCATGCGGCGGTCGTGGGTGACGAGCACTAGCGTGCCGGGGTAGTCGGCGAGTGCGGCCTCCAGCTGCTCGATGGCCGGCAGGTCGAGGTGGTTCGTCGGCTCGTCGAGGACGAGCAGGTTCACCCCGCGCGCCTGGAGGAGGGCGAGGGCGGCCCGGGTGCGCTCGCCGGGGGAGAGGCTCGCGGCCGGGCGGAGCACGTGCGCGGCGGTCAGGCCGAACTTGGCGAGCAGCGTGCGCAGGTCGGTCGGCGCCCAGTCCGGCAGCTCGGCCTCGAAGACCCCGAGCAGCAGGCGGTCGCCGGCGAACAGCACGCGGGCCTGGTCGACCTCGCCGACGCGCACGCCGGGACCGAGCGACACGTGGCCCTCGTCCGGCGACACGCGGCCGAGCACGGCCGCGAGCAGGGTCGACTTCCCCGCGCCGTTGGCCCCCGTGACGGCCACCTTGTCCGCCCAGTCGATCTGCAGGTCCACCGGGCCCAGCGTGAACTCCCCGTGGCGGACCACCACGCCGCGCAGCGCCGCCACCACCGCGCCGGACCGCGGGGCCGCGGCGATCTCCATGCGCAGCTCCCACTCCTTGCGCGGCTCGTCGACCACGTCGAGGCGTTCGATCTGCCGCTCGGTCTGGCGTGCCTTCGCCGCCTGCTTCTCCGTGGTCTCCCGGCGGGTGTTGCGGCCGATCTTGTCGTTGTCGGTGGCCTTGCGGCGCGCGTTGCGCACGCCCTTGTCCATCCACGACCGCTGGGTCCTGGCCCGCTGCTGGAGCGAGGTCAGCGTGTCGGCGTAGTCCTCGTAGCGTTCCCGCGCGTGCCTGCGGGCCACCTCGCGCTCGGCGAGGTAGGAGTCGTAGCCACCGCCGTACGTGTTCACCTGGTGCTGGGCCAGGTCCAGCTCCACGACGCCGGTCACGGTCCTGGCGAGGAACTCCCGGTCGTGGCTGACCAGCACGGTCGCCGCGCGCAGGCCGGTGACGAAGGCCTCCAGGCGATCGAGCCCGGCGAGGTCCAGGTCGTTGGTCGGCTCGTCGAGCAGGAACACGTCGTACCGGCTGAGCAACAGCGACGCCATCCCCGCCCGCGCCGCCTGCCCACCGGACAGGACGGTCATCTCGGCGCCGAGCCCGACGTCGGCGACGACGTCGGTCATCCGGTCGTCGAGGTCGGCACCGCCGAGCGCGAGCCAGCGCTCCAGCGCCGCGGCGTAGGCGTCGTCCGCGCCGTCGGCGCCTTCGGTGAGCGCCGCCGTCGCGGTGTCCAGCTCGGTCTGTGCCGCGGCGACACCCGTGCGGCGGGCAAGGAACTCGCGCACCGTCTCACCCGCCCGGCGGTCCCGCTCCTGGGGCAGGTAGCCCACGTTCGCGGACGGCGGGCTGAGCCGGACCGTGCCCTCGTCCGGCGCGACGATGCCGGCGAGCACCCGCAGCAGCGTCGACTTGCCCGCCCCGTTCACCCCGACCAGGCCGGTGACGTCCCCCGGCGCGACGACCAGGTCCAGGCCCGAGAACAGCACCCGCTCGCCGTACCCCGCGGCCAGCCCCTTGGCGACCAGTGTTGCGCTCACCGGTCCGAAGCCTAGACACCGCGCTCGATCGGCGGCGATGGCGGGCCGGAACATACGATCGGGCGGTGCGCAGTGGTCAACTGGTCGCCGGGCGTTACCAGCTGGAGGAGGTCGTCGGCTCCGGCGGGATGGGCGTGGTCTGGCTCGCCACGGACCTGAGACTCGAACGACCGGTCGCGGTGAAGCGCGCCACCGTGCCGAACAAGCGCGGCGCCCGCCAGCTGCTGCGGGAGGCGAAGAACGCCGCGCGGCTGCACCACCCGAACTCGGTGACGGTCTTCGACGCGGTCGAGGACGACGACGGCCACTGCTGGCTGGTGATGGAGTACGTGCCGTCGACCAGCCTCGCTGACCTGATGGTCCGCGATCCCGGGCCCGCGCCGGAGACCGTGCTGTCCATCGGCGCGCAGGTGGCCGGCGCGCTCGCCGCCATGCACGCGCTCGGCATCGTGCACCGCGACGTGAAGCCGGGCAACGTGCTGGTGACAGACGACGGGGTCGCCAAGCTGACCGACTTCGGCATCTCGACGTGGCAGGAGGCGACGCTCACCGAGACCGGGCCCGCGCTCTGGACGCCCGGCTACCTGGCGCCCGAGGTGGCCAACGGCGGGGAGGCGTCGACCGCCTCCGACGTCTTCGCCCTCGGCGCCACGCTGTACGCGGCCGTCGAGGGCGTGCCGCCGTTCGGTCGCGGCGACGCGCAGCAGGTCATGCGGCGGACCCGCGCGGGGGAGATGCCGGCGCCGGCGAAGGCGGGCGAGCTGACCCCGGTGCTCGGCGCGTTGCTGGCCACCGACCCCGCGGCGCGGCCGAGCGCCGCGGCGGCCCGCGCGCTGCTGGCCGGCACGAAGGACACGACGGTTCCGCCACCACCGGCGCGGCGCGCATCGCGTTGGCGGCGGCCCGCCGTTGTGGCCGCCGCCCTCGTGGCGGTGGCGGCGGTCGCGATCGCACTGGTGGTGTGGCTGCCAGGCGGCGAGACCGGTGGCGCCCCGCGCCCCGCGGTGGCGGCCAAGCCCTCCCTCGGCGCCGATCCGACGGCGGCCGACCCGTGCGCGCTGATGTCGGCGCGCGCGTACGCCGAGTTCGGGGAGCCGGAGGTGGACCGCGACTACGGCTCGTTCGCCCGCTGCGACGTGCTCGTCCTGATCGGGGAGGACGACGACGTCGACGTGTCCGTGGAGATCGACGACGCCGAGGAGCAGGACGACCTGCCCGCGCTGACCGTGCGCAAGGAGGACGACGAGGACCCGGCGACCGCCTGCGTGCGCGTCCTGGTCATCGGGGACGGCCACGTCGCCGTCGCCGGGGCGCACACCTACAACAAGAGCGGCAGGACCGCGGCCGACCTGTGCGTGATGGCCGACACCGCCGTCTCCGACGCGACCGCCGTGCTGCGCCGCGGCGAGGTGCCCCGGCACCGGGACGAGCAGCCTGCCGAGTCGATCGCGAACTCGGACGCGTGCGCGATGGCCGGCGAGCAGACCGTCGGGCTGGTGCCCGGCGTCGACCCCCGCGAGCCGATGCCCGGCTTCGGGAACTGGTACTGCGAGTGGACCGACCCGGACGACGGCCCGTCGAAGCTGCTGCTCGTGTTCGACCGCAACCCGCCCTATGAACCCGGGGAAGGCCGCCCGGTCCGCCTCGGCGACCACGACGCGTTCGTCTTCCCGCACGGCTACGGCGAGGACACGTGCGAGATCGCGGTGATCCACCGCCGCTACGTCAACGAGCAGGACGAGGACATGATCGAGGCCCTGCTCGTGGTCGTCTACGGCGACGGGCCGGTGGAACCGTTGTGCGCCACGGCGAGGCAGGTGGCCTCGCGCGCCGCGGACGAGCTGCCGGACGTCTGAGGTCGCCTACCGGTGCAGGCCCATGGCTTCGAGGGACGCGTCGACCTCGAAGCCGAGCTCGTCGGCGCGGGCGAAGTGGGTTGCCGCCCTGTCCTTGTCGATCGGGAGGCCGCCGTCGCCGATGAGGCACATCAGGCCCGCGGTGTAGGCGCCCTTCGCGTGGCCGGCGTCGGCGGCCTTGGTGTACCAGTCGAGCGCGACGGCCGGGTTCGGGTCGACGCCGCGGCCGGTGGCGTACATGCCGCCGAGGTTGGCCATCGCCCGCGGGCTGCCCAGCTGCGCGGCCTGCAGCGTCCAGCGGTGTGACTCGGCCTGGTCGGCGGGGACCCCGCTGCCGATCGCGTACATCACGCTCAGCTCGAACGCCGCGTCGTGGCTGCCCCGCTGCGCCGCCGCCAGCTGGTGGCGCAGCGCCGCGGCCTCGTCGCGCGGGCGGCCGTAGCCCTGGTGGGTCAGGTATCCGCTGAGCAGCAGCAGTTCCGGGTCCTCCGGCGCAGCGGCCAGCAGCTGCTCGAGCCGGTCGGAGGCCGCGCGGGCGTGCGGCTCGCTGCGGGCGAAGTAGGCGGTCCGGATCCAGCCGAGCGCGCCCGCCACCGAGCCCGCCCGGTCGGCCGCGCGGTACGCCTCGATCGCGGCCCCGACGTCGTGCTCCGGATACGGCGCCCAGGGTGCTGCGCCGTGGGCGCGCAGCCTGCCGAGCTCGAGCCACGCGTCGACGACCCCGGCCGCGCCCGCCCGTTCCAGACCCGCGACCAGCACCTCGGGCGCGTCGTCGGGCATCAGCCCGATGAGGTGCTCGCTGCGTACGAAGCTGTCCCGCAGCTCGCGCGCCGCGGCGAGGAGGTCCGCGCCGGAGCTGTTCGGGTCGGCGAGCAACCCCGACAGCGCGTCGTAGCTCGGTGCGTTCATGGCGGCACTCTACTGTGGACTGGGCTTGATCGGGGCCGGCCAGGCCTCGCGGTAGTGCGCCTCCTGGACGTAGCCGGTCTTGTCGAAGACGCGACGCATCGCGTGGTTGTCCTCGCGGGTGGTGCCCTCGACCCGGTCACCGTCCTCGGCGTTCCAGAAATCGTTGCCGCCTGGAACCTTTGCGGGCAATCGATGGTCACCGATGCGGTGGCGCATACGATCTATGGCAAGCAGTCAACTCCGGCGGCTGGGGCCGTGCGGATCCGAAGGAGTGGGTGTGGCGGAGAATCTGGGGAACGTTCTTCCGGTGTACGTGGTCGCCGACGAGTCGGCCTCGATGACACCGGTGGTCGGCGAGCTCAACGCCGGGCTGGCCGCCTTGCATCAGGCGCTGTTGCGCGAACCGATGGCGGCCGCGAAGGTGCGGTTCACGATCCTGGGCTTCGCCAGCGACGCCCAGGTGCGGCTCTCGCTCGCCGACCTGCGGGAGGAGTCGGCGCTGCCGACGCTGACCACCCGCAGCTCGACCTGTTACGGCGAGGCCTTCCAGGCGCTGCTCGACCGGCTGCCCGACGACGTCGCGACGCTGAAGTCCCAGGGCTATGCCGTGTACCGGCCCGCGGTCTTCTTCCTCACCGACGGGCAGCCCACCGACGATCCGGCCTGGAGGGACGTCTACCGCAAGCTCACCGACCGGGAGACCAACCGCGCCGCGCCGAACATCATCGCCTGCGGCATCGGTGAGGCCCGCGCCGGCACGATCCTCGACATCGCCAGCCGGCCGGAGTTCGCCTTCGTCGCCACGCCGGGAACCGAGCTGGGGCTGGCCATCGCGGAGTTCAGCGTGGCGCTGACCAAGAGCATCGTCGCCTCGGCGCGCGCCGCCGCGGACGACAAGGCCGAGCTCGTCGTCGAGCGGCCGGACAGCTTCGTGATGGCTGTCGACGTTGTCTGACGGGCCCTACGGGACACCGATGGTCATCGGCACGCCGGTGGCCGAGTTCGAGCCGCGCCCGCCGCACCCGGTGGCACACCGGCCCGACATCGCCGCTGACGGCTGGGGCACCGGGCAGTTCACCGTGCGGGCCGCGTCCGTGCGCGGCTACCAGCACCGCCACGACGGCACGCCGCGCCAGGACGACTTCGCGCTCGCCTGCCATCCCGGCTCGGGCGCGGTGGTGGCGGCGGTCGCCGACGGTGTGTCCAGTGTGGACCTCGCGCACGTCGGCGCGACGCTGGCCTGCCGCAACGTGGTCGACCAGCTGCTGCGCACGCTCGACGAGGACCCGTCGGCAGCGATCGACTGGCCCGACCTGATGCGGTGCGCCGGGTGGGCGCTGGTCGAGTTCGCCGCCGGGCAGCCGGAGGCGGGCCCGGGCGAGACGGCGGCGGACCGGGCCGAGCGGTTGCTGGCGACCACGCTGGTCGTCACGGTGGTGCGGCCGCGACCGGACGGCGCCGTGGCCGACGTGGCCGGCATCGGTGACTCGCCTGCCTGGCAGCTGCGCGGGTCCGCGTGGCACGCGCTGCTCGGCGAGCAGGACGGTGAGATGGTCACCCCGGCCGTCGCCGCGCTGCCCAGGGTGCCCGCCGAGGTCGCGGTCGCGTCGGTCGAGCTGGCCGGCGGGGACGTTCTGCTGCTCGGCACCGACGGGATCGGCGGCGCGCTCGGCGACGGCTCCGGGCTCGTGGGCGCCGCGTTCGCCGGCGGGCTGGCGCAACCGCCAGCCCCGCTGGATCTGGCGCACCTGCTGGACTTCTCCCGCGAGACCTTCGACGACGACCGGACCCTCGTGGCCGTCTGGCCGAGAGGGGCGGAAGGCGAGGAGCCATGAGCGACCCGCCCGAGGTCGACCGGGCGGGGCTCGGGACGTTGCGGCAGATCGGGTCCGGCGGTCAGGGCAAGGTCTACGCGTTGCTCGACAAGCCGGATGGGCCGGTCTACAAGGAGTACTCGCCACGGGTCGTCGACGACCTGGACGTCGACGCGCTGCGCCGGTTCGCGCGCTTCGCGCAGGACCTGGCCGAGGCGGACCGGAACGCCTTGCTCGGCCGGACCGCGTGGCCCGAGGCGATCGTCCGGCGGGACGGGGTGGTCCGCGGCTTCCTGATGCGCCGGGTCCCGACCGAGTTCACCGCCGAGCTGACGTTCGGCGACACGGTCAGCCGCGAGCTGGCGTCGGTGCAGTACCTGCTCAACCCGCCGGCCTACCTGCGCGACCGCGGCCTGCGGGTGGACGACGTGTTCCGGCTGGAGTTCCTGCGCGACACCGCGGAGGCGCTGGCGTTGTTCCACCGGCTGGGCATCTCCGTCGGGGACCTCTCGCCCAACAACCTGCTGTTCGGCCTGAGCAGCAGTCCCCGCTGCTTCTTCATCGACTGCGACACGATGAGCCTCGACGGGGAGTCGGTGCTGCCGCAGGCGGAGACCCCCGACTGGCGGGTCAGCTCGCTCGGGGACGAGCAACCCGGTACGCCGGCCAGCGACGCCTACAAGTTCGGCCTGCTGGTGGCCCGGCTGTTCGCGGCCGACCAGCAGACCAAGAGCACCGCCGCGGTCCCGGCCGCGCTGCGCAAGCACGTGCTCGCGTGCCTGTCCGCCGAGCCCGGCGCGCGGCGGGCGCCGGGGGAGTGGCTCGATCCCCTGAACAAGCAGCTGCGCCGCACGCCGCGGCCACGCCGCACCACGCAGGCCCGGCCGACCCCGACCGCACCGCGGACCGCGCGGGCGCGCCGGGCGCAGGCCAGGGCCCAGGGCAAGGCGTCGTCGGTCCGCCGACCCGCGACAGCGGCCGCACCCGTCGCGCCGCCGCCCGTCGCGCCCACGCGGGTCTGGCCGTGGGTCGTCGTGCCTGCCTTGGTGCTGACCGTGTTGCTGGCCATCGCGACGGACGACTCCTCGCCGCCCGGCCCGACCTACCCCACCGGGAACGTGTTCCCGACGCAGATCTACACCCCGCCGCAGATCTACACGCCCCCGCAGATCTACACGCCGCTGCCCTACCCGACGATCCGCATCCCGGAGATCACGTTGAATCCCGTCCCACCACCGAACCGCATCGTGCCCGTGCAGCCGGCGCCGAAGGTGCCGGCGCCGTAGTCCGGGCTAGGCGGCCGGTCCGTCGCGCAGCGGCTGCGGGGTGGCGCCCTTGTGCAGCTGGTCGTTGATCGCGTCCGCGGTGGCGGGCGGCAGCGGCGTGCCGGGCTCGAGGCGGTGGCCGAGCGCCTCGGTCAGCGCGCGGTGCTTGAGATCCACCGTCGCCTCGACAGCATCGCCGAACACGGCGGCCGCGATCCGGCCGCGCCACCAGGCGACCGACACCAGCACGGCGGCGATCACCGCGCCCGGCCACCAGAACACCACGAGCACGCAGTACCAAGCGGCCCAGCCCGCGAGCGTGCCTGCCAGGTCGAAACGGTCGCGCGCCTGCTGCACGAGGGTGCGCGTGTCGGCGTCGACGAGCTGCCACAGCCGCGGCCAGACCAGCGCGAGCGACAGCCCGTACTGGGCGGTGACCCGCACGTCGGCCAGCCGCAAGCGGTCGCCGATCCACGTTGGACAGTGCGGCAGGTAGGACTCGGGCAGCCGGGTCCCGGCGCGCTTGAGGCGCGTCCTGGCGCGACGGGCGCGCCACTCGCTCAGCAGCCGGGCCGGCCACGCCGCCGGGCCGCGCCAGCGGCCGAGCCACATCGTCCGGATCCCGGCGCCGAGCAGCCGCGCGGCGGAGCTGACCACCACCGCCGCGGCGAGCGCGAGCAGGCCGTACACCACGGCCTGCGCCGGCCGGTCGCCGACGAGGTCGCCGATCTGGCGCGCGGTGCGGGTGACCGCGTCGACCGACAGGGCGTCGGCCTGGCCCAGCCGCACGGCGAGCACGGCGACCGCGAGCCACAGCACGCCCGGCCCCAGCGTTGCGGCGAGCCAGCGATCGGGCAGCCGCCGGGTCACCTCACCGATCAGCGCGGTCATCGGCTCAGCCCGCGTTCCGGCGCACGAACGTCATCTGCTCGTCGGTGAGCGCGCATCGCGGCGGCCTGGCCTGGTCGTCCCGGTCCGCCCGCCGCGCGCAGCGGCGCGTCGGGCACGTGTACGCACCCACCAGGTTGGGCGCGGGCAGCCAGTCGGTGACGGCGCCGTCGATGCCGGGCTCGCCGCGGGTGACCGGCCGGTCGTCGAGCTCCAGGTTCAGCTCGCGGCACGCCGCGACCGCCGAGCCGCCCTCGGCGACCTCCGCGACGTGCATCTCCAGGGTGTCGTCCCAGAACCCCCGTGCGGCCCGCGTGCGCAGGAACGGCAACGCGTCGCAGAAGGCCGTGACCGCACGCCGTTCCGCATCACCGTGGTTCGGCACCTCGTCCGCCCCTCCCAGTCACCGGCGTGCGGGATACTTCTCGCAGGGATCATGACTTTACCTGGGGGCGAGAATCCGCGATGACGGACGCGATCGACGGTGCGACCGCGGCGGATCTGGCCGCCCGGCTCACCCGCCACGACCGCGACGGCGACGACGCCGTGCTGCTCGACCACGCCGCCCACGACCGCGCGCTCGGCCTGCACGCCGCCGTGCTGCGCACCCGCGAAGGCCGGGCCGACGCGGTCGTGCTGCGGATCCTCGGGCGCTGGTTCCTGCGCCGCTACCACGCCCTGCCGCCCGGCACGGGGCAGGCAGACCTGCGCTCGGCACGGCTGTACGCGGGCCTGCTGCGCGATCTCGGGACCGCGGCCGTCCCGGACGACCTGCGCGTGCTGCTCGACGGCGAGCACGACATGGCCGTGCGCACCAACGAGACGGCGCTGGCGCTGCTCGACGACTTCGAGTCGACCGGGGACGAGCGGCGGGTCGTGGCCGCGGGCGAGCTCATCGGCCTGCTCGACTCGGTGCTGCCCGCCGACCACCCGTTCCGGCGCGACCTGTTCTCGTCGATGTCCCAGCTCGCCTCGGCCAAGGTCCTGCTCCGCCCGCAACTGTCCGATGCCGACGCCATGGTGCGCGCCGCCCGGGCCGCGCTCGCCGCGGCGGATCCCGCCGATCCGTCCACAGCGGACAAACAGCGGCTGCTGGTCGCCGCGCTCATCACCCGGTACGAGCTGTCCACCGAAACGTCCTATTTGGACGAAGCGCAGCAGCTGGCCGAGCGGGCGCTACGGGAACGCCCGTCGCCGTTCCTCGCCTCGACGCTGGGGCAGATCCTGCGGCTGCGCTTCGAGAACACGCACCGCACGACCGACCTGGACCGGGCGGTGACGCTCAGCCGGGATGCCGCCAGGGCGGTGCCGTCGGGCCATCCGCTGTGGCTGTTCCTGGCGCAGAACTGGATGATCAGCCTGCTGCGGCGGGTGGAGCACCTCGACTCCGAGGCCGACCTCACCGAGGCGATCGAGGTGTGCCGGGAGATGGGGCCGAAGCTGGGTACGGGCGGCCCGGTCCGGTGCAGCTGGCTGGAGGCGCTGGCCCTGCTGCTTGCGTGGCGGACACAGCGCAACGGGGCCAACGCCGACCTGGTCGAGGCGTCGAACCTCAGCCGGGAGGCCGTCGGCCTGTCCGGGCACCTCGGCGCGATCCGGGACTGGGTGCTCGCCAACCACGCCGCGATCATGTTCCTGCGCTTCTCGGTCGAGGGGGAGCACGCTCACCTCACCGAGGCGATCGAGGTGTGCCGGCAGGCGGTCGACGCGAGCCCGGGCGGCCTCGTGCGCGGCAACCACCTCTCGACACTCGTCCGCATGCTCGCCGCGGACCGCGCCGGTTATCCCGCCGCCCTCGACGAGGCGGTCGCCCTGGGCGGGCGCGCGGTCTCGATGGTGTCGGCACGCCACCCGCAGCACGTGATCGCCGCGTACAGCCTCGCGCAGGCCCACGCGCGGCGGCACCGGGAGACCGGCGACCGGGCCGACCGCGCCGCCGCCATCGACCTGTCCCGCACCGCGGCGCTCTCGCCCGTCGGCAAGCCGGAGCTGCGCATGCGCGCGGCGCAGATGTGGCTGGTCGAGACCGTCGGCGACCGGGACTTCCCCGCCGCGGCCAAGGCCGGGGAGGCCGGGGTGGCGCTGCTGCCGGTGCTCGCCTGGCGCGGCCTGGACCGCGGCGAGCAGGAGCAGCGCCTGGCCGACGTGTCGGGGCTCGCCACGCTGGCCGCGGCCATCGCCATCGAGACCGGAAACCCGCGCCACGCGGTGGAACTGGTCGAACAGGGCCGCTCGGTGCTGTGGGGACAGGCGTTGCAGATCCGCGGCGATCTGTCGGCGCTGCGCACAGCGGCGCCTGCGCTGGCCGGCGAGCTGGACCGGACGCGCGGCGCGCTGAACCGGCTGGCCACCGAGCGGACGGTGGGCCTCGGGGACGACGACCGCGTCGCCCGCGAGCACCGCACGCATCTCGAGCGCTGGGACACCCTGCTCGCCAGGGCACGCGGGATGCCCGGGTTCGGCAACTTCCTCGGCACGACGCCGTTCGACGACCTGCACCGCGCGGCGGAGGGCGGCTGCGTGGTGGTGGTCAACATGTGCGAGCCGCGGTGCGACGCGCTGCTCGTGCGCGCGGGCGAGGTCGACGTGGTGCGGTTACCGTGGCTGTCGCTGCGCGACGCCTACCGGCGCGCGGAGGCGTTGCTGGCCGCGGTCGCCGAGACGGAGGGGGGCGGGTCCGGGGCCGCGTGGGCGCACCTGCGCCAGACGCTGATCTCCTTGCTGCGGTGGCTGTGGGACGCGGTGGCGGCGCCGGTGCTGTCCGAACTGGACGCCGCCGGACCCGGCCCGCATCGCGTGTGGTGGTGCCCGACCGGCCCGCTCACCCTGCTGCCGCTGCACGCCGCGGGGCGCTACGGCTCCCCGTCGCGCTGGGACATCCGGCGGCGCCCGAACGTGCCGGACCGGACCGTGTCCTCGTACACGACGGGTCTCGGCGCGTTGCTCAACGCGCGGAACCGGCCGGCGGCACGGGAGGGGGCCGGGCTGCTGGCCGTCGGCATGCCGGAGACGCCGGGCCGGGCGCCGCTGCCCGCGGTGATGCAGGAGCTGCGCCGGATCACCGGGACCGTCACCGGCTCGCGCACGCTGATCGGCGCGGAGGCGACACCGGACGCCGTCCTCACCGAGCTGGGCAGGCACGCGTGGGCGCATTTCGCCTGCCACGCCACCCAGCGCGTGGACCGGCCGGGAGCGGGCGCCCTGCACCTGTCCGGCGGTGACCTGACGGTGCTGCGGTGCGCGGGCCAGGAGCTGACCGGGGCCGAGTTCGCCTACCTGTCGGCGTGCCACACCGCCGGCGGCTCGATGGCCCTGGCGGACGAGGCGATCAACCTCGCCGCCGCGCTGCAGCTCGCGGGCTACCGGCACGTGACCGGCACGCTGTGGCCCGTGTCGGACACCCACGCCGCCACCGTCGCCGACGCGGTGTACCGCACCCTGACCAGAAGCGGCCGCCCGGACGCCACGCACGCGGCGACCGCCCTGTCGAGAGCGACCACCGCGCTGCGGGAACAACATCCCGAGCGACCGGAGCTCTGGGCCCCGTTCGTCCACATGGGACCCTAGGGCTCGATTCGTTCGACCCACCGGGAACGCCACTCCGGCGGATCCCAGCGCTCGCCGAAGTAGATCCGTTCGCGGACGACCTTGCCGTCGCAGAACTCCATGATGCCGACCGCCAGCACGGGTTCGTCGTCGTAGTAGATCGTGTATTCGTTGACCCACAGGTCGTGACACCCGGTGATCCGGTGCACCTCGAACCGCATGCGGGCCGGGTACGCCGACCGGAACGCGATGATGTTCGCCTTGCCGCGCACCCGCTCGCCGCCCTGTGGCCACTCGACGACGGCATCGTCGGCATACAGCTCGGAGGCGCGGGCGATGTCGTCACCGGGCCCACCACCGGCCGCGGAGATGCCCGAGGCGTCGAAGTGCGCCTGGATCGCGGCCCGGGCCGTCTCGTCGTTCACCGGTCCCAGTATCGCCCGAGTTCGGTCCGAGATGTGATGAGTGCCTGCCCGCCGACGATGTAGTGGGAAGTCGCCGCATCGACCGGTGCGACGGCCCGGTGCGGTCGAGAGGGGACGGCATGGCGCTCGTCGAGTTCCCGATGCAGGGCGGCGGCGGTGTCCTCGTCAACGTGGTGCCGGAGTACGCCGAGGGGGTGGTGACGCGGGGGCTCGACTTCGCCTCGACCGTCGAGCGTGCCGAACGGACCTTCGAGTCGGCTCTGGAGACGATCCGGACGGTCGCGGAGGGCGTGCTCGGGCAGATGGCCGGCCTGGCCCGGCATCCGGACGAGGTCAAAGTGGAGTTCGGGCTGCAGCTGTCGGCCAAGGCCGGAGCCGTGCTCGCGGCGGCTGCCGGCACCGCGCACCTGCGCGTCGAGCTGACCTGGCAGCCCACATCGGACGGCGCAGGCCGGTAGGTCCGGCCGACATGGAGGCCCAGGTGGGTGATCTCGAGTTGGAGATCGCTGGGGAGCGCGGCAGCTACCGGGTGCGGGTCGTGCGTGCCGCGGGTGGCGCGGAGCCGGAGGCGGCGCTGCACCTGGACGTGGACGAACTGCTCGACCGGCGCCCGGAGCTGGAGCGGACACTGCTCGCGTCGTCGGTGCCGTCCCGGCGGATCGTGCCGTTGGCGGAGCGGCCGGTGCTGGAGGTCGGCCGCCTGCTGTTCGAGGCGCTGTTCTCCGGCCCGGTGTACGGGGCGTACCAGGCGAGCCTGGGTGTGGCTCAGGAGCGGCGGCAGCGGTTGCGGCTGGTGTTGCGGCTGCGGGCACCCGAACTGGCGGCCTTGCCGTGGGAGATGCTGTTCGATCCGGAGCGGGGCTACTACCTGTGCCGGCAGGAACCGTTGGTGCGTCACGTGCCCGCACCGTTCACGCCGGAGCCCCTCGAGGCGAGCCTGCCCCTGCGGATTCTCGGCCTGGTCGCCTCGCCCCGGGGCCTGCCCCTGCTCGACACCGAGGCGGAACGGCAGCATCTGGAGGAGGCGCTCGCCGAGCCGATCGCCGCCGGGCAGGTCGAGCTGGACTGGGTGGAGCAGGCCAGCTGGCACGGCGTGCACGCGCGGCTGCTCAGCGGCCGGTGGCACGTGCTGCACTTCGTGGGACACGGCGATTTCGACCCGCACACCGAACAAGGCAGGCTCGCCTTCGTCGGCGCGGGTGGCCGGCCCGACCTGATCGACGCGAGCCGGCTGGCGGACCTGTTCAGCGAGACCGACGCGACCCGCATGGTCGTGCTGAACTCCTGCTCGTCCGGCGAGTCCGGTGTGGACGATCTGTTCTCCGGCACCGCGGCCGCCCTGGTGCACAGCGGGATCAGCGCCGTGGCCGCCATGCAGTTCACCATCAGCGACAACGCCGCGATCGCGTTCTCAAGAGGCTTCTACACCGCGCTGGCCAACGACCGCACGATCGACCAGGCGGTCCGCAGTGGACGGATCGCCATCCTCGGCACGGCCGGCACGCTCGAGTGGGTGACTCCCGTGCTCTACGTGCGTGGTGCCGCCACGCGGTTGTTCAACTTCGACGCCGGCCCGGCTCCCGCTCCTGTGCCCGCTCCTGTGCCCGTTGCCGCGCCCGCGCGGGGGCGGGCCGAGCTCCGCGAGTTGTTCGTCCGGGCGCGCGCCGAGCTCCGCGTCGGCAACCACGACACCGCCATCGGCCTGCTCGACGACCTGATGACACTCGACCCCGACCATCCGCAGGCGGGCGAACTGCTGGCCACCGCCCGGCGGGGCGCCCAGCTCGCCGACCTGCTCGCCGAGTTGCGCCTGCATGCCGCCGCCGAGCGATGGCAGGCCGTGGTGGACGTCGCCGACGAGCTCGCCAGGCTGGACCCGGCCGCGGCGGATCCGGACGGACTGGCCACCCGGGCCCGCCAGCAGCTCGAGCCACAGATTGTTCGGCTGCCGCGGCACACTCAGGTGGATCATCAACTGCTGCAGCTGGCCCACGCCGGTGAGGTGAACGCGGTGGCGTTCAGTCCGGACGGGACGCGGTTGGCCACCGGCAGTGGTGACGGGACCGTGCGGGTCTGGGACGTTCGCACGGGTGAGCCGCAGTTGGAGGTCGCGCACGCGGAGTTCGTGTTGTCGGTGGCGTTCAGCTCGGGTGGCACGCGGCTGGCGACCGGCAGCGGCGACGGGACCGCCCGGGTCTGGGACGCGGTGACGGGTGAGCCGCTGCTGGATGTCGCGCACGGCGAGTGGGTCCATGCGGCGGTGTTCAACAGGCAGGGGACGTTGTTGGCCACCGCCGGCCGCGACGGGACGGCACGGCTGTGGGAGACCGTCGCGGGGGAGGAGCGGTTGCAGGTCGCGCACGCCGACGCGGTGTACGCGGTGGCGTTCAGTCCGGATGGGACACGGCTGGCCACCGGCAGCGCCGACGGCACCGCGGCGCTGTGGGATATCGGCACGGGCGTGCAGCGGTCGCAGTTCGGCCACCCGAGCGGTGTCACGGCGGTGGCGTTCAGCGCGGACGGGCGGCGGCTGGCGACCGCGGGCTACGACGACAGGGCGCGGGTGCGGGACACCGTCCTGGACGAACAGCGGCTGGAGGTCACCCACCACCAGCTGATGCATGCGGCGCTCACCGGCGACGGCACGCGGCTGGCCACCGCCGGCTACGACCGGGCGGCGCGCGTCTGGGACGCCGACACGGGCAGGCAGCTGTTCGACTTCACCCACCCCGACGCGGTGTACGCGGTGGCCTTCAGTCCGGACGGCAGACACCTGGCCACCGGCGGCAAGGACGGGACCGCGCGCATCTGGGACGCCGAGCTACTCGTGTGGTGACACGCGCCTGATCACCCGCAGGAGCGTGAACGACGCCAGGTAGAACACCGTCATCGCCGCGGCCAGGGGTAGCAGGGAGTCGTAGCCGATCACGCCGGTCAGCGGGGTGACGGCCGCGCCGATGAGGAAGCCGAGGCCGCCCTGCAACGACGCGGCGGTGCCCGCGTACCTGCGGCCGGCCTCCTGGGCGAGCGCCGTGGTCGCCGGCACGGTGAAGCCGGTGCCCGCGACCACCACGCACAGCAGCACCCAGGGGATGGCGACCGAACCGCCGGGCATGGTGATGGCGACGGCGAGCAGCCCGGCCGCCGCGAGCGTCGACGACGTGAGGCCGATGGTGCGCAGGCGGACCGGGCCGACCTTGCCCACCAGCACGCGGAACAGCACACCCGCCACCGCCATCGCGCCCGCGTTCGTCGCGAAGATGATCGAGTACAGCCCGGGGCCGACGTCGAACGCGGTCTGCAGGACGAACGACGAGCCCCCGATGTAGGTGAAGAAGCCGGCCGCGGACAGGCAGTACACGGTCACGTGCTTCATGAACGACCAGTCGCGCAGCAGGTCGGCCATCCGGCCGGCGATGTTGCGCACCCCCGGGGCGTGCCGCTGCCGCTTGTCCAGGGTCTCGGGCAAACCGAACACCACGGCCACGACCATGACGAACCCGAACCCGGTCAGGCAGGCGAACACCATGCGCCAGGAACCGTGGCTGAGGATCAACCCGCCGACCACCGGAGCGACGATGGGCCCGAAGAACGTGATCGACGCCAGCGTGCCGAACTTCGCGGCCGCTCCGGGACCGTCATGGGTGTCGGTCACGACCGCGCGGCCGACCACGACACCACCGCCCGCGGCGATGCCGGCGGCCAGCCGGGCCGCGACCAGCACGGCCCCGCTCGGCGCGATCGCGCAGACCGCGCACATCGCGGTGAACACGACGGCGCAGGTGAGCAGCAGGCCGCGCCTGCCCGTCGCGTCGCTGATCGCGCCGAGCACGAGCTGTCCCGCCGCGAGGCCGACGATGAACGCCGTCAGGGTCAGCTGCGCGACGCTCGCGGTGGTGCCCAGCGACTCCCGGAGGTCGGGCAGGCCGGCGATGTAGGCGTCGGTGCCGAACGGGCCGACGCCGGTCACCAGCACCAGCGCGGTCGTCGACGGCAGCCGCGAGCGGATCGCGGAGCGGCGCACGGTCGCGGCCGGGCTCATCAGCTTGCCGGAGCCAGCGCCGATGCGTACCGCTCGTACAGCGCCTTCAAGGAGTTCGCCGGGAACTCGTCGTGCCAGGGCTTGGTGCCGCCGATGAAGTGGACGAGGCCCTCGGAGCGGGTGAGGTAGTCCAGCCTGCCGTTGCCGAACCGGCCGTGCACCGAGTGCTCGACGAGCTTGTTCCACTTCTCCGGGACGGGCGTCCACGCGCCGGAGAAGATGATGTTCAGCACGTCCTGGTCGTGGGTGCGCAGCTGGTCGCCGTACTTCTGGTAGATCTCCGTGGCCTGCTCGGTGACGTTGTGCGCGCGCCACAGTTCCATGTCCATCACCAGCACGCCCGAGTTGAAGTAGCCGGGCGGCTCGGCGCCGTGGTCGCTGTAGACGGCCGTCTCGCCGAGCAACCAGGAGCGGTCGCCGCCCACCTCGTTGATCGACGCGCCGATGGTCCGGCCCGCCAGGTCCACATTGCACAGTTCGGTGATGTCGCCGAGCACCAGGGTGTCCACGTCGAGGTAGACCGCGCGGGTCACGTCCGCGGGCAGCACCTCGCCCACGTGCAGGCGGCCGAGCGCGGCGGAGGTCCAGTGCTTGATCTTGTGCGGCAGGCGCATCTGGTTGGCCACCGTGTACAGCCGGACCTCGCCCGCGTGGGCGAGCCCCTCCTCGACGCGGGCGCGGTTCGCGGCGTCCAGCCCGCAGTCGATGACGTGGAACCGGATCGGTGCGGTCTCGTCCGCGACGTTGGCCCGGATGGAGTTGCCGACGACGACGGTGGGCTCGGCGTAGTTCCCGTCGATGGCGAAGACGATGTCGATGTGCTCGGTCATGTTCAGCTCCCTCGGTGTGCGCCGGGCCGTCACCACGGCACCGGACCCTGGTCGTCGAAGCAGCCACCGGTGGGCCCGTCCGCGGGCAGCGCGGCCAGGTCCGCGATGATGCGGGCGCCGTCGTGCACGGGACGGATGCCCCGGTGGTTGTTGATGTCGGTGGCGGTCCAGCCGGGCACGGCCGAGTTGACCAGGATGTGGGCCAGCTCCGGTTCCGCGCGGAACGCCTTGGCGTACTGGACGGTCAGCATGTTGAGCGCGGCCTTCGCACTGGCGTAGGCGAGCCGCGTGCTGGCGTCGCCGGGGATGTCCGCGCCGTCGGCCGTCAGCGTGAGCGAGGCGGTCGTGCTGGAGACGTTGACGATGCGCGGCGCCGCCGACTTCGCGAGCAGCGGCAGGAACGCGTGGGTCACCGTCACGACCCCGAACACGTTGACCTCGAACAGATCCCGCAGCTGGGTCACCGTCGTGTCGGCGGCCCGGGCGCCGGCGAAGATCCCGGCGTTGTTCACCAGTGCGTCGAGGCGGCCGTGGGCGGCGTGGACCTGCTCGACGGCCGCCTTGACGCTGTCCGGGTCGGTGACGTCGAGCTGGATCGGCAGCACCGCGCCGCCGTCCGCCCCGGTCGAGTCGGTGAGCTCCCCGGCTGCCCGGCGGCCGCGGTCGAGGTCCCGGCTGCCCAGCAGCACGGTCATGCCCCGGCAGGCGAGCTGGCGTGCCGTCTCCTTGCCGAGCCCCTTGTTGGCGCCCGTCACCAGAACGAGCTCGCTCACGATGCCTCCCCGATCGTCTTGGTAAACATTGTCACCAAATTTGCCAGAATTGGCAAGTTTCCTGCTCAGGCGTGGTTCACGTCCATGCGGTCGAGCGCGCGGGCCAGTCGCACGGTCAGCTCGGCGGCGCCCCGGTCGTCGATGACCAGCGGCGGGACCGCCATGACGGCCGCGGTCTGCTGGCGCAGCAGCAGGCCCGTCTCCCGGGCGCTGGCCAGTAGCCGGCTCGCGGCCTCGGCGCCGGACATCTCGAGCACGAGGATCAGCCCGAGCCGTCGCACGTCGACCACGTCCGGGTGGTCGGCGAGGGCCTGGAACCGGTCGAGCAGCACGCCGCCGAGCTGTTCGGCACGGTGGACGAGGCGCTCGCGCTCAACGACGTCGAGGGTCGCCAGCGCCGCCGTGCACGCGATGGCGTGGCCGGACGTGGTGTGGCCGTACCGCAGCCCGCCGATCACCGGGTCGCTGCCGAACGTGTCGTGCACGTGACCGGCGACGTTGACCGCGGCGATGGGCACGTAGCCACCGCTGAGTCCCTTGCTGGACACCAGGATGTCCGGCGTGACGTCCTCGCGCAGGCAGGCGAACATGCTGCCCGCCCGGCCGTACGCGGTGAACACCTCGTCGACGATCAGCAGGGTTCCGGTGGCGTCGCACAGCGATCGCAGGCGGCGCAGGAACCCGGGTGGCAGGACGACGCCGCCACCGACGTTGAGGAACGGCTCCACGACCACCGCCATCGGGAGGTCCGCGGGGTCGGTGCCGATGGCCCTCTCGAACTCGGCGAGCAAGGCGGGCAACGCTTCGGGCCTGCGCAGCTCGCGCGGGGCGAGCGGGAGGTCGACCAGTGTCATCGGCGCGGGCGCCCGGAGGCCGTGGCGGCTGCGGGGCAGCGTCGACATGCTGCGGCAGCCGATGGTCGTGCCCTGGTAGCCGCGCGCGAACCCGACGACGCGGGAGCGGGGTGCGCCGATGTGCCGGTGGTACGCGGCGGCGATCAGCAGCGCCGCCTCGAACCCCTCCGAGCCGCTGTTGACGAACAACGTCTTGGTCATGCCGGCGGGCAGGTACGACGCGAGCCGCTCGGCCAGCAGGCCGGCGGGCACGTTCGCGGCCAGCGACAGGTCGAAGTGGTGCAACCGGGCCGCCTGCGCCGAGATCGCCTGCTGCACATGGGGATGGGCGTAGCCGCAGGTCGAGTTCAGCGCGGACGCGTCGATGTACTCGCGGCCGTCGATGTCCCAGACCCGGTAGCCGCTGCCGTGCGAGAGCGTCAGTGCCGACCGGTCGGCGCTCAGCGGCGACCACGTGTGCCAGACGTGGCGCCGGTCCCGCTCGCGAATCTCGGCGGCCCGGTCGAGGCGGTCATGGTGGGAGCGTCGTGGGGCTATCACGGAGGATGGCTTCATGGCGGACCGACTCCCTGTAGAGGTCAATTCATTGCCCAATTTCTGACAAGAGATTGCCACAAAGTTGTCAAGATTGACAATAAGAGGGCGGTGAGCCTTTGAGTCATTTCATAGCAGGGCTCCAGATCGCCGTATTTCTGTGCACGAATTACCGCCGCCGATCGATGTCGCCCGGATGTAGCATTGACGGGCCACCGATCCCGTGATTTGGTCGAGATGTTGGTTCTTATCGGGGGTGGCTCCAGCGCGGCCGGCGGATGAGCGCAGCGAGCCTCTTTGTGCCGGCACCGGACAATGGCGTCCCGGTATCTCGCCCACGTGGGCATCCTCGGTAAACGGACGTAATTTGCACTCGTTCGATACCTAATATCGGGAGAATTGTGGAAGCAAAACCTGCGGTCTGTCTTGTGCTTCGCTATTTCACGGTCGGCGGGCTCGAACGCGTGGTGTCACTGCTGGCGAACGAGCTGGTGGCACGCGGCGTCGCGGTCCGGGTGGTCGTTCTCGGTACGGCCCGCCGGAACGCGCTGATCACCGAGCTCGCGGAAGGAGTCGACACCCACATCCTGGACGGGTCCTGGCCGGGCAAGCTGCGCAGGTTGCGTGAGCTCGCCGCCGGGCACGTCGTGCACCTGCACTTCGGCGACGGCAAGATCCATCCGTCCGTGCGCTGGGCGCTGCGCGACCACCCGGCCGTCGTCGTGACCTACCACAGCGTCTACAGCCACAAACGGACCTGGCTCACCAACACCGTCGACCGGCTCACCTCCCGGTGGGTGCGTGACCCGGTGGCGGTCTCCGGCGCGGTCGCCCGCTTCTGCAGCGACGAGGTCGGGCTGGCCGCCGACCGGGTGACGGTGATCAACAACGCGGTGCCCGACGTCGGCGCGACCGAGTTCCGGCACGAAC
>Ga0164241_10000535_pt1 | contig 66511 bp, 56 predicted proteins | sample OricomyardsoilBY_FD_108780 | JGI IMG/M metagenome (GOLD analysis project Ga0164241, IMG submission 108780) | Backyard soil microbial communities from Emeryville, California, USA - Original compost - Back yard soil (BY) | ecosystem: Environmental > Terrestrial > Soil > Unclassified | place: USA...
CCTGGACCGGCTGCGGGGCGAAGGCGTGATCAAGGCCTGGGGGCTGGGCGTCAATCGGGTCGAGCCGATCGAGCTGCTGCTGGCGCTGGAGGAGCCGCGTCCGGACGGTTTCCTGCTCGCCGGACGCTACACCCTGCTGGACCACGGCCGCGCGCTGCAGCGGGTGATGCCGACAGTGGCGGAGCGGGGTCTCGGGATCGTGGTCGGCGGCCCCTACAGCTCGGGCGCGCTGGTGGGCGGGCCGAACTTCGAATACGCCCCCGCCACGCCCGCGATCCTCGACAGGGTCGCGAGGATCAAGGCGCTGGCCGATCGCCACGGCGTCAGCATGAAAGCCGCCGGCCTGCAGTTCGCCCTGGCTCATCCGGCGGTCGCGGCTGTGATCCCCGGCGCCAGCCGCCCCAGCCGCATCGCGGAAGATCGCGCGGCTCTGGACGAAGAGGTTCCGGCCGATTTCTGGCGCGAGCTTCGCCAGGACGGACTCGTCGATCCGGCGGCGCCGTTACCGATCGCGGACTAGGCGCGACCCGGACAAATTCGGATGCTTTTCCAGCGGCGGCCATCGGTCGCCGCTGCGCTGTTTTCAGCGCGCAAGAAGCCGTGGGTCCCCGGAGGGGAAGCTTCTAAGCCGTTCAAATTTTAGGAGAATGGTGGGTGTAGTAGGATTCGAACCTACGACCCGCTGATTAAGAGTCAGCTGCTCTACCAACTGAGCTATACACCCATTCGACGGTCCGAAGCACTTGCGAGCCCCGGCGGCGAGGCGCGGAACATACGCAATGATTTTGGGAGCGCAAGCGCTTTTTTCATGGCCAGACGAGATATTAGCGGAGCCGTTGATTTCGCTTACCTGGAAGGGTTCGCGGCCGGGGATTCCGGGGTCGTCGACGAGGTGCTGGCGCTGTTCCGCGAGCAGGCCGCGCTGTGGACGCCGATGCTGGATCCGACCCATCCCGGCTGGCAGGACGCGGTCCACACCGTCAAGGGCGCGGCGCGCGGGGTAGGGGCCTTCCAGCTGGGCGAGGTCTGTGAACGCTGCGAGGCGGGCCAGGACAGCCTGGAAGCCGTCAGGACGGCCCTGGACGTCGCCCTGATGGACATTGCCGCCTACGCCCACGAACAGGCCCTGCGGTCGCTGAAGGGCTAAGACCCGCTGACTCTTAATCAGCTGCTCTAAGCCTCCGCCCAAGAAAAAGGGGCCGAAGCAGTGCTTCGGCCCCACGCAGGAGAGAGGGTCGTTCGTAGGCCTAGAACTTGGCGCGCATGGTCACCTGATAGGTGCGGCCGTCGTAGTCGATGCGGCGGGGCAGCATCGGGTCGTTCTCGTATTCCGAACGGGTCGCGTCGGTCAGGTTGAAGGCGTCGACCGAGACCGTCAGCGACTCGGTCAGGTTGTACGAGGCCGAGGCGTCCAGCTGGCTGCGCGCCTTGACGGTGCGGGCGTCGCCGACGAACGAGTTGCCGGCGGCCAGGTCGTACTTGTCACGCCAGTTGTAGACCAGGCGAACGCCGAACTTGGTCGATTCGTAGTAGCCGATCAGGTTCAGGTTGTTCTTCGACACGCTGGGCAGGGTGATCTTGTTGCCCGCCGTGTCGGTGCCGTCGATCTTCGTATACGAGTAGTTGAACGCGCCACCGAAGTTCTTCCAGAAGCCCGGCAGGAAGTCGAGGTTCTGCTGGATGTTGAACTCGAAGCCCGTGACGGTCATCGGCGACTGGTTGGTCTTGCCGCTGACATTGACCTGGGCCAGCTTGGTCGCGCCGTTGATGTTGAACGCCAGCGAGCTCATGCACTTGGGCGTGCCGCTGCTGCGGTCGACCGTCAGCGTGCCGAGGTTGACGTCCAGGTTCGGGAAGCCGTTGGCCGGGCAGAGCACCGACTGGTCGGTGATCGGGCCGATATAGCCCTTGATCTCCTTGCGGTAGGCCGCGATCGAGATCAGGCCGCCCGGACGATTGTACCACTCCAGCGACATGTCATACGAGTCGGAGGTGTAGGGCTTGATGTCCGTGGCGCCGAGCGTGACCGTGAACACCGGGTCGATGTTCGGGTCGACCGGAGCCTGCAGGAAGGTGGTCGGCACGTTGTCGCGCGGTTGCGGACGGACATAGGTGCGGTAGGCGGCGGCGCGGAAGATCAGGTCGTCGCGCAGGTCGGCGACCAGGATGGCCGAGGGCAGCCAGTAGTCGTAGTTGTTCTTGGTCGTCTGGGTCGACAGCGAGTGGTTGATCGCGCCAGGCAGGGCGGCGGGGCCGGCCGCGCAGTTCTTGCAGTTCAGGGCGACGATTTCCTGCTCGGTATATTCGTAGCGCATGCCGACCGTGCCGCGCACCGGGATGCTGAACAGGTCGGTCTTGAACTTGGCCGCCGCGTACGCCGAGAAGACGTCGTTCTGGTTGCTGAAGTTGTTATTCCAGTAGTTGCCGTCGGTGTAGTTGTTGACCACGCCGTAGGGGGTCAGGAACACGCCCGGCGCGCCCAGGGTGAACTGGTCGGGCAGGCCGTTCGGGTTGGTCGTGGTGTTGCGCACGCCCGTGTTGACCGGGGTGATCGCCTTCAGGATGCGGTTGACGTCGACGTTCATCCAGTTGGTCGTCGGGCCGCCCGCCTTACCGCCGAAGAAGTCGTTGGCGTAGGACAGCTGCGAGGCCATGTCGGCCGTGATGTTCTGGGTCTGGGCGCCCAGGGCGGTGTTGCGCGAACCGACGGACGTGAACTTGTTGTGCTCGGCGCGGCCGCCGAACTGCAGGTTCGTGAAGAACGAGCTGTCCAGCGAGCGGTCGAAGTCGAGCTGGGCCGCGTTCAGGACGTTGTCGGCTTCGCCATTGGTGCCGGTGACGCCGAACTTGTCGCCGGCGGTGCCGGCGGCCTGGCCGGGCATCTGGGCGCTGGCCTGGGTCGTCGCGGCCGGGGTGGCCGGGATCACGAAGGGGCTGGTCGGCAGGTGGGTGGCGTGCGGCGTGACCAGGGTCGCGGCGTAGTTCGCCAGGTCCGTGCCGCCCAGGTTCACCGTGGTGACGATGCCGTTCAGGCCCGCCGAACCCAGGTTCCGGTAGGGGTTCTGGACGACGTCGAACTCGATCTGGTTGGCCAGGGCCTTGGCCTTCGACACGGTCACGTTGGCCGTGGCCTTCCACTGGTCGTTCTTGAACTCCAGGGTCGGGTTGAAGGCCCAGGTCTGGTTGGTGGCCGGCTCGGAACGGACCGAGTCGAACGTGTTGATGTTCTCGGCCTTGAACTTGTTGATGTAGGCGCGCGGGCCGTTCGGCGTCTGCACGACGTAGGGCGTGCCGATGTCGGTGATCTTGGCGACCGCCGAGGTCGCAGTCAGGCCGGTGTTGGTGCCGTTGCCCGGACCCGCGTCGATATAGAGCAGGTTGTTGGTGGCTTCATCCAGCTTGCGGCGGGTGATGAAGGCGTTGGCGCCGAACTTCCACTGGTCGTTGATGCGCCATTCGAAGCCACCGGCCGACGACAGGGTCGTGCCGCGGTTGAACTTCACCAGCTGACGGGTCTGGCTGGGATAGTAGACGCCGCCCGGATTGGCCGCGAGCAGGGCGTCATAGACGGGGTTCGAGCCGGCGGCGGCCTGGTTGCCGACCTGGATGGCGCCCAGCTTGTTGCCCCAGGAGTTCACGGTGATCGAGTCGCGGCGGAACTTCTCGGACTTCCAGGCCACGACGCCGAACACGGCGAAGTCGTCGGTCAGGTGCTTGTTGTAGCCCAGCGAGGCCAGCGGGCTGCCGAGGTTGCCCAGGTCGTTGTACTCGTACGAGACCTTGGCGAAGCCGCCGTCCTTGCGCGACAGGGCCGGGTTGATGCGCAGGTCGACATTGCCCGACAGGCCGCCGGCCAGGTTGGACGCCGACGGCGACTTGATGACGTTGATGGCGGTGAAGATGTCCGAGTTGAAGGCGCCCAGTGGGGTCGAGCCGTTCAGGATCGGATCGGCGAACGCGCCGCCGTTCAGGGTGGTGCGGGCGAAGGTGCCAGGCAGGCCGCGCAGGCTGATCGTGGCGTTGCGGCTGTCGGCCTCGCGGTTGATCTGGACGCCCGGGATGCGCTGGATGGCCTCACCGACGTTCAGGTCGGGGAAGCGGCCCAGGCCGTCCGACGAGATGCCGTCCGAGATTTCCAGGGTCTCGCGCTTGGTCGAGATGGCGTTGGCGTAGGCCTGACGGAAACCGGTGACAACGACGGCGTCAATGGTGTCCGACTCGGCCTTCTTGTCGCCGGCGGCGTCCTGGGCGTAGGCGGCCGAGCCGACCGCCAGAGCGGCGCACGACGCCATCAACGCGGCGCGGAGAACGAACGTGTTGCGAGCATGGTTCATGAGATTGCCTCCCCCGGCGCACTGATATGGCGCCCTTGTGACGACTTATCCGACCAGTTCGGGGGGATGTCAATAATTGGTAATGCCACTTACGCAAAGGTGGCGACCACTTGGTCAGGCCAAACCTGAGGCTGCGGATAGGTCGCTCGGAGCCGATCCTGCGATCAGCGGTTGAGGTGGTCTGTGCTTTGAATTATCAGGGAAAACAGTCCAATAAACCCAATATGGGCGCCGCTTCGGCCGATCTGGTCGCCAATTATCAGATGGATGGTAAGGCCAACTGGCGGCCTCTGACTTGACCGAACGTCAACGGAAGGCGGGCAGGTGCGGCTAAAAGGCAACGGTGGAGTCTGGCCAGTTGCCGCCGCCGGGCGCCGCCGGTGGTTTCCATGTGAAGGATGCTTCATTGGCGCGGCGGCCAGGGCCTCGCTAGAACGGTGTTCCCCAAGACGAGGAGTTCCTTTCCATGCCCCCCAGCCCCTGGAGCCACACCCGCAGCGACAGTGTCGCCGACGACATCGACTTCGAGATCAAGGGCGAGGACCTGCAGTTCGTCGAGATCGAGCTGGATCCGGGCGAGAGCGCCGTGGCCGAGGCCGGCGCCTTCGTCTGGAAGGACGCCAGCGTCCAGATGACCACCGTGTTCGGCGACGGTTCGGCCGACCAGGGCGGCGGCATCATGGGCAAGCTGCTGGGCGCGGGTAAGCGCCTGGTCACCGGCGAGAGCCTGTTCACCACGGTCTTCACCCATCAGGGCCAGGGCAAGGCGCGCGTGGCCTTCGCCTCGCCGACGCCGGGCACCATCCTGCCGTTGAATCTCGGCCAGCTGGGCGGGACGCTGATCTGCCAGAAGGACAGCTTCCTGGCCGCAGCGCGCGGCGTGTCGATCGGCATCCACTTCCAGAAGCGGGTGATGACCGGCCTGTTCGGCGGCGAAGGCTTCATCATGCAGCGCCTGGAAGGCGACGGCTGGGTGTTTGTCCAGATGGGCGGCACGCTGGTCGAGCGCACCCTGGGTCCGGGCGAGGAGCTGCACGTCGATACGGGCTGCCTGGCGGCCTACACGCCGGGCGTCGACTTCGACCTGGTCATGGCCGGCGGCGTGAAGAACGTGCTGTTCGGCGGCGAAGGCATGTTCTTCGCCCGCCTGCGCGGCCCTGGGAAGGTCTGGATCCAGTCCCTGCCGTTCTCGCGTCTGGCCGGCCGCATGCTGCAGGCCGCCCAGCACCAGGGCGGCAACCAGGGCGAGGGCTCGATCCTCGGCGGCCTGGGTCGGATGATCGACGGGAACTGATCCGCGTCGGAGCGCCCCCTCCGTCATGACGCGTATTCGCGCCATGCCACCTCCCCCGCACGCGGGGGAGGAGAGGGGGCTTCATCCTCCCCCGTGCAACGGGGGAGGATGATCGCTGCGGATACGCAGCGAGACGGAGGGGGCGCTAAGCGCTAGCCCTTCGTCCGATCCCAGCTGTCGTATTCGTACGCGATGCAGCGGTCGATCAGCGTGCGCCAGACGGGTTCGGCGATGGCTTCCGACAGACCGGTCTCGCGGGCGGCGGCCTTGACCTTGTCGACCACGTCCTCGATCCGCGCACGGTCGAACACCTTGGTGCGGTCGGCCTTGATGCGGGCCGCGGCGTCCATGAAACCCTGACGTTCGGTCAGGAGCTGGACCAGGGCCCGGTCCAGGGCGTCCACGCCCTGGCGCACATCGGCCATGGTCTGACAGTCGGCGGGAGCGAGGTGCTCGTCGACGTTGAGAGTCGTGATCTTCATGGGCCCCTTTAAGCGGTTTCCGCGCCGCAAAACCAGAGCCGTAAGGGCTTAAATCCCCGAGCCATTGTCCATGGTTTGCAGGGCGGCTTCATGCGCCTCGGCCTCGGTCTTGAGCCAGGTCACGAAGGCCTTCACCTGCGGCAGGCGGCCCTTGGCCTTAGGGTGGACGACGTAATAGGCGAAGTCGACGGCCGTGGAGGCCTCGAACGGGATGACCAGGCGGCCGGAGTCGAGGTCGGCCTGGGCCAGGGTGCGCTTGGCCAGGGCCACGCCGCGGCCGTTGGCGGCGGCCTCGATGACCATGCTGGACTGGTTGAAGCGCGGACCGCGCGCGCCGTCGACGCCGCGGATGCCGCGCGCCGCCAGCCACATGGCCCAGTCGGGGCAGCTGTCGTCGGCGTCGGGCGAGCCGTCGTGCAGCAGGATGTGGTGGGCCAGGTCCTCGGGACGCTCCAGGGCGTTGGCTTCCAGCAATTCTGGGCTGGCGACCGGCACCACGGTCTCGTGCATCAGCCGGATGACTTCCAGGCCCGGATAGCGGCCGGAGCCGTAGCGGATGGCCATGTCGACCTCGCCGGTGGCGAAGTCGACGACCTCCATGCCGGCCGACAGCCAGACGTCGACCTGCGGATGGGCCAGCTCGAACTTGCCCAGGCGCGGCACCAGCCACTTGGCGGCGAACGAGGGGGCGGCGGTCAGGGTCAGGCGGCGGCCGTCGACGGCGGCGGTGAGCAGGGACGCGGCCTCGGCCAGGCGGTCGAAGGCCTCGCGCAAGGCGGGCAGGGCGGTCTGGGCCGCGTCGGTCAGCAGCAGGCCCTTGGGCGTGCGCTTGAACAGGGCGGCGCCGACATAGTCTTCCAGGTTCTGGATCTGCTGGCTGACGGCGCCGGGCGTCACCGACAGCTCGTCGGCGGCGCGGCTGAAGTTCAGGTGGCGAGCGGCGGCCTCGAAGGCGCGCAGCGCGTTCAGCGGCGGCAGGCGGCGGCGCTCGTTGGGTCTTTCCATAGTTTTACTGAACGCCCCGGCAGAAGTCCTTGTTTGCGAATTGAGCCCTTCGCGACGAGTTTGCAAGCGTTCGCTGCCGGATTGGCCCTTTTCGGCGGCGTACGCGAGCGGGGTCGTCTCTAGGGGCGACCCCGCCTTGCGTTCCAGAGTTTTATTCCAAGCGCGTTGATAGAGGTTCTAAACAGCATGGCCCGCTCGCCGGTCCGAAACGCCAAAGCCGGTCTCGTCGTCGTTGGCGGGACGCGGGCCAACCGTGCGCTCGGTGCGGTGTGGCTCGTCGGCGCTGGTCCCGGCGATCCGGACCTCTTGACCTTCCGCGCCTTCAACGCCCTGCGCGCCGCCGACGTGGTGGTGCATGACGGCCTGGTCTCCGACGAGATCCTAGACCTGGCGCCGCGTCGCGCCCGCCGGATCAACGTCGCCAAGCGCAAGTCGCGCCACACCCTGCCGCAGGACGACATCAACCAGCTGATCGTGGCCCTGGCCCTGGACGGCCTGAACGTCGTGCGGCTGAAGGGCGGCGACCCGTTCCTGTTCGGCCGGGGCGGCGAAGAGCTGCTGGCTTGCCGTGAGGCGGGCGTCGACTGCCACGTGGTGCCCGGCGTCACCGCCGCCCTGGCCGCCTCGGCCGGCGCCGGCGCGCCCCTGACCCATCGCGGCGCCGCTCAGGCCGTGACCTTCGTCACCGGCCACGCCGCGCATGGCGAGCCGGACCTGGACTGGGCCTCGCTAGCCCGTCCGAACCAGACCGTCGTCGTCTATATGGGCGTCTCGACCGCCGGCCTGATCGCCGAGCGCCTGACCGCCGCTGGCCGCGCCGGCTCGACCCCGGCTTTGATCGTCGAGAACGCCAGCCGCGCCGACGAGCGCCGCGTGCTCACCACGCTCTCGGGCTTGGCCGAAGCCGCCCTGGGCGTGAAGGGCCCGGCGCTGCTGATGGTCGGCGAGTCGATGGCCATGGCCGACGTCGCGCCGATGATCGATCCGATTTCCCAACCCGCCCTGTTCGAGCGGAGCTCGCGTTCATGAAAGCCATCACCGCCAACCGCCTGCTCGACGGGGAGGTCGTGTTCTGGAAGGCCGGCCAGTGGGTCGACCATCTCTGGGACGCCGAGCTGTTCGATAGTGACGAACCGGTCGAGACCGCCGTCGCCACGGGCAAGGGCCAGCCGAAGGTGGTGGTCGACGTCTATCCGATCGACCTGGTCGAGAGCGAGGGCCACTGGGCCCCGGTCAGCTACCGCGAACGCATCCGGGCGCTCGGACCCACCAACGAACCCACGCATGGCAAGCAAGCCGAGGGCGGTGACGTCGTCGAGGCCCTGCGTCACGCCTCGGGCGCGGCGCGCTCGACCGGCCGCGTCGACCTGATCCGCAGGAAGTAGGGCATGTACCAGTACGACCTCATCGATAAGGAATTCCTGGCCGACCGCTCGGCCGAGTTCCGGGGCCAGGTCGCCCGCCGCCTGTCGGGCGAGCTGACCGAGGACCAGTTCAAGCCGCTGCGGCTGATGAACGGCCTCTATCTGCAACTGCACGCCTACATGCTGCGGGTCGCCATCCCGTACGGCTCGCTGAACCCGACCCAGGCCCGCCGCCTGGCCGAGATCGCCCGCGACTACGACAAGGGCTATGGCCACTTCACCACGCGCCAGAACATCCAGTTCAACTGGATCAAGCTGAAGGACGCGCCGGAGATCCTGGACAAGCTGGCCGAGGTCGACCTCCACGCCATCCAGACCAGCGGCAACTGCATCCGCAACACCACGTCCGACCCCTATGCCGGGGCCACGGCCGAGGAGATCGACGATCCGCGCGTCTGGGCCGAGGTGATCCGCCAGTGGTCGACCCTGCACCCGGAATTCTCGTACCTGCCGCGCAAGTTCAAGATCGCCATCACCGCCTCGGCCAAGGACCGCACGGCGGCCAAGGTGCACGACATCGGCCTCTTGATGCGCCAGGGCCGTGACGGCCAGCTGGGCTTCGAGGTGATCGTCGGCGGCGGCCAAGGGCGCACGCCCTATGTCGGCCCGACCATCAAGCAGTTCCTGCCGACCGACCGGCTGCTGAGCTATCTGGAAGCGGTGCTGCGCGTCTACAACCGCCACGGCCGCCGCGACAATATCTACAAGGCCCGCATCAAGATCCTGGTCGCCGCCCTCGGCGCCGAGGAGTTCGCGCGCCAGGTGGAGGAAGAGTGGGAGAAGATCGACGCCGAGCGCGCCGACCTGCCCGCCGCCGAATACGCCCGCATCCGCGCCGCCTTCGCCACCACCACGTTCGAGACCCTGCCGGCCCGCTCGGACGCGTTCGAGATCGCCAAGGCCAAGGACAGCGCCTTCGCCCGCTTCGTGCGCAACAATGTCCGCGCCCACAAGCAGCCGGGCTATGCGATCGTCGAGGTCTCGCTGAAGGCCGCCGACCAGACGCCGGGCGACGCCTCGGCCCACCAGCTGGAGGTCGTTGCCGACCTGGCCGAACGCTATGGCCAGAACGACCTGCGCGTCACCCACGTGCAGAACCTGGTCCTGCCGCACATCAAGCAGGACGACCTGCCGACCGTGTTCGCGGTCCTGGAAGCGGCCGGCCTGGCCACGCCGAACATCGACCTGATCAGCGACATCATCGCCTGCCCGGGCCTGGACTACTGCGCGCTGGCCAACGCCCGCGCCATCCCGATCGCCCAGGACATCGCCCGCCAGTTCGCCGATCCCGATCGCGCCGAGAACGTCGGCGAGCTGAAGATCAAGATCAGCGGCTGCATCAACGCCTGCGGCCACCACCACGTGGCCCACATCGGCATCCTGGGCGTCGATAAGAAGGGTGAGGAATTCTATCAGCTGTCGCTGGGCGGATCGGGCGCGGAAGACGCCTCGATCGGCAAGATCCTCGGCCCGGCGCTGCCGGCGGACAAGGTCGCCACGGCCGTCGATCAGCTGGTCGGCGCCTATCTGAACACCCGCGCCGACGGCGAGCGCTTCCTCGACACCTATCGCCGCGTCGGCCTCGAGCCCTTCAAGGAGGCGGTCTATGCCCAAGCTGATTGAGCTGGCCAACGGTGAAGCCCGCTGGGCCGACGACGCCTTCGTCAACGTCACCGACGAGGACGCCATCCCCGACTCGGGCGACGTGATCCTGTCCCTGGCTCGCTTCGAGGCCGAGGGCGATGCCTTGCTCTCCTCGAACAGCCGCCGGGTCGGCGTGCGCATCGAGTCCGACCAGGAGATCGAGGTCCTGGCCTACGACCTGCCGCGCATCGCGGTGGTGGCCCTGGCCTTCCCGAAGTTCCGCGACGGCCGCGCCTACACCTCGGCCCGCCTGCTGCGCGAGCGCTTCAAGTATGACGGCCAGATCCGCGCCGTGGGCGATGTGTTGCAGGAGCAGGTCGGTTTCATGGTCCGCTGCGGCTTCGACGCCTTCGAGCCGTCGGATGGCGCGACGCCCGAGGTGCTGACCAAGGCCGCCAACCGCTTCCGCCACGTCTATCAGCGCGCCGCCGACGCTCGGGCCATCGCGCTGGACGAAAGGGCGCTCTAGTGGCCTACGACCAGACCAGCGCTCACGCCGGCGTCGCCGCTCGCCTCGACGCCGAACTGCGGGACGCCCATCCGGCGACCATCCTGCGCGCGGCCTATGAGCAGCTCGGCGACAAGTTGGCCCTGGTCTCGTCGTTCGGCGCGGAATCGGCGGTGCTGCTGCACCTGGTCTCGCAGGTCTCGCCGAACATCCCGGTGCTGTTCCTCGACACCGGCATGCTGTTTGGCCAGACCCTGGACTACCGCAAGACCCTGGCCGCGCGTTTCGGCCTGACCGACGTGCGCGACCTGCGCCCGGCCTTCGCCGACCTGGCGACCCAGGACCCGAAGTCGGACCTGTGGCGCACCAGCGTCGATGGCTGCTGCAACATCCGCAAGGTGCTGCCGCTGGACCGCGCTCTCGGTGGCTTCGATGGCTGGATCACCGGCCGCAAACGCTTCCACGGCGGTGACCGCCTGAGCCTGCCGGTGGTCGAGGAGGCCGACGGCAAGCTGAAGTTCAACCCGCTGGCCAACTGGGGTAAGGCCGAGCTGGAGGCCTATGTGGCCGAGCACAACCTGCCGTCCCATCCGCTGGTCGCCCAGGGCTATGCCTCGATCGGCTGCTGGCCCTGCACCCAGCCGTCGGAAGACGGCCGCTCGGGCCGCTGGCAGGGCCAGGAAAAGACCGAGTGCGGCATCCACGTCGCCCGCGCGCCCGGCGTGGCGCCGAACGTCGGCGGCGACATCTAAGGTTTGGCCGACAGGCGCGCGATCGCGGCCTTGGAATCCGAGTTATCCGGATTGAGCGTCACGGCCTTGCGGTGCATCGCCAGCGCGTCGTCACGCCGCCCGGCCTTCTCCAGCGCCTCGGCATAGCTATTGTAGACATTGTCGCTGGCCGGGAAGAGAGCGGCGTTGACCTTGAAGGTCTCCAGGGCCTGCGGCAGGCGGCCGTCCTCCAGCATCTCATAGGCCAGGTTGTTTAGGTCGTTCTCGCGCAGCACGTAGTGGGTGGTGTCGTCGCGCAGGGCCGCCAGCTTGGCGAAGGCCGCGTCGGGGCCTTGGGCGGTCAGGGTGCGGGCGTAGATGCGCGCGAGGTTCAGCGGCGCGTCCAGCGGCGGCTCGCCGTTCAGGATGCGCAGGGCCGACAGGCCGGCCTTGTACAGGCCTTCGCTGTTGGTGTTGTCCAGAACGATGACGCTGCGCTTCTCGTCGAGGGCGCGCAGGAAGATGGTGGCGCAGCCGGGCATGCCGCCGGTGTGCCAGACGACCTTGCCGTGGCTGCGGTCCTTGAAGATGAACCAGCCCAGGCCGTCCTCGGCCGGACCCATGCCGCCGATGTCGAGCCAGACGGAAACGGGCTGGCCGTCGGCGAGGCGATCGGGCGTGTAGGCCATCGCCTGGGTCTTGGCTTTCAGCAGTTTGTTGTCCCGCAGCGCCTGGTCGAACTTCAGCAGGTCGCCCACGGTGGTCACCACGCCCGCCGCGCCCATGACGTTGGAGGCGTCGCCCTTCAGCCGGGTGCGGGTGGCGGCGTAGCGGGGCTCATAGTCGTAGTTGCCCGCCATGCGGCTGGTCGTCGAAGGATGGGCGGCGCTGACGACATAGGTGTGGGCCAGGCCGGCGGGGCGGGCGATGCGGTCGCGGACATAGGCGTCGAAGCTCTGCCCCGAGACCGTCTCCACCAGGCGCGCCAGCAGGTGGTAGCCGATATTGGCATACCACCAGCGTTGGCCGGGCTGGAGCTGGAACGCGACCTTGCCGGCTTGGAGCGCGGGGACCAGGTCGGCCTGGCCCATCGGGCGCGGGGCGATGGTCTTCGCATAGGCGCGCATGGCCCGTTCCAGGTCCTGATCCGAGATGCCGGAGGTGTGGCTGAGCAGTCGGCGGACCGTGACGGCGGGGTAGGGGAAGTCTTTCAGGTAGCGGGCGACCGGCGCGTCGAGATCTATCTTCCCATGCTCGACCAGTTGCAGCACGGCCGTGGCGGTGAAGGTCTTGGCGACCGAGGCGACCTCGAACTCGGTGTCGAGGTCGCTGGGCTTGCGGGCCTCGAAGTCGGCGTAGCCGAAGGCCTTGGCGTAGACGACCTTGCCGTCCTGGGCGACCAGCACCGCGCCGTTCAGCCGCCCCCCGGCGGCCAGGCCGCTGTAGTAGGCGTCGAGCGTTTGGGTGGCGGTGTCCGCGCAGGCGTGACCCGTGCCCAAGGCGACCATCATCGCCAACAGCGCCAGCATGGACCGCATCGAGGACTCCACTTATGATCCGCTTCGTATGGTCCGAATAGGACTATTTGAGGCGAGATGCAATGCTGACCGAACTCGAGGGCGCGGTGCTGTCCGAAATCCGCGATCGCGGGCGCAAGACCGCGTTCCAGGTGCGCAGCGCCTTCAAGAGCTCGCCGTCGGTGGAGTGGAGCGGCAGCGCCGGCTCGGTCTATCCGGCCATCAAGCGGCTGGAGACGGCGGGGCTGATCGCGTCCGAACCGCTGCCGGGCGGGCGCCAGGCCATGGCGTTGAAGGTGACGGAGGCGGGGGAGGCGGCGCTGGACGCCTGGGCCTCCGACCCGCAACGCGCGGCGGGCGTGGGGCTGGACCCCTTCCGCCTGCGGTCGGGGATTTGGCTGCGCCTAGAGCCTGAAGCCCAGCGAGCGGCACTGGACGGCGTTGCCGAGGCGATCCGGGCCAGCATCGCCGCGCACGAGCGCGACGTCGCGGCCGCCGACCCGATCGAGCGGCCGCGCATGATGCTGGCCTTGCGGCTTCAGCGCCTGCGGCTCGACTGGATCGAGGAGACGCTGAAGAGCTGACCTACTGGCCCGGCGTGTAGGTCTTCACCGCGTGGGCCTTCACGTCTTCCGGATAGAAGTAGACGTCGCGCAGGTTGCCCAGGCTGTAACGCAGGGCCTGGTCGTTGAAGTGCGGGGAGGCGGGATCGCCGCTCTCGCCGCCGGCCGAGACGGCGCGGGCGCGGACCTTGTCGCCGAACTCCACGACGGCCACGAAGCTGTTGCCCAGGGTGCCGTAGTACCGCTTGGTCCCCGGATAACGCTTGGCCCCGAACGAGGCCAGCGAGCCCCACTGGGCCGAGGTGAAGGCCACCGGGATGCTGGGCTTGGCGTCGTCGAAGGTCTGGACGATCGCGCCGTCGTTGCGCTGGAAGCGGTTGATCTCGCCCCACGGCGTCTTCCACGACCCGAAGTCGGCGGTCAGGCGGTCCGACGCTTCCGCCAGGGCGGCCAGCTTATCGGCGCCGCTCATCCTGTCGGCCATGTAGTCGTAGGGGCTGATCCCCGCCGTCTTGGCCGCCGGCGCGGCCTTGGCCCACATCGCCTCGCCCCAGAACACGGCCAGAGAGGTCTCAGTCGAGCGGGCCGACCACTTGCAGTCCCAGGCCTTCAGCGCCGCGACCTGCTCGGCGAGCTTGGGATCGGGCGCGGTGTCATAGGCCGCGACCAGCGTTGGGACCAGTCGTGCGAAGGCGGTCAGGTACGGGTCGTAGGCCGCCGTGGTCAGGCCGCCCAGGGTGAAGTCCTTGCGGTCCTTCAGCACCAGGGGCGCGTGGAGTCCGCGCGGGTTCTCGCCGGCCTGGTCCATGTATTTCGGGAAGTCGACCTTCTTCGGGCTGTACTCGCCGGCCGCGCCGTAGGGCCAGTTGTTGCTGTTGAAGACCCAGCCGTTCTTCGGGTTCAGCACGTGCGGGGCCTTGTCCAGCGGCGTCAGGCCCTTCCAGTCGGTGGCGGGATCCGAGCCATCGACGGGCTTGGTGTAGTCGAAGCGGTCGTCGCGCACGGGGATGAACTGCGGGTGCAGATAGGCGATCTGGCCCTTGCTGTCGGCGAACAGGGTGTTGTTCGAGGAATTGGCCTTCAGCTCGGCCACCTTCATGAACGAGGCGTAGTCGGTGGCCTTGGTGCGCAGGAACGACTGCTCCAGAGCCGCCATCGGCTTGTTCATCAGGGCGATGCTGATCCACTTGCCGTCGGCCTCGCGGACGATCGGGCCGTGGTGGGTCTTGAAGACGGTGAAGCGCTTGCTCGCCATCGACCCGTCGGCGGCGCGGTAGGGGACGGCGATGACCTCGCTCTTCAGCGGGCGCAGTTCCTTGCCGTACTTGTAGAAGCGCTGGCCGTCCTTCTCGACGATCGTCTCGGCGAACTCATCGACCACGTCGACGCCGCTGGACGTGTGCATCCAGCCGGCCTTGGCGTTGAAGCCCTGGTAGATGAAGAACTGGCCCCAGGTCGTGGCGCCATAGGCGTTGAGGCCCTCGTCGCTGGCCACTTGCATCTCCGAGCGGAAGAAGAAGCTGGTGTGCGGGTTGATCAGCAGCAGGGCGTGGCCGGCCAGCGTGTTCTGCGGCGCGATGGCGATGCCGTTCGAGCCCTTGGGCTCCTTGAACAGCAGGCCGCGTTCGTCGGCGGTCATGGCCAGTTGCCGCTGGCCGTAGAAGGCCTCCAGCTGGGTCAGGGCCACGCGCTCGATGTCACCGCCGATACTGCCTTCGGAGAAGCTGAGCGCCATCCAGGGCTCGAAGTGGGTGATGACCTTCGGCTTCACGTCCGGATGGGTCGCCAGATAGAAGTTCAGGCCATCGGCCCAACCGTTCATCAACGCCTTCAGCCAGGCCGGGCTCTTGGCGTAGTCGGCCTTCAGCACGACGGGATCGATGAACAGCTTCTGGCGCAGGTCGGCCCAGATCGCCTTCTCGCCCTCGGCCTCGGCGGTGCGGCCCAGCGCCGTGATGAAGTTGGTCTCGACGCGGTTGAAGTCGTCCTCGGCCTGGGCGTAGGCCATGCCGAACACCGCGTCGGCGTCGGACTTGCCGTGGATGTGGGCGACGCCCCAGTCGTCGCGGATGATCTGGACCTTGGCGGCCCGGGTCTTCAGGCGGGAGAGGTCGTCAGCTTGGGCTGGCGTCGTGGCCAGCACGGCGGCCAGGGCCAGCAGGCTGATGGACAGATTGCGCATGATGGTCCCCGAACTCCCCGTGAGGGCGGGAACTCAAGCCGAGTCCGGGATGCAAATCCAGTGCGGACCGAAGTCCAAGGCCGCTATTGCGGCGGACAGCCCTTGAATTCGCCGACCTTGCTGACCGACAGGCTGGAGAGGTCGACGCCGCCCAGGGCGCGCATCGAGCCGGCGCCGAAGCCGCTGAAGAGGTCCAGCTTCAGGCCCTTGATCGCGCCGCCGATGTCGGAGGCGTACCAGTAGCCGTCGTGGGTGGTGCCGTCGGGCATCGGCAGGCCGACGGTTTCCTTGATGAAGAGGACGGTGCGGCGCGGGATCACCTTGGGATCGACCGCGACGGTGCGCATGGCGGCGACCTTGCAGCCCAGCGAGTCGAACGCGCGGATGCCCTTGGCGCCGGCGTGGTACATGGTCGCCCGCATGGTGAACTCGACCGAGCCGGGCAGGCCGCCGCCCAGGGCGGTGGTGATCAGGTCGCCCAGCGGGTCGACGCGCGCAGCCGAAGCCGGGGCGGATTCCGCGGGGGCGGCAAAGGCGAGGGCGGGAATGGCGAGTGCGGAGATGACCGCGGTGGCCAAAATTCCGGCGAGTTGGCGTCGCATCGAGGGGGACCTCTTATCGGCGTTGTCTGTCGGTGGCGGCTTGGATATTCCGATCACGGACCCGTGACAACCCTGGGAGTCGATAAGCCGTCGGCCGCTTTCCCTCGCCAGGCGAGAAAACGGCGTGGATTCAGACGCTTGAAACGGGGCTGTAAGGGCGCACTTTTTTCGCCGAAGGGAGCTTCACAGGAGGAACCCAAGCGATTGTGGCGACTCGCTTTTCGGTTCCCAAGCCCGAAATACGGCCGCAACACTGGGCCGCTCTAGGTCCGGTCGCGCGCGACGCTGGCGGACATCGCCGCGGCGCCTTAAACCGCTTAGCCTGATCTTCGGAGCCTATCCCTTGCGCCTGTCGTCCAGCCTGAAAGTCCTCCTCCTCGCCACCCTCGTGTCGGCGCCGGCCGCCGAGGCGCTCGCCTGGGGGGCGTCGGGTCACCGCACCGTCGGCGTCGTCGGGGCCGAGAGCTTCCCGGCCGACGTGCCGGCCTTCCTGCGCACGCCGACGGCCATCGCCGCGATCGGCGAGTACGCCCGCGAGCCGGACCGCTGGAAGGGCTCGGGCAAGATCCACGACACCGACCGCGACGCCGCCCACTTCCTGGACATCGACGACCAGGGCCGGATGTACGGCGGTCCGATGTTCACCGTGGCGACCCTGCCGCCGACCCGCGCCGACTACGAGAAGGCCCTGCAGGCCGCCGGCGTCGACAGCTGGAAGGCCGGCTACCTGCCGTACGCGATCATCGACGGCTACCAGCAGCTGGTGAAGGACTTCACCTACTGGCGCGTGCTGACCGCCGCCGTGAAGCTGGAGAAGGACAAGACCCGCCTAGCTTATTACAAGGCCGATCTGGTCCGTCGCGAGGCGCTGCTGGTCCGCGACCTGGGCGTCTGGGCCCACTATGTCGGCGACGGCAGCCAGCCGCTGCACCTGTCGGTGCACTACAACGGCTGGGGCGACTATCCGAACCCCAACGGCTACACCAATTCGCGCTCGACCCACGGCACGTTCGAAGGCCCGCTGGCCAAGGCCGTGGGCGACGAGAAGTCGGTCAAGGCGCTGGTCCCGGCCTACAAGGCCTGCGACTGCTCGATCGAGACCCGCGTGGTCGGCTATCTGACCGACACCTGGAAGCAGACCGAGCCGCTGTACCAGCTGGAAAAGGCCGGCGGCATGGTCGAGACCGACCAACGCGCCAAGGACTTCGTGCGGGCCCGCATCGCGGCCGGCGCGGCGGCCCTGCGCGACCTGGTGACCGACGCCTGGCGTGAAAGCGCCAACGGCAAGATTGGCTATCGTCCGGAGATCAGCGTGGCCGACGTCGCGGCCGGCAAGGCCGATCCGTGGAACGACCTGTACGGCAAGGACTAAGGATGCTGGCGTTCGGCGCGCTCGTCGCGGGCAAGAGCTACAAGGACCGCGCCGCCGCCTTCGGCATCGCCGAGAACAGCCTGGGCCAGATCGCGCTGGCCCAGGTCACCAAGCCCGGCAAGGCCCCGTATTTCGACCTGCCGGGCGGGGCGGTGGATGGTGACGAGACGGAAGCCCAGGCGGTGGTCCGCGAGTTCGGCGAGGAGACCGGCCTGGTGGTCGAGGCGGGAGCCTTGGTCGAGACGGTCTCGCAGCTGTTCCTGAAGTCCGACGGCCAGCCGGTGCGGAACTTCGGCGGCATCTATGTCGTCCAGGTCACTGGCGAGACGCCGAGCCTGAAGGTCGAGGACGACCACAAGCTGGTCTGGCTGGACCCGCGTGACGCGGTGGTCGCCCTCCGCCACGACGCCCATGCCTGGGCGGTCGCGGCGTGGCTGCGTAGAGGCTAGCTTAAGCGCCGGCGCGCTTGCCGATCCGCAGTTGGGCGGCTTGCTGCTTGGTCAGGGCGTGTTGCACGTCCTGGCGGAAGTCCATCTGGCAGGCCCGGGCCGACAGGCCGGTCAGGCCTTGCGCGTCGCAAGCGCGGGCGCCGGCCATGTGGGCGCGGCGGGCGAATTCCTGGGCGTCGGTCGGGTTCGACAGCGTCAGGTCGCCGACCTGGATGCGGGCGATCGGCACGGCGCGCTCGCCGGCGTGGGCGGCGCTCAGGCCGATGATCGGGGTGGCGGCCAGGGCCAGGGTGGCGACGGCGGCGATGCGGCTGACGAGCTTGCTCATGATCTTTGTCCCTCTATTCGTGTGGCCGCCCGCGGCGGTCCGTTGAATGAAGGTGTAGTCGCCAGCCTCGCCGAATACCCGTTACGACTGCTTCATGACCTCGATTTAAGTCTATGAAACGAAAGTAATAATTCAGCGCCTACGCGTCGCTATGGCCCAGATCGTCGCCGCGACCGACGAGGCCAGGGTCACGGCCCCGACCACGTCCCAGACCCCGTCGCCCAGCAAGGCGGCGACCAGGCCGAACAGGCTCAGCGCGGCGATGACGGCCGGGGCGCGGAACACCTGCCACAGCGTGAAGTGATGGCCGCTCTTGCTCATCGGGCCGGCTTCCGCTTGGCCAGCCACAGATAGAGGCCCGAGCCCAGGATCACGATCGTGGCCACATCGAGCAGCCCCCACAGGATCTTCAGCGCCAGGCCGCCGTAGTCGCCGAAGTGCAACGGCTGCGACAGCGACAGGGTCTTCACGTACCAGGGCGTGGGCGCGACGGCGGCCAGCTGGCCGGTGCGGGCGTCGATCAGGGCAGGCGTGGTCAGGTGCGCGGTCACCGGCGTGTCGCCGTGGAAGAACACCGCGTAGTGGTGGTCGGTCGAATAGGTCGAGCCGGGGAAGGCCACGAACTGCAGCTGCATGCCGGGCAGGGCGACCTTGGCCCGGTCGACGGCGGCCTGCAGCGAGCTGCGCTGGCCGGCGGGGACGGGCTTGTCGTAGGCGCGGGTCAGCTCCTTCAGCGCCGTGTTCTTCCAGTAGTCGATGATCGGCGTGGCCAGGGTGTTGACGACGCCCGTGGTCCCGACGACCAGCACCCAGGCCAGGGTCACCGCGCCCAAGAGGTTGTGGTAGTCGAGCCAGCGCGTCCGGGCCTGCTTGGTCGCCCGCACCGTGCCGAACGGCAGGCGGCGCATGAACGGGGCGTAGAGCACCACGCCCGAGACCAGGGCCACGATCAGCAGCAGGCCCATCGCGCCCAGGAACAGCATTCCGGGCAATCCTAAGAACATGTCGGTGTGCAGCTGGAGCAGGAACTCCATGACCGGGTGGCCGGCCACCGAGGGTGCCGGCTCACCGCTGGTCTGGTCGATGGGCTGGAAGCTGTAGGACCCCGCCTTGTCGCCTGGCTTGATGCTGGTGACGTTCACCACCGGCCGGTCCTCGTCGAAGCTCATGAAGGCCGGAACCTCGCCCGGCTTGCGGGCGAGGGCGGCGTCCAGCACCTGGTCGAGGTTCAGCTTCGGACCGTTCGGATGGGCAGGCTGCCAGGCCTCGCGCATGAGAACGTGCTCGATCTCGTGCTTGAACACGAGCGGCAAGCCGGTGACGCACAGCATCAGCAGGAAGGCGGTCGAGACCAGGCTCGACCACTTGTGCGCCCACGACCAGGCCCGGAGCGTGGACGCCTTCATCCGCCTTAGAAGTCCGTGGTGAGCGAGACGCGCAGGGTGCGCGGGGCGCCCAGCGTCAGGTAGTTGGCGTTCGGATAGCCGCCGACCGCGACCCACTGGTCCTTGTTGCCCAGGTTCTCGACGCGGGCGCGGATGGTCATGGCCTTGCCGCCGGCCTCGAAGGCGTAGCGGACGCCGGCGTCGAAGCGGGTGAAGGAGGCCAGATCGACTGTGTTGGTCCCATTGGCCGGCTGCGCGCCCGTGTGGGTCATGCGGCCCTCGACGGTCAGGCCAGCGACGGCTTTCACGTCCCACTCGACGTTCACATTGGCCTGGAAGTCCGGCACGCCGATCGGCGACTTGCCTTCCAGCGTGGCGTCCAGGGCCTTGTTGACCTTGGCGTCCAGCCAGGTGGCGCCGCCCAGGACGCGCAGGCCCTCGGCCGGCTGGCCGTAGACGGTCAGCTCGACGCCCTTGTTCTCCTGCTCGCCGCCCGAGGTGTAGGTGCGGCTGCTGGCGACGAAGAACTCGTTGGGCTGCTTGACGCGGAACAGCGAGACCGAGCCGCCGAAGGTCCCGGCGTCGTACTTGGCGCCGACCTCGGCCTGCTTGCCGCGGAACGGGGCGAGGATGTCGCCGGCATTGGCCACGGCGATCCCGTTGACCTGGGCCGGGGCGACCTTCCCGGGCACAAGGCTCTCGGCGTAGTTGGCGTACAGCGAGACCTGATTGCTGGGCTTGAACACCGCGGCGAAGGCCGGGGTCGTGGCGTCGCCGTCATAGGCGGCGTTGCGGGCGCCGGTGTTGTAGTCGTACGAGCGCGTCGAGACGTCCTGATAGCGCAGGCCGGCGGTCAGCAGCAGCTTGTCGTCCAGCAGCGACACGGTGTCGGCGACGGCGACGCTGCGGTTCTTGGCGCGCTCGGTGACGTTCGGGTCCGACTTGCTGCCGCCGACGAAGAAGTTGGGGTTCGGGGCGGCGACATTGACCGGGTTGTAGAGGTCGCTGGCGAAGCCGGCGAAGTTCGAGAAGGCGTAGGCGTTCTTCGACTTCAGGCTGACCGAGGCGACCGAGGCCACCAGGCTGTGGCCGATCGAGCCCGTCTGGAACTTGCCGCGCAGGCCCGCGTCGGCCGAGACCACCTCATCCTTGCGGACATTGTCGAAGCGGTAGGCGCTGATCACGCCGTTCGGCTGGGCCGTCGGGTTGGCCAGGACGTTGTCTTCCTTGCCCTTGCGGCCGCCGATCGCGGCCCAGGCGCTGACATTGTCGGTCAGGTCGAACTCGCCGCGCGCCGCGCCGAACAGCTGGCGCTCGTCGGTATAGGTCCAGGGCTGGGCGAAGTTGCCGCCCGCGTCCGGGGCCTTGGGGATCGCGCCGGTCGGGGTGACCGTCGGGCGCGGGGCGTCGATGTGGTGGTCCTGGAAGCCGATGTCGGCCGAGAAGCGGGCGCGGTCGCCGCGACGGTCCAGGCCCAGGCCCACGACCTTCAGGTTGCGCTTCTCGTTGTCGACGGCGGTCTCGCCATCTCGCAGCGAGAGGTTCAGGCGCGCGCCGTAGGCGTTGTTCTCGCCGAACCGGCGCGAGACATCGGCCGAGCCGTAGAACTGCGAGCCGCCGTCCCAGCCGGCGGTCAGGCGGGTGAGGGGATTGGTCCCGGCGCGCTTGGGCATCAGGTTGAAGGCGCCGCCGACGCCGCTGCCGCCCGGGGCCGCGCCGTTCAGGAAGGCGTTGGCGCCGCGGAACACGTCCACGCGCTCGACCAGCTCGGCGGCCACGAACTGCCGGGGCAGCACGCCGTACAGGCCGTTATAGGTCATGTCGTCGGAGTACACGGGGAAGCCGCGCACGACGTACAGCTCCTGGAAGTTGCCGAAGCCCTTGGAGACGCGGACCGTGGGGTCGTTCTGCAGGACGTCGGCGATGCTGCGGGCCTGCTGGTTGCGGACCAGCTCTTCCGTGTAGCTGGTGATGGCGAACGGGGTGTCCATGGTGTCCAGGGCGCCCAGCAGGCCGACGCGGGCGCCGGCCGCGACCTGGCCGCCGGAATAGACGGGCGGCAGGCGCACCTGCGAGCCGGTGATCACAACCTCGTCGACCTTCGTCTCGTCCGCCTGCTGCGCGAAGGCGGGAGCCGCCAGGACCGAGCCCAGCAGGGCGGACGACAGCAGAAGGGCGAGGCGGAGGGACATGGTGGATCCTGATATTGCGAGTGCGTCGCAATATCCGCTATCCCTCACGCTTACAATAGTCTGATCCCCGTCCCGAGGATTCAGCGGCGATTTCAATTACGTAAGGGGCGAGACCTAGGCCGCCACGAAGTCGCGGACGGCTTTGTGTTCGCTCTGGCGGACGGGCAGGGTGAAGCTGACCGTGGTGCCTTCGCCGGGCTGGGAGTGCATCTCCAGCAGGCCGTCGTGCATGGTGATCAGCGACTTGGTCAGGGCCAGGCCCAGGCCGGTGCCCTGCGTGGTCTTGGAGAACTGGCTCTCGACCTGCTCGAACGGCTTGGCCAGGCGCGCCAGGTCTTCCTTGGCGATGCCGATGCCGGTGTCGGTGACCGACACCTTGACCATGTCGCCGAACGGATCGCGGCGCAGCTCGGCGCTGACCGTGACGCTGCCGGCGCGCGGCGTGAACTTGATGGCGTTGGACAGCAGGTTCAGCAGCACCTGCTTGACCGCCCGGTAGTCGGCCTCGATCTCGGGCAGGTGCGGGAACTCAACGTTCAGCTTCAGGCCGGCGGCTTCGGCGCGGTTGCGGACCAGGCGCACAGCGTCCTCGGCCACGTCCTCCAGGTGCATCGGCTCGAACTTGAGGTTCATCTTGCCGGCCTCGATCTTCGACATGTCGAGGATGTCGTTGATCAGCGCCAGCAGGTGCTGGCCCGACGAGTGGATGTCCTGGCTGTAGCCCTTGTAGCGCGCGTCGCCGAGCTGACCGAACATCTCGTTCATCATGATCTCGGAGAAGCCGTTGATGGCGTTCAGCGGCGTGCGCAGCTCGTGGGACATGTTGGCCAGGAACTCGGACTTGGCCTTGTTGGCGCTCTCGGCCTTGACCTTCTCGGTCTCATACTTGCGGGCCAGCTCGGCCAGCTGCTCCTGGCTGCGCTCCAGGCCGGTGATGGCGTTCTGCAGCTGCTCCTCGTTGAGGCGGCGGGCTTCTTCCTGGGTCTTGATGGCCGTGATGTCGGCGGCGGTCATCACCAGGCCGCCTTCGGCCGTGCGGCGCTCGCTGATCTGGATCCAGCGGCCGTCCATCAGCTCGGCCTCGCGCACGCCCTTGGCGCCGTCCGGCGCGGGCTGGTCGTGCTTGATGGCCAGGGCGGCGAAGCGGTTGACCTCGGCGCGGGCGGCGCCGGGCTTCAGCAGCTTGGGCTCCAGGGAGAAGACGCTGCGGTAGTTGCGGTTGCACATCAGCAGCCGGCCCTGGCGATCCCACAGGACGAAGGCTTCCGACACGCTCTCGATGGCGTCGCGCAGGCGGTTCTCGGCGGCCTGGGCGCGGGCCTGGGCCAGGCGCTCCTCGGTGACGTCCAGGGCGACGCCGATGATGCGGACATAGCCGTCGGCGCCGGGCTTGCCGAAGCCTTGGCCGCGGGCGTCGATCCACAACGAACGCGCACCGTGCTCGGTGGCCGGCACGCGGAACGAGACGTCGAAGGCGCCGTACATGGCGGCGTTGGCCAGGGCCTGGCGCACCCGCTCGCGGTGGTCGATCGAGATGCGTTCCAGCAGGTCCTGGCCGGACACAACGCCGCCGCCGCCCCAGCCGAACATCGCGCCGGTGACGTCGGACAGGAACACCTGGTCGGCGTTGAGGTCCCACTCCCAGATGCCGCAGCGGGCGGCCTCGACGGCCAGGCGGAAGCGCTGCTCGCTGTCGATGAATTCGCGGTGGGCCAGCTCGGCCTTGCGGCTCTGGATCATCAGCAGCAGCGCCAGGGCGATGCCGACGGCCAGCGGGGCCAGCAGGTTGATGGCGCCTTCCATGACCTGGCGGTCGACGTTGGCGACGCTGCGGGTTGGGGCGGCAGCCAGGACCAGCAGGGCGCCTTCGGCCACCGGACGCACGGCGACGTCCAGCGTCGCGCCGTCGGCGGCCTGGCCGCGCAGGGCGACCGGTCCGCCGGTGACGTCCTCGGGGGCCAGGGCGAAGGCTTCGCGGAAGGTGGTCGCGCCTTGCGCGCCGCGACCGCGAGCGGCGATCAGCGACCCGTTGGGCAGGGCCAGGGCCCCGCTGTCGCCCTTGTCGGGCTCGTCGATCAGCCGCGTGGCGTCGCCGCTGGCGATGACGAAGGCGCGGGTCTTGTCCAAGGTGGCGGTGGTGGCGACGTAGAGCCGGCCGGTGTCGCCGACCGAGCCGGTCCAGGTGGTGCGGCCCGAGGCGGCGGCGGCCTGGGCGGCGGCCTTCCAGTCGGCGCCGTCGTCGCGGCCGGAAACGGAGACGACGCCGGTCGGGCTGACCACGGCGACGGCCGCGGCCTCGCCGCCGGCGGCGCGCAGGGCGGTCTCGGCGGCGTCCATGGTGGCGGCCGGATCGCGCTTGATCATGTCGGCGGCGGCCGAGAGACCGGCGCGCTGGGCGGCGAGATTGGCCTCGACGCGGCCGGCGATCAGCCCGGCCTTGGCCGACAGCGGCGCGCCGCCCGGCTGGGCCGAAGCGTCGTCCTGCAGGCGCTTGACGCCGAAAGCGGTGTAGACAGCCAGCAGCAGCAGGGCGGCCAGGATGGCGATGCGGATGAACGCCTGCGACGGCGCCTGGACGGACTTGGCGCGCACGGCCGCGGGCGCGGCCGGTCCGGCAGACGCCGGTCCCCCGTGTCTCGCTAAGCCCCTGTCCAAACCCGTACGACTCCTGACCACCCCGGCGAGTCAGTCGCCGAGATGGTGAATCTAACTTACCGGCCCGGACCGCGTCACGGTCGGAAAGGCGGATTCGGTGTGTATGAGCCTATTGGTCGCAACCCAAGGCCGAACGAATCCTGGAAAGCTGCCTCAGCCGAGCGCTTTGGTCGCCAGCTCCAGCACGTTCTTGGACAGGTCCGGGTGGGCCGCGACGCGTTCCAGCTGCTCGCGCATCAACTGACCCAGTTCGGGCTTGTAGCGCCGCCAGTTGCCCAAGGGCTCGACCAGGCGCGCCGCCGTCATCGGGTTGAAGCCGTCCACCGCCAGCACCTGGTCAGCCAGGAAGCGATAGCCCGCGCCGCTGGGATCGTGGAACCGCGCCGGATTGAAGCCGGAGAAGGTCGAGACCAGAGCCCGCAGGCGATTGGGATTGGTCGGCTCGAAGTCGGGATGCTGGGTCAGGGCGATGACCCGCTCCAGGGCGTCCGGGTTCGGGTCGCGGCCCTGCACGGCGAACCACTTGTCGAGGACCAGCGGCTCGTTCTGCCAGGCGCGATGGAACTTGCCCAGGGCCACGTCGCGCGACGCGCCGCCGACGGCGACCAGCGGATAGAGGCCGCCCATCGCGTCGGTCATGTTGCGGCCAGTGTCGAAGTGGGCGGTCAGGCGCGCCACGTTGTCGGCGTTCGGATCGGTCGACAGCACCTCGGCGCAGCTGTTGCGCAGGGCGCGGCGGCCGGCGGCCTCGGCGCTGGCCGAGAACTCGGCGTCGCTCTGCATCTCGCCGTGCAGGCGGCGCAGCAGGTCGCCCAGATGCACGGCGATGCGGGTCCGCAGGGTGTTGCGGGCCTCGTGCAAGGCCGGCGGATCGGCCGGCTCGGACATCAGGGCCAGGTCCTGCTCGGACGGCAGGGCCAGCAGCAGGGCCTTGAAGGCGGGCTCGGCGTCGTCGACCAGGGCGCGGCCCAGGGCGTCGGCGTAGCGCTCTTCGCCCAGCTCGTCGGGCGTTCCGGCGGCGCGAGCCAGGATCAGGTCGCGGGCCAGGGTCTGGCCGGCTTCCCAGCGATTGAAGAGGTCGGGGTCGGCGGCGAACAGCACATAGCGGTTGGCCGGCCGCGCGTCGGTCGACAGGTTCACCGGGGCCGAGACGCCGCGCAGGGCCGACAGGATCGGGGCGCTGGCCACATTGTCCCAGCGGACGGTGAGGGTCTCGGTGTCCAGCAGCACCACCTCGGTGTCGCGCAGCACCGCGCCGGTCTCCGACAGCAGGCCGATGGCGATCGGGATCGGCAGAGCCCTCTTGTCCGGCTGGCCCGGCGTCGGGGCGGTCGATTGCGTGAAGTGCAGGGTCACGGCCTTGGCGGCGGCGTCATAGGCCGTCTCGATCGTCACCGCCGGGGTGCCGGCCTGTTCGTACCAGCCGAAGAAGTCCGACAGGTCGCGGCCCGAGGCCTCGGCGAAGCAGGCGATGAAGGCCTCGACCGTGGTCGCCTGGCCGTCGTGGCGTCCGAAATAGAGGTCGCTGCCCTTCCGGAACGCCGCCGCGCCCAGGATGGTCTTGAGCATGCGGATGATCTCCGAGCCCTTCTCGTAGATCGTCGCGGTGTAGAAGTTGTCGATCTTCAGATAGCTGGACGGCCGCACCGGGTGGGCGAGGGGGCCGGCGTCCTCGGCGAACTGCCGCGCGCGCAGGGCCCGGACGTCCTTGATGCGCTGCACCGTCGCGCCGCGCTGGTCGGCGCTGAAGCTCTGGTCGCGGAAGACGGTGAAGCCCTCCTTCAGACACAGCTGGAACCAGTCGCGGCAGGTGATGCGGTTGCCGGTCCAGTTGTGGAAGTACTCGTGGGCCACGACGGCCTCGATGCGCTCGTAGTCGATGTCGGTGGCGGTCTCGGGATCGGCCAGCAGCAGGGAGCTGTTGAAGATGTTCAGCCCCTTGTTCTCCATGGCCCCGAAGTTGAAGTCGCGGACGGCGACGATCATGAACAGGTCCAGATCGTATTCGCGGCCGAAGGTGTCCTCGTCCCACTTCATCGCCCGCTTGAGGCTGTCCAGGGCGTAGGCCGCGCGCGAGGCCTGGCCGGGGTCGACGAACACCCGCAGCGCCACCTCGCGGCCGCTCATGGTGATGAACTTGTCGGCCAGCACGTCCAGGTGGCCCGCCACCAGGGCGAACAGATAGCTGGGCTTGGGGAAGGGATCCTCCCACTCGGCGAAGAACCGGTTGTCCGCCAGGGCGCCGGAGCCGACCAGATTGCCGTTGCTCAGCAGGTGGGTGAACGCGCGGTCGGCCTCGATCCGCACGCTGTAGCGGCTGAGCACGTCGGGCCGGTCGGGGAAGTAGGTGATGGTGCGGAAGCCCTCGGCCTCGCACTGGGTGCAGAAGCGGCCGCCGGACATGTAGAGGCCCATCAGCGCCTTGTTGGCCGACGGATCGATCTCGACCTCGGTGGTCAGGACGAACTGGTCCGGGACCTCGTGGATCGTCAGGTGCTCGGCGTCGACGGCGTACTGGTTGGCGCTCAGCGCCTGACCGTCGATGGCGATCGACACCAGCTTCAGCCGTTCGCCGTTCAGCACCAGGGCCTCGCCCTTGTCGCCGGTCCGCCGCACCGCAAGCTCGGCCTTCACCCGGGTCCGCGACGGATGCAGGTCGAAGACCAGCCGCGTCGTCTCGATGGCGAACGGGAACGGACGGTAGTCCGCCAGGCGGACGGCTTGGGGGGTATCGGTGCGCATCCTCCTAACCTAATCGTCCGGGACGACCTCCGCGAGAGGACCTTGACGGCCAAGCCCGAATTATTGGTCAGTGACCGTTCGCGCAGGGGAGGGTTTCGCCATGGCGAACGAGACGACGGGCCTGGAAGTCGGCCACAAGCGGTTCCTGCATCCCGGGCCGCTGCGCTGGCTGCGGGCGACGGGCTGGATGCTGCTGCTCTTCGTGCTGTTCAGCATCGTCTATGCGGGCGCGCAGGGCGTGGCCAACCCGATGTTCAAGAAGGGCGGCCATCTGCTCGAGGTCGTCGAGGTGCTGGTGATCTGCTGCGCGGGCTTTGGCCTCTATGCCGGCGCGGTCCGGCTGGCCGAGGGGCGCTGGCCCGAGGAGCTGGACCTGCGTCGGATGCCGGCCGAGCTGGCCATCGGCCTCGTCATCGGGGCGGCGATGCTGAGCGTGGCCGTGGGCGGGCTCTACGTCCTGGGCGTCTACGACATCAGCGGTCCGCGCGCGGCGTCGGCCTGGGCCACGGTCGCCATGGCCATCGAGTCCGGCTTCATGGAGGAGCTGATCATGCGCGCCATCCTGCTGCGCCTGCTGATGCGGGCCTTCGGGATCTGGCCGGCGCTGGTCGTGCAGGCGGCCTTGTTCGGCGCGGCGCACCTGGCCAATCCCAACGCCACCCCGGTCGCCGCCGCGGCCATCGCCGTCGAGGCGGGCCTGATGCTGGCCGGCTTCTATCTGCTGACCGGACGCCTGTGGATGTCGATCGGCGTCCACGCGGCCTGGAACTTCACGCAGGGCTGGGTCTGGGGCGCATCCGTCTCGGGCATCCCGGTCACCGAGAGCTGGCTGGTCAGCAAGCCCAAGCCGGGCGCGTCGGAGCTGCTCAGCGGCGGCGCCTTCGGTCCCGAGGCCTCGCTGCCGGCCATGGTCGTCGGCACGCTGGTGGCGATCGTCGTGCTGCGCATGGCCTGGAATAAGGGCAACTTCAAAGCCCGCCCCGACCCGGCTACGTAATAACCGCAAAATTTTTATGGTCTTTTCTTGAGGCGGGTCAACGCTGGCAACCCGCCCTCGGCGCACACCCCTTTTCGACGCAACGAACGTCGAGAAGGGGATACCGATGACCACCAAGCTCTTCCTGGCCCTGACCGTAGCCGCCGGCCTGGGCGCGACCTCGGCCATGGCCGCCGAGCCCGTCACGCCCAAGGCCAAGGGTGATATCGTCCTGAACGTCCGCGTGACCGACGTCGCGCCGGACGCGGGCAATCCGATCCTGACCGCCGCCGGCGCGGCCACCGGCTTGAAGGCCGACGTCAAGGACGACATCAAGCCGACGATCGGCCTCAGCTATTTCCTGACCGACAAGCTGGCCGTCGAGGTGATCGCCGGCACCACCCAGCACACCGTGAAGGCTGTGGGGCCGGGCACGGACGTGGCGGTGCACAAGACCTGGGTCCTGCCGCCCGTCGTGTCGCTGCAATACCACCCGCTGCCCGGCGCGCGCTTCAGCCCCTATGTCGGGGCGGGCCTGAACTACATGCTGTTCTACAGCGGCAAGGACAAGAACGGCTTCACCGTCGATCTGGACAACGGCCTCGGCTACGCCCTGCAAGCCGGCGCGGACATCCCGATCAACGCCGCCTACAGCCTGAACCTGGACGTCAAGAAGGTGTGGTTCGACACCGACGCCAAGATCAACGGCGGCACGCTGAAGTCGAAGGTCAAGCTGGACCCGCTGGTGGTCTCGGTCGGCTTTGGCCGGCGGTTCTAGTCGGCTGAGGTCGGCGCGGCGGCGGGCGCTTCCTGGAGGTAGCGCTCGATCGCCACGATCTTCTGGGCCAGGCCGGTGAGAGCCGGCGGGGCGTCCTCGGGATTGTCGGAGACCAGGGTCAGCAGCTCGCGGGCGATGGCGTGCAGGCGCGGGGCGCTGGCGATCAGACGGGCCTGGTATTCCATCTTGTGCGGGTCGCGGTCGTACTCCGCGCCGGGCGTGCGCCAGCCGCCCCAGTCCTGGGCGTCGGTGACCACCACCGGATAGGTGCCGGGATAGGGGTGATGGGCGCAGTCGCCCTCCTGCTGCCACTTGTTGCGGGCCCGCAGCACCCGCCAGTTGGAGGCGACGCCGCCTTCCTGGGCGTCGGTCTTGTCCTCGGCCTTCAGCTCGTGGGCCTGGAATTCGCGGTTGAGGCCGACGTCGTAGGTGACGCGCACGGGCTCGTCGAAGCCCTTGGCCCAGATGGGCACGATCTTCTCGACCGTGGCCCAGCAGCCGACGCTCTCGACCCACACCCTCTGGTTCTTCTGGAAGACGGTCTTGGCCATGCCGTGGGGTAACGTCCGACTGCGCGTGAAAGGTGGCCATAAGAAGCTGAAATTCTTGACGCCGGGTCAATCTTTCCCTTCGCGTGAACGTCGTTCAGTGTGGCTCTCGAGATCGGCCGCTAGAGCCCGGTCCAGGGAGGCTCCAGTGGATTTCGACTATTCCGACGACCAGAAGTTCCTGAAGGACGAGGCGCGCAAGTTCCTCGCCGCCCATTGCGACGTCGCCGTCGTGCGCGGCGTGCTGGACAACGCCGACCGCTCCTTCGACGAGAAGCTCTGGAAGGGCGTGGCCGAGCAGGGTTGGCTGGGCGCCTCGATCCCCGAGGAGCACGGCGGACTGGGCCTGGGCCGCGTCGAGCTGTGCGCCATCGCCGAGGAGTTGGGCCGCGTCGTCGCCCCGATCCCGTTCGCCTCCACCGTCTATTGCCTGGCCGAGGGCATCCTGGCCCACGGGACCGATGGCCAGAAGGCCGCGATCCTGCCGCGCATCGCCGCGGGCGAGCTGATCGGCTGCCTGGCGACCTCCGAAGGTCCGGGCGTGGTCGGGCCCAATACGCTGACCTGCCGGGTCGAGGGCGGCAAGCTCTCGGGGACCAAGATCCCAGTCACCGACGGCGACGTCGCGGGCACCGCCCTGGTGCTGGCCAGCGAGGGCGGTCGTCCGGGCCTGTTCCTGGTCGACCTGACCCAGGCCGGCGTGAAGCGCGAGACGCTCAAGAGCCTCGACCCCACGCGCGGCGTGGCCAAGATCGTCTTCGAGGGCGTGGTCGCCGAGCGGGTGGGGGAGGCCGGGGCCGGTTTCGACATCGTCCAGGCGACCCTCGACCGCGCCGCCGTGCTGCTGGCCTTCGAACAGCTGGGCGGCGCCGACCGCTGCCTGGAGATGGCCAAGGAATACGCCCTGGGCCGCTACGCCTTCGGGCGCGTGATCGCCGGCTACCAGGCGATCAAGCACAAGCTGGCCGACATGTACGTCAAGAACGAGGTCGCCCGCTCCAACGCCTATTACGGCGCCTGGGCCCTGAACGTCGACGCGCCGGAGCTGCCGATCGCGGCCTCGGCCGCCCGCATCGCATCCTCGGAAGCCTTCTGGTTCGCCAGCAAGGAGAACATCCAGGTGCATGGGGGCATGGGCTTCACCTGGGACGTCGACTGCCACCTCTACTACCGCCGCTCGCGGCAGCTCAGCCTGGTCGCTGGCGCGCCCAAGGTCTGGAAGGAACGGCTGGTAAGCCAGCTGGAACAGAAGAACGCGGCGTAAGGCGAGGAAACGATCATGGATTTCAACGACTCCCCCGAAGAAGCCGCCTACCGCGAAAAGGCCCGCGCCTGGCTCGCCGACAACGCCGCCGCGCACCGCGCCAAGTTCGGTGAGCTGAAGCCGAACACGCCCGAGCACATGGCCGCCGCCAAGGACTGGCAGGCGACCAAGGCCGCCGCCGGCTATGCCTGCATCACCTGGCCCGCGGCCATCGGCGGGGGCGGCGGTACGCCGATCCAGTCGGTGATCTTCGGCCAGGAAGAGGGCAAGGCGGGCCTGGGCTACGGCTACTTCACGATCGGCTTAGGGATGTGCGTGCCGACCGTCATGGCCTTCGCCGACGGCGAGACCAAGAAGCGCTTCGTCTCGCCCGCCGTGAAGGGCGAGGAGATCTGGTGCCAGCTGTTCTCCGAACCGGCCGGCGGCTCGGACGTCGCGGCCCTGCGCACCCGCGCCGTGAAGGATGGCGACGAGTGGGTGATCAACGGCCAGAAGGTCTGGACCACCGGCGCCCACTATTGCGACTACGGCATCCTGCTGACCCGGACCGATCCCGACGTGCCCAAGCACAAGGGCCTGACCATGTTCTGGATCGACATGCGCGACGCCGCCGTCGAGTGCCGGCCGATCCACCAGATGTCGGGCGGCCGCGAGTTCAACGAGGTCTATTTCACCGACCTCCGCGTCAAGGATAGCCAGCGCCTGGGTGAGGTCGGGGAGGGCTGGAAGGTGGCCCTGGTCACGCTGATGAACGAGCGCCTGGCGGTCGGCGGCTCGGCCGGTCCGAACTATCGCGAGGTCATGAAACTGGCCCGCGAGCTGGCCGGCCCCACCGGTCCGGCGATCAAGGACCAGGCCTTCCGCGAGAGGATCGCCGACTGGTACGTGCAGTCCGAGGGTCTGAAGTTCACCCGCTTCCGCACCATGACCGCCCTGTCGCGCGGCCAGACCCCGGGGCCGGAAAGCTCGATCGGCAAGATCATCTCGGCCAACCAGCTGCAGGAGATGGCCAATACCGCCGTCGAGATGGAGGACCAGTACGGTATCCTCGTCGATCCCGACCAGGCCCCGGCCGAGGCGGCGTTCCAGCAGAGCCTGATGTGGGCCCCGGGCCTGCGGATCGCCGGCGGCACGGACGAGATCCTCAAGAACATCATCGCCGAGCGCGTGCTGGGCCTGCCCGGCGATGTGCGGGTCGACAAGGACGTGGCCTTCAAGGACATGCCGACCGGACGCTGACTTTCGTCGAATCTTCGTCTTGCGTCGCTAAACCGAAGCCGACGGCTAACTAGCTTAGCTGTCGGCTTCTCGACGTTCTCCAAGATGTTCCGTGTCCGGTGAAGTGGCGCGAAATTCGGGAAATTCGCCTGCCGGGCGAACCCTGACTGTCGTGACAAAGTCTTCATTGCCGGATGGGTTGCGCTGACCTTGACAGTGGCTGATCCGGGGCACATGAGAGATCGTTGTTTTATGGTTAACGGGCTGGGCTGAAGGGGGATTCATGCGCGAGGCCGGCGACGCATTTGCGCGCCTTCGGATGCTCCGCGAGGCGGCTGAGCGCATGCTCGCCAGCCGCGCCGTCCTGCTGCGCCGCGCCCCGGTGGGCGCGCTGGTGGCGGCGGTGGTGATCCCGCTGGTTGGTTGCGACACGGGCCCCAGCTTCTGGTTCCACAAGCGCGCCTCTGCTTGCCCCCGGCCCCAGGCGGCCCAGGGCGTTTCGGGCCAGTTCAACCAGCAACAGCAAGAGATTCGCGCCCTGCGCCAGGGCGGCTTCCGCGGTGACTTCTTCGCCCAGCTGGAGCTGGCCCGCCGCTACGAAGGCCAGCGCGCGGTCGACAAGAACCTCGAGGATCCGGTCGAGGCGGCCGTCTGGTACGCCATGGCCTTGTCCAACGCCGGCGGCTACGCGCCGATCGCGGCCTATGAGCGCCGGGGCAGCGAATCGAAGGCGGTGTCGCGCTTCGACGACTGCCGCGCCTTCGAGCGCCGCAGCGCCTATTTCGCCCTCGACCGCCAGCTGTCGCGCATGTCGACCGAAGAGCGCGAGAAGGTCCGCAACCGCGTGATCTACGTGCTGTCGGCGCAAGGGGCAGACGGCTTCCGCACCCTGGCGCGCATCCACGACGCGTATTTCGGCCCGTTCGGCGAGCCGTCCGACAACCTCCAGGCCATCCAGGCCTATGGCAAGCCCAGCCAGCCGGGCGCGCCGGCCGCGCTGGACCTGTTCCGCCGCAACGATGTCGACGCCTATCTCTACAACTACCTGGCGGTGCAGACCGGCGACGTGTCGGCCTATGTCATGCTCAAGGATTTCGAGCGCAGCTCGCCGCAGCGGGCATCGTACGGTTCGTTCGTCGAGACCAAGGCCAAGCGCTGGATCCCGCCCTACGAGTTCTATCCGCCGGAATCGCCCGACTCGGGCGTGCCGCACTCCGACGAGTCCGACCTGTCGGGCGAGGCGCGCGAGGCGGCGCTGTCGCGCATCAACGAGCTGCCCTTCGTCCACGTGGCCGAGGCGCTGTCGTACCTGCGGGTGATCCCGCAGCCGATGCTCGACGAGAAGCTGCTCAGCGTGAACGACGCCCAGAGCCTGGAAGCGATGCTGGGCCGGCCCGCCACGGGCCGCCTGTCGTCGATCGAGAAGGTGCGGGCGATCCAGTACGCGGCGGTCAACGGCTCGTCCAAGGCCCAGCTGGTGCTGGCGGTGATGTACTCCGAAGGCGTCGGCGTCCCGCGCGACTACGCCCGGGCTTATCACTGGTACGAAGAGGCCGAACGCCAGGGCTCGGCCGAGGCCAAGTACGCCATGTCGACCTTCTTCTCCCTGGGCCTGCAGGGCGTGGCCGACCAGGACCGCGCCAAGGCGGTGGTCTACCAGATCGACGGGGCCCTCTCGGGCTTCAAGCCGTCGGCCTATCGCCTGCAGCAACTGCTGGCCCAGGTCTCGCGTCCGCCCCGGCCCGCGTCTGATCGTGGGCGTCCGTACAGCGAAAGGGACTTCTAGATGCGACGCCTCAGCCGCCTGCTGGCGCTTTGGGCCGCCCTGATCCTCGGCGTCGCGGCCGCCGCGCCCGAGGCCATCGCCTCGCCGGACGCCCGGATCGACCAGCAGATCCGCCCCTGTTTCGGCCTGCTGATCCAGCCGAACCTCTCGAACGGCTGCAAGGTGCGCTACGCCAAGCCGCGTCCCTGCGCCCGCGGCTACTACCGTTCGCGCGGGCGCTGCCTGCCGGCCAATGGCGGCGGCTACGGTCCCGGCTATGGCGGCGGTTACTCACGCGAGATCAACTGCGACTACGCCTATCCGGGCCAGGTCTCGCAGACCCTGGCGCGGCTGTATGACGGCGACACCCTGACCCTGACCTCGACCAACGGCGGGGCCTGCGTCGACTCGCTGAACATCACCCAGTCGGTCACCATCGTCGTCCGCAACTACTCGCCCAGCCTGGACCGTCCGATCCTGGTGGCTCCCACGGGGCAGCCCTGCATCCGCATCCAGCCGGGCGTGCAGTACGTCGTGCTGGAGGGTCTGTGCATCGAGGCCTCGCGCGCCGGCTCGTCCTCGTGCATCACCGGCCGCGCCACCGAGATCGCCCTGAAGAACGTCACGGTCCGCTACGACGGCGACGCCTCGGCCTTCGACGTCGCCGACAGCCGCATCGAGCTGGCCGGCGTGGCCTTCATCGGCCGCACCCGCTCGGCGGTGGTCAAGGCCAGCGGCACGATCATGGCCCAGGACGTCGAGATCGCCGCCGCCGCCATCGGCGGGGCCTTCGAGACCTCGGGCGACAGCCGCCTGCGCGACATCCGCATCGTCCGCCTGGGCGACTGGACCGGCTCCTCGCGCACCCGCAACTCGGCCGGCTTCGTGCTCAGCGGCATGAACCGACAGCAGCTGGTGAACATCGACGGCCTGTACGTCGATGGCTTCTCGCGCGGCGTCTATATCGGCGGCGGCGACGAGACGACCCTGCTGCGTCCGGTGGTCCGCGACAGCGACTGGGCCGTGACGGTCGAGAACGCCAACCTGCGGATCAGCGAGGCCGAGCTGGAAGCCACGGACGTCGGCCTCTACGTCGCCTCGGGCATCGTCTTCGCGGCCAACAACAAGATCGTCGGCGTCATGCGCTCGGGCATCTATGCCGACGCCGGCGGCCAGATCCGCGCCGTCGACAACCGCATCTACGCCCGTCCCGAAGGCTGCAAGGCCCTGGTCAGCGGCTTCTTCGACGGTGAGCTGACCTGCCGTCCGTGGTTCGAGGCGCCGGAGCTCTATCGCACCCAACGCGACCGGGCTCGCCTGGACTACGAGACCTACTGGCCGGCCCAGACGATCGGCCCCGCGCCGCTGGCCCTGGGCGCCGGTCCCGCCGAGCTGTCGGATGACGCGGCCGCCACGGGTCTCGCCGGTTCGCCGCCGCAAAAAGGGGGAGCCCCCAAATGAGCAAGCTGGTCCACGGTCTGGTCGCCGCCGCCATTGCGGCCTCGACCCTGATCTCCACGCAAGCCTTCGCCCAGCAAGGCGGCGGCTACCAGCCGACCTTCGCCGCGCCGCAAGGTGCGCCGCAGGGCTATGCCCCGAAACGTCGTGACATCTGCGGCGCGCCGATCACCGGCCAGGCGCCGGACATCATGACCTATGACAGCAGCACCGGCACCCAGGTGTTCGTCGGCGGCACGCGCGGCGGCGGCACCGACGTGGCGGCCTACAACGCCCAGACCGGTTCGGCCGCGGCCCTGAACGGCGACCTCAGCCGTCCAGGCCTGGTGTCGTCCTGCGCGGTCGACGGCCTGACCCGCGAGTCGTACGGCGTGACCTCGGACCGTCCGGGCCAGGTGACCCTCAGCGGCCGCGACGATCGCGGCGAGCGCTACCAGTTCACCCGCGCCGACGGCCGGACCGACATCTGGGATCCGCGCTACGAGAACTACTGCTTCCGCTCGGGCACCGGCCTGTTCGGCCCGCCGGCCGCCGGCGGTCGCCGATGCTGAGACCGGCCCTCCTGCTGGTCCTGGCCGCCCTGACCCTGGCGGCTTGCGCGCCGCAACGTCCGTATCCGCCGTACTATCCGCCGTCCGGCCCGCCACCGCCCTCGGCCCCGAGCCGCTACAAGGTCACCCCGCCGCCACCGCCGATCGAGGTGGTGCGGCCGAAGGTGCCGTAAAAGCTCCGCTCATCCCCGCGAAAGCGGGGATGAGCGGAGTTGGGAGTGGCTACGGCGCGATCGTCTTCAAGAACCCCGGCGCCTTGCGGTGGTGCGTCGCCTGCTCGTACGCATAGCCCAGGTTCAGTAGCAGCTTCTCGCTCCAGGCCGGACCGATGAACGACAGCCCGACCGGCAGGCCGGTGACGGCGCCCATCGGCACGGTCAGGTGCGGATAGCCGGCCACGGCGGGCAGGGTGGTCGAGGAGCCGCCGTAGTTGTCGCCGTTCAGCGGATCGATGGTCCAGGCCGGGCCGGTGGTCGGAGCGACGATGGCGACCGCGCCGGTGTCCTTGAGGATCTTGTCGATGCCTTCCGGACCCGCCAGACGCTTGGAATCCGCCAGGGCCTTCAGGTAGTCGGGGTCGGTCAGGCCCTTGGTCTTCTCGGCCCGCTCGAAGCTCTCCTGGCCGAACCACTCCAGCTCTTTCGCCGAGCCCTTGTTGAAGGCGATCAGGTCCGCCAGCGTGCGGCTGGGGACCTTCTTCGGATCGGTCGAGCCCAGATAGGCGGCCATGTCGGCCTTCAGTTCGGTGTAGAGCACCACGCCCTCGGCCTTGCCGACCGGGCCTTCGTCGAACTCCTTGACGTCGACCAGGATCGCGCCCTGGGCCGTAAGTTCCTTCAGCGCCGCCTCGAACACCGCGTCGGTCTTGGGCGAATAGCCGGTGTAGAACCGCGCCACGGCCAGCTTGACGCCCTTCAGCGCGTCCTTGGACAGGCCGGCGGCGTAGTCGGTCTTGCGGGCGTCGGCCTCTTTCGTCGCCGAGTCGGCGGGGTCGCTGCCGGCGATGATGGTCAGCACCTTGGCGGCGTCCTCGACCGTGGTGGTCATCGGGCCGGCGGTGTCCTGGCTGTGGCTGATCGGCACGATGTAGGTGCGCGAGACCAGGCCCACGGTCGGCTTCAAGCCCACCAGGCCGTTGATCGCGGCGGGGCAGGTGATCGAGCCGTCGGTCTCGGTGCCGATGGCCAGGGGCGCCAGGCCCGCCGCCACCGCCGCGCCCGAGCCGCTGGACGAGCCGCAGGCGCTGCGGTCCAGCACATAGGGGTTGCGCACCGTGCCGCCGACCGCGCTCCAGCCGCTGATCGACTTGCCCGAACGGATATTGGCCCATTCCGACAGATTGGCCTTGCCCAGCATGACCAGGCCCGCGTCGCGCAGGCGCTTGGCGATGGGGGCGTCGCGGCCGGTGATGTTGTCCTTCAGCGCCAGCGAGCCGGCGGTGGTGGGCAGGGGATCGGCGCTCTCGATATTGTCCTTCACCAGGATCGGCGCGCCGTGCAGGGCCGAGCGGACCTTGCCGGCCTTGCGCTCGGCGTCCAGGGCCTTGGCGTCGGCCAGGGCGTTGGGATTGGTCGCGATGACCGCGTGCAGGGTCGGGTTCTTGTCTTTGATGACCGCCAGGTAGGTCTTGGTCGCCTGTTCGGCGGTCTGGGCGTGCGCGGCCCCAGCGAGCAAGGCGATAGCGGCGGCGCCAGCCAGGCAGGCGAACTTGGTCATGGAGTTTCCCCGAACTAGAGCCACGACCCTGGCCCGAAACCTCGCCCTTCGACAAGCTCAGGGTGAGGTTTCTACTGAACGGCTTGAAAGTAGTCCTCACCCTGAGCTTGTCGAAGGGCGAGGGCGGGCCCTCAGGCGAAGACCGCCACGTTCTGGCGCGCCAGGATCAGCGGGCGGCCATTGCGGTCCCATAGGTGCATCTCCTGGGTGGAGTAGCCTTCGCCGACGGTCTCGGCCCGGGTCTTCAGCAGGCGCCAGCCGTCGTCGTCCTCGGTCGGCAGGTTCGTCACGTCCAGCGCCCAGGTCATGGTTGAGATCGGGGCGAACTGGGTGAACAGGGCCATGGCCGGCGGCGGGGGCATGTCGCCGAGCGCGATCAGGGCCGACAGCGAGCGGGCCGCCGGGTCGCGGTGGCGGATCCACAGCAGGTATTCGGGATCGCCGCCGGCCAGGGGGCGAGTGCCGCCGGCCTTGCGCACCTCGAACTGGGACGAGAAGTGCGGCGCGCCCTGGCGGTTCTCCGGGAAGAAGGATTCGCAGTCCTCGGGCGCGGCGACGGCGGGCGGCGGGACCTCGCTATAGGACAGGGCCGAGGCCCGCGCCGCGCCGAAGGTCAGCACCCCGTGGGTGGCCACGCCCTGCTCGCCGACCAGGTCGACGGCGACGAACAGGGTCGACTTGCCCTGGCGCAGCACCTTGACCGAGATCGCCAGCTCCCCGGACGCGGGGCCGACAAAGGCGAACTGGGCCGAGCGCAGGGGCGGGGCCTCCGGGAAGGTCCGCAAGGCGGCCTCGACACAGAGCGCCGCCGAGAGGCCGCCATAGGTGGTGCGGCCTTGCTTCCAATCGTCGGTGACGAAGGCGGAGAAGCCGGACTCAGTGGCGGTGACGGCGGCGATCAGGTCGGTGTAGGCGGTCATGCGAAAGAGGTTCGTTTTCTTTCGCTACGGAAGTCAAGCGCCGTTGTTACCTCAGCTCGGCTTGCGCGACCGGGCTTCCAGTTCGTCAGCGCGGCGCTCCAGGTCGTCGGCCTTTTCCGGCAGTTTGTCGGCCAGGGCGCGCAGCTCGGCGTCGGTGACGGTGCTGCCGTGGGCGCGGTTCTCGGCGATCTGCTTGGCGCGGTAGGCCGGGTCGCGCAGGCGGACGGCTTCCTCGCGCATCTCCTTGGCGCCGTGGCGCATCTGGACGGCGCCTTGGGCCATGTGGATGCGGGCGTTGGCGACCTGACGCATGGCTTGTTCGCGAGCCTGTTCGCCGATGCGACGGGCTTGCTCACCCGCCAGCCGGGCCTGTTCACCGGCGCGGCGCGCGCCTTCGGCGGCCTGGCGGGCGACGTCGGCTTCAGCGCGGGCCTGGTCGGCGATGCGGCGGGCCTCGTCGGCGCGGATGCGGCCTTCATCGGCATGGCGGCGCATGACGTCGGCTTCGATCCGGGCCTGGTTGGCTTCGATCCGCGCCTGTTCGGCTTCCGCGCGGGCCTGGTCGGCGGCCGCCTGCTCGGCCGGCGTCGCGGTGCGGATGTAGCTGTAGACGTAGCCGTGCTTGACGGGCGGGGCCGGCGGCGGCGCAGGGGGCGCCGGCGGGGCGGGGATCTCGACCGGCGGGGCGGGCGGCGCAGGCGGAGCCGGGGGCGCGGCCATCGGCGCGGGCGGGGCCGGGGGAGCCGGCGGCGGCGGCGGGGCGACCCACTCCTGGTGCGTCAGGCCCAGGGCGGCCAGCGGCGTGGCGATGGCGGCCAGGGCGACGACGCTCAGGGCAACAGTCAGGGGGCGGCGGCGCGAAGCGTTGGTGGTCATGATGTGGGCGATCCTTGTCTTCAGCGTGCGGCTGCTGGCGGCCATCGCGGTTGCGGGCTGATGGGCCAGGCGGGCAGTGGGATGGGCGGCGAGGCGGACCAGGGTCCGGGCGTAGAGGGTGCGGTCGACGGTCTCGAGCGCGATGGCGTCGGCGGTCTCTTCCGAGCGTTCGGCCAACACGGCGTGCAGGCGCCAGACCAGCGGGTTGAACCAGAACACGGCCAAGGCCAGACGGGACAGGACCAGGAAGATCCAGTCCTGGCGGCGCAGGTGGGCCAGTTCGTGGGCCAGGATGGCGCGGGCGGCCTGCCGCTCGTCCAGGCTGGCGGGATCGACGACGATGAAGCCGGGCGCGACGCCCCAGCTCAGCGGGCTGGCGATGCGGTCGCTGGCGATCAGGCGCGGGCGGTCTTCCTCCGGCGACAGGTCCTCCAGCGGCGCCAGCCAGTCTTGCCGCTCGACCGGACGGCCCTGGCGGGTCCAGCGGTCTAGGGTGACGAGGCCCAGCACGAGCTGACCGATCACGGCCGCCACGCCCAGCAGCCACAGGCCGCCGACGAGGTTGGCCGCAGACGGCCAGGTCATGGCCGGAGTCGCTGCGACATCGGCCGAGAGGGTGTCGCCGACGACCGGCACATACGGCGCGATCGGCGGCAGCAGGGCCAGGTCCAGCGCCGGCAGCACGTTCATGATCACCGGGATGGCCAGCAGCAGGCAGACCGTGCCGCGCAGGATGTCCACGCGATCGACCGGCCGCTCGGCCAGGAAGCGGGCGCAGGCTAGGCCGGCGGCGGCGATGACGCTGGACTTGACCAGCAGCGAGAGCAGCAGGGTCCAGGTCATGACCTTTTCTCCATGGGCCGCTCCACGGCCTGGTCGATGACCCGCTCCAGGGCGGCGGCCTCGTCGGCGGTCAGCTTCTGGCCCAGGCCCAGCAGGGCCGTGGCGGCGCTGGCGGCCGAGCCGGCGAAGAAGGTATCGATCACCCGCTTCAGCGCGCCGGCGGCGACGGCCTCGGGGCGGGTGGCGGGGCGATAGACGAAGCCGTCGGGACCGGCCTCGCGCTCGACCAGGCCCTTGGCCTCCAGGCGCGAGAGCATGGTGCGGATGGCCGAGTCGCTGATCGGGTCGGACAGCGCGCCGCGCACGGTGGCGGTCGTGCCGGTCTCCAGGCGACAGAGGGTCTCGAAGACCTCGCGTTCGCGTCGGGGCAGGGATTCGATCATGGCGGCTTCCGTCAGACGGTTGTCCGCTACATGTGTAGCGCTACGTCTGTAGCGCGCCTAGCCTGCTCCGCGTGAATTCGGCGTAATGGTCGGGGAGGGGTTAGTGGATGGTCGTGCCGGCCAGCATCCAGCTGGAGAACGTGCGGTTGTCACGCTGGTCACGCTGCTCTTCCAGCGCCATCTCTTCCAGCATGATCGCCGCCAGCAGCCATTCCTCAAGCTCCGAGGCGGAGGCGCGGCCATCTTCGAGCGCTTCCTTCACGGTCGCGATCAGCTGTTCGATGGCGTCTTCGGTGGTCTTGGCCATGGCGGGGGTCCTTGAACTCTCGCCGATGGTTAATAGTGACTGCTTCGCCCCATCCGCCTGCGGCAAACTGGCCGCGCGGTGGCGCATTCCGTCGCAGCCCCGCTCTGCGTGAGAGCGGGGCGCGGGGAGGGGCTCTACTCGCCCTTCAGCTTACGGTCGAAGAACTCCAGGTGCTTCTTCAGCACGCTGAGGCCCTTGGTCTTGCTGCGCGGCGCGCTGTGGCGCTCGCCGGGATACAGCGCCATCTCGAACGGGATGGCCTTGGCCTGCAGGGCCGACATCAGTCGGGTGCTGTTCTCGAAGATGACGTTGTCGTCGGCCATGCCGTGCAGCAGCAGCAGGCTGCCGGGCGCGAGCTTGTCTATCCGGGTGTTGACGTCCGAATAGGCGTAGCCGGCCTTGTTCTCGTCCGGCTTGCCCATGTAGCGCTCGGTATAGGCCGTGTCGTACAGGCCCCACTCGGTCGGCGGCGCGCCGGCCGCGCCAGCCTTGAACGGGGTGTTGTCGGCCGTCAGCAGCATCAGGGTCATGAAGCCGCCGTACGACCAGCCCATCACGCCCAGCTTGTCGGCGTCGACGTAAGGCAGGCCGGCCAGGTGCTTGGCGCCCAGCAGCTGATCCTCGACCTCGACCGTGCCCATGTGGCGATCCAGCGCCCGCTGGAACTTGGCCGAGCGGTTGCCGCTGCCGCGGTTGTCGATGCGGAAGACGACATAGCCGGCTTCCAGATAGGTGCGCTCCGACACGCTCTGCCAGGTGCGCTTGACCTGCTGGGCGTGCGGGCCGCCGTAGACGGCCAGGATGGCCGGGTACTTCTTGCTGGCGTCGAAGCCCTGCGGCTTGAGGATCTCGTAATACAGGGTCTCGCCGTCCGAGGCCTTCAGCGTCCCGTATTCCGGAACCGGCAGGGTCGAGGCGTAGGGCCAGTACGGGTGACCCTCGGCCAGCTTGTTCTCCTCGATCCAGCGCACGCGCTTGCCCGTGTTGTCGTACAGCGCGGTCTGCGGCGGGGTCTTGGGATCGTCATAGGTCGCGGCGAACGCGCCGCCGGTCTCGGCCACCTTGGCCGTCCACCAGCCGCCGGCCGAGGTCAGGGCCTTGGGCTCGGAGGGCTTGGCGTAGGAAACCTCGTAGATGCGGCGCTCCAGCGGCGTGTCTTTCGAGGCGGCGAAGATGGCGACCTTGCGGGCCTCGTCGACGCCTTCCAGGCCGGCCATCGGCCAGTCGCCCTTGGTGATCTGGGCGATCAGCTTGCCGTCGGCGGCGTAGCGGTAGAGGTGGCGGTTGCCGTCCTTCTCCGACGACCACAGGAACGAACCGTCCTTCAGCGGGCGGAAGTCGTCGCCCAGTTCGATGTAGTGCGCATCGGTGTCGGTCAGGATGGTCTTGCCCGCGCCGGTCGTGGCGTCGAAGGCCAGCAGGTCCAGGGTCTTCTGATCGCGCGACAGGCGCTGGGTGTAGATGGTCTTGCCATCGGCCGACCACTCGACGCGGGCCAGGTAGATGTCCTTGTTCGCGCCCAGATCGAGCGGGATGACCTTGCCCGAGGTCAGGTCGCGGACGAACAGCTCGACCACGGCATTGGGACGGCCGGCGCGGGGATAGCGCTGGTTGACGACGGTGGCGCCGCCCGGACCGATGTCGGCGCGCGGCACGACGTCGACGGTGCTCTCATCGACGCGGGTGTAGACGATCTTGGTCTCGTCCGGGCTCCACCAGTAGCCGGTGAAGCGGTCCAGCTCTTCCTGCACCACGAACTCGGCCGTGCCGAACGACAGGGTGTCCTTGCCCTCGGTGGTCAGGGCCGTCTCGGCCCCGCCCGTGATCGGTTTGATGTAGAGGTTCTGGTCGCGGACGTAGCTGACGAAGCCGCCCTTGGGCGAGACCTTGGCGTCGACCTCGTCGCCCGGGGTTTCGGTCAGGCGGGTGACCTTGCCGTCGGCGATGCTGTCCAGATAGAGGTCGCCGTCCAGCGGGACGAGGATGAAGCGACCCTGCTTGTCCCAGCTGTATTCGACGATGCCGCGGGCCGAGACGCGGGCGCGTTCGCGGCGGGCCTTCTCGGCCTCCGACAGCTCCTTGGCCCCCGACGACAGCGCCGCCGAGTCGATCAGGCGATAGGGCTCGCCCCCCTTCACGTCAGCCGCCCACAGGTCCTGGACGTTGGCCGCCTCGGCCTTGCCCTTCAGATAGGTGACGCGCTTGCCGTCCGGCGACAGCGCCACGCCCTTGGCCGTCGGGCCGTTCAAGCCGGGATCGGCGAAAACCCGTTCCGGGGTGAGTTTTTCCGCCATGGCCGGGGTGGTGAGGGCGAGGACGGCCGCGAGCGCCGTGAGCGAGGGCTTGATCATGGCGCGGGACGCTATGCGCGAGCGTCGCCGTTGTCAGCAGGGAATGTGTTTCTGCGTTGAAACCCCAATTCCCTGTCATCCCGGAAGCCTCGCAGAGGCTGTCCGGGACCCAGGGGCAACCGCACTGCATTGGCCCCTGGGTCCCGGCTCTCCGCTTCGCTGCGGCCGGGATGACAAGCGTGGGTTAGCGGCACATCCCGTCCAGTGGCTTCAGGTCCACAGGATCGGCCGGGACCGGAAGGTTCTTGGCCTTCAAGGCGTCCGGCAGCGTGGTCGGCTCAGGCGGTAGGCCGGGGTTCAGGTCGGTGCGGTAGAACGGATGCTTTTCGGCCTTGGCCAGGGTGGTGAAGCCGAAGCCCCTGTCCTGGTAGAGTTTGTACAGGCGCGGGGCCATGCGGGCGTCGAAGGCGCCGGCGTGCATCAGCAGGACGTAGGGGATGTCCTTGCCGTAGAGGGTCTGGCTCATCGCCCGCGCCCGATCGGCGACGGCAGCCGCGCCGGCCAGGTAGCGGGTCTCCAGCTCGGCGATCGCGGCCTGGTCGCCCTTGGCCACGCAGCGGGCGTAGGGCTCGTTATAGGCATAGTCGGCGAAGCTCATCGTCACGCTGGCGATCTTGTAGTGGTTGTCCGAGAGCCAGGCGCGGACGGCCAGGCGCTTCTCCAGCGTGTCGCCCTCGGCCAGGTAGGGATAGCGCAGCCAGCGCCAGTCTTCCTTGCCCATCAGGTCCTTCAGCAGCGGCTCGTTCTGGGCGATCTCGGCCGTGTACTGCTCGGGCGTGGCGGTGGCGATGTGGCGATGACTCCAGGTGTGGTTGCCCAGCGGCTGGCCGGCCGCGCGCCACATCTTCAGCACCGGGGTGGAGTCAGGTTCGGTGGTGGTCGCGGCGGCCTGGGCGCCGTTGATGAAGCCGAACGCCGGGGCCTTGGCGTCCTTGGCGGCCTTCAGCAGGTCGGCGGCGATCTGCACGCGCGTGACGCCCGGCGGCAGGGCGCTGTGGGCGGGGAGGTCGTCCCAGGTGAAGGCGATGACGGGCTTGTCGGCTGCGTGGGCGGAGGCGGCCAGGAGCACACATCCAACGCCCACCCACTTCCCGATTTCCCCGGCGAACGCCGGGGCCCAGATCGAACGCGGAGTGTTGGCGGGCTTGGTTGAGGTCTTGGGCGCGAACACGTCTGACTCCCCGGATGGATCTGGGCCCCGGCGTTCGCCGGGGAGATCGGATTTTTGTTGGCCTAGTTGAACAGGCTGAGCGGCACGGCGTCGGCCATGGCCTTGTAACCCGCCATGTTGGGGTGCAGGCCGTCATTGTCATAGGCGGGCAGCAGGAAGGTCGGCTTGGCCGGGTCGCGCAGGGCCTTGTCCCAGTCGATGACGCCGTCGAAATTTCCGGGCGCGCGGATCCAGGCGTTGATCGCCTGGCGGTCGGCCTCGCTCTCGGGGCCGGGGTGGTAATAGGCCGAGCGGGCATAGGGCAGGATGGTCGCGCCGATGACCTTGATGCCTCGGCCATGGGCGCGATCGATCATCTGGCGGTAGCCGGCGATGACCTGGACGACGACGGCCTTGTGCGCCTCGGGGCTGGCCGGCGCGTCGCGGGTCAGGGTCCCCAGGTCGTTGACGCCTTCCAGCAGCACCACGTAGGTGACGCCGGCTTGCGAGAGGACATCGCGCTCGAACCGCGCCACGGCGTTGGGACCGAGGCCATCGAGCAGCACGCGGTTGCCGCCGATGCCGAGATTCAGGAGGCCGATGTTCTTGCCCTTCAGCCGCTCGATCAGGCCGTCGGTCCAGCGCAGGTTGGTGTTGGGCTGGACGCCGTAGCCGTCGGTGATGCTGTCGCCCAGGGCGACGATGGTCTTGGCCTTGGCCGAGACCACATCGACGCTGGAGATCTGGAACCAGCGGTCGGCGGTCTTGGCGCCCGGCAGGTCGGCGGCGGCCACGTGGTCGCCGGCCAGGACGTAGGAGGTCGCCCGCGAGCCGGGGTGGCCGGTCTGGACGCTGGGCGCCTCGGCGTAGTGCAGGCTGATGGCGAGGTTGGTCAGCGGCGCGACCTTCAGGGCCACCGGATCGGACCAGTAGTCGGCGCCGGCGGGGATGGTCACCTCGGCGCGGCCGGAGAAGGTGAGGGCGCGGTCGGTGGCCGGGTCGATGCGGGCGCTGGCGAGGTCGGCCGACATCGCGACATGGGCGGCCTTGATCGTCAGGGGCGCGGTCCCGAAGGCGTTGGAGAGGCGCACCCGCAGCGTCTCGCCGCCCAGGGTCAGGCGCACGACCTGGCGCAGGGTGGCGTCGGGATAGTCCTCGGCGGCGATGCGGTTCTTGTCGTCCGGGGCCATCTGGGCGCTGGCCCAGGCGCCGACCCACCTTGCTCCCTTGGGGGGCGACTCAGCATGGGCGGGAAGGGCGAGGACCAGGGCGGCCCCGAACACGGCCAGCCGCGCGAGCATCTTCATCGACGTTTCTCCCCGCTCCGACCTTGTTGTCCGGTAGCGGTAACATCGATAGGGCCTGATCGCGCCGCCGTAAAGCTGTGCATAAACGGGACAAGGGGTGCGGCAGGCCGTCGCGGCGGTCGGAAAAGGGTTGCGTTGTCGAATATGATAGCGGTATCAGCAGCCCGTGAGGTGCCGAGCGCCTCTGCCCTTCCTGGGCGTTTCCTCCCTATTGACTTCAAGCCCGGTCCTTTGGCCGGGCTTTCTTTTTGCGCGTTGCGAAAGGTGCTAGTCAGGGAGCGAACGTCGCGAGGTTTCCCTATGACTGCCGGCAAGCCCAAGAAGAGCGAAGTGCTCGAAGTCCGTCTGCCGTACGAGACCAAGACCGCGTTCATGGCCCGCTGCCGCGAGACCGACCGCACGGCCAGCGAGGCGGTGCGGGTGTTCATCGAGCAGGAACTGGACGGGCAAGCCGCCAAGCCGCGCGGCAACGGCCTGCTCTGGCGCGCCCTGGCCGCGGCCCTGGCGGGGCTGGCGGTCGGCGCGGTCGCCGCGCCTTCTTTGGCCCGTCCGACCACGCCGTCGCACGCAAGCTTCGAGCGGCTGGACGCCAATCGCGACGGCGTCCTGAGCTTTGAAGAGTTCAGCGGGCGCTAGCGGATCGGTTTGAAGAACCGGTCCCACTGCAGGTCCAGCCAGGTCCAGGGCTTGAGCAGCGAAGCGCCCGGCTTCCACGAGATCAGCACGAACTGGGCGTGGCCGACCAGGTTCTGCGCCGGCAGCAGGCCGACGCCGCCGCTGGCCGGCGAAAAGCGGCTGTCCAGCGAGTTGTCGCGGTTGTCGCCCATCACGAAATACTGCCCGGCCGGCACGACATAGGTCCCCGTGTCGTCGCCCGGCTGGCCCGGACCGCCGTCATAGGTGACGTAGGCGCGGCTGTTCGGCGTGCGCTCGCCGACCTGCAGGACGGTGCGATCGGGCGCGTCGTGGTCCTGGGTCAGGCCCATCGGCGTCTGGGGGATGGCGGTCCCGTTGACGAAGACCTGGCCTTCCCGCACGCGGATCCGATCGCCCGGCAGGCCGATCACCCGCTTGATCCAGGTCTGGGACGGATCGCGCGGCAGGCGGAAGACGACCACATCGCCACGCTGGGCTTGGCGCTCCAGGAAGCGGCCCTTGAACAGCGGCGGGTTCAGCGGCAGCGAGGCCCGGCTCCAGCCATAGCTGAACTTGGAGACGATGATGTAGTCGCCGGTCACCAGCCCCGGCTCCATCGAGGACGAGGGGATGGTGAAGGGCTGGAAGATCACGACCCGCAGCGCCAGCGCGATCAAGAGCGCGACGCCGACGGTCTTGAAGGTCTCGAGCCACTCGCGCAGAGCGTTGGCGGGCAGGGCGGGGGTGTCTGTGTCGGTCATGCCCCGACCAGGCCCCGCGCGCTTCAAGAACGCCAGAAAACCTCTGTCCGGACGATCCGGAAATCGTGTCCGGACACGATAAAGGGCCGGGAGACATGCTCCCGGCCCTTTACTTCAGACTTGTCATCCCGGCCGCAGCGAAGCGGAGAGCCGGGACCCAGGGGCAACCGCATTGCGCCGGCCCCTGGGTCCCGGACAGCCTCTGCGAGGCTTCCGGGATGACAAGGTTTGGGTTCTAGAAGCGCTTCTTGATCGTCAGGTAGCCCTGGCGCGGGGCGCCCGGCAGCAGGGTCATGGCCGTGCCGGCGCGGTCGGCCTTGGAGGCGCCGCCCGAACCGACCGTCGAGATGTAGTCCTCGTCGTTCAGGTTGGTGATGTTGGCCTGGATCTCCAGGTCCTTCATGAGGCCCTGATCGGCTTGGAACTTGTAGCCGACCGTCAGGTCGGCGACCGTGTAGCCGTCGACCTTGCCGCCGTCGTTCTCGAACGTGTACCAGCGCGAGCTGACGTAGGAGAGGCCGGCGCGGGCGTAGAGGCCCGTGCCCGTGTCGTACTTCAGCTCGGCCTTGATCAGGTTCTTGGGCGTGAAGACCACGTCCTTGCCCTTGGTCTTCATGGCCACCAGGCCGCCGGCGCCGGGGACGTCGTCATCGTACTTGGAGTCGTTGTAGGCGTAGGAGCCGTACAGCGACCAGGCGTCCGTCAGGCGGAACTCGCCGGCCAGTTCGATACCCTTGGTCGTGACCGAACCGACGTTCGACAGCACGGCCGGCAGACCCAGGATCGGCGGAGCCGTCGAGGCGCTGTCCAGGCGGTTGTCGAACTTGACGTGGTACAGGGCGGCGACGCCCTGGAAGCGGCTGGTCTTGACGCGCAGGCCGCCCTCGAAGGTCTTCGAGGTTTCCGGCTTCAGGTTCTTGGCGACGTAGTCGACCACGGTCTGGTTCTGCGAGGCGAACGGACCCGAGGTCGCGGCCGACACGAAGGCGGCCATGTTCTCGGTATAGCCGCCGAACACTTCGAAGCCGTTGTCCAGCTTATAGACGGCGCCGATCTGGGGCAGGAAGGTGTCCTTGCTCTCGATCTTGCCGTTCATCGCGCCGACGATCGACTTGACCTCGTTCTCGACCTTCAGGGCCTTGAAGCCGAAGTTGACCTTGAACGCGTCGGTGATCGACCAGACGTCCTGGATGTAGCCCGTGGTCGTCTTGGTGTTGAACTTGTAGTCCCACGAGGTCGTGAACGGGTTCGACTGGAAGTCCAGCGGGTCACGCGACGGCTTGCCCAGGGTCTCGGCGTAGAAGCGGCGAGCCTGGTTGAAGTCGTTGTCTTCGGTCCAGAAGCCGGCGCTGATCTGGTGGCTGGCCAGGTCGACGACCACGTTGCCGATCAGGCCCTTGCGGTCGATGTCGTACTCGGTGGTGCGGATCGACAGTGGGGCAGCGTTGGAGCCGGCCGTGCCGTAGCCGGGGCTGATCGTATAGGGCGTGTACCACAGGCCCTGGCCCTTGTTCTTGTGGCCGTAGCCGGTCAGGTCGACGCGGACGTTGTCGCCGATCTTCTGCTTGAAGGTCAGGGCGTAGATATCGTCGTCGCGGATGCCGGCGCCGGCGTAGTAGGCGTCATCCGGAGTGTCGACGCCGTAGGCGCGGTAGGGGTTCACGCCCACGCCGGTCCAGTAGCCGCCGTTCAGCAGCGGCGTGGCGCCGGCGTAGTTGGCCGGGTTGTTCAGCACGGCGGCGACGCCGATGGCCTTGTTCCAGTCGGGCTGGAAGTTGTCGAAGTCGCGGCCCAGGCGCTTGATCATGTCGAACGACATGTCTTGGTAGTCCTGCTCGCGGCGTTCGGAGTGATCCCACCACGCGGTCAGCGAGCCGTTGTCGCCCAGCGGCAGCACGATCTTGGCGTCGAGCTGCTTCTGCTTCTGCTTGGAGCCGCCCTTCCACTTGTCGGCTTGCTGTTCGGCGGCCGAGACGTAGGCGCGCAGGCCGTTCATCGACTCGATGGCGCCGGTGTCGAGACGGGCGAACACGCGGTGCATGTTGTCCGAACCGCCCGTGACGTTGGTCTGGACGCCGAAGTCCTCGGTCGGCTCGCGCGAGAAGAACTGCAGCGTGCCGCCCAGGTTCGAGGTCGAGGCGGTCGACAGCGAGCCGGCGCCCTGGGCCAGCTCGATCTTGCCGATATCTTCGCTGGCGATGGCGCGGCTGATGTGCAGGCCGTTGTAGTTGCCGTAGCTCATGTCGCCCAGCGGCACGCCGTCCAGCGTGAAGCCCAGGCGGTTCTGGTCGAAGCCGCGCACCGCGATGCGGGTCGACCACTCGTACGAGCCGAAGGCGTCGGCCGACTGGAACGACACGCCGGGCAGCTTCTCGATGGCCTTCAGCGGGCTGGAGCCGGCGGCTTGCAGGGCGACCTGCTGGTCGTTGATGACCTGGACCTGGCGGCTTTGGCCTTGGCCCAGGACGATGATGGCGTCGACTTCGGCGTTGTCCGGCGCGGCGGCGGCCGGAGCGGCGGCGTCGGCGGCGGGCTTGGCGTCTTCAGCCGCGAAGGCCGGGTTCGCGATCAGGCCGAGCGCGCACGCGGCGGCGCTCAGCAACAAGGCGTGCTTTTTCATGAATGTTCCCCATTCCGGCCCCGGAAACTGAAAGGGAGGGGGCCGGTTGGGAGCTTGCGGTAACAGCGGTCGACGACGGCGCGGCGAAGGATCGATGTCGACTGTCCGACGGTACGGCGACTAAACCATGACGGTAGCGCTATCGCGATGCGACCGCGCGAGCCCGCTCACGATTGCGCGAAGCTCTCCGGACCGCTATTTCAGCGCCCAATCCCCGAAACCCTCGTCCAGCGAGCACGCGCGCCCTATGGCTCAGCAATACATTTTCCAGATGCAGGGCCTGACCAAGGCCTATCCCGGCGGCAAGAAGGTCTTCGAGAACATCTGGCTGTCGTTCTATTCCGACGCCAAGATCGGCGTGGTCGGCGTCAACGGCTCGGGTAAGTCGACCCTGCTAAAGGTGATGGCCGGCCTGGACCAGGAGTTCTCGGGCGAGGCCAAGGCCGCCGACGGCATCCGTCGCGGCTACTTGCCCCAGGAGCCGGTGTTGGACCCGACCCTGGACGTCTGGGGCAACGTCATCGCCGATTGCGAAGACAAGCAGATCTTCGACAAGTACAACGCCCTCGCGGCCCAGCTCGGTGAGGAATACACCGACGAGCTGATGGAGGAGATGACCAAGCTCCAGGAGATCATCGACGCCCGCGACCTGTGGGACATCGACTCCAAGGTCGAGATGGCCATCGACGCCCTGCGCTGCCCGCCCAACGACAGCAACATCGAAAGCTTGTCGGGCGGTGAAAAGCGCCGCATCGCCCTGGCCCGCCTGCTGCTCAGCAAGCCGGACATGCTGCTGCTCGACGAACCGACCAACCACCTGGACGCCGAGTCGGTGGCCTGGCTGCAGCACCACCTGGAAGAGTTCCCGGGCTGCGTCATCCTGGTGACCCACGATCGCTACTTCCTGGATCAGGTCACGAAGTGGACCCTGGAACTCGATCGCGGCAAGGGCGTGCCCTACGAGGGCAACTACTCGGGCTGGCTGGAGCAGAAGCAGAAGCGCGTCGTCCAGGAGCAGTCGGAATCCGAATCCCGTCAGCGCGCCCTGACCCGCGAACTGGAATGGGTCCGCAGCTCGCCCAAGGCCCGTCAGTCCAAGTCGAAGGCCCGTCTGGCGTCGTACGATGAAATGGTCGCCGCGCAGGAGAACGCCCGCGCCGCCCAGACCCAGGCCCACATCCAGATCCCGCCCGGCCCGCGCCTGGGCAGCCTGGTGCTCGAGGTCAACGGTCTGGAGAAGGAATACGGCGACAAGGTGCTGTTCAAGGACCTGTCGTTCCGCCTGCCGCCGAACGGCATCGTCGGCGTCATCGGCCCGAACGGCGCCGGCAAGTCGACCCTGTTCAAGCTGATCACCGGCCGCGAGCAGCCCGACAACGGCACGGTCAAGGTCGGCGAGACCGTCAAGCTCTCGTATGTCGACCAGTCGCGCGACGCGCTGGATCCGAACAAGACCATCTGGCAGGAGATCAGCGGCGGCACCGACGTGATGATCGTCGGCAAGCGCGAGATCAACAGCCGCGCCTACGTCGGCTCGTTCAACTTCAAGGGCGGCGACCAGCAGAAGAAGGTCGGCCTGCTGTCGGGCGGTGAGCGCAACCGCGTCCACCTGGCCAAGACCCTGGCCACCGGCGGCAACCTGCTGCTGCTCGACGAACCGACCAACGACCTGGACATCGAGACCTTGCAGGCCCTGGAAGAGGCGCTGGAAGAGTTCGCGGGCTGCGCCGTGGTCATCAGCCACGATCGCTGGTTCCTGGACCGTCTGGCGACCCACATCCTGGCCTTCGAAGGCGACAGCCACGTCGAATGGTTCGAGGGCAACTTCGAGATGTACGAAGAGGACAAGAAGCGTCGCCTGGGCGCCGACAGCCTCATTCCGAAGCGCATCAAGTTCCAGAAGTTCGCGCGCTAGTCAGCGCACGGACGGATAGTCTTGAACGTCATGAAGGCGGCGGGGAAACCTGCCGCCTTTTCGTTGAGTCTCCTCAACCTCAAGTTTGACGCAGGCGTGGCCGCGATCTAACCTAACCCTGCTTGAGTAAGGGTTTGGGGGCGGCTTTGCGTAGTGACTCGACGGCATGTGGCCGTGGCTGACGGCTACATCCTGGGGACGCCCGGCGACGATGTGCTGGAGGGCGGCGTCGGCAACGAAACCCTGAACGGCTACGCCGGCAACGACATCTTGCGTGGCGGGGGCGGCTCCGACCAGCTGATCGGCGGTCCGGGCGACGACCTCTATGACGGCGGCGACGGCGACGACTACGCCTTCTTCTCCCAGGCATTCGGCGTGCGCATCGACCTGGCCATCCAGGGCGCGCAGGACACCGGCGAGGGCCGTGACACCTTCATCTCGGTCGAGAACCTCATAGGCTCGGGCTACGCCGACATCCTGAGGGGGACCGACACCCGCAACGAGCTGCAGGGCGCGGCAGGCGACGACTTCCTGGACGGGCGAGGCGGCGACGACTTCCTGGTCGGGGGCGCGGGCGCCGACGAGATCCGCGGCGGGGCCGGCAACGACCTGATCGTGGGCGACGACGGCAATGACCTGCTGTTCGGCGAGGCCGGCGACGACACCTTCATCGGCGGCTTCGGGGTCGACCTCTACGACGGCGGCGCGGGCGTCGATACGGTCGTCTTCTTCACGGACACCGGCGTCACGGTCGACCTGGCCCTGACCGGCCGCCAGGAAGTCGCGCCCAGCATGTTCGGCACGTTCGTCTCGATCGAAAGGATCCAGACGTCGAACTACGCCGACAAGGTCTGGGGCAACGCCTCGGACAACGACTTCTGGGCGGATCGGGGCAACGACTTTCTCGACGGCCGCGGCGGCTACGACACCTATGTCACCTCGGCCAAGCTGTCGGACCTGACCATCGTCTGGACGGGCGACGGCTGGCGCGTGACCGACAACCGCACCGACGGCGACGGCGTCGACATCCTCAAGAACATCGAGATCCTGCGCAGCGAAGGCTACGGCCCGACCCGCTTCCTGGGCGACGGAATGAGCTTCATCGTCGGCAACATCCTGCGCCTGGACGGCGGAAAGGGCGACAGCTACATCGCCTCGCTCTCGGCGCGGCTGGACAGCGGCGCGCTGACGACGAAGGCGGCCCAGGCCGAGGTCATCGACAAGGCGGCCGGCACGACCTCGATCGCCTCGCTGAGCTACCAGTTCTTCACCGGCAAGATCCCGACCCAGGGCGGGATCGACTACCTCGTCTCGCCCACGGGGCCGAACGCGCAGAACCTGAACGCGTCCTACTACGAGCGCTTCGACCCGGTGAACCGCTTCATCAATTTCGCGGTGAACCTGGGCAAGAACGGCGAAGGCAAGGACAGCTTCGCGGCCAAGTACGGGGTCATGAGCCTCTTCGACGCGACCAAGGAGGCCTACAAGGCCATCTTCGGCGGGACGCCCACCGACGCCAAGGTCCATGCGCTGATCGACGGCCGCGTGGATTACCTAGCTTATTACGGCGGCGACGGTCCGAGCGGCATCGGCACGAAGGCGGCCATGGTCGGCTTCCTGCTGGCGGCCGCCGCGACGGAGCACGTGGGGGTGATGGCCAGGTCCAACGACGCCTGGCTGAACGACCTGGCCGATGGCGACGCGCCGTTCGCCGTCGACCTGCTGAACCCGTCCAACGGCTACTACAAGACCGACTTCATCTTCGGCGGCTGAGGCCGTCCGACCGTATTCGACCCAGTCACCGCGTCTCGCCAGGGGATCATCATCGTGGCCTATATTTCCGGAACCTCGGCCAGCGAGACGCTGACCGGCACCTCGGGCGACGACAACATCAACGGCAACGGCGGCGCCGACACGCTGCTCGGCGGGGGCGGCAACGACTACCTGTCCAGCGCCGAGGGCAACGACCGTCTGGAAGGCGGCGACGGCGACGACACGCTGTACGCCGGCCTCGGCGACGACGTCCTGCTGGGCGGCGCCGGCGCCGACATCCTAACGGGCGGCTACGGACGCGACACCCTCGACGGCGGCGCCGGCAATGACCGGCTGTACATCGAGTTCGACGAGTCCAGCGACACCCTGACCGGCGGCGCGGGCGCGGACAGCTTCGAGACCTTCATCGGCTCCGAGGGCTATTATCGCGGCAAGACCATCAACACCGGCGACGTCATCACCGACTTCTCGGTCGCCGAGGGCGACAGGCTGCAGCTGGGCGTGACGGGCGGTCGGCTCTCGGGCAGCGGCGACTACCTGGTCTGGTACGGCGCGATCACCAATCAGAACTTCAGCCTCGTGGCCGGCGCCGTCCTGCCCGACGCACCCGAACCGGGCTTCGCCTCGGTCTCGACCTGGAGCAACGGCAACTCGATCTATCTGATCATCGACACCAACAGCAACGGCCAGCTCAACGACGGCGACGTGGTCCTGCAGTTCCGGGGCGTGTCGGGCCTGTCGACCGACATCTTCGCCGCCGGGACGCTCACGGCCTCCATCGGCACGATCGGCGCCGACGTCTGGTCCGGCACGGCGGGCGCGGACGTGTATTTCGGCTATGCCGGCGACGACACGATCAACGGGCTGGGCGGCGCCGATCAGCTGGACGGCGGCGCCGGCGCGGACACGATCGACGGGGGCGACGGCGACGACGTGTTGATCGGCGGCCTGGGCGGCGACAGGCTGGACGGGGGCGCCGGGAACGACACGCTCTATGCCGGCCAGCTCACGAACACGGTCGGCGGCGACACCCTGGGCTCGGTCAACACGCTGAGGGGCGGCGACGGCGACGACATCCTCTATGCCAGCACCGGCAAGGACATCCTCGAGGGCGGCGCCGGCAACGACCTGCTGACCTCGACGACCAGCGACCCGATCCCGGGCGACATCTTCAACGGCGGCGACGGCAACGACGAGCTGCGCGCCTTCAACGTGACGATGGACGGCGGCGCCGGAGCCGACAAGCTGTGGATCAACGCCGGCAACATGATCACCGGCGGAACGGGCGCGGACCTGTTCCTGGGGACCGTCAATGGCCAGGCGCGGTGGACGGACTACGGCATCAGCGTGGTCACCGACTTCAGCACCGCCGAGGGCGACCGGATCGACCTGGGCGACCCGTCGAACTACGCCGCCGGCTCCCTGGTGTTCCGCGGGGCGGTGACGGCGCCGAACTTCGCCCTGTCGTTGGGCGAGCGCTATTCGGTCGATGACCTGGGCTCGGCCTTCACCCAGGTCTGGACCTGGTCGGTCAGTGGCGTGAGCTTCGCCTTCGTCGACTTCGACAGGAACGGCGTGCTGTCGCGCGACGACCTGGTCGTGAAGTTCGCCAACGGCGCGGCCATCACCGCCGACAGCTTCCGCGGCGGCTACTTCAAGGGCGTGATCGGCGGCCCCGGCGCGGACGACTTCACCGGCGGCCCGGGCGACGACCTCTATTACGGCGCTGGCGGCGACGACCGCATCCATGGCGGCGACGGGGCCGACCAGCTGGCAGGCAATGGCGGCGCCGACCAGCTCTGGGGCGACGCCGGCAATGACATCCTCATGGGTGGCGACGGCAATGACGTGATCGACGGCGGGGCCGGCGACGACCGGATCATGGGCGGCAAGGGCGCCGACATCCTGCATGGCGGCGACGGGGCCGACTTCATCAACGCGGCGGAGGAGGGCGTCAGTCCCGATCCCGCCGACGCCGACATCATCTTCGGCGACGGCGGCAACGACCAGATCGTCGGCGGCGCCTCGCTGCTGGGCGAAGCCCACGGCGGCGACGGCGACGACAGCATCTACGCCACCGGACTGGTGTTCGGCGACGCCGGCCGGGACACGATCGTCCTGCAGGGCGGCGTGGCGCACGGCGGCGACGGCGACGACTGGCTGAGCACGGGCGACAAGGGCGGCACGCTGTACGGCGACGCCGGCGCCGACAGCTTCAACGGCGGCTATGGCGTCGACATCATCCATGCCGACCTGGGCGATACCTCCGTCTATGCCGGTGGCGGCGCCGATCAGATCTTCATCGCCCCGCTGCGGGCCGGCGAGACGTTGCGCCTGAGCTATGTCGACGGCTCGGACGGCGCGGACACCTTCAGCATCGAGGCGCCGCTGGGCAGCGGGTTCACGCTTTCGCTGTACGGCGGCTATGACGCCGACACGCTGGACCTGACCCGGGCCCAGGCCGCGGTGACCGTCGACCTGAACCTGTACACGGCGCAGGACACGGGGATGGGCCGGTTCTCGATCAGCAGCATCGAGAACGTCTGGGCCGGCGACTTCGGCGCGATCATCAAGGGCGACGCCAACGCCAACCTGTTCACGGGCGGCGCTTCCGGAGATACCCTGAGCGGCGGCGGCGGGGCCGACGTGCTGACCGGCGGCGGCGGCAACGACGTGCTGGACGGCGGCGACGGCATTGATGTCGCGACCTATCTCGGCGCCTCGACCAACTACAGCTGGACCACCAATCCGGACGGCTCGATCCAGGTCAAGGACCTGCGGGCGGGCGCTCCCGACGGCGTCGACACGCTGACCAGCATCGAGGTGTTGCGCTTCAGCGATCGCACCGTGACCACCAGCGGGTTCAGCGCCCAGGCCCTCAATGCGAAGGGTTTCGCCGCGCTGTTCCGCATGCCGCTGGAGGCCGCCATCGGCTACGCGCCGCTGGCGAGCCTGGCCCTGACCGTGGCCAACGAGTCGGCCGAGCAGGTCTACAAGACGCAGATGATGTTCGCCGCCGCCGCCACGACGGGCGTCGCCTCGCTGAGCTACCAGTTCTTCACCGGCAAGATCCCGACCGAGGCCGGCATCGACTTCCTGATCTCGCCGACCGGGCCCAACCCGAACAACCTGAACAGCGCCTACTACGCCAAGTTCGACACGGTGAACCGCTACATCAACTTCGCGGTGAACCTGGGCAAGAACGGCGAGGCCAAGGACAGTTTCGCGGCCAAGTACGGGGCCATGAGCCTCTTCGACGCCACGCGCGAGGCCTACAAGACGATCTTCGGCAGCACGCCGACGGACGAGAAGCTCCACAGCCTGCTCGACACCCGCATCGACTACCTGGCCTATTACGGCGGCGACGGCGCGGAGGGCATCGGCACCAAGGCGGCCATGGCCGGCTTCCTGCTGGCGGCCGGCGCGACCGAAGGCGTGGGCGTGATGCCGCGCATCAACCAGTTCTGGCTCTGGGACCTCGCCGACGGCGCGGCGCCGTTCGGGATCAACATCGTCGATCCGTCCAACGGCTACTGGCGACCTGACATCGCCTACTGATGACCGGGGCGGCTTCGCGCCGCCCCGGCGGCAGCGCTACTTCGGATCGATCGGCGGGGTCGCCGGCGGCGCGGCCGCGGCGTCCGGCTGGGTCATCTTGTCCTCGGTCATCGGCGCGTTGGTCGGCGGGGTGACCGGCAGGCTGGGCGGCGCGGCCGAGGGGGCCGGGTTCACGGCCGTGTCCGGCGCGGCCGAGGTCGCCGGCGGCAGCGTGGCGTTGGTGTCCGCGCCGGCCGAGGCGGTGGCGGGCGCCGTGGCTGATGTGTCGGTCGACATCCCGGTGGCGGCCGAGCCGGCCCACCAGTCCTTGCTGGCCCGGACCTTGGGCGAGGCCTTGGTGTAGGCGTTGAGCTGCGAATAGGGGACCGGCTGCTTGGGGCCGAGCTGGGCCGAGGCTTTCGCCTGAGCGGCGAGGGCAGAGCCGCCACACGCCAGCATCGACAGCGCCGCGCTGGCGGCGAGCATCTTGATCAACATGAGGGTTCCTCCGGACGCCCTGTGGCGCCGCTAGCAAAACCCCTTGGAACGATGGTTGTTCACAGCTTCGCCGTGCAAACCCGCAGGCTAGCGGAACCGCAGCGCTTGGGCCGGGTTGTTCGTCGTCACCAGAGCGTGATGTTCCAGGCCCTGGCGTCCGCGCGGGGCTCTGCTTAGCTCTGGCTTGGCGCTCCGTCCGGAGTTGCCTGGGTGGGCGAAAAAGAAAGATCCGTCGCCGGGCCGCATGGCCGGCGCAGATGGAGAACAAGCATGCCGCAAACCGCTGTCGACAAGCCTCACATCCTGCTCTCGCACGAGATGCTCATCCCGCTGCAGCCGCTGCTGGAGGGCGCCTACGAGGTGCACCGGCTGTGGGACTATCCCGACAGCATGGCGTTCCTGGACGGGCCGGGGCGGCGGGTGCGGGCCATCGTCCACGCCGGCGAGTTCGCGCTGTCGCGCGACATGCTCTCGGAGATGTCGCAGCTCGGTTTGATCGCCTGCGTCAGCGTCGGCTATGACGGCGTCGACGTGCCCTGGTGCAAGGCCCACGGCATCGCCGTCACCCATTCCACGGGCCTGAACGCCGCCGACGTCGCCGACCACGCGGTGGGCCTCGTTTTGGCCGCCTGGCGCGGCATCGTCGAGGGCGACCATCGCCTGCGCTCGGGTCACTGGACCCACGCCGAACGCATGGCGCCGCGCCACGGGCTGCGCGGCCGCAAGGTCGGCATCGTCGGCCTGGGCTATATCGGCGAGGCGGTCGCCAATCGTCTGCGGGCCTTCGAGATGAAGGTCGCCTGGTGGGGCCCCAATCCCAAGGAGGCCGAGTATCCGCGCGCCGACAGCCTGATGGCCCTGGCCCGCGACAGCGACGTGCTGGTGGTCTGCTCGCGCTCGGACGCCTCCAACCGTCACCTGATCAGCAAGGCCGTCATCGAGGCCGTCGGGCCGCAGGGCCTGATCGTCAACGTGGCGCGCGGCGCCCTGATCGACGAGGACGCCCTGATCGAGGCCCTGAAGGCCGGCACGCTGGGCATGGCCGCCCTCGACGTCTACGCCCAGGAGCCGACCCCGGCCGCCCGCTGGGTGGGCGTGCCGCACACCGTGCTGACCCCGCACACGGCCGGCGCGACCCTGGACAGCATCCCGGCCATGGTCAGCCTGACCCTGGAGAACCTGCGCCGCTACTTCCACGGCGAACCGCTGGCCACGCCAGTCGCGGCCTGACCGCATGAAGGCGCTGGTGCTCCTGTCCGCCGTCGGCCTGCTGGCGGCCGGACAGGCCACGCCGCCGCAGGGCGACTATCAGATCGACTCCGAGACCACGACGACCACGCGGTCGGGACCGATGGTCCTGAAGAGCGTGCAGCGCGTCGACGGCGCGACGGGTTCGGCGGCCGTGGAACAGACCGGACCCGACGGCTCGGTCGCTTCGCAGAGCTATCCCGGCCAGGGTCCGAACCACTGGTGCGTGAAGGGAGCGGCCGCGCCGCCGCCCGTCTCCAACTGCGCGACCCAGGCTTTCGCGGCCCTGCCGGGCGGCGGCTCGACCTACCGGACGGCGTGCTCGGGCGGGCAGGTGCTCTCCGACAGCTTCCGCAAGCTGGCCGACGGCCGCTGGGAGCGCACCCTTCAGGTCCGCCAAGCCGCCGCCGGCGCGCCGGTCCCCGCCCAGACCAGCGCCGCCATGGCCCCGGTCATCGCCCAGATCGAGGAAGCCATCCGCTCCGGTCCGCCGGAGGAGCGCGAAGCCGCCAAACAGCAGCTGGCCGCGCTGAAGGCCGGCCTAGGCGGCGGGGCGGTTCCGGGTAGCGACACGGTGATCGAGACGCGCGAGGTCTGGACCAAGGTCTCGGAGACGTGCGGCTAGGCCGGAAACGGCGCAGAGAACCCTTCCGGCTCCAGCCGCAGACCGTTCACCAGCAGGCTGACGGTCCGGTAGAAGCCCGCCAGCATCATCAGTTCGATCCGGGCCTCTTCCGAGAAGGCCTCGGCCAAGCGCGTCCAGAGGGCGTCGTCGATGTCGGCGCGGGCGTTGACGGCGTCGCAGAAGCCGATCAGCAGCGCCTCGCGCGGACCCCAACAGGGTGCGACCCCCGGCGCGGTGGTGGCGGCCAGCTGTTCGGCGTCGAGGCCGGCGGCGCCCGCGAACAGCGCCGCATGCATGCCCCACTCATAGGCCGCGCCGTTCAGGGCGCAGATGCGGTGGATGACGATCTCGCGTTCGCGCAGGGGCAGGTGGCCGGGATCGAGCAGGCCGCCGCCGGTGAAGCGGGAAAACAGCCGCTCGTCGCGGGCCAGGGTGCGGAACAGTGACAGCGGCTGGTCGCCGGGCGTCTTCAGCTGTTCCAGGGTAGCGGCGACGCTGGGCGGGTAGGGGGCTTTTGCGGGTTCGATCCTCGGCGACATGGGGGCTCCTCCGTGCTACAAAATTTGTAACATGGAAAATTCCGAAGACGCTACAGAAATTGAAGCGCCTGTTCCCGGGCGCGCCGTTCGCGGCTCGGAGACCGGCAAGCCGATCATGGCGGCGCTGGATCTGCTGGGCCGGCGCGGGGCGTTGCGGATCGCCTGGGAATTGCGCGAGGGCCGGGTCCTGACCTTCCGCGCCCTGCAGGCGGCGGCCGAGCTGCCGCCGGGGACGCTGAATACGCGACTCTCCGAACTGCGCGCGGCCGACATCGTGGCGGCCGACGGCGGCTATCGCCTCAGCCCGCGCGGGACGGACTTGATCATCGCGCTGTGGCCTCTGCTAAGGTGGTCTGAAGAGTGGGCGGGCGCGCTGGGGAGCAAGTGATGGCCAAGGTTCTGGGTCTGGGCGGGGTGTTCTACAAGGCCGAGGATCCGGCCGCCGTGCGCGACTGGTACGCGCGGGTGCTGGGCTTCGAGATCCATTCGTGGGGCGGGGCGGTGTTCAAGTCGCCGCGCACCGCGACGACCAACTGGGCGCTGTTCGGGGCCGACACCCAGTATTTCGCGCCGTCGACCGCGCCGTTCATGATCAATTTCGTGGTCGATGATATCGACGGCGTCCTGGCCAAGGCTTCGGCCGAGGGCGTCGAGCCGACGGGCCGCCAGGACGAGGACGGCATGGGTCGTTTCGCCTGGCTGGTGGACCCGGCGGGGGTTAAGATTGAGCTCTGGGAGCCGCCAAAGGGCGAGTCAGAGGCATAAGTTTCTCTTGCCAAATCGGACATAAAGATATCTTTATGTCCTCATGAAGCTCACCGCCGAACAGGTTGTCGAAGTGCTGCGCGCCGCCGGCGAGTCGACGCGCCTGCGTCTGCTGGCCCTGCTGGCGGCCGAGGAGCTGTCGGTGCTGGAGCTGTGCCGCATCCTCGACCAGAGCCAGCCGCGTGTCTCGCGGCACTTGAAGCTGCTGGCCGAGGCCGGCCTGGTCGAGCGCTTTCCGGACGGGGCGTGGGTGTTCTACCGCCTGGCCGCCAAGTCGCCGGGCCGCTTCCTGGTCGAGCAGGCCCTGGACCTGATCGACGACACCGACCCGGGCGTGCGCCTGGATGCCGACAAGCTGTCGGCCGTGCGCGCCGAGCGCTCCACCGACGCCCAGGCCTATTTCGCCCGCAACGCCGCGCGCTGGAACGAGATCCGCTCGCTGTATGTCGACGAGGCCGAGGTCGAGACCGCCATCCTGCGCGCGACGGGGGAGGGCCCGTTCGCGGAGATGGTCGACCTGGGCGCGGGCGCCGGCCGCATGCTGACCCTGCTGGGCAAGCGCGCCGCCAACGCCCTGGGCCTGGACCTCTCGCAGCAGATGCTGAACATCGCTCGCGACGAGGTGACCAAGGCCGGCCTCTCCAGCTGCGAGCTGCGCCACGGCGACATCTTCCGCACCGGCCTGCCGGGCGGCTGCGCAGACCTCGTGACCGTCCACCAGGTGCTGCACTACCTGACCGATCCGGCCAACGCCGTGGCCGAAGCCGCGCGGCTGGTGACGCCCGGCGGCCTGCTGCTGATCGCCGACTTCGCTCCGCACGACCACGAGTTCCTGCGCGAGGTGCACCAGCACCGCCGCCTGGGCTTCGAGGACGCCGAGATCGTCCCGTGGATCGAGGCCGCCGGTCTCTCCCTGGAAAGCAATATCGCCCTGCCGCCGGCTTCGTCTGAGGGGCTGACCGTGAAGATCTGGACGGCCCGCCGTCCGGCTCAGGCTAACGCCGCGAGGAACGCCGCATGACCCTTCCGCCCACCCGCCGCGTGATCGGTCCCGTCGCCCGCGCCGGCGAGCGCACCCATCGTCCGCGCGTGTCGTTCGAGTTCTTCCCGCCCAAGACCCCGGCGATGGAGGAGAGCCTGTGGCAGGCGATCACCCGCCTGGCTCCGCTGGACCCGGCCTTCGTGTCGGTGACCTACGGCGCCGGCGGCTCGACCCGTGAGCGCACCCACCGCACGGTCAAGCGCATCCTGGACGAGACGAACCTGAAGCCCGCCGCCCACCTGACCTGCGTCGGCGCCAGCCGTGGCGAGGTCGACGAGGTGATCCGTGAATACTGGGAGACGGGCGTGCGCCACATCGTCTCGCTGCGCGGCGATCCGCCTCCGGGCGAGGGCGGCATCGGCGGCGTCTATGTCCCGCGCGAGGACGGCTACGCCAACGCCACCGAACTGACCAAGGCCCTGCGCGGCATCGCGCCGTTCGAGGTGCTGGTCGGCGTCTATCCGGAAAAGCACCCGGAAAGCCCGTCACTGGAGCACGACATCGACGTGCTGAAGCAGAAGGTCGACGCCGGCGCGACGCTGGGCATCAGCCAGTTCTTCTTCGATCTGGACGCCTTCCTGCGTTACGTCGACAAGGTCCGCGCCGCCGGGATCACCATCCCGATCGTGCCGGGGATCATGCCGGTGACCAACTTCGCGGGCCTGAAGAAGATGGCGGCCGCGTGCCAGACGGCGATCCCGTCGTGGCTGGCCAACCTGTTCGACGGCCTGGAACACGACGCCGAGACCCGCCGCCTGATCGCCTGCTCGGTCGCCGCCGAGATGTGCGCCAAGCTGCAGGAGCAGGGCTTCGAGGACTTCCACTTCTACACCCTGAACCGGGCCGATCTGGTCTATGCGATCTGCCGCGTGCTGGGCATCCGCGAGACCACGCCGGCCCCGGCGGAGGCCGCCGCATGAAACGCGCGCTCTTCTCCCTGACGGCCCTGGCGCTGGTGGCCATGGCCCCCGTGGCTCACGCAGACAACAGCAACTGGACCAAGCCGATCCGCCCCTACCGCGTGGTCGGCAACATCTACTATGTCGGCTCCGAAGGGTTGTCGGCCTGGCTGATCACCTCGTCGGAAGGCCATGTGCTGCTGGACAGCGGCCCGTCGGCCGAGGGCGCCAAGCTGATCGAGCGCAACATCGCCACGCTGGGCTTCCAGCTGGCCGACGTGAAGGTCCTGATCAACACCCACGCCCACTTCGACCACGCCGGGGGGCTGGCCCAACTGAAGGCCGACATCCCGACCGCCAAGGTCTGGGCCTCGCGCGCCGACGAGCCCGCCCTGGAGAAGGGCCAGCACTTCGGCGACAATGACAACGGCCTGACGCCCTTTCCGGCGGTGAAGGTCGACAAGGGCTTCGGCGACGAGGCCAAGCTGAAGCTGGGCGAGACCGCGCTGGTCGCCCACCTGACGCCGGGCCACACGATCGGCTGCACCACCTGGACCATGGCGGTGACCGAGAAGGGCCGGCCGCTGAACGTGACTTTCCCGTGCTCGCTGTCGGTGGCCGGCAACGTGCTGGTCGGCAACAAGACCTACCGCAACATCGTCGCCGACTACCGCGCCAGCTTCGTCACCATGCGCACCCTGCCGACCGACGTCATGCTGCCCAGCCACGAGGAGCAGGGCGGCCTGCTGGCCAAGCGCCAGAAGCTGCTGCGCGGCGACCCCAACGCCTTCGTCGACCCGTCGGAACTGGGCAAGTTCGTCGACGCCTATGAAGGCCAGTTCAACCAGGAGCTCGCGCGCCAGCAGGCCGCGCATCCGGGCGCGCGCCGGTGAGCGTGCGCGGCTGGATTCTGGGCGGTGCGGCGATCGTGGTCGGCCTGACGGGCCTGGCCGCCTTCGCCGTGCGCAAGGAGCTCAGCTGGGTCGTGCCGACCGACCCGTTCCAGATCGCCGACAACCTCTACTATGTCGGCTCGGCCGGCGTGTCGGCCTTCCTGATCAAGACGTCGGACGGCGCCATCCTGATCGACGGCGGCATGCCCGGCGGCGAGAAGCGTATCGAGAAGAGCCTGGCGACCCTGGGCTTCAAGCCCACCGACGTGAAGATCCTGCTGAACACCCACGCCCACTTCGACCACGCCGGCGACTTTGCGGCCCTGAAGCGCGACACCGGCGCGATCCTGGCCGCCAGCGCCGGCGACCGGAAGGCGCTGGAGACCGGGACCTATATCGGCTCCGAAGACGTCGGCGTCTCGAAGTTCCCGCCGGTCAAGGTCGACCGCGTCCTGGCCGACGGCGACGTGGTGACCCTGGGCGGCGTCTCGCTGACGGCGCACGTCACGCCGGGCCACACCGCCGGCTGCACCAGCTGGACCTTCCCGATCCAGTACGGCGGCCAGACCAAGCAGGTGTTCGTCAGCTGCAGCACCTCCGTCGGCGTCAACCGCCTGGTCTCCAAGACCAAGGGGCCGCAATACCCGGGCATCGTCGCCGATTACGAAAAGACCTTCGCCCGGCTGAAGACCTTCCGGGCCGACATCTATCTGGCCCCGCACAACGAGCAATTCGGCATGGCGCAAAAGCGCGCCAAGATGGTCGAGGGGCTCGATGCGTTCGTCGATCCGAATGAACTCCAGGCCCGTGTGGCGGCGTCGGAAGCCGATTTCCGCCGCGCGCTGGCCAAGCAGCAGGAGGCTGCGAAATGACTGACCTCTCCATCCGTGCGAACCGCGTCGCGGCCTTGAAGGCCGCCGCCAAGCAGAAGATCCTGATCCTCGACGGCTCCTGGGGCGTGATGTTCCAGAAGAAGGGGCTGTCGGAGGCCGACTACCGCGCCGATCGCTTCGCCGACTACAACGGCCAGATGAAGGGCAACAACGACATCCTGTGCCTGACCCGGCCGGATCTCGTCGCCGAGCTTCACGACGCCTATTTCGCCGCCGGCGCCGACATCTCCGAGACCAACACCTTCTCGGGCACGACCATCGCCCAGGCCGATTATCACCTGGGCGAGCAGGACGTCTGGGACATCAATTTCGAGGGCGCCAAGATCGGCCGCTCGGTCGCCGACCGCTGGAATGCTGAGAACCCCGCGTCGCCGAAGTTCATCGCCGGCTCGATCGGGCCGCTGAACGTCATGCTGTCGATGTCGTCGGACGTGAACGATCCCGGCGCGCGCAAGGTCAATTTCGACCAGGTCTATGAGGCCTACCGCCAGCAGGTGGACGCGCTCTACAAGGGCGGCGTCGACCTCTTCCTGATCGAGACCATCACCGACACCCTGAACTGCAAGGCCGCCATCAAGGCCATCCTCGACCTGCGCGACGAGGGCCACGAGGAGCTGCCGATCTGGATCAGCGGCACCATCACCGACCGCTCGGGCCGCACCCTGTCGGGCCAGACGGCCGAGGCGTTCTGGAACAGCGTCAAGCACTGCAAGCCGTTCGCCGTGGGCTTCAACTGCGCCCTGGGCGCTGACCTGATGCGCCCGCACATCGCCGAGATGGCCCGCATCGCCGACACCCTGGTCGCGGCCTATCCCAACGCCGGCCTGCCCAACGCCATGGGCCAGTACGACGAGGAGCCGCACGAGACCGGCCACGCCCTGCACGAATGGGCCAAGGACGGTCTGGTCAACATCCTGGGCGGCTGCTGCGGCACCACGCCGGACCACATCCGCCACGTCGCCGATGAAGTGCGCGGCGTCACCCCTCGTCAGATTCCCGAGCGTCCCAAGGCCATGCGCCTGGCGGGCCTCGAACCGTTCGAATTGGCCTAAGCGATTATGAGACCCGTCTTCGTCAACATCGGTGAGCGCACCAACGTCACCGGCTCGGCCAGGTTCAAGAAGCTGATCGTCGAGGGCGACTATCCGGCCGCGCTGTCGGTCGCGCGCCAGCAGGTCGAGGCCGGCGCCCAGGTCATCGACGTCAACATGGACGAGGGCCTGCTCGACTCCAAGCAGGCGATGATCACCTACCTGAACCTGATGGCCGCCGAGCCGGACATCGCCCGCGTGCCGGTGATGATCGACAGCTCCAAGTGGGAGGTGATCGAGGCCGGGCTGAAGTGCGTCCAGGGCAAGGCGATCGTCAATTCGATCTCGATGAAGGAAGGCGAGGCCAAGTTCATCGAGCAGGCCAAGCTGTGCCTGCGCTACGGCGCGGCCGTGGTGGTGATGGCCTTCGACGAGGTCGGCCAGGCCGACACCGCCGCCCGCAAGATCGAGATCTGCGAGAAGGCCTACAACATCCTGGTCGACAAGGTGGGCTTCCCGCCGGAAGACATCATCTTCGATCCCAACATCTTCGCCGTGGCCACCGGGATCGAGGAGCACGACAACTACGCCGTCGACTTCATCGAGGGCACCCGCGAGATCAAGAAGCGCTGCCCCTACGCCCGCATCTCCGGCGGGGTGTCGAACGTGTCGTTCAGCTTCCGCGGCAACGAGCCGGTGCGCCGGGCGATCCACTCGGTGTTCCTGTACCACGCCATCAACGCCGGCATGGACATGGGCATCGTCAACGCCGGCGACCTGCCGGTCTATGACACGCTCGATCCGGTGCTGCGCGAAGCGGTGGAGGACGTGGTCCTCAATCGCAAGCCGAAGGCCGGCGGCTCGGCGACCGAACGGCTGGTCGACCTGGCGCCCAAGTACGCCGACCAGAAGGGCGAGGCCAAGGTCGTCGACCTGGAATGGCGCAAGCAGCCGGTCGAGGAGCGGCTGAAGCACGCGCTGGTCAACGGCATCACCGAGTTCATCGAGGCCGACACCGAGGAGGCTCGACGCGCCGCCGCGCGGCCGCTGCACGTCATCGAAGGGCCGCTGATGGCCGGGATGAACGTGGTGGGCGA
>Ga0164241_10000536_pt1 | contig 66387 bp, 50 predicted proteins | sample OricomyardsoilBY_FD_108780 | JGI IMG/M metagenome (GOLD analysis project Ga0164241, IMG submission 108780) | Backyard soil microbial communities from Emeryville, California, USA - Original compost - Back yard soil (BY) | ecosystem: Environmental > Terrestrial > Soil > Unclassified | place: USA...
CGATTCGCAACGCCCAAGAGCGCGGCCAAAAACTGGCCTTGATGCTGCTGGATTTAGACCGCTTTAAGGAGGTCAACGACACCCTCGGCCACGCTGTGGGGGATCAACTACTCAAACAGGTAGCCCAGCGTTTACAGGCGCTGCTGATTAGCTACGGCGCTTATTTGTATCGTTTAGGCGGCGATGAATTCGCCATTTTAGTCACCCGCATTCAGGATAAAGACGCCACCATGCGCCTGGCCACGACCGTCAAGGCCAGCTTGCGCCAGCCCATTCAAATTGAAGGTATTACGCTTGAGTTGGGCGGCAGCATTGGTGTGGCTTTATTTCCTGATCACGGCGACAGCAGCCACGGCTTGCTGCGCTGCGCGGATGTGGCTATGTACAAAGCCAAACAACAGTCCGCTGGCGCCTTGTTTTACGAGCCGCAGTTTGATTTGCACAGCCCTCGGCGCTTGACGCTATTGGCTGAGCTTGGCGCCGCCATTCGCAATAATGATTTGGTCTTGCACTATCAACCCAAGGTGGATTTAGCGACGGGCCGCTGTATCGGCTGCGAAGCTCTAGTGCGCTGGCAGCACCCGACCCTCGGCATGATCCCGCCCAATGAATTTATCCCGCTAGCCGAATCCGGCGACTTAATTCAGCCTTTGGGTATTTGGGTGCTGGAGACAGCCATGGCGCAAGCGCGTAAGTGGGAGGAAATTGGTCTGGATTTAGTGGTCTCCATAAACCTCTCAGCCCGCAACCTCATGGAAAACACCTTCCCGCAATGCATCGAACAGACCCTGGCGGCCCATGGATTGCCCGCTGAGCGCCTGGAAATAGAAATTACTGAAAGCACGCTGATCTCAGACCCTGAGCGCACCCTGATGGTGATCCACCGTATTAGCAACATGGGGGTACGCTTTGCCATCGACGACTTCGGCACCGGTTATTCATCCCTGGCCTATTTAAAACGCCTGCCGATTCAAACCTTAAAAATAGACCGTTCCTTTATCCGCGACCTGCTCAGTGACGACCAAGACGCCATGATCGTGCGCTCCACCTTGGACTTAGCCCATAACTTTGGCCTGAGTGTGGTGGCGGAAGGCGTAGAGGACGAAGCGACCCTGCTGGAATTAAAACGCTTGCATTGCGAACAGGTGCAGGGCTTTTTATTCAGCAAACCCTTGCCGGTGGCGGAGTTTGAACACTGGTTGCGCCAGTTTGCAGGCCACAACAGCAAACCCAATCTCACACCCCCGCTGCATTAAGTCGGAAGCCATTGGCCAGGTCGCAAGTGTCATTCATTGGGGCTCTGGCCAATAAAGGCAGCCAGTAGGAGCATCATTCAGTTAAGGATTTTCTGAAAACTCCCCGCCGCCCCTCCCTTAAAGTCATTGAATTAATGATTGTTGCCCCTGGCGTAGCCCGCATGAAGTGAAACGCAATCCGGGTTTGGCGCAAAACACTCCGGATTAGGCTGCGCTCCATCCGGGCTACTGAGCCAATTTCAATGATGTAGCGACGCCGAAACGCTTAACGTAGTGACATTGAGGCAGGGGCGGCGCCTGCCTCAGCAATGAATTAACACCCCGGCGACCCTTTTCGATTGGCAGGCTGCGGCCTGGTGACGAGTGGGCTTCTTAACCTTCGAGTAGCAGCTTTTAGGTGCAATCTAAGTGCGCATAAAATCCATAGGCACCAATAGTAGAAATGTTCAGGCTCATAAGTGATTTAAATTGGTGCCTTATTGGCGTATCTGGCGCAAAAATATTGCAGCCAATGACTGAAGCCTGGGCCTATGCCGAGGCTTTTTGCTCTTGTTTAAGCATTTAAATGGTGCGCAATTAAATTAAACATAATAAAAACAAGCACATAAAATCGGTGGCCTCTATCTTGCTAAGCCAGAGCAAACCCTTATCTGAGTTTGCGCTATGCTGCCCATCAACCTATTTGCCTTCCACGAGGGCAAAATCAAAATACTGCACCTAACCTGGTTTGCATTTTTTATCACCTTCATCATGTGGTTTAGCCAGGCCTCCTTGCTGCCGTTCATCAAACAAGCCTTTGCGCTCACTGATAGCCAGGTTAAAGCGCTTTTGATCCTGAACGTGGCGTTGACGATTCCGGCGCGTATTTTAATTGGTGTATTGGTAGACAAATTTGGCCCTCGCTTGGCCTACAGCCTATTGCTAGCAATTTCCGCCTGTTTTTGTTTTGGCTATGCCCTGGCGGATAGTTTTGAAATGCTCGCCCTGATGCGATTTTTAGTCGGTTTTGTCGGCGCTGGGTTTGTGATTGGTATTCGCCTGGTGTCCGAGTGGTTCCCGGCTAAAGAAGTGGGTTTTGCTGAGGGTATTTACGGCGGTTGGGGAAATTTCGGCGCGGCAGTGGCCTCCGGGGTTTTGCCTGTATTAGCGGCTTTTTACGGCGGCGACAATGGCTGGCGTTGGGCGGTGGCCACCACTGGGTTTATCGCTTTGTTTTATTCCGTGGTGTTTTACACCTTCGCGCGCAATACACCCAAAGGTTCTCATTATTTTCGGCCCAAAAAACTCGGCGGTTTAGAAATTACCTCGCGTTTTGATTTTTGGTTCTATTTAATTATGACGGCGCCGTTAATCGGCTGCTTGTATTTACTGGCTTGGCGCTTGTCTCCAGCGGGCACCAAGTTATTAAGCGAAACCGCCACCTATTGCGCCTACGCTGCGGTAACCCTATTGGGTATTTATCAATACAGCCAGATATTAAAAGTTAATAAAGATATTTTTAAGCGCGAAGTGCCGGCAATTCAACGCTATAAATTCAAACAGGTCGCCGTGTTGGATTTAGCCTATCTCGCCAGTTTCGGCTCTGAAATCGCTGTAGTGTCTATGCTGCCCCTGTATTTTATGACTATGTTTGGCATCACTGCGGTGCAAGCCGGTTTAATGGCGGGCTGTTTTACGGTAGCGAATTTAATTGCCCGCCCGGCTGGCGGTTTATTTTCCGATAAATTTGGCCGCAAAAAAGTGTTGGGGGTTACCCTGGTCGGCCAAGCCATAGGTTATTTATTGCTGTCGCAAATTAATGCCAGCTGGTGGATCGGCTGGGCGGTGGCGGCCACCTTGGTGTGTTCTCTTTCCGTACAAGCTGCCTGTGGCGCTGTTTACTCAGTAGTGCCCTTGGTACAACGGCGCATGACTGGGCAAATTGCCGGTATGGTCGGTGCCTACGGCAATGTGGGCAGCGTTATTTTCCTCACGCTATTAACCTTTTTATCGCCCCATTTATTTTTCACCGTATTGGCAGGTGTTTCGGCGGTAACCTTTGTGGCCGCCCAATTTTTAAGTGAGCCCAAGGGCCACATGGCAGAAGTGTTAGAGGACGGCACGGTGCAGTTGATTGAGGTTGAATAAAGAAATTTAACCGCGCGGAACCTAAGAACCACCGCTTATGCGGTGGTTTTTTTGTTATTAACCCGGCAGGTTTTTGCGCCGGGTTAATAACATAGGTATGGATGCCACCGCGAGCCTCGCTAAAGTTTTAGCCTGGCGCAGGCAGGCTAGCTCAGGCCGATTTAGTGTGTCGCCGGGTTAATAGGCCATGGCGTTCACAAATAACCCGTACAAAAGTCATCAAATCATACTTATTGTCCTGGCGAATACGCCGATTTTGAAGCGCCGCAGAGTTTAATATTTAAGTCCTCTTATAATCCTGTGCTGACAACAACACGCTATAAGGCGGATTTACTATGGCTATCAATAATCAATTGTTCACCCGCTGCGGTGCGGCGATTCTTCTTTCAGTGCTGGCAAGTGCCTGCAGCGGCCCAGACGAAACGGCTTCTTCAAGCAGCTCATCCTCTTCTAGCTCGTCATCCAGCAGCTCTTCTTCTAGCAGTTCAAGCTCCAGCTCTGGCCGCACCAGCAGTTCAAGCTCCAGCTCCAGTTCCAGCTCTTCAAGCAGTTCATCCTCCAGCAGTTCTAGTTCTTCAAGCTCCAGCAGTGGGGCGGTTAACTTGCCTTTGGTGGTGGCCATCAACGCAGGCTCCACCAATGCCGCAAGCTTCGAAGGCGTCAGCTACAAGGCTGATCAATATTCCACTGGCGGCAGCGCCCACGAAGTGACGGACGATATCTCCGGTGTGACTGAAGATACTCTGTTCCAATCTGAGCGCTACGGTACCTACAGCTATAAAGTCCCCGTCACAGCAGGCACCTACACCATCAAGCTGCACATGGCGGAGCTTTATTGGCAGGTAGCTGGCGATCGCACGTTCAGCGTATCGGTGGAAGGGCAGGTGAAACTGGCCAACGTTGATTTGATTACTCAGGCCGGCCGCTTTGGCGCTTACACAGTGATAGTGCCCAATGTGCGCGTTAGCGATGGCGCCTTGGATATAGCAGTTGACCCCAGCAAAGACGCAGGCACACTCAGTGGTTTTGCGATTTACTCCGCCGACGGCAAATTAGATACCTCTACACCGCCCACCAACACTAACTGTAAAGCCTATGTCGGTATTACCTACGACGACGGCCCAGTTAACACCACCGCATTTGTTAACGCGCTCAAATCAGCAGGCTTAGTGCCCGTTACCTTCTTTGTGAATGGCACCAATATCGGCAGCCGTCCAGGCGCGATTAAAGAAATGTTGACGGTCGGCCAGGTGCAAAGCCACGCCTATACCCACGTGGATATGGGCAGCTACAGCGCAGCCCAAGTGCGCTCACAGCTTGAGCAAAACAACACGGCTATAGTGAACGCTGGTGCACCCAAGCCCACTATTTTCCGTCCACCCTACGGCACAGTTAACAACACCATCCGCCAAGTGGCCAGCGAGCTGGGCATGATCACGATTACCTGGGATAACGACTCACAAGACTGGAACGGTGCGGCCACTACGGCCATTGTTTCTGCGAATGATCGCTTACAAGACGGCCAGGTTATTTTGATGCACGAAAACCAAACCAACTCCTTGTCAGCCATTCCACAAATCGCCGCCAAGCTCAAAGCTAAGGGTTTCTGCCCAGGTAAGCTCGATCCTAAAACTGGCCGCGCCGTAGCGCCTTAATCATTCATTTGTGCGTGGGGCAGGTGTTTAAATAAATCTGCTCTGCTGAAGATGAATCCTCAAGCCCACTAATGAGTGGGCTTTTTTTTCGCCGCTAAAACCGGGTAACGGCAATTTAGCGGTATTTTTATCTCAAGCAGCCGGATGGAGCGTAAGCGCAATTCGGGGTCTGCAAAAATTCTCAGTTGTTGTGCAACATAGTCATTTAGACACAAAAAAGGCAGTAACTAGGCTTGCGAGCAGGTGGCTAATTTAACCTGGCACAGACTGGATTAACCCTTGGTTTCTCGGCCAAAACTAAAGGATAATGCCGCGCTTTGCCTCGCCCGGCCTTGCGCTGGGGCCAATTCACCGCTGAACTCTGGGAGTCTCTCATGCCCACCCGTTACCAACTCGCCAACGCGATCCGCGTCCTCAGTATGGACGCCGTGCAAAAAGCTAATTCCGGCCACCCCGGTGCCCCTATGGGTATGGCGGACATCGCCGAAGTGCTCTGGAACGACTTCTTAAAACACAACCCCAACCACCCCGAGTGGCCCGACCGCGACCGTTTTGTGCTCTCCAATGGCCACGGCTCCATGTTGATTTACTCGCTGTTACACCTAAGCGGTTACGACTTATCCATTGAGGACTTGCAGCAATTCCGCCAATTGCACTCCAAAACTCCCGGCCACCCGGAGTATGGTTACACCCCAGGCGTTGAAACCACCACCGGCCCCTTAGGGCAGGGCATCAGTAATGCCGTAGGTTTTGCACTGGCAGAAAAAACCCTCGCAGCGCAATTTAACCGCCCCGGTTTTAATTTGGTGGATCACTACACCTACTGTTTCTTAGGTGACGGCTGTTTGATGGAAGGTATCTCCCACGAAGTCTGTTCCTTAGCGGGCACTCTGGGCCTCGGCAAATTAATTGCCTTTTACGATGACAACGGCATTTCCATCGACGGCCATGTAGAAGGCTGGTTTACCGACAACACACCTAAGCGTTTTGAAGCCTACGGCTGGCATGTGATTCCCGCTGTAGATGGCCACAACCCTGAAGCGATTAAAGCCGCCATAGCGCTGGCTAAATCCCACACCGATAAACCCACCTTAATCTGCTGTAAAACCGTGATTGGTTTTGGCTCGCCGAATAAATCTGGCAGCCACGATTGCCACGGCTCACCCTTAGGGGACGCCGAAATTGCCGCCGTGCGTGAATTCTTACAATGGCCCCATGGGCCCTTTGAAATCCCCGCCGATATTTACGCCGGTTGGGACGCCAAAGAAAAAGGCGCCGCCGCTGAAGCCGCTTGGGTTAAAACCCTCGCCGCCTATAAAACGGCCCACCCCGAATTATTTGCCGAATACGACCGCCGCGTCTTAAAAGGCGAATTACCCGCTGATTTCGCTGCTAAAGCCGATGCCTTTATCCACAGCTGCCAAGACAAGGGCGAAAAAATTGCCAGCCGTAAGGCCTCGCAAAACGCCATTGCCGCCTACGCCGCTTTATTGCCTGAAATCCTCGGCGGCTCTGCGGACTTGGCCGGTTCCAACCTTACGCTCTGGTCTGGCTCCAAAGGCCTCACGGCTGAAGACGCCAGCGGTAACTATGTGTACTACGGTGTGCGCGAATTTGGTATGAGCGGCATCATGAATGGCGTGGCGCTGCACGGCGGTTTTATCCCCTACGGCGCTACCTTTTTGATGTTTATGGAATACGCCCGCAACGCCGTGCGTATGTCGGCCTTAATGGGTATTCAAAATATTTTTGTGTATACCCACGACTCTATCGGCCAGGGCGAAGACGGCCCCACTCACCAGCCGATTGAGCAGGTAGCCAACCTGCGTATGACGCCAAACCTAATGACCTGGCGCCCCGCCGACGGCGCTGAAACTGCCGTGGCTTGGAAAGCTGCCATCGAGCGCCGCGATGGCCCCAGCGCCTTGGTGTTCAGCCGCCAAAACCTCGACCCTGTGACGCGCACTAAAGAGCAGGTAGCGGCCATTGCTAAGGGCGCGTACGTACTGCGCGATAGCGAAGGCACGCCTGATGCCATTTTGATTGCCACCGGTTCTGAAGTCGGCCTGGCCGTTAAAGCCTACGAGGCCTTAACAGCCCAGGGCATCAAAGCGCGCGTGGTCTCCATGCCTTCCACCTATGTGTTTGACCAACAAGATGCGGCCTACAAAGAACAGGTTCTGCCCCTGAGTGTAACGGCCCGCGTCGCCATTGAAGCGGCCCACGAAGACTACTGGTACAAATACGTTGGCCTCGATGGCCGCACGGTCGCCATGGGCGGTTTTGGTGAGTCGGCGCCCGGCAATGTATTGCTGGAACACTTCGGCTTCACCGTGGATAATGTGGTGAATACGGTAAAAGACTTATTGGCCTAAGGCCAAACAGGCCGGGGCAACCCGGCTTTTTTAATTGTACGAATTATTTATTTAGGTGAAATCTATGACTGTAAAACTCATGTCCCAATTAGATTTAGCGGGCAAACGTGTATTAATTCGCGAAGATTTAAACGTGCCGATTCAAGACGGTGTGATCACCTCCGATGCCCGCATCCGCGCTTCATTGCCAGGCATTAAAATGGCGGTAGAAGCTGGCGCTAAAGTAATTTTAATGTCTCATTTGGGGCAACCCAAAGAAGAAGGAATATTTGATGCCGAAAAATCTTTAAAACCGGTAGCAGAACACCTTTCGAAGTTACTGGGGCAGCCTGTTAATTTAATTGCTGATTTTTCTCAGGGTGTTGAAGTCGCTTCTGGCCAAGTGGTATTGCTGGAAAATGTACGCTTTAACAAGGGCGAGAAAGATGATGAAGATGCATTAGCCCAAGCCTACGCTAACCTGTGTGATATTTTTGTGATGGACGCCTTCGGTACCGCCCACCGCGCCCAAGCATCAACTCACGGCGTTGCCAAATTTGCTCCTGTCGCCTGCGCTGGCCCTCTATTAGAGGCTGAATTAACGGCACTCGAAAAATCACTAGCCAAACCTGAGCGCCCTTTAGTTGCTGTCGTAGGTGGTTCAAAGGTATCGACAAAATTAACTGTTTTGGATGCACTGTCTAAGGTTGCTGATGTTTTAGTGGTTGGAGGTGGTATATCCAATACATTTGTAGCTGCTGCTGGAAACGAAGTTGGTAACTCATTACATGAGAAAAAATTAATTCCCGAAGCGCAACGGCTTTGTCAAACCACTCAAGTGGTTTTTGCAGAAGATGTTACTGTTACAAAGGACAAGTTTGAGCAATGGTCACACACCTCTAAAACCGAAGTTAAGAAAACCAACGAAATTGCTGCCGATGAAGAAATTATCGACTACGGCCCAGTAACCGCCGCTAAGGTGGCCGAGATTATTAAAAACGCTAAAACCGTTATCTGGAACGGCCCCTGTGGCGTATTTGAATTTGACGCCTTCGCTAAAGGCACGGAAGTAGTGGCGCGTGCGATTGCTGATTCGGCAGCATTTTCGATTGCGGGCGGCGGCGATACTTTAGCGGCCATAGATAAATTTAATTTGGCCGATAAAATTTCCTACATCTCAACCGGTGGTGGGGCATTTTTAGAATATGTGGAAGGCAAAGAATTGCCTGCGGTGACTATTTTAAAAGCTCGCGCTAATGGTTAATTCGTTTTCTTGAAGCAATAAAAAAGGAGGCTTTGCCTCCTTTTTTATTGCCTTAAATTAAAAACTCTATCGGCTTGACGTCTGCCGCGCTGGACTCGGTGCTGCTTCAAACGATTCCCGTTCCTAGCTTGATAAGTTTCTTCGCAAATTAATTAGCCACATAAAAAACACTAAACCCCGCCACTGGTAATGCAATCGTCATTTGCCCGCCCGGCGTTGTAACCACAGCACCGGTTACACGATTTTGCACCTGGGAGCGCAGGCCCAGACGGGTTTTAGTTAAATCAAGGCTGAGGGTTTTGGCTGTCATTGCGGTGTTGAAGACGGCGATAAACGTCCCGGCGGAGGTCACCATATCCCGTACTACCACCTCCCCATCGGGGCTGGCGGCGGCTACTTTGCTGCTGGGCAGGGCGGGCCAGGCGAGGTAGGCGGCGTTGAAGCGGCGTAGGTCTTGGGGGGCTGCGGTGTTAAAGCTGGAGCTGGATAAATAGGCGAGCCAATTGACGTCGGTGATGGCCAGGGCGCGCACTTCGGCGAGCAGGGTGTAGGGGCTGGAGCGCTCCATGTCGCTGACGAAATAACCAAAATGCCCGCTCATGGGCCAGTTGTTAAAACTGCTGTTGGCTTGGTCGGCGGTGATATCGCCGGTGCCGTCGTCTTCGTTAAGGGCGAAGTGATGTTCCAAGGCGGCGCCCGCTGCGGTGGTGAACTGCTGCAACAGGCTGTTATCGGCCACTGTGTATAGGCGGTTAAACGGCAGGGTCATGTAGAGCCCGCTGTCCTGTTGGTAGTGTTCGGGATCGGCCGGGGGTGTGCCGTGGCTCATTTCATCGAAACTGCCCGTGCCTGCCAGTTGGGCGTCGGAGGGTAGATTCAGGCCAAACAGCATTTTGGCAAAGCGTTGATTGCTCAGCCAATCCGCCGGTGTGGCTGGGGAGTAGCGGTATTTCCAGCGGGCGTCGGCATTGATGAGGTTCCAGGCGGGTAGATCATCGGTGATCACCCGTGTGTCGCCGTAGTTGGCGGTGGGGATCGGCAGGCTTTCCTCGTGGTAGCTGCCAAACAACACACTGGCACCCGGCACGCCGCCACTGCTGCCGGTGCGCATAAAGTCGCGAATGGCGACCAGGTAGGCGCGGCGTTTTTCCTGCCACCAGGCGCGGTAGTCCGCCAGTAAACTGGGCGTTTGGCGCAGTTGGTCGAGGCTGGGGGCGCTGACGTGGCGGTCAGCGGCGTAGCGCTCGCGGGCGGCGTCGGCAAAGTTAATCGGCCAGCTGCCCACGCGGGTGCGAAACCAAGCGCCAGCAAACTCTGCGCGGTCTTTTAAATCGAGAATATTGGCGCCGATGAGTTTTTTCACGTCGGTAAGCGCTTCTGGGTCGCTCACATCCACGCAGGCGGTTTCGGCCCAGGAGTAGGGGGTATAACGGTTGGCGCGTGTTAAGGGGCGGCAATTGAGCTGGCTGCCATAGCTGGGTAAAAAACACTTGGCCTGGGTTTGTTGCCAGGGTTTTTTGCACTGGTAGCGGTTGTTGCCAGTGGCCGTGGCACAGAAGCTGTTGCCGCTGGCGTCTTCGCTCGGGCAGTTGGTAGAGGAGAATTCCCCCGCCCCCATGGCGCCGTAATATTCAAAGTAGGGCAGTACTTCCAAATTGTGTTCGCCCGCTTTTTTTACCATCTCTGGCCAATAGGCCAGGCGAGCGCTATAGAAAAGTTTTTCACCGCCGTAAGCACTCATATCCATCCCCTGGTTGTGGCCGAATTCCAATAAATCTTTGGTGAACACATTAAAACCGAGCACCTTGGCCAGCTGCATTTTGTACTCCAGCCAGGTATTCGTGGTGGTGCCGGGGCTGGTGCCGGTGGCGGGGTTGCAGCTAGTGGCATAGGCGGCCGAGCTGGGGTCAGTACTCACTTTAGAGTCGCCGCGCACGCACATGGCCACTGAGTCGTTCATCTCTTCGCGCCAGAAGGTGCGGCGGTGAGGAATGCCTGTGGGCGGCAATTGGGTTTTAAGGGCGGCTTGGGTGTCATCGGCCACGGCATAGAGGCGCACACTGCCTATGGCCGCGCCCTGGTTCATAGGGTCGCCTTTGGGGTTGGGGTTGCCAAGGGCTACCCAAAAGCCATCCTCAGGCCCAAAGGGTCTGCGGGTATCGGTTTCGTTGCGCACCGCCGCAAGGGGCTGGAAGCGGTCGTGCAGGTAAAAATAAAAGCGCGCCGTTTGCCAGGTTTGGCTCTGTGGGTAGGCGAGGGATTCGGGGTTGGGGTAGGCATATTGCTCGCGGTAATCGCCAATACTCTTGCCGGTGGCGATGGTGCGGGTGATGTCGGCGCCGCGATTGAGCAGAATGATGGTGCGCGGTACATCGTCCGGGTAATCCACTTCTAAAACATAGGCTTTACCGGGCACCAAGCCTGCGGCCTTGCCCACTCGAAAGGCAGCGTAACTGGCCATGTTGGCTTGCGGCGGCAATACCAGGGCCGGGCGATTAAGCAGGGTTTGTACGCTGCTGCTATTGGCAGGCTCGGCTTGGGTCTCGCGCAGGCCGGGGCTGCTGGGCTCGAAGCTATCCACCAGCCTCAGCTCGCCAAAGTCTGCATCTACTTTAGTTAAGGGCGTGCCGGAGGATGAGCTGCTAGAGCTGCTTGAACCGGCCCCTGAGCTTGAGGAGCTAGAACTGCTCGACGTGCTTGAACTGCTCGATGAGCTTGAGCTAGACGAACTGGATGAACTAGACGAGCTGGAGGAGTTGCTGCCTGCGCGACTGTATTGCAAAAACCAATCGTAGAGACTCTGGCTGTAGAGATCCCGGCCGGTTTCAACCGCTGTGTTAAGGCCCGTCAGGTTATAGGTGCGGCGCCAGGCATCGTGGCCAACCGCCGAAAACAGCGTGATTTTGGGCGCTACTGGTGCGGCGGGCGTACATTTTTTAAGGCCGTCGAAGGGAGCGGTGGCATTGCTGTAGACATTAACCGTGGTATCCGCTGCGCCGTGGAAAATCCATAGCGGCACCTGTTTATAGCTGCAGGGTTCGCTGCTGTCGCTGGTAAAGCTATACACAGTTGAAATAGGCGCGGCGGCGGCTATGTCGGCGCCATCATAGGTTTCCATGTAGCTGTAAAAGGGGCCGCCACCGCCGGAATAGGCGGTGAGGTAAATGCGGGCCGGGTCAATCGCGTAGTTGGCTTTGGCGAAGGCGATGAAGTTGCGTACTTCAGCGGCGGTGCGGGTTTGATAATTCATCTGCGGCGCCAGCACCACAAAGCGTTTTTGTGTATCCCAGCTACCTGCGGCTATGGCTGCAGGCAGGCCGTCGTCATCGAGTTTACCCACATCGGCGGATGAGCCTGTGCCACTTTGGCCGTCGCCGTGCAGAGCAATAATCAGCGGGTAACGGCCGCTCGGGCTGTAACCGCTGGGTACGTATTCGGCGTAGGCAAGCGTGGCGCAGGTGCTGCCTTTAGCCAGCAACCTGAGGCTATTGGCCGCAGGCACTATGGGAGTGGGGCAGGCGCCGATCTGGCCTGATGAGCTGGAGCTACTGGATGATGAACTCGACGAGGAACTGGATGAAGAACTGCTCGATGAGTTAGACGAGGAGCTGCTTGAGGAACTGGACGAAGAGCTACTCGACGAGCTGGATGAAGAAGTGCTGGATGAAGAAGTGCTGGAGGACGTACTCGAGGTGGAGGAACTGGCGGAACTGGAGGATTTACCCCCACTTGAGCTGCTGGATGAACTGCTACTGCTGGGCGTAGCGCCACTGCTGGCACCGTTTGGCGAGCTGCTGGAACCGCAGCCGCTCAGGCCAAGGCCGATCAATAACACGCCGGTAATAACACGGCCTGTAAACGCCTGATAAAGAGTGCAACTCATGGGAGGGATCGCCTGGCAAATAATCTAGGCTTAGCTTAGCGCTCTGGGCGCGAATGTCTTGCCTGCTGGCGGCTGGTGATGCGAATTTGAGATAAATACCCGCAAATTTATGCGCTTTTGGCTGGGGTATTGTTGTGGGAAAAACCTAAGCAACCGCCGACTAACTAGAGCTGTCCTTCAAACCCAATGTTATTGGGTTAAGGAAAACTATAGGAGCGACCCTTGTGGTCGCCCAATGTTGGTCTCCAATAAATCTGAGTATCCGCTCGACCTTGGCCGCCCACGAGGGGCGCCCCTAGGGGAGTTTTCCATTCAGAACATCCTTAACTGAATGACATTGCCCTCAGACCGGCTGGCCCAGCAGCCCCTCGCGGCTTTCCTCGCGAATGACTTGATTAAAATGATCCACCCAGGTGGGGCAAAACTGGCTGCCCGCACAGGCGTTAATTTCCGATACCGCCCGCAAAATGGAGCGCCTTTGGGCGCGATCGGCGCGGGAGTTAATAATCGCGTAGAAGGCATCCAAAATCGCAATAATGCGCGCCCCTATGTGAATATCCGCACCGCTAATCCCCGCCGGGTAACCCTGGCCATCAAAGCGCTCATGGTGTTGGCCGATCATCAACGCCGCCTCCTGCCACTGGCTCATACGGCGCACAAACTCCATGCCCCAGCTGGGGTGTTTGTGCAGCTGCTGGTTTTCCAGGGCGGAGAGTTTGCTGGTTTTATTCACTATGTCCGAGGGCAAAAAGCTCATCCCCACATCGTGTAAATACACCGCAGCCGCCAGCTGGGAGGGGTCTATGGGGTAGTCGGCCTGGGCGTTCATTTTCTGCGACCAGCGAAAAATCAACGCCGAGCGCTGATCCCAAAAAATATTTTGTTTATCTAATTCCTGCGCCAGGGAGCGGAAAAAAATTAAATCCTGTTTGATGTGTAAATCGTTACTGAAATATGCGGACGCCTTGAGTGGCTCCTCATCCTCCTGCGGCGGTTGGGCAAAGTGGTTGGTGAGCTGGTTAATGGCATGGGTGGTGGCCACTTCTGCGGCGCACTCTGAGCGGGCGGCGGCCAGTTGCTCTAGGGCGGCTTGAATATTGGGGATATTGAGGTTGTCAAAGGTGCGCTGAAACAAATGCACCTCGTGTAAATCCCGTGCGCGATCCAGCGTCATCATAATCACTTCGCCGATAGGCCTAGTCATATGCAGTTGGCCGGTGCGCAGCGCGCTGATGACGTTTTCAATGGCGTGAATGAAATGCACGATTTCATCAAAGGCAAACATGGAGGCATTGCCTTTGATGGTGTGTACCTCGCGAAACAACTGATGCAAAGCAGCGTCGGAGGGCAGAATTAATAACTCCGCAATCGCCTGCTCGGCATGGCTGTGGTGAGAGGTAAAGTCCTCGAATAAATCCTCGGCGGTTTGGCGGTCTATGTCGCTGAGTTCTGAGTCCATGGGGTGCCTCGCCCGATATTAGCTACCCCTAGAGCTTAGCCACAAATAGCGGCAATTGCCGCGCTTTAACGGCTATCGATGCGGCCGCGCAGCCAATTACCTACCTCGTGCAGGGATGTAACGCCCACCACCTGCGGATGCTCAGCGGACGGGTGCAGGCGCAGGCAGGTGAGGGCGGCGGCCAGCGCCGACGCCTGGCCCACGTCGCTATCCTCCACGGCGATGGCCTGTGCGGCGGCCACACCCAGGCGCTGCAGCGCCAGCTGGTATACATCCGGCGCCGGTTTATTGCGGGCTACGTCGTTTTTACTGGCCACTACCTGAATCCAGCGGTCCAGTCCATGGGCATTTAAAGAGCGGTGAATTTCCTGCGCGCCTGCACCGCTGGCCACGGCCAGTTTTAAACCCGCCTCAAAACAAAAACGCACCAAGTCTTCAGCGTGGGGCATGAGTGGGAAGGCATTGGTTTTTAGATACTCATCCACATGGGCCTGTTTGCGCGCATAAAGGGCGGCAGGCTCAGTGGGTAAATTAAACCGCTCAATAATCCATTGGGCGGAACTGGAGGAGGGGATACCGGTTAGGTGGGTGACATATTCCTGCAACGAAAACTCGGCGTTATAAACGGCAATGGCCTTTAGCCAACAGGCGTGGTGTACCGGCTCAGAATTGACCAGGGTGCCGTCGTGGTCAAATATCACGGCTTTAAGCGAGTGGGGCATGGAGAATTCTCTTTGGTGGGGGCTGCCATTTGGCACATTAAAAATAGGCCCTAAGCGGTTCACAGCTTGGCGGGGGCATTCTATACTGCCGCGCCCTAAAAGGCCTTGATTGGCCTATATTTTTGCCGTTTACCGGCCCAGGTATTGTTCGTGACACAGCATTTAATTGCCCCCCTATTGAGTTTGCTGCTGCTGGTTATGAGCGGCTGTGCGGCCAATGACATCAAAATGAACGCCTTGAGCGAAGGGCAGCAGCGCCAGGCCGAGCAGCTTAATAATCAAGAGCGCAGCCTTAAAACCCAGTCTGAACAGCTCGCCGCCCTCAGCCAGCAGCAGAGTGAAATGGTGCAAGCCGTTGGCGACCTAGCCGCCCAATTGCGTATGACCAACATGCAACTGGGCGCCCTAAGTTTTAACAGCCAACCGCTCGCGCCCAGTGTGGCCAGCCTGCCAAGCCCAGCGGAAACCCCCGCGAAAAAGCCCCGCAAAGAAGTTAAACCGGAAGTGGATAACAACAAAGACTCCGCCAAACTGGTGATCGGCCGGGTGGAGTGGGTTTGGCTTGATGCGCTTAATAAAAAGCTAAAAGCGCGCGTGGATACAGGCGCAACCCTTTCGTCCATTCACGCTACCAAAATCGAACGCTTTGAGCGCGATGGCAAAAACTGGGTGCGCTTTACCATGCAGGTTAATGCTGAAGGCGAGCAGGGCACCAATGTAAAAGAACAAGAATTTGAAGCACCTTTGGCGCGCAACGCGAAAATTCGCCAAGCCTCCGCCGAGGAAATCGACGCCCGCCCGGTAGTGCGCCTGCGCATGCGTTTAGGCCATTTAGAAGAAGACGTGGATTTCACCCTCACGAACCGCGCGGAAATGAATTACCCCATTTTATTAGGGCGGCGCTTCTTACAGGATATTGCCGTGGTGGATGTATCCTTGAAATTTACCCAGTCTCTTGAAGCCAAGGCCAAACCATGAAAACCGGCCCGTCCTCCGTTTATGTACTCGCCGTACTGCTGTTAATTCTGGGCGCCTCGTTAAGTATTTACCGCCATGTGCAATTTGAGGTGCCCTGGCTGCCCGGCGAGCAGCGCACCATTTGGTCGATTGAAGCGAAAATCGAATTTGATAGCCAAGACGCCCCGGTAAAAGCCTCTTTTGCCACACCGGATAATCAACCCGGTTTTGAGCGCTTAAGTGAGCGCACCGCCAGCCCAGGTTTTGGCCTCGCCTTTGTGGATGAAGGTGGCGCCCGCCGCGCCGAATGGTCGATTCGCCAGGCCTCCGGCCAACAAACGCTTTATTACCAAGTGGACATGGTGGCCAAGCCCGAATCGCTAGACGGCAACCAAGCACTGCCACCGGCTCTGCGTCTCGTCTCTCACACTGGCCCGCAAGCCGCAGCGGCTAAAGAATTATTAGACCGCGCCCGCTCGCGCTCAGCCGATGCCTATACCCTCGCACGCGAACTCATCAACGAATTTAATACCCAAGCCCAGTTGGCGCAGTTATTAAACCACTCGCAAAAACGCATTGTGTGGCTGGTGGATTTATTAAACCAAGCGGGCGTGCCCGCCCGTGAAGTGCTGGTATTAAATTTAGAAGATGGCCGCAGGCGGCAGAGTTTAACCAGCGTATTACAAGTATTTGAGAACGACCGCTACCAATTATTTAATATAGACACCGCCGAGCAGGGCCGGCACCCCAATCAATTAATTTGGCAGGCCCACGCCGGCGCCTTATTAGACTTGGCCGGTGGCTCGCGCTCTAAGGTGCATTTTTCCATCATCAAACAAGAAGTACCCGTCAGCCGCGTATTGCGCGAGAAAAACCTAAGCGAGCGCAATTTATTAGACTTCTCAGTGCACTCGCTGCCCCTGGAGGATCAAGCCTTATTTAAAGGTATTTTGCTGATCCCCATGGGGGTCATGATTGTGGTGTTTTTGCGGATTTTAGTCGGCATTCGCACCTCCGGCACCTTTATGCCGGTATTAATTGCCATGGCGTTTATTCAAACCAATTTAGTGCCGGGTTTAATTGGCTTTAGTTTAATTGTTGGCGTGGGGCTGGTGATACGCTCTTACTTGTCGCGGCATAATTTATTGCTGGTGGCGAGAATTTCGGCGGTGATTATCACAGTGATTATTCTCATCGCAATTTTTGCGATTTTGGCCTATCGCCTAGGCTTAACCGAGGGCCTGAAAATTACCTTTTTCCCCATGATTATTTTGAGCTGGACCATCGAGCGGATTTCAATCCTTTGGGAGGAAGAAGGCCCCAGTGAAGTGCTCACCCAGGTCGGCGGCAGCCTATTTGTGGCTGTTTTAGCCTATGCGGTGATGAGTAATAACCTAGTGCGGCATTTAACCTTTAATTTTTTAGGCCTGCAGTTTGTCTTTATGGCCGTGGTTTTATTATGCGGCAACTACACCGGTTATCGCTTAACCGAATTGCGCCGCTTTAAACCCTTTATCGGGCGGCCAGACTAATGCTGGCGGCGGTTAAAAAAATCTGGGCGCGCACTGCCTACGGCCAGTTGGCAAACCAGGGTGTGCTGGGTATGAACCGGCGCAACCACTCCTATATTGCCCGGTACAACCCGCGCCATTTATACCCCTTGGTGGATAATAAATTAAAAACCAAACGCTTGGCTGAGGAATATTCGGTGCGGGTGCCCAAGCTGGTGGGCGCCATTGAAAACCAACACGATATTATTTTGCTCGACTCACTGGTTGCAAAATTACAGGGCTTTTGTATCAAACCCTGCAAAGGCTCTGGCGGCAAAGGGATTATCGTTATAACCGGCCGCGATGCGCGCGGTTTTATTAAAGCCAACGGGCAAGTGATAACAGCGGAAAACCTGCACCGGCATATTTCCAATATTTTGGCCGGGTTATTTTCTTTAGGCGGTAAACCCGATATAGCGTTAATTGAAACCCTGATTCACGCCGATGAACGCATGACGGCTTTTACCTACGAAGGTGTGCCGGATTTACGCGTTATTGTGTTTTGTGGCTTCCCGGTTATGGCCATGATGCGCTTATCCTGTAAGGCCTCCGGCGGCAAAGCCAATTTACACCAGGGCGCGGTGGGTGTGGGCATTGATATAAAAACCGGCGCCGCCGTTAATGCCATTCAAAATGGCGCCAGTATAAAAGTGCACCCGGATACCCAACAGGAATTATCCGCCTTACAGGTGCCCGCCTGGCAGGAATTATTAGAATTGGCCTGCGGCTGCTACGATATGACGGGGTTGGGTTATTTAGGTGTGGATTTAGTCTTGGATCGGGATTTAGGCCCGCTGTTATTAGAGCTAAATGCCAGGCCTGGCCTCTCTATTCAAATTGCCAACAAAGCCGGTTTATTGCCGCGTTTACAGGCGGTGGAGCAACTTAAAAAAATCGAGCGTTATTCTAATTTAGAGCGTGTTGCCTTCGCCCGTGAACATTTTGCCGCCTTATGAACCTCCCTCAAGTCGGTGCGCCACTGCCGCGCGCCTTTATCCTCAGCAAACCCGGCGCCTGTGAAACCTACCCCTTTTACCCCGATGTGCCAGTGTTTAAAGTGGTGAATAAAATTTTTGCCCTAGGCTTTGAGCAAAATAATAATTGGCATTTAAATCTTAAAACCACACCGGACGATGGCGCCTTGTTGTGCAGCCTATTTACTGCCATCCGCCCCGGCTACCATATGAATAAACGCCATTGGATCAGTGTTAATTTAGCCAGTGATTTACCGGCCTGGGAAATCGAGCGCCTCATTAACACCTCCTATGACTTAGTGGTGGCGGGCTTTTCTAAAAAAGAACGCCTGCAGTTGATAGGGGCCAGCGGTGATTAAAATAGGCCTCTGGTTAAACCAATTGCCACAACACGAGCTTGCCGATTACGCCAGCGAACAGTTGGGCATTGCGCCGGTAACAGATTTTCCGCAGGACTGTACCTATGTAGTGGAATTTAACCCCCAGGCTGTGCAGTTGCACGACTGCGCCCACAGCCATTACAAACCCCTTAAATTAGATTTTACCGAAGGCGGTGCTGCACATAGGCGTAAATTTGGTGGCGGCGCAGGCCAAATGATTGCCAAGGCGGTGGGCATAAACGGCAAACTCGCGCCACAGGTATTTGATGCCACCGCAGGCTTGGGCGGCGATGCTTTTGTGTTGGCCTGTTTAGGCTGTAAAGTTACTCTAATGGAGCGCTCGCCGATTGCTTATGTATTATTAGCCGATGCATTGCAGCGCGCGCGCCAGTTTGCCAAGCAGCATGATCACGACCTTTTACCCATCATGGAGCGTTTAGTGTTAATTCCCGGCAATAGCATCGACTATTTAACCGGCTGCACGCAGCGTTACCCGGTTATTTACCTGGACCCTATGTTCCCTGAGCGACAAAAATCAGCAGCGGTAAAAAAAGAAATGCAATTTTTTCACGCCCTGATTGGCAAGGATGAAGACAGTACAGAATTGTTCACCCGCGCCTTAGCTAAAACCCACTGCCGCCTGGTAGTCAAACGCCCACGCTTAGCCCCACCTCTTGCACAAAACAAAGCCAATTTAATTTTGGAAGGCAAATCTTGCCGCTTTGATATCTATACCCAGCGCAAAATTACGGCGGAAACTCTGGCCGAGTGTGAGCCATAAATGGGTGACCACGCATGAATAAATTGCTGGCCCTAATTTAAGCTATTTTCATCACACCGGTAGGGGCACCCCTTGTGGGTGCCCGCTCATATATGAACCACGGAATTCTTGCTCAGAGCAAAAACCAGGCGACCACAAGGGTCGCCCCTACGATAGTTCGCATACACATGTCTGAATTCAGATTTATGGCTAATGGTAAAAATAGCAACATCTCGTAGGGGCACCCCTTGTGGGCGCCCAATTTGAATTCGCCCGATTATTTATTTAATAGGCGATCCAAAAACGCTGCAACAGCTTTTTTAATGCCCTGCTGATGAATAGACTCCAACCAATAGGCCGTGCGCTCAATCAGGCCATTTTGCTCGCGCATATCCAAACCAAATACCGCCTCAAAGGCAAAAAATTTGCGCACCAAGGCTGAATAATCACCGCAAAATGTTGCCGCAATGGCCTGTAGGGGTTCAGCCAATGGGTCGGAAATACCAATGCTGTGCCCGCGTTCGTCCACACCCTGTAAATAACGCAACCAGGCCGCGAGTGCAAAGGCAAAAATATCCGTATCCAGCCCTAGTGTTTGTCCATCACGCACACTATTGAGCCAGCGCTGCGGAATTTTTTGCGAACCATCCATAGCAATTTGCCCCGTGCGGTGTTGTAAACCTGGGTTGCAAAAACGCTGGATTAATTGTTCTTGATAAGCGGTTAAATCAAATTGCTCCGGCGCCTTCAGTGTGCTGGCGGCAACCGCCATAAAATGGCGGGTAAGGGCAACAAAATGCTGATCCTGCATGACCTGATAAATAGTCTCGTAGCCAGCCAAAAAACCTGCATAGGCCAAAATACTGTGGCTGCCATTTAATAAACGCAATTTCATGGTTTCATAGGCGGCCACATCTTTTACGATTAAAGCTCCTGCACTTTCCCAAGCCGGTCGCTCATTAGCAAATTGATCCTCAATCACCCATTGGCTAAAAGGCTCTGCCACCACTAAGCCGTCATCCGAATATCCGTAATGTTCCGCCAAGGCTTTTATATCGGCGGCGGTTGTAGCGGGCACAATTCTATCCACCATGGTGCCGGGAAATGCAATGGAGCGTTTAATCCAGGCGGCTAATTGCGGATTAATCTGCTCGGCTAATTCCACCACCACCGCGCGGGCAACAGCGCCGTTATGCGGTAAATTATCGCAGCTGACGATGCTGATCGGGTCGAGTTGTTGGTTAAAACGTTTAAGCAAGCCCGCCACAATAAACCCAGGTGCTGAAATGGGTGCATTAATGTTGTGAATATCCTGTTGTATATCAGGATGCGCCAAATTTAATTGGCCAGTTGCAGGCAGGTGGCAGTAACCTTTTTCGGTAATCGTAAGCGTAATTAATTTTACGCTCGGCAGTGCAATAACATCGATAATTGCGCTTGGGTTTTCCGGCCCCACTAAAACATCTAATACAGAGCCAATAATACGCGGTGTATTCTCCACGCCTCGCTCTAATACCGTATAAAGCCCATCCTGCGGCTGCAATTGATGTTTAACCGCCGCCGAGCGCAAACTACAGCCAATAATGCCCCAATCGCCACCGCACGTATTTAATACAGTATCCGTATACACGGCCTGATGGGCGCGGTGAAATGCACCTATGCCTAAATGCACAATACCAGGCTTTAAATGGGCTCGGTTGTAACGCGGTTTATCAAGGGCTAGCGTGGGCAGGTGCTTGGTTGAAAGGCGTTGCATACATAATCTCACGTAAAATTTTTTATTATCCTCGTTCCCACGCTCCGCGTGGGAGTGCATACGGCTAAATACGAAACGACGAAAAAGTTACAATTTATAAGCCTTTTTAACCAGGTTATAGGTTAAATCCACCGCTAATTCCTGCGCCTCATCTTCACCTAAACGATGCTCCGCCACCAATTGCGCCAAAAATACACAATCCATTCTGCGCGCTACATCGTGGCGGGCAGGGATGGATAAAAATGCGCGAGTGTCGTCGTTAAAACCCACTGTATTGTAAAAACCAGCGGTCTCCGTAGTCTGCTCGCGAAAGCGCCGCATACCCTCAGGGCTATCGTGAAACCACCAGGCGGGGCCTAACTTTAAACAGGGATAATGGCCCGCTAAGGGCGCCAATTCCCGGCTATACACAGTTTCATCGAGGGTAAATAAAATAATGGATAAGTTTTTTTCATTGCCAAATTTATCCAGCAGCGGTTTAAGTGCTTCCACATAAGATGTTGCCGTGGGTATATCAGCGCCTTTATCGCGGCCAAAACGGTGAAATAAACTTGCGTTATGGTTGCGAAACGAACCGGGGTGTAATTGCATCACCAGGCCGTCATCCAAACTCATGGCCGCCATTTCCGTTAACATCTGCGCGCGAAATAATTCCGCTTCTTGCGCGGTGCAATTGCCAGCAACCGCGCGGGCAAATAAGGCTTCGGTTTCGCGGCGGCTTAAATTAGCCGTTGCTGCCGTGGCGTGACCGTGGTCGGTGGCAGTAGCACCCATACTGCGGAAATAATCGCGCCGCGTGCGCAGTGCATTTAAATAGCCATTAAAATTAAACGTGTCTTCCTGGGTTAATTCAGCTAAATACTTAAGGTTGGGCAAAAAGCCTTCAAAATCTGGGTCCATCACTGGGTCGGGGCGGAAGGACGTAATCACGCGCCCCTGCCAGCCGCTGGCGTGTATTTTTTGATGATGGCGCAAATCATCCAAAGGTGATTCGGTAGTCGCTAAGCATTCAATATTAAATCGCTCAAATAAAGCGCGCGGTAAAAATTCGGCGGTGGCCAGTTTGGCGTTGATATGGTCAAAATACAGATCGGCTGTGGCAGGCGTTAAACTCACCTCTAAACCAAATACATACTGAAATACATGGTCAAGCCACATGCGCGAGGGCGTGCCGCGAAATAAATAATAATGCTCCGCCAGTAGCCGCCAAATAGCGCGCGCATCAGTTTCTACCGCCGCGCCATCTTTACTGGGTATGCCGAGGGCCTCTAGGGAAATACCCTGGCTGTAGAGCATGCGAAACACATAATGATCGGGGCGAATTAATAATTCGCTGGCATTGCCAAACGGCTCGTTATCGGCAAACCAGCTGGGGTCTGTGTGGCCGTGGGGGCTTATGATGGGTAAGTCTTTGATGCTTTGGTAGAGGCGCCGAGCTATAGCGCGCTGCACGGGGTCAGAGGAAAATAAACGGTCAGGATTTAAAACCAGCGGTTGTGCGGCGCTGCGATGCATAGGATCACCTTTTTTGGCGGGCGAATTTAAATTAACAGGGGCCGGAATCATACCCCAGTTGCTACTGGGGCTAAATAGCCCGCAGCGGGAAACGAGGTTTTATCGAATATTGGCATTGCTCCCTAACGGAGAATAGGCATAATGCGAGGGCTTTTATTTACCATTGGTTGAATCGTTCGACAATTAGCTTAAAGAGAAGAATATGCCGCAGATTTTGTCAATCGGTGAGGTGATGGTGGAATTATCGCCCGCAGGTACACACAATAATAAACGCCTAATGGCGCTTGGTTTTGCTGGCGACACCTACAACACAGCAATTTATTTAGCGCGCTTGGGTATTCAGGTTGGATATTGCACACGCCTAGGGGATGACCCCTACAGCCTCGATGCTATTGCCACCATGACCGCTGAAGGCCTAGAAACCCAGGGCGTTGAAACAGTCGCCGGGCGCACACCGGGCCTGTATTTGATCGCTAATCATGCCAATGGCGAGCGCACCTTTACCTTTTGGCGCAGCCACTCGCCCGCTCGCGAATTATTCGCCACCGCCTTATCGCGAGAAAAATTAACACATCTTTTGCAGCACACAACTCAGGTGTATTTCAGCGGTATTACGCTGGCCATTTTAAGTGAGTCGGCACGGGCAGATTTTTTTATTATTTTAAACGAATTTCGCAGCCGAGGCGGGCGGGTGGTATTTGACAATAATTATCGCCAAGCGCTCTGGCCTGAGCAAAATTCCGCACAAATAGCGATGCAGCAGGCCCTTGAATGTGCCGATTGCGCTTTGCTCACCGATGATGATTACGCTCGCCTCTGGGGCAGTGCTGAATTTTCCCAGGTATTAGCGCGCTGTACAGCAGCGGGTGTGCAGGAGGTGGTATTAAAACGCGGCCCCAATTCTGTTTGTGTCGCTTGGGCTGGTGAGCAGGGTTTATTTAATAGTGAAGAAGTTGCTGTGCCGGTGGTTGCCAATGTGCTTGATACAACGGCGGCGGGTGATAGTTTTAATGCGGGTTATTTATATGCGCGCATCAAGGGGCAAACACCACTGCACGCGGCACAATTCGGTAGCCGTTGTGCCAGCATTGTAATTCAGCATCGCGGCGCAATAGTCGAGCGTGAAGTTTTTTTAACTGAATTAAATTTGAGTCAATAATTCGTTGCGGTATATGCTCCTATAAAAGCACTTACACCAAGCCTATTTAAATTGATAATTAGGGCAATTATTCCCCTCCATTGAAGGCATAGTCACTCCTTGCTCCCTCTCCCACTGGGAGAGGGTTGGGGTGAGGGTAAGAAAAGGGGCAGAAAACAGTTCAAAATCCTTACCTTAATGACATTGCTAAACGCTTACCTGCGCGAGGTAGGTAAAGAATAAGTAATCCCAGTCAACAAGCTACTATTAACCCGACGATATTAACGCGCAGACAAAATAGATTGTCCTGATCTATTTTGTCTGCGGCGTTTATGCCGCACCTATTACCCCGCCACTAAAACCCGCCGAGTTAATAAAAAGCAGCCCTTACCAATCCCACAAAGTGCCATCCTCTAAGCGATTTACCGGCAAACAGGCGCGCTTGTAGGGGTATTTAGCCGCTTCGGCTTCATTAATATCCACGCCGTGGCCGGGTAATTCACCGGGGGTAAAAAAGCCATTATTAAATTCATAAGCGCGGGTAAATACGGATTCCATTTGCTCGCTGTGAGCCATATGTTCTTGAATGCCAAAATTCGGTACCCAATAATCAAAATGCAGCGCAGCGCCCATACATACGGGTGATAAATCGGTGGCGCCGTGGCAGCCGGTGCGCACATGAAATAGGGCCGCGAAATCAGCAATGCGCCGTAAATGGGTGATGCCGCCCGCGTGAACAACGGTTGAGCGAATATAATCAATCCACTGATTTTGAATAAGCTCACGGCAATCGTGAATGCTATTAAAAATTTCCCCCACCGCCAGCGGAGTGGTGGTGTGTTCGCGAATTAATTTAAAAGCCGCCTGGTTTTCAGCCGGCACCGCGTCTTCTAACCAAAATAAATGATAGGGTTCTAATTCCTTGCCCAAACGTGCCGCCTCGATGGGTGTGAGGCGGTGGTGCACATCGTGTAATAGATGAATATCATTGCCAAATTCTTTGCGCACAGCCGCAAATACTTCAGGAATATAATCTAAATATTTGCGGGTAGACCAAACCTCTTCTGAAGGTAAGTCCGCATCGGCGGGTTCATAATTGCTGGCGCCTTTGGCAACGCCGTAGGTTTTATTAATACCGGGTATACCGCACTGCACGCGAATGGCTTGGTAGCCTTTATTTTTGGCTTTTTCAACGGCGAGCAGTGTATCTTCTAAATTTTTGCCGTTGGCGTGGGTGTACACCATTATGTGGTCGCGGCTGCGCCCGCCGAGTAATTGATACAGCGGCATATTGGCCGCTTTGGCTTTAATATCCCACAAGGCTGTATCAATCGCCGCTAATGCCGTCATACCTATAGCGCCCCGGCGCCAGTACACACCCTTGTAAAAATACTGCCAAATATCCTCGATGCGCGACGGGTCGCGGCCGATTAATTGCGGAATTAAATAGTCTTCTAAACAGCAGACAACGGCCTTTTCCCGGCCGTTAAGGGTGGCATCACCAATGCCGTAGAGGCCTTGATCCGTGATGATTTTAAGCGTAACAAAATTGCGCCCAGGGCAGGTGACTATGACTTTGGCTGAAACTATTTTCATGGGTAATCCGCAATAGATAGGGTGAAGAAAAACCTGTGCGAAATTAGCTGATTTACGCAGCTTTTGCCAGGGTTAATATAGGGTAATAATGACCCGAATAGTCTTACCAATGAGCAATATGCTCGGCTCAGCAAGAGCATTTGGCAATAACTTAAAAACTCTAATTAATGACAGGTTGTACCCGTTTGCAAAACCATGCAGCTTGCTGCACCTGCAGCAGGGCAATATGTTTTTACAACTAGGTACAATCTGCGCTTATTCACCCGGCAGGGTTTAGTGCCTGGCGAATAATAAATTTAAACTCCCTCCGTCTGTATGACTAACCCTAATCGGTGCCTGTCTTGATTGTTGACGCCACAGTGTTCAAAAACGTCACGCCAGCTGGTCAATTGCTCGCGTAAGTCGGCAATTAATTTATTCGCTTGCGCGCTTGTTAAGGTAAATTCAGCGGCTAAAGATAAGGCATTAGCCAGGCTGCGCAGGCGGCCTTGTGTACCCAAGCCTAAGCTGTGATAGCGGTTTTGATTGAGCGCGGGGCGCACGCCAAAACAGGGCGCTAGCCGCCATTTGCGCGTGTGCAGGTGATAAACAAGGCCGAATTTGTACAGCTGATCCTGTGTATTGTTCAAAACAATATTGGCGATTAAACGGCGAAATAATTCATGTAAATCGGCTTTGGCATCGCTGGAATATCTGCGCAGGCAGCGAGCAAGAGCAATATAACTGCCCGGATCGCGACGTGCGTCAATATCAAGCTCAGTAGACTTAGATTGCGCCAATAAAACATCGGCAGAGACAAAATAAAGCGGCTGGTGGGCCGCGCAGTCAAACCGTTCAATTAAATAAATCCACCCGGCGGCTGCGCTGGGAATTAAATGCCGCGCGGGCACATTCAAACCTGCCTGCGCCAACAACTCCTGGCAGGCGTATTCAATTTGCGGCCAATTAATATCTTCATCCGCCGTTTGCCACTTGGCCAGCCAGAGTTTGTTAAAGCCCTGGAAGGTTAATTTTGGTCGCTCGCCGCGCCAACAGCCGCCAGCCATAAATTCTAAATAACGAGCCAAAGGTAATTCGCCGCGCGGCTGTTGGCGCGCTCTTTGGCAATAGGGCTCTAAATCGTTCCAACTGGGTATGGGCAGTTCAGTAAGGGGCGTATCCGCAGGGCTTAAACGAATACTATTTAAACTATCGGGTCGATATTTAAATTGTGTATACAGTGTTTGTGGTGGTGTTTCCGATAGAGGATTGCCAAGTTTGGCCACCCAGCCCTGCGGTAATAAATCGGCAAATAAGGGCAAAACCTGTGTTGGCTCGGCAGGATAATAAATTGCCGGAGCCAGCGGTAAATGCACGGGGTCTAAACTGTAGGCCCAGGTTGATTGCAGCCAGCTCTGCAGGTAGCGAAATGTACAGCCCGCTTGGCCAAAGTGTAATTGCCCAGCGGCTACCCAATTTGCCTGGGGAGAAAGTGCCCACACCGTACAATAATGCACGCTAAATAACCTTGTTTTTCTGCGCCCGCAAACGACGCCCCTCTTCATCTAAATGGGGTGCAGCAATATGCCGAATGGGTTCGGCTAAACCAAATAATTCTAAAACCCGCAAATACAAACCAATTTGCACCTGCGGAGCTCCTTTTTCAATTTGTGCATAGGTCAAGCGCGACATCAGCGCCCGCTGAGCGACTTCCGCTTGCGACCATTTGCGCGCTTTACGGGCATCTTTAATATTTAAACCCAAGCAGCAGAGATAACTGGCCGTTTGCGGCGAAAGGCTGAGGTGTTGGTTCATGTTTGCATGCCATGGTTATCTATTGGACTGATTTTGCTAACCATAGCATACATACTGCCCGATGTATTAACCCGGCCGGTTTTACTGGGGGCAGTACCAGGCTGTCAGGCATTGCCCCGAGTGAGAATTGTTTTAAAAATGGCAATTTTATCTAAAGACTCTTGGTATTCAGCCTCCGCATTAGAATCCGCTACCACACCACCACCACCCCAGAGGGTAATTTTAGTGCCTTCAATTAATAAGGTGCGAATAGCAATGTTGGTGCGAGCCTGGCCATTGCGGCTCCAGTAACCAATACAACCACAATAAATATGCCGAGGATAAGGCTCCAATTGATGAATAATTTCCATAGCGCGTTTTTTCGGTGCTCCGGTTATAGAGCCACCGGGAAAGGCATCGATAATAAATTGCCAAGGGTTTACATCGGCCCTGAGCGTTCCTTGTATTGTGCTAATTAAGTGATGCACATTGGTAAAGCTATACAAACCAAATAATTTAGGCACTGTAACACTGCCAGGGCGGCAATTTTTGCTCAGGTCATTGCGCAGCAAATCTACAATCATAAGGTTTTCAGCCCTATTTTTTTCGCTCTGCTCTAATGCGTGCGCTGCCTCGGCATCTAATTGATGCTGACTGCTGCGCGCTGCGGTGCCTTTAATCGGTCGGCTGGTAGCCTGTTTACCCGCATCAATCTGAATAAATTGTTCAGGTGAAAGGCTTAATATGGCGCCCTGATTAGTGCTGATATAGGCGCTAAAAGGGCCTGGGCAACCGCCGCGCAATTGGCAGTAGGCGGCAAACGTATCGCCGGTAAACTGTGCACTAAAAGCCTGCGCATAATTGACCTGGTAACAATCCCCGGCTTGGATGAAATTGAGTATGGTATTTATATCCTTAAAATACTGCTGTTTTTCTGTTTGAGGTACAAAGGCGCCACAATCGAATCCGCCGCGAGCATCAGCTGGTGTATTTAATTGTTGCAGAATGTCTCGCTGAGATTCGGCAGTTAAATTGTCGGTAAAAATAAAATAAGCTGTTTGTTGTGTGTGATCAATTATCAATGCCCATTCATATACACCCAAATACATCAGTGGTGTCGCTAAACGATTAACTACCGGTAATTTAAAGGCTTGATGATTCCACTCATAACCTATATAACCGAGCAATCCGCCATTAAAGGGTATCTGTTCGTTAGATTCAGGATCAGCGGCCTGTATTTGCGCTTCGCACCAGCGCTGCGCGTCTTCTAAACTGATGGATTGTGTTGTGCCCTGCTGGGTTAATTCAATATGAGTGGGGGAATGGGCGCACAGGCTTTGGCTAGGCAGGGCCGTAATCAGATCGTATTGGCCACAATATTCGCGTCGTGTGCCAGAATCTAACCAAATAAAACCCGCCCAGGCAGCAAAATGGCTTGCATATTCCAAGCTGTCAGCGGGGTAGGGGAGTGAGATAATTGTCGGCTGTGAAGGAGGCACGCAGGTTTCAATCCTGTAAAACAGCTATTTTCGCATAAGCTGCGCGTTGCGTTAACAATAAAGACTCTTCCACTGGCTATGGCAGCTCATTATGGGACTAATACCTGGCTGTAGCGGCCAGTCTTAGTTAGTATTAGTGAACCTCATTGATGTTGGTGGGAGCTTAAGTATGTTTGTACCCCTCGCTAAATTAATTGATCTACACGATGGTTTTCGCCAGGTGCATAACCTGGCGGGCAAATCCTATCTGCTGCTGCAGGATGCCGGGCAGGTATTTTTAGTCGAAAATCGCTGCCCCCATATGGATGCGCCACTGGCTAATGGGGATTTAGAGCGGGGTACAATTCGCTGCAAAGCCCACGGTATTGCGTTTGATCTAGTCAGCGGCAAAGCCCTAGGGCCGCTGGCCGACAGCCTTGATTGTTTGTATCGGCTGGAACTTATCTACGATGGCGACCGCATAGGCGTTGACCTTTAAATCCATAACGAGAATTTTTATGCCCCTATTTATACGCCTGTTGGCGGCCTCTTTAGTTTGCAGCCTGGCCTCTTCTGCCTTTGCCGCTGCGACCTGTTTTCACGCCAGTCCGCGCTTGGCACAACAGGGCGATCAGTATTGGCAGATTAACTCCCTGCCGAGCGGGCCATTGGCGGGCAAGTCGGCTTTTTTAAAGCAGGCTGAGCGTTTTAATGGCCGCGTGAATGGCACGTTACAACACGAAGAATGCAGCGGCACAGAAGCCAATCCATTGCGCAAACAGAGCAATGCCAGTGTAAAAGGCACTTTAAGTGTTGAAGCGGATGGCATTAAATTAATCTTGACCGTGACCGATCGTAAAGACAAAACCATTAAGGATGAACGCCTAGAGTTTTTAGGCCGCTCACCGACCGTTAATTTTTTGGCGGGCGCCGAAGGTGAATTTAAGCTTACGCAAAAATTGCGCGCCAACGCCAATCCCAACGATAAAATATCCCTCCTGCGAGAATCTGAATATTCAGTTGTATTTGATAAAAAATTCATTACTATTCGCGCCGTGCATTTTGCCAATGGCCTCGCCTATGCAGAGGATGTTTGGCTGTTAGCTGAGCGTTAATAACCCAGCGGGCTTTAGTGCCGGGTTAATTCCGGCGGCCTAAGCCGCCGCGAGTCCCGCTAAAACAAGCAGATCCAGGTATCTGCGCCTGTTTTAGCGGGATTAAGACACGGTGTCCATTGTGGCGCCGGGTTAGTAGTTTTGAGCGCTTGGGCTGCGTAAACGCCCTTTATTTAGCTGTTTGAGTCTATTTACGGGCGCATTAGGCGCCTTTTTTTGTTATTTATTTTTATAGGGTCTTATCTATGCGGTTGTGGGGCAAGTTATTGGGTGCTGTTTTGGTGTGTTGCATACAAAACGGTTGGGCTATTTCTAATGTGGAGGCGGATAAACCGCGCCTACCCAGTGAAGGCTTTTCGGGTGCATTGGGTTTGTCTGCTGAGGGGAAAAAAGGCAACCAAGAAAAACAAGCCTATTCAGGCTCAAGCCGCTTTAATTACCGCCAGGAGGACACGCTTGTGTTATTGCTGTTGGCGCAGGACTATGGTTCTAAAAATAATGTGCGCGATGACCGCAGCCAATTTGCCCACCTGCGTTGGACCAACCTATTGAGCGAAAAACTCGCCAGTGAGGTATTCACCCAATGGGAAACTGAAGAGTTTGATTATTTAAAGTCTCGCCAGTTGACAGGTGCAGGCTTGCGGTATTTTGTTGGTTATAAGCCGGATGCGTATTTGTGTGCGCTGGGGCTTGGTGCGTTTAGAGAAAAAGAAGTAAATGATTTAATCACCTATGTTGACGAGCAAAAGCTGTCGCGTATGAATGCATATTACTCGCTAAAATTTCAACTAAATAACCAATTATCCCTGGTGAATACTATTTATGCTCAGCCGAATTTGGCTGATTTTAGTGACTACCGAATTTTATTTGACTTAACTCTGAGCACGAAGGTTACAGACTCAATTGCTTTTACGCTCGCCTACCGGCTGCGCCACGACAGTCAACCTGCGCAAAACCTGGCGGCAACACCACCTATAGTCAATCATGCCAGCAATATGGAATACAAATCAGGCCTGACCTATTCGTTTTAATCTATTATCAACCCGGCGGTTATTAGTGCCGAGTTAACAACGGCGGCTTACGCCAAAGCAGTAGATTGAGGTTGAATATTTTTGCACTGTAAAGCCGCTGAGAGAGTAATGAGTACACACCGCCGTGCAAGCACTTAGATTTTCTAATCACCCCATTGGGATAGGCATCAGCCTGGCGGTTTTTGCGCTCGGCATTGGTTTGCCGTTAATGTGGGATCTGCCGGGTCATTGGCGGTTAATCGGCGCGCTGCAAAATTCCGGGCATGCAGTTTTATTTTTCGCCATGGCTTGGTGTTTAGCCTGGCGGAATATACATGCCTATGCAGTGTTAATCGGCTTGTGTGTGTTGGGTGTTGGTATTGAAGGCGTGCAATATTTTATCGGCAAAGATTGCGATATACATGATGTCTTACTCGATAATTTAGGCGCTGTTAGCGGCGTGTTAGCCTTTAAGGCATACGCTCGCCGTACACTAAACCTCGCTATTGTGCCGCTGGGGTTAATGGCGGTGGCGTTTTATATCCCCTGTTTTATCGCGCTCTGTTACCTCCAGCAGTGGCGCAATTTTCCTACCCTTGTCACCTTTGATGAAGTTGGCCGCAATTATTTAATTGATCACCACGAGGGCAGTGAATATGCCCTGACGACTTTACCGGGTGAATTTACTCAGCAAGCGGCGCCGGCTAATCGCACGCAGGTACTAAAGTTACGTTGCCCGGCGCAAAATTGGCCGGGCGTTGCCCTTATTGATTTGGCACCAAATTGGTTGGGCTTTAATTTTCTACAAATGGATGTGTGGCTGGCAGATAAAACCCCCATTCAACTGGGGCTAGCCCTGCGTGGGCTGCACAATCAATCCGACCACCATGATGTTAGCCAGCATTTTCCCCTGCAGCCGGGATATAACCGAGTGCGCTGGCCCCTTAAGGACATAGCAGGTGCCGCCACGGATGCCAATTTGCTCACCTCAATAGACAAAATAATCATTTTTTGTATGCCTGAGCATACGCGCATGGGCGATTCAGAACTGTATTTGGGCGCTATAAAGCTGCTGGATTAATACCAAGTTTCTGCGCTGCGCAGGGCGCTCTTGCTACACTTAAGGCAGGCTGCACCCCTTGGCAACTTTTAACTCGGCGACACAACTGATCTACTGTGTCTTAATCCGGCTAAATAAGTCCCACGAATTAACCGCTTTACAATGAGCGAAGGTGGTGGATTTGCTTGTTTTAGCCTGACGTGCGGCCACTTAAGCCTTACTTATTATCCCGATACTAAAAGCCGCCGGGTTAATAAACTTACGCGCTTTTGCCAAGGCATTAAATAAGGCCGTTATTCAACAGGCCGACACATGTATCACCTCTATTGACCCTTAGGATTTAGCTAGGAATGTCCATCCCACTTATCATCAAACAGATTAATTCCATAGTATTGGGTAAAGACACCCAAGTGCGTTTAAGCCTCGCCTGTTTATTAGCCCAAGGGCATTTATTAATTGAAGATTTACCGGGCATGGGTAAAACAACGCTTGCCCATTGTTTAGCCAAGGCGCTAGGGCTTAAATTTGAGCGCGTGCAATTTACCGCTGATTTATTACCTGCTGATATTTTAGGCGTGGCTATTTTTGCTAAAGAACAAGGCGTATTTAGATTCCACCCCGGCCCTATATTTACCCAGGTATTATTGGCCGATGAAATTAACCGCGCATCCACCAAAACACAAAGCGCTTTATTGGAGGCTATGGAAGAAGGGCAGGTGACAATAGAGGGTAAAACGCGCCCCTTACCCACGCCTTTTTTTGTTATAGCCACCCAAAACCCTTTAAGCCAAAGTGGCACCTATCATCTGCCGGAATCTCAGTTGGATCGTTTTTTAATGCGTATTTCCATCGGTTACCCTTCGGCGCAATCTGAACGCATGTTATTTGAAGGCGTTAACCCGCGCCAGGCACTAGAAACCCTCAAACCGGTTATTACACAAGAGCAATTAATTGATTTGCAAAATCAAGTGCGCAAAGTAACCGCCAGCACTGCTTTATTAGATTATTTACAGCGTTTAGTCGGTGCCACTCGGCAAGAGGCTATTTTTAGCTATGGCCTATCACCGCGCGGCGCTTTAGCCTGGCTCAATGCCGCCAAAGCCTGGGCGTTAATTCACGAGCGCAACTATTTAATTCCCGAAGACCTACAAGCCGTTATGCATGCTGTATTAGGCCACCGCTTAAAAGGAGCGCGCCACCAGGATGTAGCACAGTTGTTAAAAGAGCTACAGCAGCGCGTAGCTGTGTTGCTTTAACTATGCTGAGTAAACTTGAACGCTATTGGCACGAATGGGTGTTGCGGCGGCAGCCTAAAGCGCGTGTTATTACACTCAATCGCCGCAATTTATACACCTTTCCGGGCACTGTAGGCTGCGTGTATTTGGGTCTTACTCTGGTGCTCTGGCTGATCGGCACTAATTACCAAAATAATTTAATTCTCGCCCTTGCCTACGGTTTAATTAGTCTATTTGTTGTGGCTATTTTGCACGCCTACGCTAATTTAGCCGGTATGAGGTTAGAGGTGTTGCCTGCGCAAGCGGTTTTTGCCGAAGAAACCGCTCAGGTTAACCTGCGCCTGACGGCCACCAACAAACGCGGCGGCGAAAATATTCGCTGTCAATTTCGCGCCCAACCCAGTGTGACGGTAGAACTCAGCTGCCAGGAGGCCTGTATTATCCACTTGCCGGTTACTACGCAAAAACGCGGCTGGTTACAACCTGGGCGCTTGTTAGTGGAAACCTATTACCCCCTCGGATTAATTCGCTGTTGGACTTGGCTGGTATTTGATGTGGAATTATTAGTCTACCCAAAACCCCTGCGCACAGAATTACCGGCCCAGGCCAAAGCCGGTACTGGCGATCAAGCCGGTGCGGTTAAATTAGGCGGCAGTGATTTTGAAGGTATAAAAGCCTATAAACCAGGCGATTCCCGCAAACATATTGCCTGGAAAGCCGTTGCCAAAGGCAAGGGCTTATTAACCAAATATTATGTGGAAGAAATTGCCCAAGAGCGGTGGTTGGACATGGCTGATGCGCCCAATTCGCTAGAAGAGCGCCTGAGTATTCTCACCTATTGGGTGCTGCAATTAAGCGAGCAAAACCAAATATTTGGTTTGCGTTTACCGACGGGAGTCATTGCGCCCAACCAGGGACAACTGCATCGGCACGCCTGTTTAAGTGCGCTTGCCCTGTATGCGGGTGGTATTAAATGAAGCAAGCTGCGGCCCTCAAAATGGCACCAGTGCCCGTGCGCTCGGAGGCTGTTTATTGGATATTAGTGGCGCAAGCCATGGTGATTGTGCCGCTATTGTGGCAATTGCCGCAGTGGTTATGGGGGCTGTGGGGGCTTACTCTATTTTGGCGCTATGCATCAGAAAAAACCTGGGTTAATCGCACCGCCGGTGTTATTAAATGGCTGTTAGCAGGCGGTGCACTCTTAGGTTGGTATTTTACATTTCCGCACAGGTCCAACACTGAGGCCATGGTAGGCCTTTTAGTCATGTCATTTATTTTGAAAACCATCGAATGCCAAACTCATAAAGACGGATTGTTATTAATTTTTATCGGCTTTATAGCCGTGGCCGCACAATTTCTATTTAACCAAAGCTTGCTCACTGGCTTTTATGGTGGTTTATGTTTGGTGGCGCTTTTGTTGGCCTGGCAGAGTTTATATTTTGGCCGCAAGCGGCCATTTAAAACACGCTTCACCTATGCCGGTATTTTAGTGCTGCAGGCACTGCCGCTATTATTGCTGTTGTTTGTGGTAATGCCTCGCCTCTCGCCTTTATGGAAAGTACCCATTCCTGAAGGGCGGGGTAAAACGGGTTTTAGCGATACCTTATCGCCCGGTGATTTAGGCCAATTAGTCAAAAATGGTGATACTGCGTTTCGGGTAAGTTTTGTTGCCGAACGCCCACCCAGCCGCGATTTATATTGGCGCGGTTTAGTGCTCACGCAATTTGATGGCCGCAGCTGGCACCGCACACCCAATGGGCTGGATTTATTTGCCGAAGCGCCGAAATCCTTTGAGCAATTAATTGACTACAGCATTGTAGTTGAGCCCCACAATCAAACCTGGTTATTTGCCTTGGCCACACCGGTGCAGGTGGAGGGCACCGGCATGAAAGTGAAATTACATCCTGAAGCGCTTATAGAAGCCGATGGTACAGTTTTTCAGCGCACTCAATATAAAGTCGTCAGCGCGCGCAACCTTGTTTACGCGCAGGATTCCAGCCTCTCAACGGAGGAATTAAAGCTCAATTTAAGTCTGCCAAATACTGGTAACCCGCAAGCCCGTGCGCTTGCCAAGATGTGGCAGAAAGCCGGTTTTGATACTGAGCAAAAAATCTCTGCCGCCTTAACTTTAATTCAGCGAGAATTTACCTACACACTCACCCCGCCGGTTTTGGGCAGTGATGTCATTGATGAATTTTTATTTCTCACCAAACGCGGCTTTTGCGAACACTTCGCCAGCAGTTTTACCTTTTTAATGCGCGCAGCCGGTGTGCCTGCGCGGGTGGTGGTAGGGTATCAAGGCGGTAAATACAACGACCCAGATCCTTATTTAATTGTCAGTCAAAGCGATGCCCACGCCTGGGTAGAAGTTTGGCAACAAGGTTTAGGCTGGGTCATGCTCGACCCAACAGCCGCCGTGGCCCCCAATCGCATTGAATTAGGCATAGATGAAGCTTTGACAGTTGAAGAGCGCAATTTAGTGGGGCAGGGGGTTATATCCGGCAATAGCTGGTGGTTGCCGGTAATGAAAAAATGGGACTCTGCCAATTTTGCCTGGCAGCGCTGGGTATTAAATTATGATACCGAAAAACAAAAAAATATCTTCGAGCGTTTGTTTGGCGGCAGTGATTGGCAGTCGGTCATTAAAGGCTTGGCAGGCTTGGCCATTCTGTTTGCCATTGGTTTTGCACTCTGGCTGTACAGTTTGCGCACCCAGGCACACAGCTCTCTTGATGCGACACTCGCGCGGCCGCTTTATAACAAATTAATAAAACAGGGCTTTAAACCTGAGCAGGGCGAATCGGTGATGGTGTTTTTAAACCGGGTAGGTGAGCAGCGCGCCGATTATAAAATTCCGGCTAAATACCTAGCGCAACTAATGGAGCGTGTGATTTATGCAGGCGATAAAGAAGCTGTGCAAAAATTGCGGCGGGCAATTCGGCAATTCCCGCATATTTCGCTTTAAGAGCACCTCCGGAAATTCACTTTTCGCGCCCTTGCTGCGTTATTTTCGTGCTCAGTCGGTCATTTATACCGCATAAACTCCCTTCTTCCGCGCGAAAATGCCTCGCGATCATCAAGAAAATTAAATTTCCGGAGGTGCCTTTTAAACGTTTCGGCGTCTCTAGATTGATTAAATTGCCTCTGTAGCCCGGATGTAGCGCAGCGTAATCCGGGTTGTGTTGAATAAAACCCGGATTGCGTTTCACTTCATCCGGGCTACGCCAAGGGGCAACAATTCGTAGCTTAATGACATTGCCAAGGATGGGTGCGTCCCGCATCCGCAGTCGTCCGGTGTGTTCGCCAAATTTCCTTGCCATTCCGTCGCCGCTGACCTATTTCCACACACTGCTAATTTAGCTATATGGCTATAGTCAGATTATTTAAAAATACAAATCTCTTTAATTTGTAGAGTGGCCCAACAATTGGCCGAGCAATTGTGAAGGCTATAACATTTACCAAACGAATAAATGCTTTAGTATGAAAGGATAATTATGACTTATTAAAATTTTACCTAGGGCTTAACCAAGCCATATGCATTTAGGGGAGGCTAAACATGCAGCGCCAACCAGGTTTATGTCAGTTAGGGTTTATTCTGTTGCTTCTGGGTATTGTGTCAGGCTGCAGTGGTACAGGCAGTACCAGTTCATCTAGCTCTAGTTCAAGTTCTAGCTCAAATTCAAGTTCAAGTTCTGGAATAACAAGCTCTAGTTCATCAAGTTCTTCAAGCTCAAGCGGCGCAGGTGTCACCTGCATCACGAATGGATTGCCCCGCACAGTGTTAAGGCGCCTTACTCGTTTTGAATATGAAAATTCAGTACGCGATTTATTAAATGTAGATACGGCAGCAGTGCGCGAACTACCGGCCGATGAAGCCGATGGTTTTGATAATAATGCTGAGCTACAAGGCGCGCCAGACTATTTAGTGGAAAAATATGTCGTGGTGTCAGAAACACTGGCGGCCTTAGCTGTGCGCAATTTATCAAGCCTAACGGCAAATTGTGCTACAGCTACCACAGGTGAGCGCGCCTGTGCGCAGCAGTTTGCGCGCAAATTTGGCCGCAAAGCATTTCGCCGTGCGCTCACCAGCGCCGATGAAACACAACTAATGAATGCCTATGATACAGGCGCAAGCGGCGGCACCTACGCTGAAGGCATTGAAGTCATGATCCGCATGGCGCTGCAATCGCCTAATTTTTTATATCGTTTAGAGCTTGCGCCGCCTAACAATTCTGATCAGCTATTAATTCCATTAAATTCATTTGAGGCGGCCACGCGGCTGTCATATTTTCTCTGGGGCACAGGCCCGGATGATGCTTTGCTGGATGTTGCCGCCGCAGGCAAATTAGCAACCAAAGCACAAATTGCTGCTAAAGCGCGTGAAATGCTCGCTTCGCCAAAAGCCAAAGTGGCGCTGACGAATTTTATGGAGCAATGGACTGGCGTGCGCAAATTAGACACCCTGACACGCAACACAACCTTATTCCCGAATTATTCCAGTGCTCTGCGCGATGCTATGAAACGCGAAATGCCGGCCTTTGTGGATTATTTATTCACTAAAAATGAGCTGACGTTACAACAATTATTCACCGCCAATGTTGCTTTTGTCAGTGGGCCTTTAGCTGATATTTATGGTGTGGCGCGCCCAGCCGGTAGTGACACAACAGCAAAAATAGCCACGCCGCCAAGCGAACAGGGGCGCGCGGGGTTTTTAACGCAAGCGGGATTTTTAGCCGTAAAAGGCCACCCGGATCAAACATCGCCAGTGTTAAGAGGCAAGTTCGTGCGCGCTAATTTATTGTGTGACCCGCCACCTCCACCGCCCGATAATGTCGATATTTCCGTACCGGAATTATCAGAAGGCGTCACTGCGCGCGATCGCGCCAGTATTCATCTGCAAGCGGGCAATGGCTGCTCCGGCTGCCACAAGCGTATGGATCCTATAGGTTTGGCGTTTGAACACTTCGATGCTATGGGGCAATTTCGCACTGCTGAAGGCGGGCAAACAATTGATGTATCCGGCGAAGTTTTATATAGCCAAGACACAGCTCTGGCTGGTGCATTTATGGGCGTAAAACCGCTTGCGCAAAAACTCGCTGTCAGCAGCGAGGTACAACAATGTGTGGCCGCGCAGATATTTCGTTTTGCGGCTGGTCGTTACGAAGCAGAAGACGATGCCTGCTCATTAAATTCTATGCAATCAGCGTTTAAGGCCGCCAATGGCAATTTAATTGAATTGATGGTGGCCATGACACAAACCGACGCATTCTTATACCGCACCCAGGAGGCTAAGTGATGACTCGCCCATTTTTTCCATCCGGCAGCGCACGGCCTCTGTGTTTTACTCGGCGCCATCTCATTCGCTCAAGCCTTGCCGCCACAGCATTATTTCCATTTTTAGAAGCGAGCCATAGCCAGGCTGCCAGTGGATTTCCCACGCGTTTTATTGTGGTGACAACACCCAACGGCACACGGGATAAATTATTTTGGCCTAAGGGCACCGAAACCAATTTTCAGCTCAATACACTCACCGCTCCTTTAGAGCCTTTTAAAAATCGCTTAACGTTTTTAAAAGGTATTAAGCTTAACGACTCGTTACAAAATGGCGCCCTGGGTGGCACCCTAGGCTCAGAACATGCTCGAGGTACTGGCGGCATGTTAACGGCGCGCCCACTTAACGCGGGCACACAATTTAAAAGTTTTGGCAATACCACGTCAGGTTGGGGCAGTGGGCAATCTATTGATCAGTATTTAGCGGAGCGTTTTGGCAACCAAACAACGTTTAAAAGTTTGCAGTTAGGTGTGCATGTGCGCGATACCGAAGTGCGCGCGCGTATTTCTTATCGCGGTTCCAACCAGCCGAATCCACCGCGCGAGGACCCGGCCGATGTATTTAAAACATTATTTGGTGGTGTGGCTACCAACCGGTTGGCAGCGCAGCGCAGCAGTGTATTTGATCTTACGCGCAGCGAATTACAAAGGGTTATGGGATTAGTTGGCGCCAATGATCGCGCCAAATTAGATGCGCACCTTACCTCTATGCGCGATGTGGAGCAGCGTTTAACCCAAGCGCAAGCTGGCACTGCGTCGAGCTGTAAGGCACCTAGTATGCAAGCGGTGGATTTAAAAGTTGACGATCAATATCTCGCAGCCGGTCGCTTACAAACAGACCTAGCTGCCGCAGCCTTGGCCTGTAACCAAACCCGTTTTATTACCCTGCAGTGGTCTTACTCTGAAAGCGAGCATTTATTTCAGTTCTTAAATATCAACGGCAACCACCACAGTATTTCCCACGATTTTGCCGCCAGCGGGCCGGGGTATGATAATTACAATAAAATTCAAACCTGGTATGCCGAGCAGGTGCGTTATCTGTTGGAAAAATTAGATTCCTACAAAGAAGGCGCCGGTAGTTTGTTGGATAATACGCTGGTGCTGTGGGCAACGGAGATTGGCGAATCGACACAGCACGCGCTGACCAACATGCCTTATGTATTAGCAGGCGGTGCCGGTGGCAAAATTAGGCCGGGGCGTTTTATTGATTTCAGTGCAAAACCTAAAGATAACAATCAAATGCTGGTGTCTATTGCGCAGGCCATGGGTGCTGAGGATTTAAACCAATTTGGTGACCCGTCTGGGGCTAGCGGGCCGCTACCGGGTCTTATATAGGCGTTGCCCGAGTTTTTTGCTTCTGATTGATTGTACTTATCCAGTTGTGTTTAAACAGGGTAGGTGAGCAGTGGACTGAATACAGAATTAAAATCGAATATCTATGGTTCCTCTGAAGAATCTAGTCGGCGAAGCGCTAGCTGAACGAATGCGTCAAAAACGCTTGAGTACATTAATGCAGGACGATCCCTTGGATGTGAAAAGTAGAATATCACCCGGATAAAAATCCAGGTAGAGCAACGCCCGGGCACTTGCCGATTTTACATATATTAATTGAGAGTTTTTCGTCAAATTTAACGCCCCTAAACCTAGCAAGGTAGTATTTCAACAAGCTGCTAGCATTAACCCTACACTACCACCCACCGCTTTAATGGTTATAAATATTCTCATTCATGTTCACAGCCCATCTGGCATTTACGCGAGCCTCCAAACCCGCGCTCCATAGAAAAAACTTCATCTGGCTATGCAAGCCAACAAACTATAGCTCAGCGCGAATACCCACACTCGCACCCGTTTGATTGTAATCATCATAGGCGCTGTAGGATTCAAGGTTGGTAAATAATTGCCAGCCATTTTTTAAAATAAATACACCACCTGCTGAAAGGGCAAGGTAACTGCTATCACCCGCCGGGGTGTTATAGGAAAATCGCTTAGACCGTGTGTCCCCGGTAAAACTTACCTCAATTTCCCTGCCCTTATTTTCAAATTCGCGAATGAAATTTGCTTCTAGCTGTGGTGCAAAAATGCCCCAATTAAAGTTCGCCACCCAGCTTGCTCTTACCCCTGCAATCCCTTGTAAGAATTTTTGTGTGTCGTCGTAGGTGGTTATTTCAAGGCCAGAATCGCCCGCTTCAGTGTGAGTACCAAAGTTGTTAAGCTGCCAATTAATGGCGAGGCTAGGGGTTAGCTGAGTGGCACCCAGTATCCAGCTTGAACCGAGCTGTGCAGATAACTGGGTTTGGCTGTAGCTGAAGTCACTTTTGGGCTGGCTTTTGGTTGAAGTAATTAGGTCTTTACCACTGCTAATGATGAATTCCGCTGATCGATTTCGCTCTGTGTTTACAGCGTCGCGCCCAGCCGATAATTGCAAAAAACCTTCATTACCCAGGCCAAGTTCGATAAACCCTACGGCACCGATACTATCATCAGCAAAATCTCCTCCAATGTCATAGTCGCCTTCATTGGTTCTACGATTTATAAGAAAACCCATATTAGTTGAGTCTGAGAGCAAGTAATTAAAACCGATGTTGAAACGCTGCTGATTAGCTGTATAGGAGTCTAATAGGGTGGAAACAGCCTGTTTAGAACTTGTGTGTTCAAAGCTCGAAAATATCGACCAGCGGTTAGTGAGTTGCTGGCTGGAGTGCGCCGCTTGGCTAGTTAGTCGAACACTACTTGTTTTGTTGTTAATGTTACCAGTGTTGGGGCCTTGGGTGCTTGCAGTCGAGCCCTGTGGAATGGCGATTTGTTCTGTACAGAGTAAGTTTAACCCACCCGTTAACACGTCGTTTGCTTTATCCGCGCCCAATAGTGCACCACACAGCGAGCCATCAAAATTATTGGGCGAAAATGGGCTTAGTTGCTGATTGATCGCATCGGGCAGCGAAATATCTGAATGAACCTCAATGGAGGCTAGCATCACAAAAGCAAATGTATAGATTCTTAATGATTTTGGTATTGATTATTTCCAATTAAACAAATAATTAAATTGTATTAAATTATAAAGATTTGAATGGGTGTGCTTATCCCGGTCCAAATATAATCCGATGTTTTTCTGCATAATTAGATCGGAATAACTTTATTGTTTATGGTGTTAAAAAAGATAAGAAAGTCGCCCTGGCGGGGTAGGGCGACAATGATTTTACTGAACGAAGTTTATAGTAAAAGTTTTGAAGACTTCTCTGCCGTTCGAGACGCCAACCTGATAACTTCCCGATTTAAGACCTTTCCAGGGTGTATTAATAAACCATGTTTTGTTAGATTCATTCCAGGTCCAGCCCTCATTATTTTCATAAGGGGATATGTCTAACGTATATCCACTCATATCTGAGCAGCCGTTAGGTTTTTCCGAAAAGCAACCAAGCCAACCACTTTTTATGGGCGTATGAATAACCAAATGGAGAACTCCTTGAGTCGATAGATTTTCAATTTCTATGCTGGTTGGTTGGCAGGGGCCAGGCGCAGTTGAACCGGGAGGGCAATAGTCTCGTGCGCTTGGACGGTTTGCAGTTGGATACCCGGTGTAATGGATAGTCTCTCGCTTTATCTCACCAGTTTCTAACAGAATGCCAAATATAAAATACTCAGAGTTAGTCTCATGCCAATTAACCATTTGATTGAATACCCAAATATTAGAATTGGCATCAAAGCTCCATAGTTCTGCTGGTGGCGGTATAAAATCTTTTGCGTCTTTGCACTGGCCAACCAAGCCCCAACAAAACTTTACGTTCGGACCTACCCCTACAATGCTTGCATTCACTTGATTCAGATATGGATTTGAATAAGCAAATTGATAGGCCCGTCCGGTGCCAATTGATAGAATGGGATTGCGCATTATCTCTTCCATGGAAACTGTGGGAGAAAATATGTTTTCACCATTCGCGGTATATCGAGCATAAAAAAGTACGTCCTTTCCATAAGAAGCATAACACGCATCTAAGTTGACAATAGCTGCTCCGCGCTCCATGAAGAAATCTTTTGATTCAGGAAGAGCACTTGGCGACGATTTGGGTCGGCAACCTACCGCCATAATCGCATCAGACCTTTTGACTGCTGGGTTACCATTGGAATCTAGAACAGACACAATGAGTGAGCCTAGTTGTGGGATTTTTTTACATTGAGCGAGATTTCCATTTTGTTCATAGCCATCTTCACACCCAACGGCGCATGAGTCACCTTTGGCGTTGAAATACCAATTTAAATTTACTGGGCGGCCATTAGTAATCGGATTGTGCTTAAATATTTTCATCCCCTCCGATAGGGGGGGCGGCTCTCCAATGCAAGGAGCATAAGCTCCGGATGAGCTTGAGCTAGAAGAGCTGCTTGAGCTAGAAGAGCTGCTTGAGCTAGAAGAACTGCTTGAGCTAGAAGAACTGCTTGAGCTAGAAGAACTGCTTGAGCTAGAAGAACTGCTTGAAGAGGATGATGACGAGGATGAGATTAGATTTGGGTTAGCCGCTTTTACTGCATTGAAAATATTCAGTAAAAGTTTTCCATTCATTTGTGCGTCGCTTGTTTGAGAAAGCCCTTTTCCATTAGCGCTTAAGATAGTTGCACTGTTTAGAATTATAGTGCGGACATCACTATTCGATAATTCTGGATTGACCGCCAAAACTAGTGCCGCAGCTCCAGTAACCATAGGGGTCGCTAAACTCGTTCCTGAGAACTTAATCATTTCGCCCGCATCATTGAGCACATCTATATCTTTACCTGGTGCGAATATATCAACATTATTTGACGCACTGCAAAGTTGACCATTCTTTTCTTCGACCCATGAAGCAATACCATTTTCCTTATTGGTTGCACCTACAACCAATACACTCTTTTCAATTATTTCTTTGCTGGAGCACTGTTTGCCTCGGATGATGCTAGCTAGACCACTTATAGCATTTTGATTTGCACAGCTAAAGTTTCCTGCAGCCAAAACAACTACACGATTCGAGTCTACAGCGGAACAGAGAACTTTCTCAAAATTTTGTTCGAAATCTTTTGAGGGGTTCATTAGCTTGAAGCTAAGATTTAACACCCATACTTGACGACGTTTGAGAGTCTCGTAAATTTTTTGAATGACTTTATACTCGCCCGGAGCCGAGTTTGCACCTAGGGTAGGTGGAAGTTCATATGAAGTAAGCCTAGATTTCGGAGCAATACCATAGGGTCTGTTCAAATCTGATCGGCTCGCGTTGAGAATAGATGCTACGTATGTGCCGTGGTCTTTAGTTTTATTCTCCCCATGATTGAAGCAAGGTCTGGCTACCTCTTCAACACCTGGGTGCAAAACATCGCAATTTACACCCCAGTCAACCATACCAATACCGAGCCACTCTTCTTTATTCTCCACAAGCCTCCATGCCTCGTCCGCTTGTACCTGTTTCAGATGCCAAGGATCGAATTGAGACGTGGATTGGGTTTCAGTACTTGGTGCGGCTGCTCCGACAGCCAATGCGGTTTCCGCTTCAAGGCGTGCGCCTAAAATTTCTTTATGCTCTTTTAAATCCGATATGATTTTTTTTGAGCGTTCCGCCTGGTCCTCACCAGCGGCACCATCTGGCACCACAAATAAACATTTATTTATCTCAACAATACAACTCATTAATTTTGATCCGGCTGGAAAAACGCTGGATATATAGCCATCGCTCGGAATAAAATTTGGCGAAAAATCTACGCTTATTTCAATATTCTTGTTATAGCTAAATGTTGAAAAATATTTATTTTGATGCTTATCGCTATTGGCATCGGTATTAAGCATCCAAAGGGTACTCGCAGCAGAAGTAAATGTTGCACCGTCCACATCGGCTTTTAAATTAAAATAGCGCCCGCCTGAGTTGCTGGCAGCCAACTTCACTGATAACGCATAAACACCATCATTTGCAAATTGATCGACTTCCAAACCGTTATCCTTCAGCTCGCCCAGCCTTGTTTTAAATACCCCCTTGTCATCGACTTCTTGTAATTCAACTTCTATCGCTTGATAGCCGCTCAGGTTACTAATTTTTGCAAAAAACACCACATCAGCTTGCGTATCAGTGGGCAAAACATTGGCTGAAAGTGACGGGCTGGGGAGTTTGATATTTACGGGTTTCGCAATCCCACTACTGCTACTGCTACTGCTACTGCTTGAGGACTCAGGTGGCTTTGAGCTCCCGCCACCACTCCCACATCCCGCGGTAGTTAAAATTATTAAAGAAGATACTACCTGGATACACCTGTTAAATCGCTTCGACATGCGAATGCTCCATAAAAATTAATTGAATTTAATACATTGTAGATTCGAGTAAGATTCGTTTTATCCGGCTCGTATGCAATACTCGAGGGAGACTATTACACTATTGTTAAGCTTACTTCCTGGTGGCTCAGTAAATTGGATTTATATCAATTTACCTTTCTCTAATTACCATTCCTAAATTACTTCGTTAGAGGATGGCTTAATTTAATCCTCACCATCACGCCTTCATCGGCCGTCTGCCCGATAGCAGTTTGTGTGCCATCCGAATTACACCTGCGCTAGTTTGTTTGAATTTTATCCATTTGGGCGATATTTTGCGTAATGGGATCTAAATAATTTCGCATCCAGCGTTAGTGAATTCGAAGATATTCATTGTATTAACAGGCTAATCACTATTTCCGTTTGTGTCGCCGTGACTATTGTAAGAGTGCCCGTCAATTGGTAACGCCTGGCTTACAAGCAGGTTAAAATTCAATCATGAAAAATGCGGAATGATAATTATTCTTTAATCCTGAGTGATGTAAAATTTTTCGATAGGTAAGAACGACGGGAATTTATCGGTGTTTTACCGTCCCGTGCCTGATATTGAGTGATGGTAAAAATATCGACATTTAGCAGATGCTAAATTAGCAATTTTCTCGCCGGTGATTTATAAATAGTTTTTCTAGATGGCCCTACCGTTTTGGTTTGAGCCCGGCATTAAGAAATGATGAAAGGTGCTAAGCCTGGCTGACCGGTGCATCGGATGTGGCTTATTTTAAAAGCCTTCAGGTTTTGCCCAGTTGAATATTTGGGTCACGACACTTAATCATTAGGCTCCCGTGGGTGAGTGGCAGTGCCAGATGTTGTCAGTGGTGGCCAGTAGCCACTTGATTCCATGGATACCTAAATGCAACCCCATGATCGCCGCTTCTCATGGTGTAAATATCTTTTAATTAGCCGCGCCAGGATTGCGGGTGCTCGCCAGTGACACCTTAGATGTTTATCAAACAGCGCATCACCCATCAGGATTGTAAAGCTTAGCTGCTCGTCCCCTTGTCCTTGCCGCCATTTCATGGCTCAATGCCGCGCTTTTACCGGGGGATTGTGTGGCCCAAACTCAGCCTGCTAACAAACTCATGCGCTCCAGTGCTCTGGTGGGCAGTATGACGTTTATTTCGCGTATTTTAGGCCTGGCGCGGGATGTGGTGATGGCGCGGTATTTGGGGGCGGATGGGGCGGCGGATGCGTTTTATGTGGCGTTTCGTATCCCTAATATGTTCCGGCGTTTTTTTGCTGAAGGGGCCTTCTCGCAGGCTTTTGTGCCGGTGCTGTCGGAGTATAGAGCGGGTGGTAATCTTCAAGCGGTGCGGTATTTAATTGACCGCGTGGCAGGCTGTTTGGGTTTAAGCCTGTTGCTGTTGTGCAGTTTGGTGGTAGTAGCGGCGCCTTATTTGATGGTGGTGTTTGCGCCGGGTTTTAGCGAGGGTACTGAGCGCTATAACGTGGCGGTGGATTTAATCCGCATCATGTTTCCTTATTTATTGTTTATTTCCCTCGCGGGTTTCGTGGGCAGCATATTAAATAGCTACGATAAATTCGCCATTCCCGCCTTCACACCCGTTTTTTTGAATATTATTTTAATTGCCGCCGCCGTGGGGTTTACCGGTGGCGGCACTCATCCGGCGATTGCTTTGGGCTGGGGTGTGTTAATTGCCGGGGTTGTGCAGCTGGGGTTTCAGTTGCCGTTTGTGGCGCAATTGGGTTTAACACCCAAGCCTAAACTGGATTTTAAAGACCCGGCGGTAACAAAAGTATTGCGGCTTATGGCGCCTGCTTTATTTGGCGCCTCGGTCAGCCAGTTGAATATTTTAATTAATACTATGATCGCATCGCTGTTGCCAGTGGGTAGTGTGAGTTGGATGAGTTATTCCGACCGTTTAGTGGAATTACCTTTGGGTATTTTTGCCGTGGCAATTGCAACCGTGATTTTGCCGGTGATGTCACGGCAGATGAAAGCGCAACCAGCGGCGGCCACCGCCACGCTCGATTGGGGTATGCGCAGTGTGTTAATTATTGCCATCCCCGCTTGTTTGGCCCTGGTAGTATTAGCCAAGCCTATTTTAATTGCCTTATTTTGCTACGGCGCCTATGACGAGCGCGATGCTTTAATGTCCAGCTACAGCCTAATGACCTATGCGGCAGGTTTACCGGCGTTTATGTTGGTGAAGGTTTTGGTGAGTGGTTTTGCATCGCGTATGGATACCAAAACACCGGTAAAAATAGGCCTGTGGGTGCTGGCGGCGAATATGGCTTTAAATGCGGTTGTTGTTTGGCCGTTGCATCATTTCTGGCAGGTGGGCCACGCCGGGCTGACGCTTGCTACGGCACTTGCCGCCATGCTTAACGCCCTATGGTTATACATCGGCTTGCACCGCAAACATGGTTTTAAGGCTACGCCGGGTTGGGGGCGTTTTATTGGGCAATTAATTATTTCCGCTGTTGCTATGGTGGCGGTATTAATTGCTTTGTTGAATTTTAGTCCTGAATTTATTGAGCTGGTGTTTTGGCAGCGCTTAGCCTGGTTGGCCTTGATGTGTGTGGTGGGTTTGGCGGTTTATTTTCTTGCATTATTTATTTGTGGCATTCGCCTCAAGGATTTTAAAGGGCATTTTTAGTTTTAGATTTTGCGCATAGTCATGGATGTCACATCGGCAGTTGTGCAGTGCGCCTAGGCGTTATCCTGTCTGCTGCTACTTGCCGTAAAACGCTTTACCACCACACTCACCGCCAAATCCCCCTCTACATTTACCGCTGTGCGAATGGTGTCCAGCAGGCGGTCGATGGGTAATAAAATGGCGATGGCTTCCACCGGTAAACCCGCCGCTTGTAAAACTAAAATCATAGTTACCATACCCGCACTGGGAATTCCCGGTGCGCCCATGGCAGCGATCATGGCGGTAGCCATAATAATTAATTGCGCGCTTAGGCTTAAATCCATACCGGCCAATTGGGCGATAAAAATAGCGGCGGCGGCTTCGTATAGGGCTGTGCCATCCATATTAATAGTGGCGCCTAATGGAATAACAAAACGGGCTAGGGCAGGGGGGATGGATAATTGTTCGGCGCATTTTAAGCTGACGGGAATGGTGGCTGCGCTGGAGCTAGTGGAAAATGCCGTGACACAGGCGGGCATGCTCAGTTTTAAAAATTCAAGTGGCGAGGTTTTGCCAAATAACCAAACCAAGCCCGGTAAAACAAGCGCGCCGTGAATAAATGTGGTAATAAAAATCAGTGCAATAAAATGCATTAGGCTCATGAGCAGCGGCAGAGATTGCACAGCGATTAATTTGGTGAGCAGGGCAAAAATACCTATAGGCGCTAAACGCATTACCCAGCTTAAAATAACCATCATTAAGGCTAATGAGCGCTGCATAAAGTCCAATACAGGTGCGGCTTCTTCTTTTAGGTGTGCCATGGCGGCGCCTAGTATCAGTGCAAAAATTAATATCGCCAGCACCTTGCCCTCGGCAAAAGCGGCAAAGGGGTTCATAAATAAACTGCCGACAATTTGCTGCACAAAATCATTCACCCCGGTGGGCTTGGCGGTGCTGGCCGCCATGGCATCGCCGAACATGGCTAAATTCAGTCCGGCGCCGGCAGGGGAAATATGGCTTGCCGCCAAGGCTAACAGCATGGCAATCAGCATGGTGGCCATAAAACACACAAGCGCTAAACGCCAGACTTTGCCGCCCTGCTGGTGGTGTTGCAGCTCGGCAACGCCAGTGCACACCGAGGTAAAAATCAGCGGCACCAAGAGCATTTTTAACAGGCCAATAAATACGGCGGCTATAAGCGTTGTTGCGTAGAGTGTGCCTTCGCGCCAGAGGTTATCCGCAGGTAGAGGATGCAGCAGGCAGCCAAGGATAAGGCCTATTAAGCTAGCAATAAGAATTTGGCGGTTTAATGTGCCCATGTGATTGTGCTCTTAGTCGGTGCGGCCACAGCATAAAAGCCTAATGCCTTAGGGGCAAACTTCTTCGGCTGCCCGCCGTTTATTACACAGAGAATCCATGGAAGCCTTAATCAGTTCTACCGCTGCCGTCGCTATCGCTGAAATTGGCGATAAAACCCAATTACTTACCCTATTTTTAATCAGCCGCTACCGCAAACCCTGGCCGATAGTGGCGGGTGTGTTGCTCGCTACCTTGGTTAACCACGGTTTATCCGCCTGGCTTGGCAGTTGGGTGGCGGGGTTTATTCCGCAGACTTGGCTGCCTTATATAGTGGCGATGAGTTTTATTGCGGTAGGCCTGTGGCTGTTGGTGCCGGATAAAGACGAAGACGAGGGTGATCGTTTCGCGCAATACGGCGCCTTTGTGGCCAGCCTAGTGTTATTTTTCTTGGCGGAAATCGGCGATAAAACACAAATCGCCACGGTTATTCTGGCTGCTAAATACACCGCTACGCTGCAAGTGGTACTGGGCACTACGCTTGGTATGTTGTTGGCGAATGTGCCGGTCATTATTGCTGGCCAGTGGATTATGGCGCGCATCCCTTTAGCGGCCGCGCGCAAAATGGCATTTTTATTATTTATGCTGCTGGCGGCAGCCACCCTTGTCGGTGCGCTCTGGTTACAGTAATCCCTAGGGCGGCGTCAACTCAGCAAAGGGAGGCAATGTCATTAAGTTAAGGATTTTGACCTGTTTTTCCCGAGGTTTTCTACTCCACCAGAAACCCCACCCCAACCCTCCCCTTAAGAAGGGGAGGGAGCAGAATAGCCTTGAAAACAAGCAAAATTTTTTGAGTTGACGTCTTTTGGCTCCTCCCCCTTCTCAAGGGGGAGGCCGGGAGGGGGTTTCGTATCGAGGGAAAAACTCCCCCAAAACCGGACCTAAATCATTACCTTAATGATACTGCACAGGGGGGGGAAATAGGCGCAAGCCATACCGGTGCACAGTGTGGCTATAAAAGCCTTGGCCGCACTTTTTTTGGCCATTATTACCTGCTAGTCTGCGCGGCTTTTCATTTCACTATGAGAACTCAAGGTCGCCGATTATGCCGCTACGATTTCACGTTTTAGCCAGAACAGCCTTATTTTTAAGCCTTTCTGGCGGTGCCTGGGCCGATACGGCCAGCCTTAATGCAGGCAACAGCGCCTGGGTTTTAACTGCCACCGCCCTGGTGTTATTTATGACGCTGCCCGGCCTTGCCCTGTTTTACGGCGGCTTGGTGCGGGCTAAAAACGTGTTATCGGTGCTGATGCAGTGTTTTGCCATTTGCTGCGTCGCTTCGCTCCTATGGTTCTTCTGCGCTTACAGCCTAAGTTTTGCCCCCGGCTCGGCCTTGTTAGGCGACTTCAGTAAAGCCCTTTTTAGCGGCATGGGCCGCGAGAGTTTGCAGGGCGACATTCCAGAATCCCTTTACGCCCTCTTTCAAATGACCTTTGCCGTCATCACCCCGGCGTTAATCGTCGGCGCGGTGGCTGAGCGCATGAAATTCTCCTCCGTATTAATGTTCAGCGCCCTATGGCTGTTGGCCGTTTACGTGCCTGTATGCCATTGGGTGTGGGGCGGCGGCTGGTTGATGAATATGGGCATGTTGGATTTTGCCGGTGGCTCAGTCGTGCACATCACCGCCGGGGTGGCGGCATTAGTAGCCGCCTTGGTGATCGGCAACCGCCACGGCTTCCCCAATACTGCTATGCCACCGCATAACATGACCATGACAGTGACCGGTGCGGGCATGTTGTGGGTAGGCTGGTTTGGTTTTAATGGCGGCAGTGCGCTGATGGCCAACGGCAATGCGTCTATGGCGATGTTAGTTACTCACCTATCCGCCGCTGCTGGCGCCCTGGCCTGGATGGGCATGGAGTGGTGGCGTTTTTCTAAACCCAGTGTGCTCGGCGCGGTGACCGGCATGGTGGCGGGCCTCGGCACTATTACGCCAGCGTCCGGCAGCGTAGGCCCGGCGGCGGCCTTATTGATCGGCCTGTCAGCAGGGGTGATTTGTTTTTATGCCACCCACTGGATCAAACGCACACTGCATATAGATGACTCCTTGGATGTATTCCCAGTGCACGGGGTAGGGGGTTTTTTAGGCACCTTCCTGGTGGGCATTTTTGCCTCTACGAATTTGGGTGTGTTCTCCGGTTTTGGCTTTGGCGCGGGTAATGAATCCATCGGCGCCCAGTTGCAAGTGCAGCTGATTGGCATGCTGGCGGTTGGGGCCTATACCGCTGTGGTGACCTGGGGCGTGCTCAAACTCACCGGCCTGTGTACCAACGGTATTCGCGTTAGCCCAGAGGATGAATCGCAAGGCTTGGATATCAGCCTTCACGAAGAAGCAGGTTACAAGCTTTAATCCCCTCAGTGGCGAGTTGCTGACAACCGCCGCGATGACTTTTTAAATCGCTCAATACAGCAGGCCCTTAGCACAAAAGTAGGGGCCTTGCTGGCTTAGCCATAAACTATTGGCTAGAATGCCCTCCCCGAACGCATGGGGCAGTACTACACCATGCCCAGTCTGCTCAAACTCCGTGGCCTTTAACTTATTAATTGGGAATATTCCTTTGGTGTCTGTTGGATTTGCCCGTTTTCAGTCCTTGCTGTGCAGCCTCGTTTTAGCTTTCTGCGCCCTGGCGGCCGCTTATAGCCAAGCCCAAGAGCAATACGGCTTTGGTTGGCAAATCGGCAGCCAAGTTGAGCACGAAGAAAACCTCTTTTTAAAGCCCGCCAACCAAGCCAACAGCGACACCATAGTAGGCTCCGTCGCCGCAGTGGATTACCGCAAACGCTACTCCCTGCAAACTTTTCAAATCAAAGCCAAGGTCACCGATGTGCGCTATGACCGCTTTGATTACCTCGACTACCTAGGCAAAGACCTAGACGCCGCCTGGCTCTGGGCGCTAACGCCTGAATTGACCGGCAGCTTAAGCAGCAGCCGCCAAGAAGGCTTAAACAGTTTTATTGATTACGACGGCAGCAAGCGCAACCTGCGCAAAGAGCGCAAAGACGCGCTTGATGTGCGCTGGCGCATGACCGGCGGCTGGCACTTAGCGGCGGGCGCCAACCAGAGTGCCGTGCGCAACACCCTCGGTGGCGAGCGGTTTGCCGAGGGCGACTACACCGCCAATAACGCCGAATACGGCCTGATGTACAGCTTCCCCTCGCAAAGCCAAATCACTCTGGTACAGATGCAACAAAGCGGTGAATACCGCAGCCGCACCCTCAGCGATATCAGCCAGTTCGATAGCGGCTATGAGCAAACCAACCAAGAGTTGCGCGTGGACTGGCGCCTGTCGGGCAAATCTAACCTCAACATCAAACTCGGCCACCTGGGCCGCGAGCACGACCACTTTCCACTGCGCGATTACAGCGGTGCCTATGGCTCGGTGGATTACACGTGGTACAACGGCGGCAAATTAAAAATAAAACTCAACGCCCGGCAGAATTACAACTCCTTCCAATCCAGCCCCCAGCGCGACGTCATTGATGCCCTCGCCGGGCGGGATTATTACAACGCGAGTTTCTACCGCAACCAGGTGTTGAGCATTGCCCCCACCTGGCAGCTGCTGGACAAGGTCAGCATCAGTGGCAAGCTGCAGCAAGAGGAGCGCGATTATCAGGGCGGCCTGTTAAGCGGCGCCCAGTTGCGCACCCGGCAAGACACCCTGCGCCAAGGCAGCCTATCGCTGGACTGGGTGCCGAGGGATGTTGTGGCATTGTCACTGCATGTGAGCCGCCAAGAACGCGACTCCAATATGCCTAGCGCCGACTTCACCGATGAATCCATCGGTTTGAGCGCGGTGTTGAGTTTTTAAACTCTAAAGCTGACCCAGCCTCAACTGGCCAGCACAGCAACAATCGGCAAGCGAACATAACAACAGGTACTGGGCGGCAAGCAGCCCAGACCAATAAAAAACAAAACCAAAAAGGGGAAGACCATGGCGGCCACTCAAGCCAAGCGAACACTCACCACACTGGCCTGCACCCTGTTGCTGGCCGCAGGCTTAAGCAGCTGTGGGCGGGATGACAAACCCAAAACCACCCAGGTTGCCGCCAAGGTGAACGGGGAAGAAATCTCCGTTCATCAAATTAATAGCCTGCTGGCCAAAACCCCCAACCTCACCCCGGAAGCGGCCGAAAAGGTGCGCAGCGAAGTACTGGAAAAACTCATCGACCAAGAGCTGATGTACGCCCAGGCGCGCAGCAAAAAACTCGACCGCACGCCTGAAGTCGTCGCCGCCATTGAAGCGGCCAAGCGCGAAATTATCGCCCGTGCCCATTTAGAGCAGCTGCTCAGCACCCTGCCTAAGGTCACCGAGCAGGAAGTAAAAGACTATTACGCCAGCAATAAACCCTTGTTTGCCGAGCGCCGCATCTACACCCTGGAAGAACTCTCGGTGGATGCCAACCCGGAAATTCTGCCCAAGCTTAAAGAGATGGTGGATAGTAAAAGCCTCGACGAACTGGCTGCAGCGCTGAACGCCCTCGGCGCTCAAGCCCGCAAAGGTGCCGCCACCCGCGCCGCCGAGCAGATCGGCTTGGATTTATTGCCGCAATTAGCCCAAGTAAAAGATGGCGACAAAGCCCTTATCATCGGCAATAAAAATTACCTCGTGGTGCATGTGCTCTCCTCCAAAAGCGAACCTATAAGCGCCGAACAAGCGGCGCCTAAAATCGCCCAATTTTTGCAGACACAACGGGTGCAAAAAGCTGCCGCTGATGAAACCAAACGCCTGAGAGGCGCAGCCATAGTGGAATATCAGGGCGATTTTGCTAAACCCGCCGCAGCAGCAGCGCCCGCTGCCGCCAAGTAACTTAAGTCAGGAGAATTTTATTATGCGAACTTTCGCCCACTGGCTTGTGTTATTGGCCTGCCTGTTTCAGTTGCCAAGCCTTGCAGCAGACAAACCCAACCTCAGCTACCGCCTAGGCTCCGGCGATGTCATCCGCATCACCGTATTCCAAAACCCCGACCTCGCCTTAGAAACCCGCGTGTCGGAATCCGGCACCATCACCTATCCCTTAATCGGCTCGGTGAGCCTCGGCGGCCTCACCCTGGAAGCAGCGGAAAAACTCATCGCCAAAGGCTTAAAAGATGGCGGCTACGTGCAGGCGCCCCAGGTGAACATAGGCCTGACGCAAGTGCGCGGCAGCCAAGTTTCAGTACTTGGGCAGGTGAATCGCCCCGGTCGCTTCCCGCTGGAAACCTTCAACACACGCCTGTCGGATGTGCTCGCCATGGCGGGCGGTATAGCCGCTACCGGCTCGGATAAGGTGGTGATCACCGGCACCCGCGAAGGCAAAAGCTTTCGCCAGGAAGTAGACTTCCCAGCCATTTTTAACAGCGGCAGCCAGCAGGATATGTTCATCGCAGGCGGCGATGTGGTGTACGTCAACCGCGCCCCCGTGTTTTACATTTACGGCGAAGCCCAGCGCCCCGGCGCCTACCGTATTGAGCGCGAAATGACGGTACAGCAGGCCCTGGCCATTGGCGGCGGCGCCACCCAGCGCGGCTCTGACAGCCGCATCCGCATCAACCGTAAGGGTAGCGATGGCAAAACCAAACAAATCTCCCCGGATCTCTCCGACCTGGTATTGCCCGACGACGTAATTTACATCCGCGAAAGCATCCTTTAACGCGCCAGCATTCTCTTAAGGAGCCTGCATGAGTATTCAGCAGTTTTTACTGATTTTCTTCGCCCGCAAAGGCCCGGCCATTGCGGTATTTGCCGTAACCGTGCTCACAGCCCTGGCCCTAAGCCTGGTGTTGCCGAAAACCTATCAGGCCACCAACACAGTAGTCATCGACCTCAAAAGCCCAGACCCCATCGCAGGTGTGGTGCTGCCGGGCATGATGACGGCAGGCTACATGGCCACTCAGGTGGACATAGTGAACAGCGACCGCGTCGCCCAGCGCGCCGTGGGCTTGATGAAATTAGAAGAAAACCCCTTGATTCGCGACCAATGGCAGCAAGAGACCCAAGGCCGCGTCAGCCTGCCCGTGTGGATGGGCAACCTGCTGCAAAAGAACCTGGATGTAAAACCCTCCCGTGAATCCAGCGTGGTGAGCATCACTTTCAGCGCCCCTGATCCTGCCTATGCCGCTGCCGCCGCCAACGCGTTTGCCCAGGCTTACATAGATACCACCGTGCAATTAAAAGTGGACCCAGCCAAGCAATATGCCAGCTGGTTTGAAACCCAAATTAAATCCCAGCGCGACCGCTTAGATGCCGCGCAAAAAGCCCTGGCCGATTTCCAAGAGCAATCCGGCATAGTCATCTCCGACGGCAGGCTGGATTACGAATTACAAAAATTCAACGAGCTCTCCACCCAGCTCACCCTCGCGCAGGCCCAAGGCACGGATTCCAGCAGTAAACAGCTGTTAACTCAGGTGGACACCCTGCCAGAAGTGATGCAAAACCCTCTGATTAACCAGCTCAAAGCTGAGTTAGTGCGCATGGAATCAAGCCTTAAAGACTTATCCGGCAACCTAGGCGTTAATCACCCGGCCTACAAACGCGCTTTATCCGAGCAGCAATCCTTAAAAAACCGCATCGCCGATGAAATCACCCATGTCACCAGCGCTATAGGCACGGCAGGTTTAGTCAGCCAAGCCAAGGTAGCGGAACTCACCAACGCCATCGAAGAGCAGAAGAAAAAAGTCTTTGAGCTGCGCCGCCAGCGCGACAACATCAACTTACTGATGCGCGATGTCGAAACCGCCCAGCGTGCCTACGACGGCATCAGCCAGCGCTACAACCAAATCTCCCTAGAAGCCCAATCGGCGCAAACCAACGTTGCCGTGCTCACCCCGGCTACACCGCCGCTTAAACACAGCAAACCCAAAGTGGTAATCAATGTGCTGGTGGCCATTTTCCTAGGTGGGTTATTAGCCCTCGCCCTAGTGCTGGTGCAAGAAGCTCTCGACCCGAAAGTGCGCAGCCAAGAGGCTCTCGCCCAGGCGCTGCCCATGCCCTGCTTAGGGCAGGTGAATACCTTCAGCAAACGCTCCATTAAAACCTCCGCCCCCTTAAAGGCCGCCGCATGAGCCAGAACAAACTCCCGCCCCGCACCCTCGGCGCCCAGTTAGTCGACGAAGGCCTGCTCACCCCCGATGCCGTTGAGCGCACATTGATTCGGCAAAAAGAACAGGGCCAGCGCTTTGGCGAAGCCGCCGTAAGCCTAGGCCTAGTAGAAGAGAGCCAGCTGGCCCAGTCCCTTGCGCGCCAGTACGGCTTTACCTACCTCGCCGCCAACGACACCCGCATTCACCCCAGTGTAGTGAGCGCCTTCACGCCGGATAACCTGGCGGTAGAGCAATACAAAAACCTGCGCAGCCAACTGGCCCTGCGCTGGTTTAACCAGGGCAACCAAATGCTCGCCATTTGCAGCCTAGAAGCAGGCGATGGCCGCAGCCTTACCGCCGCCAACCTGGCCGTGGTCTATGCCCAAATGGGCAAAAAAGTCCTGCTCATAGACGCCGATTTGCGCACTCCAAGCCAGCACCAATTATTCAGCGAAGCCAACAACACCCAAGGCCTAAGCTCAGTGCTGGCAGGCCTACACAGTTTTGAATCCGCCATCAGCCCGCTTGCTGCCATGCCCGGTTTAAGCCTGCTGAGCGCCGGTGCCCACGCCCCCAACCCTACAGAATTGCTCGCCAGCAACCGTTTTGCCCATGCGTTGGATGTGCTCACCAAACACTACGACATCATTCTGCTCGACACCCCAGCAGGCAACCTCTACCCCGACAGCCTAGGTCTTGCGCGCCTAGCCCAGGGCGCATTAATCGTTGCGCGCAAAAACACCACCAGCGTCACCGCCTTAAAACAATACGCCGACCAACTCACCCAAATCGGCGTGAGCCTAGTGGGTTCGTTTTTAACCTTCGGCTAGTGCGGCCCACCCATGACAGATGTACAGCCAATGAGCCCAGCCGCCGCCAATAGCGGCAGAGCGCAACTAATCGAATGGGCGCCCATATTGCTGGGGCTTGCGGTGTTATTCATACCCACCTATTACCGGCTGGGTAGCACCATATGGGTCACGGACGAACAGGGCCACGGCCCCATTATTCTCGGCCTCGCCCTCTGGTACATAGCCCAGCAGCGCAGCCTTATTCACGCCCTTGTCCCCAACCCGCGCAAAGCCTTAGGTATTGGGTTTTTTATCATTGGGCTATTAGCCTATTGTTTGGGCCGCTCGCAGGATATTTTATTGCTGGAAGTGGGCGCGCAAATTCCCGTGCTCATGGGTTTATTACTCATCGCGCGCGGCTGGGCAGCGGTCAAAATTCTTTGGTTCCCACTGTTTTTTTTAATTTTTATGGTGCCACTGCCCGGTGGGCTAGTAGACGCCCTCACCATGCCAATGAAAATCGCCGTCTCCTGGGGCGCCGAGCACATTCTTTATTACTTTGATTACCCCGTTTCCCGCAGCGGCGTTATTTTGGCAGTAGGCCAATATAAATTATTAGTCGCCGACGCCTGCGCAGGCCTGCACACCTTATTCACCCTGGAGGCATTAGGCCTTTTATATTTGCACTGGGTAAAACACGAATCCTACTTCCGCAACATCACCCTCGCGATTTTAATCGTGCCCATCTCCTACACCGCCAACACCATCCGCGTGATTATTTTATGTTTGGTGACTTTCTATTACGGCGACGAAGCCGGGCAGGGGTTTATTCACGGCTTTGCAGGCATGGTGTTATTCCTCACCGCATTAATTTTTATCATCGGCGTGGATAGCACACTGCAGTTTTTTGCTAAGCGCTTTGGGGCCGTTAAATCATGAGCGCGCCTAAACGCAATATTTGGCTGCTGCTGGCTATGTTATTCACGGCGGCGGCGGCGTTTGGTTTAACCCCTCGGCATAAAATTGCCGATAGCAATCCAATGCCCGATTTCAAAACCATAGTTCCCGCACAATTTGGTCAATGGCGAGCAGTTCCCGGTACCAACCAGGTAATTGACCCAAACCAGCAAGCCACCTTAACAAAAATTTACGACCAAACGCTTGCGCGTACCTATGAGAATTCCCACGGCTACCGCGTCATGTTATCTATGGCCTATGGAGGCAATCAGAGGGATGAGTTGGAGCTACACAAGCCGGAAATATGTTACGTCGCTCAGGGCTTTGTACTGAACGAAAAAACCAAAACACAATTGCCTCTTGCTAGCCAAACAATACCGGCCACACGCTTAAATCTAACTCAGGGCAATCGCATTGAACCTGTAACCTACTGGGCAACAGTGGGCAACACGGTCATAAACAGTGGGTATGCCAAAAAAATAGTGGAAATTCGCTACGGTTTATTAGGCCAAATTCCCGATGGTGTTTTGGTGCGCATTTCATCAATAGATGATGATAAAAATAGTGCCTATAAGATTCATCAGCAATTTGCCGATGAATTGTTAGCAGCGCTACCACCCACCATAAAAACCAAACTGCTTGGCGGCCAATAATGGAGCGGGGCAGGGGGCTGCATGGAGGCAACTAATAAAATTAACAATGAACAATCTACTGCCCAGCGTGTAAAACGCAGTATGTTCTCAATGCTGATTGGCAGGCCTATTTCAGCATTGGGTGGTTTGTTGGTTCTCGTGCTGCTATCGCGATTGCTCACTAAGGATGAATATGGAGCGTATTTCGCGCTCTGGGCCTTAGTCGAAATTAGCATTCTACTGAGCGATCCCGGTGTCCTACACCTTATTTACCGTTTCGTAAGCGCATCGTCTAATGATCAGGGGCAGATAATGCCCAAAGGGCCTGCGCCCCGCTTATTAATTAGTCGGATACTGGGGCTAGGCCTCGGCGCGGGAATATTATTTTTAATCCCTGCCCATTGGTTGGAGTTTTTTAAGCTCGCATCCGCCCCACACCTATTGCAGGCGGCTGCAATTATTTTATTGTTTGAAGGGCTGGCTCGCACCATAGAGGCCATATTCGATAGCATGTTGTGCCAAGGAGCGAGTCAAATTACCACAGTGTCGCGCACCATCATGCGCTTGCTGGGCATTTTTGTGTGTTATGCCAATACCGGCGGCCTAACATTCGATCTGTTGATATGGGTAGACATAGCGGCCACTTCTGTAGGTGTGCTGTTGGGGCTGTGTTTATTGTTGAATATTTATTTCAAACGTCATAGGTACCAGGGGCAATTCGACCAACCCACTCCGGCACCAATAAAAACACTTCTTTATTACGCATGGCCTGCATATCTTTCCCAAACGCTTGGCATTGTATGCAGCGCAGATGTACTAAAGCTCACGCTGTCAGGAAGTAGTGGAGTCACTGAACTTGCGGTTTTTGGTTATGTGTTTTCGCTTGCTGGCGTGATTCAGCGCTACTTGCCCGCTAATTTATTGGCAGGTGTTTTTAGGCCACTGTTTATTGCGGCTGCTCAAAAGCCTAATGCCGACAGGGTGTTGGTTGAATTATTAATTGCTTGTATCAAGATCAACTGGTTATTTATTGTACCCATGGTATGTTTTAGCTTTATCCTTGGCGATGAGCTATTGGCCTATATTTCTGGGGGCAAATATGTGCACGTTGGCTCGGTACTTACTGTCGCCATTGTCGGGCTAATGGCTTTTTCAGTGCATTTAGTTCTTTCGCACTTATGTTTGGCGCGCCAGACTCCCTGGCCTTTATTGGGTGCGAATTTGGTTGCGACGGTTGGAATATTCGTAGGTCTAGCTCTCAGCAAGTGGCTTGGGGCTTTGGGTACCGCGCTGGCTTTTTGCCTAAATGAAACCATTTGGTGCGCGGCGAGTTTTTATTTTTTATTTCGGAGAGCGCCCTTTTTACCTCACGCGGACTTAAACGGCGTAGTACGTTTAGCTGGGGTCGGTATTGTCGTAGCAGCTTGTGCTTATGTCTTAAAAACAGCTTTACTAGTACATCCACTAATTGTCGCTGCAATTCTGGCGTTTCCATTGGCGATTGGGTTGTGCCGATTAGGTGTGTTATCAGAGCAAGAAGGGCAATGGTTAATGACAGTTCTACCGCTGGGACATAAATTACCGCTCATCTTTAAATTTCGCCAACAATTCAGCTCAGCCAGGTAAATATGTTTTACTTTGCAAATCATAAAGCAATTATTTGGACAAGTGTTTTAGCATTGTTTGGAGCCTTGATAGTGGCTGCACTAAGCGCCACTCAAGTTATCGCTGCAGCAATAGTTTTTAGTCCTTTGTTTGTCACCATCATAGGTATAGCTATTTGGTATTTGCTCGGCGCAAAATCAGGTAACCTATTTGTCTACATCTGTTTGATTGCTATTTTTTTACTGCCGTTTTCGCTGAAGGTTGCCGGTATTCGACTTTTTGGCGCATGGCAAATAGTGCTGGTTTTAGGTGGCATTTTGGGTGTTCCAATTTTTTATCGGCACGCTAAGACTCAACCTATATTAATCGCATCGCTAAGTCTCTTTGCGGCTTATATCGCCTGGGCTTCATTGTCGTCATTTATATCAGGTCGATTTAATGCAAAAGCGTTTAGTTATCAAATAATATCCAACATAAAGCCCATTTTTTTAATCGCTTTTGGATTCTTTGCGTGGGATCGGCTCAGCTCGCATAAGTTGCTCTGGAACATTGTTGACTATTGCGCATGGGTGTTGCTCGCGTTTATTGCTTTTGAGTGGATATTGCCGAGGCCATATTTTTCAGCGTTTGGAGCAATGTCAGGTATGTCCGTAGATACAACTGGTATTTTTCCTTCCCGTGCCGTCGGCCCTTTTGAACACCCTTCATTCTTAGCATCTGTTGCCGCATGTTTTGGGATGCTGTGTGCCGCCAGAGCTATTTGCTGCCCTAGGGATAGGCTTAAATATTCGTTGCTCACCCTGCTCTACTGTGTGTGTCTATTATGCTCCGTGCAGCGCCAAGAGCTCGCAGGCGCCGTGGCAGGTATATTTGCCATGCTTTTTTTGGCAAAAAATATTAAATGGTCTGCATGGCATTTATTTGCCATAGTGACTGCTGCAGCATTAATACCCGTAGGGCTGTTGCTCTTTGGTGCAGATATCTACCGTGAAGCAGGCACCTGGGGTATTGGAACAATTGGTGAGATTTCGCACCCCCGTGCCCAACAATATTCTGCCGCCTTCTTAGTTGCTAATAGTCATTTCCCGTTTGGTACAGGATTAGGGACATTCGGTGGCCCTGGAGCCGAAAAATTTGATTTAAGCCTTTACTACGAATTGGGGTTTGGTCGTTATTGGTGGTTTGGTAAACAAGACTATTTGCTTGATACCTATTGGCCAAATTCTATAGCCGAGGGGGGGTGGATAGGCTTTGCGTTACTTCTATTGCATTATTGCGTGCTGGGTTGGTACTGCATCAATAACGCTCGTAAAGAAAATGATGCTTTGACAGCGAGCTTTTGGTTGTTTGCAGGTATCGGAGTCTGGTTTTTAATCGCAAATGCGTTTTCATCTCCGGCGTTTCAAGATCCCCGCTTGTTTTTTTGGGTTGCTATGTCAATTGCGATAGCACATTACACGCCGATAGTTGCACGTCATGAATCTATATCATAACTTGGGGCAGATTATTCTGCTAACGCTGTGCGGTTATGTGCAAAATATTTTTGCAGATTGCACTGGCTCAGCCAGTGATATTACTTTAGTGCACGATAGTTCCAGTGCGCGGTCAGTTAGCCCAGAACTGTTTGGCTTCGACACTCCCTGGGCGGAGTTTCAGCAGGGCTATTTTCGCCACGGTGCGGTTAAGGATTCACTTATTAACTTCCTTAAACCATTTAGCGGCGCACTTTATCGCTATCCTGGCGGCAATTATTTTCTATGGGAAAATTCCATATTAAATGCCACAGCTCGGGCGCCGAATTTTACAGAGTTTTTAGGTCAGCCACGGCCTGACTTCGGTTTGCAAGAATATTTAACTTTTCTCAATAGTGTTAACGGTAGTGGCATCTATATGCTTAATTTGCTGGGCGCAAAAAATAAGCCGTATAGTGCTGAGCAGTTACAGAATAGTAACAGTGCATTAATACGCTGGGTGCGCGCACATCCCCATGGCGCACGTATACGTTATTGGGAGATGGGTAATGAGTTGGACTGGAATCCATTTAATTACACTGCTGCACAGTACGTTGAAAAAATGCGTAGCACTTTATCAATTATTAAACGGGAATTCCCTACAGAAAAACTTATAGTGACTGGGCGCACTAATCCGTGGCAGTTTGGTGTTGCATCGGAAACAGTATTCAACCAGCAAGCCGCAGCAGCCTATCCGTTTTATGGTATAGCTTTACATGCCTATTACGATGGTTACCCGATGCCTATGATGCTAAGCACTATTAAACGTTATGCACAGGTCAAAAACCAACTAGGCCAACCCACTAAAGTGTTTATTACCGAACATGGCCGCTGGCCAAGTGAAAACCCAAAGGGACGCTGGGAGGAAAATTGGTATCAAGCATCTGGAAGTCTAGGGGCGGTTTCGGCGGCGGATTTCACCCTTATGAGCTTAAATGAGCCGAGTGTAGCTACAGCAATTTGGCATAATCTGGGCACCAGTGGCCCTTGGCATTTGATCCATCGCGACGATAAAACCGATACACTTTACCCCTCGGCAACTTATTGGGCATTGCGCACACTGCGTGAGGCCTTTTTAGATCAGGTTATACCCATTTCGGCGAATTTAAACACCAGTGCAGAATACTCAGGTGGTTATACTCTGCGCCTAGTGGCCATGGCCAATAGTCAAAAATCATTTAGCTTGCTGGGTGTAAATCGGGGTAAAATACCCATTAAGCTCAACTTGATGCTGGCGAATAAAAGCCAATTTAAAGTTACTAAGGTCAACACTACAGAATTCGACCCTGCAGGTAGCGATAATACCAGTGGTGAGCCAAATAAATTCACCATGCACACTAAAACACTTCAGTCGTCTGCTGCTGCACAATACGAATTCTGTGTTCCCGCGTTTAGCGTGTTTTCATTATTAGGTGCATCATAAGGTATCAGGATGTAAATACCCTTTATGAATATTGAAATCATAAGCTTCACGGGGGACTCTGGCCTAGCAGATTATGCCGTTTCAATGGCTCGCGCTTTAGCTGCTTTGGCAAATGTGACCGTTGTAACCGCAGATAGCCTGCCACGTCACTTCGACACTATGGGTTTTCAGGTTGAGCGTGTATTTAGGCGCTCGCGCAATTTCCCTACCGATATTATTAAATTTATCCAAGGCGTATATGTACGCAAGCCAGATTGGTTAATTTTTCAAGGGCCACTTAAATTTGCTGGTATAGATGCGCTTATCGTTTATTTTCTGCGCAGATGTGGCATTCGTTGTGCGATCACAGTACACGATGTGTTACCTCATTACCCTCGTTTTTGGAGTAAATACGAATATAGCCTCTATTACCGCGCCTTTGATAAAGTAATTGCGCATTCCCATGCGGCCGCCCAACAGCTTAAAAATATGGGAATTGTAAAACCCATATTGGTGGTGCCCCACGGTATTTACGATATTTTCCATCTATCCGGCATTAATCAACAAGAGGCGCGCAGCCATTTTCCTGCATTGCGACCCACGGACACAGTGGTGCTTTTTTTTGGCAATTTAGAATCTCGCAAAGGCTTATGGACACTTCTTGATGCAGCAGAAGAACTGCTTGCAACAGAGGGCGCGGAGTGCTCGGGTGCATTTAAATTTCTTATCGCTGGCGCACCGCATTTGTCTCAGTCTGGCCCAGGAGCTATTGAACGCTTACAAAAAGCTGGCAATCAAGCCAATATTATTTTGCATGCCCATAGAATTGAATTTGAGGAGGTCGAGCGCTATTTTACAGCTGCAAATATAGTTGCCATGCCATACCTAGAGGGCACTACCAGCGGAGTGTTAAAACTCGCCATAGCGTTTAATAAGCCAGTGATTGCTACAACAGTCGGCGATTTTCCAGAACAGATACCCAATGACGTTGGTATACTGATTGACCCCGACCCGAAGCAAAAACAATTGACCCAAGCCCTCCTTACCATGCGCAGCAATAAACACTTATTCACTAATAATTTGCATAATCAAAATCAACATGCTCAGTGGCCCAGCATTGCTCACCAGGTGTTAAAACACCTTAAGGCCCCCAATTAATGCCTAAATTAATTAATATCAATACCTACCACTACCGCCGTGGCGGTTCAGATGTAGTCTATTTTGAGCACGCGAACCTCATGCAGGAGCAGGGTTTTACCAATGCGTATTTTGCAATGCATCACCCCAAGAATGAGGCAACCCCCTGGAGCCGCTTTTTTATCGATGAATTAGAATTTGGCCACGCTTACTCCCTAAAACAAAAAATAACCATGGCCGCCAAAGCCATTTATTCGTTTGAGGCCCAGCGTAAGCTGCGCCATTTAATAGACGACTTTAAACCGGATATAGCGCACCTGCATTGTATTTACCATCATTTATCTCCGTCGATCCTGCCCATATTGCATAAAGCGGGCATACCAACGGTGATGACAGCACACGATTTGAAAATAGCTTGCCCGGCGTACAAAATGCTCAACGCCACCGGTATCTGTGAGCGTTGCAACCAGGGGTCAGTATTAAATGTGCTTAAACACCGCTGTATTCGCGGTTCACTCGCAGCAAGTGCCATAGTAACGCTGGAGAGTGGCTTACAGCGCAGCTTGCAGTTGTACAGGCGCTACCTAACCAAAATTGTGGTCCCTAGCCAATTTTTTATCGAAAAATTTGTGGAATGGGGCTGGCCTCGCGAGCAGTTTGTTTACATACCCAACTATGTGGACGCGCAACAATTTACTCCTCAAACCACACCGGGTAATTATTATGTGTATTTTGGCCGTTTAGCTCCTGAAAAGGGCGTGGGCACATTAATTACTGCCGCAGCCAAAGCTAAAGTAGCTCTAAAAATTGCAGGCACCGGCCCCGAGCAAGAATCACTGCAAGCACTTAATGCCAGCCTTGGGCACCCCGCTGAATTTTTGGGTTTTCAAGCAGGTGCCGCACTTCATCAATTAGTTCAAAACAGCCGCGCCGTCGTTTTACCTTCCGAATGGTACGAAAATGCCCCTATGAGCGTTTTAGAAAGTATGGCCATGGGCAAACCGGTTATAGGCGCGCAGATAGGCGGTATTCCTGAATTAATTACCGCCGAAACCGGTTGGACCTATACCAGTGGTAATGCGGTTGAATTGACGGAATTATTACTGTTGGTTGAAACATTATCAAACCAACAGCTAGAGCAAATGGGGCATGCTGCGCGAGTGCGGGTAGAGAAAAGCTTTAATAAAACAAATTACATTGCTTCAATGAGTAGTCTTTACCAAAGTTTAGGTGTTAATTATGAATAAAACGCTACGTATCCTTGGTACGCGCGGAGTGCCAGCGGCCCACGGCGGTTTTGAAACCTTTGCAGAATATTTGGCCCTATATCTTGTCAAAAATGGCTGGCGCGTAGTGGTGTATTGCCAGGAGGAAGGAGAAGGCCCAATATTCTACGATACCTGGCAGGGTGTTGAGCGCGTGAGAATACCGGTTAAAGCGGAAGGCCCCAAGGGTACAATTATTTTTGATTGGCAAGCCACATGGCATGCCTCGCAACATAAAGACCTATGTTTAACCCTGGGTTACAACACAGCTATTTTTTGTGGTTTATTGCGTTTGCGCGGTGTACCTAACTTAATCAATATGGATGGTATTGAGTGGTCGCGCGCCAAGTGGAGCGGAATCGCCAAAGCCTGGTTTTGGATGAATGATTGGTTGGGTTGTTGGCTGGGGAATCATTTAATTGCTGATCACCCAGAAATTAAAAATCATCTATGCACCCGTGTGCGAGCTGACAAAATTACCATGATCCCCTATGGTGCAGATTCGGTTAGCGCGCCAGATACTGCACCGGTTGAAGCTATGGGCCTTACACCCGGTAAGTATTTTACCGTGATTGCTCGGGCCGAACCGGAAAATTCCCTGTTAGAAATAGTACAAGGCTTCTCAAAGCAGAGCCGGGGTTACCAACTTGTGGTACTCGGGAATTATTCGCCCACCAATGCATACCACCAAGCAGTAAAAGCGGCCGCCAGTAGTGAAGTAGTCTTTCCGGGTGCCATTTATGATAAGCGAATTGTACAAGCGCTTAGGTTTTACAGTGCTGCCTACATTCATGGCCATCAAGTAGGGGGCACAAATCCTTCACTGGTCGAAGCACTTGGCGCAGGAAATGCAGTTGTCGCACACGACAATCGTTTTAATCGCTGGGTAGCAGGAGAGGGGGCTTTCTACTTTGATGGTGCTGACGAAATTGCAGCGCAGCTGGAGACAATTACCCGCAATCCAGAGTTACTATTGAATAGTGGTGAAAAGGCTAAAGATCGTTATTCATTGATGTTCACTTGGGATAACGTACTTAAGCAGTATGAGGACTCGTTAGTTAAATTTTTACCGAAATAATTATCTAATTTCAGATCACAATTTTGCCCCAGGAGTTGGTATGAGGAACTTATTCAACCTAAGCGCAGAGGAAACAAAATTTCCTTTTATTCAGATTGCCAGGTGCCTAGCTGCCCTATTAGTTTTGGCAGATCATGCACTGCTTGACTATACGAAATTATTTGAAGATAACGATGCCGGTGCTCGCGCCATAGCTTACGGACTCGGCGGTTACGGAGTAAAGTTATTCTTTATAATTAGTGGGTTCATAATAACCTATGGAAATTGGAATAGGTTTCAATCTGGGGAAATTAGGAACTTTATATTAAGGCGCTGCATCAGGATCGTCC
>Ga0164241_10000537_pt1 | contig 66257 bp, 60 predicted proteins | sample OricomyardsoilBY_FD_108780 | JGI IMG/M metagenome (GOLD analysis project Ga0164241, IMG submission 108780) | Backyard soil microbial communities from Emeryville, California, USA - Original compost - Back yard soil (BY) | ecosystem: Environmental > Terrestrial > Soil > Unclassified | place: USA...
ACGCTGAGCATCAGGGTGCTGGCAAGCTACGCGACCAAGCAGTCGGCAGACTTGCCGATGGAGCTTACGACCGCCCGCTGAGAACCCCGCCCGAGGAAGTAGGACAATCATGAGCAAATACGTGCCCGCGCAGCCGTACGCCTGGCCCTTCGACGGCGACCTGCGACCCGACAACACGGCGCTGATCATCATCGACATGCAGACCGACTTTTGCGGCAAGGGTGGCTACATCGACGGCCTGGGCTACGACCTCACCAACGCCCGCGCGACAATCGAGCCGATCCGGCGCGTGCTGGAGCGCTTCCGGGGCGGAGGATACGCGGTGATTCACACGCGCGAAGGCCACCGACCCGACTTGTCCGATCTGCCCGCCAACAAGCGCTGGCGCTCGCGCGTGCTGCAAAACGGAGGTGCGGGCCAGCCCGGCATCGGCGACGCCGGTCCGTGCGGCCGCGTGCTCGTGCGGGGGGAGCCGGGCTGGGAGATCATCGCCGAGCTGGCGCCGCTCCCGGGCGAGCCGATCATCGACAAGCCGGGCAAGGGCTCGTTCTGCGCGACGGACCTGGACATGATCCTCAGGCAGCGCGGCGTCCGCAACCTCGTGCTGACCGGGCTTACCACCGACGTTTGCGTGCATACCACGATGCGTGAGGCCAACGATCGCGGCTACGAGTGCGTGATCCTCGGCGACTGCTGCGCCGCCACCGACGCCAGCAACCACGCCGCCGCGCTCAAGATGGTGACGATGCAGAACGGCGTGTTCGGCGCCGTCAGCACGTCGGCGGCGCTCCTGGAGGCGCTGTCGTGAGCGCGGCGCCGCAGCTGCAGGCCGACGAGCTCCTGCCCGCCATCGATCTCAGCGGCGTGGCGCCGGCGAGGCGCGGCCGCGGCGGCGGTCCTCCGCCGTTGCTCGACGCGCAGCACATGACCAAGCGCTTCGGCTCGCTCGTTGCCCTCGATGACGTTTCGTTCCGGCTCGAGCCCGGGACGTTCCACGCGCTGCTCGGCGAGAACGGGGCGGGTAAGAGCACGCTCGTGAAGTGCATCATGGGATTTTACCAGGCCGACAGCGGCAAGGTCGCGGTCGGTGACTCCGACGTGGTCGTGAAGAACCCACGCGAAGCCCAGCGCTACGGTATCGGCATGGTCTACCAGCACTTCACGCTGGTCGAGAACATGACCGTCGCCGAGAACCTGGTCATGGCGCGGGCGGAGATTCCGCCGCTCATCGACTGGAGGAAGGAAGAGCAGGCGCTCGAGGACTTCATGGCGGGCATGCCGTTTCGCATGCCGGTGCGCAAGCTCGCGCGCCAGCTGGCCGCCGGCGAGAAGCAGAAGCTCGAGCTTTTGAAGCAGCTCTACCTCGGCAGCAAGATCATCATTTTGGACGAGCCGACGAGCGTGCTCACGCCCCAGGAGGCGGACGACGTGCTCGGCTTACTGCGGGAGATGACGCGACGCGGTGAGATCAGCGTGGCGATCATCACCCACAAATTCCGCGAGGTGATGGCGTTCGCAGACGACGTGACGGTGCTGCGACGCGGCGCCTTGGCCGGCGCCGGCAAGGTCGCCGACCACACCCCGGAGTCGCTGGCAGAGCTGATGGTCGGCTCGGAGCCGCCGAGCGCGGCGATCGGTCGCAAGCGCGTCGCGCACGACGAGGTGGCGCTCGAGCTGACCAACGTTTGCGCGGAAGACGACATCGGCTTGCCGGTGCTGCGTGGCGTGAGCTTGAACGTGCGCGCGGGCGAGATCCTCGGCATCGCCGGCGTTTCGGGCAACGGCCAGGAGCAGCTGGTCGAGGTCTTGGCGGGGCAGCGCCAGCTCGGCTCGGGCCGGGTCCAAGTCGGGGGGAAGCCGTACACGCCGACACGCGACCAGATCCGCCAGAGCCGCGTGCGGCTATTGCCGGAGGCGCCGCTCAAGAACGCGTGCGTCGCTCACATGACGGTCGCGGAGAACCTCGGCTTCCGCTGCTTCGACGAGCCTGGTTTCACGCTCGGGCGTTGGGCGGTGAGGCGGGGCTCGCTGCGCCGCAAGGCCCAAGAGTCGATCGGAGAATACAAGATCAAGACGCCAGGCCCGGAAGCACCGATCGGCGGCCTGTCCGGTGGGAACGTGCAGCGCGCGGTGTTGGCGCGAGAGCTCGACGGTGACGTAGCGGTGCTGATCGCCGCCAATCCTTGCTTCGGTCTGGACTTCGCGGCGGTGGCGGAGATCCGCTCGCGCATCGTCTCGGCTCGCAATGGTGGGACGGCGGTGCTGCTCGTCAGCGCGGACCTGGACGAGATCTTCGCCCTCTCCGACCGCATCGTCGTCATGAGTGAGGGCCGCATCGTCCACGAGACCTCCGCCGAGACGGCGAACGTCGCGGAAATCGGCCGGCACATGGCCGGTGATCACGCATGAACGCGCACGCGGTCACGTCGCTGCTGCCCGCAGAGCTCGACTCGCTGCGGTTCCAGCCGTTGCGCGAGGGCGTGGAGATTCACGTGCTGCACGACGCTCCCGATCGGTCGCGGGTAGCGATCTTGCGTTACCAGCCCGGCGCGGAGGTGCCGGCCCACCGCCACGACGGCTACGAGTACGTCTACGTGCTCGAAGGCGAGCAAAGCGACGAGCGAGGTCGTTACGGCGCGGGAGCGTTCGTGGTGAACGAGCCAGGCTCCTCTCACCGGGTTACGAGCGACGGCGGCTGCGTCGTGCTGATCGTCTGGCAACGGCCAGTCGCGTTCCTTTGATTCGCCGAGGTTTCGCCGCGGACGCTGCCGGGGTCGACCATTCCAGATCAATGACACGACACAGCCGCGGTTTGGAGACGTGGCGGAAACTCACGACCGACGATGACAACGGTGCCGGGTGCCACAGCGCCCTCAGATGTTTCGAGAATGAATCTGCTTCGACGGAGAAGGTGATGAAAAATCGAATTGAGCTATTGCTTGCTGGGTTAATCGCAGCGGTTGGATGCAAAGGTCCCGGCGAATCCGCTCCGGCTCCGACCACGGGGGTCCCGGCCGCTGCGTCGGTGGCGGCGGCAGCTCCGGCGGCGGCGCCGAAGGCGTCCGAGACGGGGCCAATCAAGGTGGGCATCCTCCACTCCCTGTCGGGCACCATGGCGATCAGTGAAACGTCTCTCAAAGACGTCGCGTTGATGACGATCGAGCAGATCAACGCCGCGGGCGGGGTGAGGGGCCGCAAGCTCGAGCCAGTCGTCGTCGATCCACACTCCGACTGGCCGTCGTTCGCGGAGAAGGGCCGCGAGCTGCTGCAGAAGGAGGGCGTCGCGGTGACGTTCGGCTGTTGGACCAGCGTGTCGCGCAAGAGCGTGCTGCCCGTCTACGAAGAGCTGAATGGCTTGCTCTTCTACCCTGTTCAATACGAAGGCGAAGAGTCGTCGTACAATGTGTTTTACACCGGCGCGGCTCCGAATCAGCAGGCGATTCCCGCGGTGGAATACTTGATGAGCAAGGAGGGCGGCGGCGCCAAGAAGTGGGTGCTGCTCGGCACCGACTACGTCTACCCGCGCACCACGAACAAAATCCTACGCTACTTCTTGAAAGAGAAGGGCGTCGCCGAGGCCGATATCATGGAGCAGTACACGCCGTTCGGTCACGCCGACTATCAGACGATCGTGGCCGACGTGAAGAAGTTCGCCGCCGGTACGCCCACGGCCGTGGTCTCCACCATCAACGGCGACTCGAACGTGCCGTTTTATAAGGAGCTCGCCAACCAGGGCCTCAAGGCCAAGGATATCCCGGTCGTTGCCTTCTCGGTCGGTGAGGAAGAGCTGCGCGGCATCGACACCAAGCCGCTCGAAGGCCACCTTGCCGCGTGGAACTACTTCATGTCCATCGACAACCCCGAGAACAAGAAGTTCATCGCGGATTGGAAGGCGTACGTGAAGGCCAAGAACCTGCCCGACGGCGACAAGCGCGTCACCAACGATCCGATGGAAGCGACCTACGTCGGTATCAAGATGTGGGCGCAAGCGGTCGAGCAAGCGGGCACGACCGACGTGAACGCGGTGCGCCAGGCCGTCGGCGGCCAGACCGTGAAGGCCCCGTCCGGCTTCACGCTGACGATGGACGCGAAGAATCACCACCTGCACAAGCCGGTCTTCATCGCCGAGGTCAGGGGCGACGGCCAATTCAAGATCGTGAAGAAGACGGACGGTCCGATCCGCGCCATGCCGTGGAGCCCGTTCGTGCCCGAGAGCGCCAAGAAGGTCGCGGACTGGACGTTCCCCTGGGTGTGCGGCAACTGCACGGAGGCCAAGTTCAAGACCGGCACCGCGACCGCGGCGCTCTGATCGCGAGCCGTCATGAAGATTCGCGCCCTGGTTTCGCTCTGCGTAGCATGCGTCCTCGCCCTGGTTTCGACCCGGGCGAGGGCGCAGGATCTCCGCCATGCCGCTCAGGACCTGAGCAGCCTGGATAGCGTCAAGGTCGAGGCGGCCATCGACATCATCGCCAAGTCTTCGGACGAGGCGGCGCTCGGCTTGCTGGAGGCGCTCGCCAAAGATTCGCTCCGTATCGACGCCACGGGCGCGCCGTTCGTCGCCGGCGAGAACGGCGCGCTCTCGCCGGTGTTCGGCGGTGGCGCCAAGCCTTCGGGCGCGCTCAGCTCGCCCCTGGTGGACAATCGCATGCGCCGGCAGCTGGAGCCGGCGCTCGCGTCGTTGAAGCTCGCTTTCCCCGATCGCAACGTGCGCCTCGCGGCGGCCAAAGATCTGGCGAGGAGCCGCAACGACGATCTCGCGCCCATGATTCGCTCGGTGCAGGCCAAGGAGATGGACTCCGAGATCAAGACCGCCCTCGGCCTCGCCCTGGCCCAGACCGATCTGCGCGGCAGCGACAAGCGGCTGAAGCTCGCCGCGCTCGCCGCCATCACGGCCGCGTCGGACGCGTCGTTCAAATCGGATCTCGAGCGTATGACGACGACGACCGGCGGCGAGCCCGACGCCGACCTCCGCAAGGCGGCCCTCTCTGCGCTGCAGGCCATCGCCTCGCGGCAGATGCTCGTCAGCTTCGTGAGCAACCTGTTTTACGGACTGAGCCTCGGCAGCGTGCTCCTGCTGTGCGCGCTGGGGCTGGCCATCACCTTCGGTCTATTGCGCGTGATCAACATGGCTCACGGCGAGCTGCTGATGATCGGCGCTTACTCGACCTACGCGGTGCAGCGCTTCTTCGCCGCGTACCTTCCCGCTCATCAAGACGCTTACTTGGTGCTGGCGGTGCCGGTCGCGTTCGCGGTGACGGCCGCGATCGGGATGGCGCTCGAGCGTACCGTGATTCGCTTCCTTTACGGGCGACCGCTGGAGACGCTGTTGGCGACCTGGGGCATCTCACTGATGCTGATTCAGACCGTGCGCCTGATCTTCGGTGCTCAGAACGTGGCGGTGGCAAATCCTAGCTATCTCGCCGGCGGCATCGAGGTGCTGCCCGGCTTCGTGCTGACGTATAGCCGGTTGGCGGTGATCGTGTTTGCTTCGGCCGTGACCGGCTTCGTCTGGTTCGTGCTGCAAAGGACGCCGCTCGGCTTGCACGTGCGGGCGGTGACGCAGAACCGGCAAATGGCCGCCGGTATGGGCATCGCGACCCGCCGCGTCGACGTCTGGACCTTCGGCATCGGCTCCGGCGTCGCGGGGCTTGGGGGCGTGGCCCTTTCGCAGCTCGGCAACGTCGGTCCCGAGCTCGGTCAGCAGTACATCGTCGACTCTTTCATGGTCGTGGTGCTGGGAGGAGTCGGAAAGCTCGCCGGCACGCTGGCGGGCGCGTTCGGTCTCGGCATCCTCAACAAGTTGCTCGAGCCGGCGGCGGGCGCCGTGCTCGGCAAGATCGTGATCTTGGGCTTCATCATCTTGTTCATTCAGCGTAGACCCCAGGGCATTTTTGCCCTCAAGGGTCGCGCCGCGGAGGCAATGTGAACATCAAAGCTGAGCTGCTGCGCCTGCTTCCACGCCGGGGCTGGATCGGCTTCGGGGTCGCGGCCGCGACGTGCTTCGCGATCCCGATCCTGAACAGCGTCACGCCCGTCGATTCCGCGCTCCACGCGCCCGACTACCTGGTGGCCCTGTTCGGCAAGTTCTTGTGCTTCGCGATCGTGGCTGTCGCCATGGATCTGCTCTGGGGGTACACCGGAGTCCTCAGCTTGGGTCACGGCGTATTCTTCGCGATCGGCGGATATTGCATGGGCATGTACCTGATGCTCTCGATCGGCGACGCCGGCGTCTATCGCAGCAAATTGCCGGACTTCATGGTCTTCTTGGACTGGAAGGAGCTGCCGTGGTTTTGGAAGCCGTTCGATAACTTCGGCTTCGCGCTGCTGGCGGTGCTGCTCGTACCCGGCGTGTTGGCGTACGTGTTCGGGTTCCTGGCGTTCCGCTCGCGAATTCGCGGCGTGTACTTCAGCATCATCACCCAGGCCTTCACCTACGCGTTGATGCTGTTGTTCTTCCGCAACGAAACCGGGCTCGGCGGCAACAACGGTCTTACCAACTTCAAGGCGCTGTACGGCTACTCGCTGGCAGCCTCGAGCACGAAGCTCGGTCTGTACACGATCTCCGCCGTCGGCCTGATGGTCGTGTTCTTGCTCTGCCGGTTCATCGTCGCGTCCAAGGCCGGGCGCGTGCTGTGCGCGGTTCGTGACGAAGAGAGCCGCAGTCGCTTCGCCGGCTACGATCCGACCAGCTACAAGCTGTTCGTCTACACGTTGTCGGCCGTCATCTGTGGGTTCGCCGGTGCCCTGTACGTGCCCCAGGTCGGCATCATCAACCCCAGCGAATTTCAGCCGTCGAGCTCGATCGAGATGGCGATCTGGGTGGCGGTGGGCGGCCGCGGCAGCTTGCTCGGCGGGGTGCTCGGGGCGTTCATCGTGAACGGCGCGAAGAGCTGGTTCACGGTGGCGCTACCGGAAGCTTGGCTGTACGTGCTCGGGGTGCTGTTCATCGCCGTCACGCTGTTCTTCCCCAGCGGCGTCGCTGGTCTATTGATGCGCAAGAAGGCGGCAGTATGAGCACTGAATCATTGGCGACGGAACCGATGTCGAGCGAAGCGCCCGCGCCGGAGTCGGGTAGAGTCGAGATTGACCCTCAGCCGGCGCGCGACAGCGGCAAGAGCCGGCGTGTCAGCTTGCTGCCCAAGCCGCGGAAGATCGAGCAGGAGCGGGTCGACACGCTGACTCGCGGCCGAAAGGCGTTGCTGTGTGTCGACAACGTCAGCGTCGCGTTCGACGGCTTCAAGGCCATCACCGATCTTACGCTGATCCTCGACGAAGGGGAGCTGCGCTGCATCATCGGCCCCAACGGCGCGGGCAAGACGACCCTGCAGGACATCATTACGGGCAAGACCAAGCCCGACTCCGGCTCGGTGTTCCTCGTAGGCGACAACACCGACCTGACCGCCCTCAGCGAGTACGAGATCGCCGAGCGCGGCATCTGCCGAAAGTTCCAGCGTCCCACCGTATTTCAGGGCCACACCGTGTTCGAAAACCTCGAGCTGGCGCTGCCCGGCAACAAGGGAGTCTTCGCCAGCTTGTTTTCGCGCCTGTCGCGAGCCCAGCACGAGCGCATCGACGAAGTGCTGGAGACGATCGGGCTCAAGGAGGAGAAGCACGCGTCCGCGGGTCGGCTCTCCCACGGACAGAAACAGTGGCTCGAGATCGGCATCTTGCTCGGGCAGGAGCCGCGGGTCTTGCTCGTCGACGAGCCGGTTGCGGGCATGACCCACCAGGAGACGGAGAAGACGGCGGAGCTACTGAGCAGTCTGGCCGGCAAGCGCACGGTGGTCGTCGTCGAGCACGATATAGAGTTCGTACGCAGCATCGCTCGCACCGTTACCGTGCTTCACGAGGGAAAGATCCTCGCCGAGGGCAGCATGGACGCGGTGCAGGCCAACCCCAGAGTCGTCGAAGTGTATTTGGGAGGATCACACTGATGCTCGAGATCTCCGGCTTGAACCAATTTTACGGCGAAAGTCACACCCTCTGGGACATGGATTTGAAGGTCCCCCAAGGCTCGTGCGTGTGTTTGATGGGCCGCAACGGTGTCGGCAAGACGACGCTGCTCAAGAGCGTGATGGGCAGCTTGCCGATTCGCTCCGGCAAGATCACGTTCATGGGCTCCGACATCGCCCCGAGCCGCGCCGAGATGCGCGCTCGCAAGGGCATCGGCTGGGTCCCGCAAGGTCGCGAGGTGTTCAGTCAAATGACGGTGCACGAGAACCTGCGCACGGGGCTCGCGGCCCGCGCCGACAAGAAGCAGGAAATTCCGGAGCGGATCTTCGAGCTGTTCCCCGTACTGAAGAGCATGCTGCAACGCCGCGGAGGCGATCTATCGGGTGGTCAGCAGCAGCAGCTCGCGATGGGGCGCGCCCTCGCGATCGATCCCAAGCTCCTGATCCTGGACGAGCCGACGGAAGGCATTCAGCCGAACATCGTCTCGATGATCGGCGACGTGCTGATCGGCCTGAGGGAGCAGGGACTGACGCTGCTGTTGGTGGAGCAGAAGCTGCCGTTCGCGCGGCGGGTCGGTGACTACTTCTGCATCATGGACCGCGGGCGCGCCGTCGCGACCGGGAAGATGGACGAGCTGTCGGACGAAATCGTGAACAAGCACCTCAAGGTGTAGTCGCGGCGCCTTCACTGGCGACCTCGATGGCCACCGTAGGCGCAAGCACGGAAATGTCGCCGTCACCTCCCGTCCGCACTGCAACGGGGCTGTTTCGACGCCGCTTTTGCTGGAATGGCGACAAAAAATCCCGATGCTCGTCCAGCCGTGTGGATTGGCTCAGGCCTGATCTGTCGGGAATTTGGCGTTTAAAAGGCGAAAGTTGGGGCGTCCTTGACCGTTCTCTAGCGCGGTGGAGAGCCCAGCTACCTCACGCCCGTCGTCGCGCCCGTCCTCGCGACCCTCGCGGCCCAATCTAGCGCCGGGTCGCCGGTTGGTCGTGCGCCATGAATCGACCGGGCTCTCGCTCGGCACGCGCGACAAGCTGCGCGCCGCGCTGTTGAGCGGAGTCGCGGGCTACGTCGACGCAGCGGGGCTGCTTTCGTTGGCGACGATGTTCCCCGCTCACATCACCGGTGAGCTGGTGAGCGACACGATCGCGCTCGCGGGCGGGCAGCGCGGGGCAAGCTCCACTCACCTTTGGATGATCCCTACGTTCGTGGTCGCGGTCGCGGTCGCGGCGGCGGCGGCGCGGCTCGAACGACGCGCCGGGCGCGCGCCAGTTCCGGTGCTGTTGCTGCTGGTGGCCCTCGGCCTGTTCTGCTTCGCCCTGAGCGGGGCGGTGTCACTGCTGCTCCCCGGCACCGATGCCCGCGCGATCGCTCGCGTCGGAGCCGGCTGCGCCGTGGCCGCGATGGGCTTTCAGAACGCGCTGATGCGCGAATCGTTGAACGGCTCGGCGCCCACGACGTTCATGACCGGTAACCTCACCCAGCTGGTGATCGAGCTGGTCGATCACGCGTTTTCGTTCGGACGCAAGCCGGGCATCATGGGTGACGTCGAGCGCAGCGTGAGCCGCGCCCGCTTACGTACGGCCGCGATCGCGATAAGCTCGTTCTTGGCGAGCGGCGTCGTCGCGACGGTGTTGACCCGTTCGATTGGAACCGTCAGCGCGCTGTTGCCCAGTGTTCTGGTGGGCCTCCTCAGCTGGCAGGCATTTCGCGAGCGCCGCGCCAAGGCCCCGGTAGTAGAGCAGTCTCAACCCGCGGTGGGCATGCGCCGCCCCACGCCGATCAATCGCCCGTTTTCCAGCCAGCCCCGGGCAGAGTCCGGCACGCGCTTCAAGGCTGCCCGGCCCATCGGAGAGCAGAAGAAGGCCGACGAAGAGTCGGCGTGACCGCTGCTCGGCGCCGCCGCAAACGACTCGCGCATGGCGGGGTGGCGGTCGATTTGTCGAGTAGTTATAGATAGTTGCATGGCGCAGCAGCGACCTGCCGGGCCTGGTCCGGTGGCTGCTGGCGCGTTGGTGCGGCCGCCCGCGCGGGCTAAGGTGCGCCGGTCATGTCGCGCGCTGCGAGCGACTCCACGTTCAAGTCTACGCCCGTCGTGGGCGGCTACGAGTTGTTGGTCACCGGTGATGGCGGCGTCTGGCACGTACCGTTGCCCAAGCAAGGTGAGCTGCTGATCGGCAGAGCGCCCGAGGCCGAGATTCGTCTCGACGGTAGCAGCGTCTCGCGGCGTCACGCGCTGTTTCGTGTCCTCGACACGGGCTTTTCGGTCCGCGACCTCGGGTCGGCAAACGGGACGCTCCTGCGAGGTCAGCCGTCGCCGCCGGAGGTCGACACCGCCCTCGTGCCAGGGGAAGCCTTCACGGTGGGTGAGTTTTCGCTGGTGCTCAGAACGCGCCGCTCGAGCTCGCTCACGCGGCACGTCTGGAGCAGTGAGTACTTCGAGGCGCGCGTCGACGAACAGTGTGAACGTTCGCGGGCGGAGGGAGGAGCGCCGTTCTTGCTCCTGAGCATTCGCGTCGAGCCGAAGCCGGCGGTCGAGCCCACGCTGGTGATCGCGGCCGAGCTTGCCGCCGCCGATGTGCTGGGCCGGCTCTCCGGTGACCGCTGGAGCGTGCTCTTGGTCGACGACTCGGCGCTCGAGGCCGAAGCGCTGGCGCTGCGCATCGAACGCGCCTTGGGCGAGCGCGGCTGCCCATCGCGCGCGCGCGTGGTCGGCTGCCCACGCGACGCGACCTCGGCCAGCGCCTTGATGGCGCGCTTGAATCAGGCGACCGAGACGACCGGCGACAGCGGGCCGCCCGGCAGCGTCGTGGTCCGCTCCCCCATGATGCGACAGCTCTACGAGCAGGTCGACGCGGTGGCGCGTAGCGGGATCAACGTACTGATCTTGGGCGAGACGGGCGTCGGGAAGGACGTGCTGGCGCGAGCCATTCACGAGCGGTCCGACCGCGCCGGTAAGCCGTTCCTGCGCCTGAACTGCGCCGCGCTCGCCGAGCCGCTGCTGGAGAGCGAGCTGTTCGGTCACGAGAAGGGCGCGTTCACCGGCGCCCTTCACCACAAAACGGGCCTGCTACAAAGCGCGGCCGGGGGCACGGTCTTTCTCGACGAGATCGGCGAGTTTCCTCAGCGGCTTCAGCCCAAGCTGCTCCAGGTGCTGGAGAACCGCGAAATTCTCAGCGTCGGCAGCGTCAAACCGCGCGCGATCGACGTGCGCTTCATCGCGGCGACGAACCGAGATTTGGAAGCAGAAGCGCTCAGCGGCAACTTCCGCCGCGACCTCTACTATCGCCTGGCGGGGTTCACGTTCGTGATACCGCCGCTCCGCGAGCGGCGCGAGGACATCTTGCCGCTCGCGATCGAGCTCCTACGACGTCACAGCCTGGAGCAGGGGCGAAGCGCCGCGATTCGTATTCGCGATGACGCGGCCATCCACCTGCTCGACTATGCATGGCCAGGCAACGTGCGCGAGCTGCGCAACGTGATCGAGCGAGCGGTCGTCCTGTGCGAGGGCCGCGGCATCGGTCCGGAGCACCTTCCGCTCGACAAGATGCGCTCGGTGGTGCTTGTCAGCCAGCCGAAGCCGAGCGCGGCCGGCGATCGGGAGACCGAGCTGCCGATCGCGGATCTGACCCCCGAAGAGCTGGCGGAGCGGAAGCACATCCTCGACGTGCTCGCGGAGTGCGCCGGCAATCAATCGCAAGCCGCGGAGCTACTGGGCGTCTCACGCAGCACGCTGGTCAACCGGCTGAATACGTACCGAATTCGCCGCCCGCGCAAGCGGCCGCGCTGATCCGCCTCAATTGCAGTAGGCGACGAAGCTGAGGGAGTCGAGCCAGAACGTTGTCTCGCCCTCGGTGTCGGACTGTGACTCGGCCTTGAACCGCATGCGCTGACCGCGAAGCTGCTCGATCCAGGAGGGCTCATCGACGTCGTACGTCAGCGATTGCCACTCATCGGTAGCGACGCCTTCGGAAACGGGCCAATAGTGAAACGACCAGTAGCGCTCGTCGTCCGGATCGAACATGTCGAGCGCGATGTCGACCTGGTCCCGGCTGCCCTCCACCGTCGTCGCCGTCTCGGCGGTTCGAATTCGAATCGAGACGGTCACGGTGAAGTGCGAGGCCGCGTCGGGGATGTGGACCGGCTGGAACAACGTGATTCGTGTGCCCTGCTGCGAGTTGGGGCGGTTGCCGAGCCAGGCCAGGTAGTCGCCCGACTCGGGGGCGACGTCGGCCGGCAGGCGATCGCTCCGCTTGTCGAGGATGACGTCGGACAACCGCGTGATGCCGAGGACGGTGCTCGCGTCCACCTGCCAGCCGCTGGCTCCCGCGTCGAACGAGCCGTTGACGAGCTGCTCTTCGTTACAGCCGGCCGTAACTTCAGTCGCTTCACCGCCGGCGCCCGTGGCGTCACCGCCCGCGACGCCTCCGCCGCCTCCGGCCGTGGGCGGTGTTCCGGCCGCGGCCGGTGTCCCCGCTGCTGCCGGCGCGGCGCTGCTACCAGCGACACCACCGGTCGCGTCGTCACCGGCGGACGGCCGCGTGCCGCCTGCGTTCGAGGCGTGGCCCCCGACGCCGTTGCTGCCGGCGGCCGCCGCCGAGCCACCGGCGGTCGTTGCTCGCCCCGCGGCGCCGGCCGCGTCGTTGCTCGACGGTTGCTTGCTGCTCAAATCGTCGAAGCCTGCGATCTGAGCGCAAGCGGCGGTACCGAGGGCGACGATGAGCAACGAACGTTGACGGAGCATGCCGGTTCGACCAAACGATAGCGCGGTTCGCGCGCAATCCAAGGTCGACGGCACGATGACACGCAGTCTGCCGAGGGCGCGCGCAAAACTCCGCGCTGACGCGAAAGCGCTCGAAGTGCAGGTCTCGCGTTCGGTTTTGGAAGGTTTGTGCGCCGCCGCGGCGCGGCTGCGCTGCGAGAAAGCGCCGCGGCTGGTGTACAATCGCGGAACGATGATGCTTCGGAAGTGGTCGGCGGCGGCCTTCGGAATCTTCGTGATGACGCAAGCTTCGTTTGCGTACGCCGACCCCGCGGCGGCCGAGGCCTTGTTTCGCGAAGGTCGCGCGCTGCTCGAGCGCGGTGAGCTTGCGCCTGCTTGTGAGAAGCTGGAAGCGAGCAACGCGCTCGATCCGTCGTCGGGGACACTGCTGAACTTGGCCGCGTGCCGCTTGCGGCAAGGACGGACCGCGACGGCGTGGGCTCACTTCGTGTCCGCGCAGCGCCTCGCCGAAAACCAGGGCCGAGCCGAGCAGGCCGACGAGGCCAAGCGACGCGCGCTCGAGCTCGAGCCACGGCTGAGCACGTTGACGCTGCTGGCAGCGGAAGCGCCGCTCGGGCTCGAGGTCCGCCGGAACGGCCAGATCGTGCAGCGCGCCAGCCTCGGAGCGGCAGTGCCGGTGGATCCCGGGCAGGTAGTGATCGAGGCGAGCGCTCCGGGCTACCGGTCGGAGCGGTTGGAGCTCACGCTCGGGGAGGCCGCGGATCGCCGAGTGCTGCAGATTCCGCCTTTGCACCGAGCGATCGCGCGCTCCGCGGTGGAGCCCAGCGCTGCGGCTGGCGCCGCCACTCCCGGTCGCGACGCGCCGACGCGAGTCGGTCCGAGCGCGTTGCCCTGGGTGATTGGCGGCGCCGGTGCCGGCGCGCTCGTCGCCGGCAGCGTCTTCGGCGTCTTGGCGTTGTCGTCGAACTCGACCGCTGAAGACCACTGCAATGCGGGCAGGTCGCTCCAATGCGACGAGACCGAGAAGCGGCGAAACCGCCAGGCGCTGGCTTCGTCGATTGGGGTCGGGGTCGGCTTGGTCGGCGTCGGGGTGGCCGTGATCTGGCTGCTGGCCGACAGCTCGGGAAGACCTCGATCTGCCTGGTCGTACGATGGCGAGGTTACTCGTCAGAGCGCGCTATTCAAAATGAGGGTTGGATTCTGAACGGCTTGCTACCTGGCACCATCCTCGGCGAACGTTACCGAATCGTCGAGCCGCTAGCGCGGGGTGGTTTCGGCGCGGTCTACGTGGCGGAGCAGCTCACGACCGAGCGCCGGGTCGCGCTCAAGGTGCTGGCGCGGTACGCCGAGAACATTTCGGTGGAGCGCCTGCTGGCCGAGGCCAGGGTCACGTCGCGCATCCTCAGCGATCACATCGTCCAGGTCATCGACGCCGGCGTCGACGCGACGAGCGGGGGCGTGTTCGTCGTCATGGAGCTCCTCCACGGCATCACGCTCGACGACCGCGTGATGGATGGCGGGCCGCTGTCAGCGGAGGAGACGGCCGAGTGCGTGCGCCAGATTGCGTCGGGCCTCGACAAGGCACACGGGCACGTCGACCGCGGGGGCCGACCAGCGCCGATCATTCATCGCGACCTCAAGCCGAGCAACGTGTTCCTGACCCGGCGCGACGACGGCGGCACGCTGGTCAAGATCTTGGACTTCGGCGCGGCCAAGGTGCTGTCGCCAACCACCAAGACCAGCGGCGTCATCCGCGGCACGCCGCAGTTCATGGCCAGCGAGCAGGCGCTGGGAGAGCCGAGCAGCCCCGCGACCGACATTTGGGCGCTGGGCTTGATCGCGTTTTACTTACTCACCGGGCAATCGTACTGGCTCTCGGTGCAGCAAGACGGCACGGAATCGCAGCTGTTCGCCGAGATCGTCAGCCGCCCGCTGCTTCCCGCGAGCCTCCGCGCGCGCCAGCTGGGGGTCGCCATCGCGCTCCCGCCCGAGCTCGACGCCTGGTTCTTTCGCTGTGTGAACCGGAACCCGGCCGGGCGCTTCGGCAGCGCCGGCCTCGCCGCTGCTGAGCTCTCGCACGTGCTGGGAGTCGCGCCGGGGCCGCTGCGCTTCAGCGACACGCCTCAGCGCGAGCGCTCGGCCGCGCAAGTGACGACAACTGCCGATCGACGCGGCGCGGCGGGGCAGCAACTCGAGACCCAAGAGCTCGCGGTCCTGTCGAGCACGCCCGGTCTCGCCCGCCCGGCGCGCGGGCGCCGCGGCTTGGCGACGCTCGGAATCGTGCTGGCCGCCGCCGCCGGCGCCGTCGTGGTGGGGCTGTGGAAGCGGCCGCCCGTCAGTGCGCCGCGCTCAATCAGCGGCAGCGCGGCGCTGTCGGCGGTGCGAGAGCTGCCCGTCGTCGCCACCATGGGTTCGGGGCCGCCCGCGGCAGCGCCGGACGAGACCGTCGACGCGGTCGCGACGGCGGCGGCGTCGAGCGTGACGCGGCCGCTCCCGCCGCCGGTTGCTCCCGCGCCGCACGCGGGAAAGCGCGGTACTTCCGCGGCGCGCCCCAAGGAGCCGAAGCCGGCTACCCCCCCACGCGATCCGTACGAGCAACGTTGAGCGCGACTAATCCGTCCCTTTGAGGTTCGCGATCGGAAACAGGCGATGAGCCACTTTGGCGATGCCCTCCGCCTCCAGGACGCCGAGCACCGCGTCGAGGTTTTTGTAAACGTGGCCGCACTCATCGAGCGGGGTGCGCTCGGTGTTGCCGACGATGCCTCGAATCATCACACCACCTAGCCGGCGTTCGACCTCGCGCATCTCGCGATCGATCGCGTCGTGAGATGCTTCGAGCTGACGCTTGGCGGCGCCGCGACCGAGCAGACGGCCCGAGCCGTGGTTCACCGAGTAGCCGGACGCGCTGGCGCCGGGTTGGGCGAAAAGGATCGCCGCGCCCGCGTACATCGAGCCCGGAATCAGGCAAGGATGGCCGGTCTTCTCCCACACCGTGCCGATGAGCTCGCGGTGGCCGGCGGGAAACGCCCGTGTCGCTCCCTTGCGATGCACGAAGCCGCGCTTGGTCGTGCCGTCCGGCAGCAAGAGCGTCTCCTCCTGCACCAGGTTGTGCGAAATCTCGTAGTAGACCTCGGCGGACGCGCCGAACACCTCCGCCAGCGCCTCCTCGACGCCGCGGACGATGATGTGGCGGTTCGCCACCGCGTAGTTGGCGGCGCTGTTGTGGTGCGCCCAGTAGCGGCGGCCGAGCTCTTCGTCGATGCGCAGCCACGAGTCCTCGCGGCGGTTCTTCGGTAAGCCGCGCAGCTCGGCCCCTTCGTGGAAGAAATGGTTCGCGGTCTGCCAACCATAGCCGCGCGAGCCGCAGTGGATCATCACCCAAACCTCGCCGCTGTCCCGATCGACCTGCAGCTCGATGAAATGATTGCCGCCGCCCACTGATCCCAGCTGCGGCACGACTTTGTCGTACGCGCGTCCGATGGCCTCCAGATCGGCGGTCTCCTCGACGGCGATGTACTGACGTTCACACAGATCGCTGGGCACCCCCAGGGCCTTCGCGCCGAAGCGCAGGATGTCGTTGGCCTTGCGATGAGAGAAGCCCAGCATCTTCCGCGGACGCCGCGAGCCGACGCCGGTCGCGACGCGCTCTTCGACGGCGGCCACCCAGCGCGCGCGCTTGTCCCAGTCTGCTACCGCGTCGGCCTTGAGCGACGGCACGCGCAGGTACAGCACGCCGCACGAGATGTCGTAGCCGGAGCCAGCCTGAATGATCACGTCCTCGGTGACGATGACGCAACCGACTGGCACGCCGTAGCCGGAGTGCGCGTCCGGCATCAGGTAGGCGCCGACCACGCCTTCGTAAGATGCGCCCGCCACCAGCTGCTGCCACATCGACTCTTCCGTCGCCTCGAAGAGCTCCTCGGAGAAGAAGGCGTGCGCGTCCGTCCGCATGCGCCCGGTGCGGGGCAGCACGTAGTGGTTCGAACCGACTTTCTGCGCGTGGTATTTGAGGGACATGGCCGCGGCGCCGAAGCTTGCCACGGCCCCGCGGCTGGCGCTCTCGGCGCTAGTGAAGCACGACGCCCAAGCGCACGAGCACCGCCAACGCGATCACGACGAGCACCGCCGCGACCAGCGCTTGGCGCCCGAACGACCATCGCGGGCGCGGCTCGGCGATCGTGCCTGTCTCGGGTGCGCTGAGCTCGGCGCCGGACGACGCGGCGGCGGCTGGCATGCGGGCGCTACTGGGCGGACCCGCGACCGGCGCCAACAGCGCGTCGACGTCGGTGCTCAACAACGCTTCGGTGACAGGATCGCTCTCGACCAGCGATACCATCGGCGAGTCGTCGGCGGGCGCGGGCTCGAGCCCCTCGAGGAGCGACAGCCCTTCGCCGCGAATCAGCGTCGGATCTTCGATGCCCGACTCGGGATAGCTCCACTCCTCGGCATCAGCCGATGGCTCTGGAGGGACGGACTCGGCGGGCGCGGCGACTCCCGGTAGGCCCGCCGGGCGCAGCGAAATGCCGGACGCGTTCTCCGAGAGATACTGCACGCCGCTTTCGGCGGCGGCATCATCGGTGAGCGGCCCCGGCGGCGGCTTCGTCGGCAGATCGTTGACCCCCGTCGCTTCCTCGGCGGCGTGCTGGGCGCGCAGCTCTCGGGCGCGCGCCAACAGCTCGGGGGGGGCGCGGAAGACCGCGGTGCGATCGTCTTGCGGCGGAGGAACGCTCTTGGCTTTCTCCTGCTCGCGCAGCCGATGGATCAGCTCCTTCGGAAACTTTTGGACGCGCGTCGCGCCATCGTCGAGATCGAGCTCGAGCTTTTGATGCACGACTGGTTTCAACGTTGCAGGCTTGGTGGCCATCGGTTCATGCTCACGTTTCATCGAAGCAACCCATCGTTGGAACCCATCCCGGCGGTTTGCCGATCCGTCCGCGGTCATCGACGACTCCTGACAGGCCCGGTTGGGGCAAGGAATCATCTTATATCATTGTCGCGGTTTAAGCTTCCGAGCACGCCATTTTCATAGGGTTACGTAGGCAAGACGGAGAAATGGTACGGCAAAGTACGTGGCAAATCCGTTGTACGTCAGTGTAGGCCGATCTGACGAATTCCGCGAATCAATGGAGGAGGTCAGTCTCAAAAGTCTCCGCCGAGCTCGACTCGTCCGAGACCAACCGCCAAGCGCGGGTGCGCGACGCCGGCAAAGCGACGTTCCGGCGCGAGCCCGGCGCGGTCGGCGTGGCTCGGGCCAGCCGTAAAGAACAGGACGGTTCCGAGCAGCAGACCAGCTCCACCGACGCCGAAGGCGATCGTCGAGAAGTTACCGAGCCTCTTGGCGGAATCCAAATCACCCTGTTTGTCGCGGCCGCAGACGCCGGCCGGACATTCGTCTTTGAGGTCGCTGTGTTGCTTCATGGTCATGAGACCGAGCACGCTGCCGGTGGCGAGGCCCGCCGCGCCGACGCCGAGCGCGACGTACGCGGCAGTTCGATTGGGGGCGGGGGGAGGGCTCGGAGGAGGCACGGGCGCGGCCGGGGCTTCGTTGACCCCGCGTGGCGGCGGGCTGGCCGCCTCCTTGGCGGGCGCTCGATCGGTCGTCGGCGCGGGCGTCACCGCGGCGTTGGGATCGCGCGACATCGTGAGCGTCACGCTCCTCTTTTCACCTTCGGCCACGCTCAGGCGCGACGCGGCTCTCAGGAACCCGGGCGCCGTCACCTCGACGCTGTGTTGACCCGGATCGATCGGAATTTCGGTGTCGACGAGCGCGCCGGGCACCAGCGTACCGTCGACCTTCACGCTCATGTCTTGCACTGCCGCGACTTTGATCGTGAGGCCAGCGATGCGGGGTTTCGCGGCGTCGAGCACCTTCTGTGCGCGCTCGAGCGCTTTGGCGAGCGCCGGTGATTGGTCCGAGCCCTGCGGTTCCCGCAGGACTTTCCTCAAGACTTCCGTGCCTTCTACGAGGCGGCCCACGCTGACGTAACACTCGCCGAGGCGGCTCGCGACGACCGCCGAATGATAGAGCTTCTCGGCGCGCTCCAGCTTCGGCACCGCCTCCGTGCAGTTATTGGCTTGCGCGAGCTTCAAGCCATCGACAGCGAGCGCTCGGGCAGCCGCCGTCTCGGCGGCCGATGCCTCCTCGGCGTGAACGGGCGCGGCGTACAGCTGAGCAGTTGTACAAAAAAGTCCCAAGGTCGTTCCGAGTAGGCGCTCGTGTCGCTTCATGCCCGGCTAAGCGGCTTATCCCGCCGCTGCTTAAGCCGTTGCAGTCTGAGACAGCACACTCTTCGTGGTGCTGACGGGTAACAGGATGCGAACAGCAACGCTCAACACTACGGCTATTTCCATGATCGCGGGCCTCTCGATCTTGACGGCCGCCGCCTGCAACAACCTCGTTGGCCTGAACGACCTCTCCGTAGCAGACGGCTCCGGGGGAACGTCGGGCACGAATTCGCAGGCTGGCGCAGCGTCTTCGGGGGTCGGCGAATGCACGACCAACCAAGAATGCACCGACAAGGCGAGCGCGATGGGCGCAAGCTCTGCGGGAGGAGACACGGGCGGCACGGTGCCGGCGGTGTGCGTGATGCCGGAGGGACGCTGCGCGCCGCTGCTGAGCGAAGACTGCGACGCCATCACCGGCGACTACCTCAACGATCGCGCCATCATCCTGGGCTCGTTGTTCTCGACCAAGGGCGCGCAGGCCGCGACCAACCTGCCGCGCCAGCAAGCGGCCGCCCTCGCCATCGAACAGATCAACGCCATCGGCGGTATTCCCTCGGGCGACACTCCGCGTCCGTTGGTCCTCGTCTCGTGCGACGAGTCGACGAACCTCGTGCGCGCCGCCGAGCACCTCGTCAAAGATTTGGGGGTGCCGGCGATCGTCGGCCCCAACACGAGCCAGGACACGCTCGACGTTTCGAGCAAGGTCACGGTGCCGGGTGGTACCGTCGTCATCACGCCGACGGCGGTGGCTTCGAGCATCCCCGCGCTCAGCGACAAGGATCTCACCTGGCTGATGGTGCCGTCGGACGTGCAGCGCGCGCCGTTGATGATCAGCCAGCTCAACGTCCTCGAAGCGAGGCTCAAAGAAGAGCGCGGCTTGGACGCGGTGAAGCTCGGTATCGTATTTCGCAACGACGCGCTCGGCGTCGGTACGCGCACGTCGCTCAACGACCTGATGCTCAACGGCAAGGGCCTGACCGACGCGATCAACCTGGGCTCGCACGTCGAGATCGACGGCTACGACGGCACCGCCGCCGATCAGAAGGCGATCGTCGACAAGTACGTCGAGTTCGCGCCCGACATCGTCGTCCTCGCCGGCACCGCGGAGGCGATCTCCAAGGTGATGGTGCCGCTCGAGGCGGCGTGGACGGCCCCCGATCGCCCCCACTACATCTTGATCGACTCGACCAAGGTTCCGGAGCTGATCATGGCCGTCACTGACAACGACGATCTCCGAGCGCGCGTGCGCGGCACCGGCATCACCCCCGGACCGTCCGGTAAGAACACGCCCGCAGAGGCCTACAACGGATTCAAGATCGACTACGATGTCCGCTTCGCGGGCGGCAACGCCACGATCTCGGGTATGGGCCCCGCCCACGACGCCGCTTACGCCATCGGCCTCGCGCTGGCCGCTACTAGCGACCAACCCGTCTCCGGCAAATCGATCGCGCAGGGCCTGCGCAAGCTCGCGGGCGGTCCGACCAAGCTCACCACGCTCGGCACGAACCTGCTGGCCGCGTTTCAGAAACTAACCGCTGGCGCCGGCATCACCGCTGTCGGCAGCTTCGGTGTGCTCGATTGGGACATGAACGGCGCCGTCAAGGGCGGCACGCTCGAGATGTGGTGCATTGGAGGCACCTCTGCCAAACCGGCCTACCAGAGCTCAGGTTTGTTGTTCGATATCATGACCCAAGAGGAGTCAGGTACATACACCCAATGCGGCATGTGACAAGATCACCATTCGCGGCGCTGGTTACCGGGTCCTTAACGCATACCGGGTCCGGACGTACCAACTTGGAGGCTCGAGCGTTGACCCAGTCCCAACCTCGCGAAACTTTTCCGAGCAGCGGCTTGCAGGCGCTCTCGCAAGAACCACTACAAGTGCCGTTCGCCGTCGGCGACGTGGTCGCCGGCAAATACGAGGTCACGGGCTTGCTCGGCACTGGCGGCATGGGCTACGTCATCTCCGCGCGGCACGTCGAGCTGGGAGAGATGGTGGCGCTCAAGTTTCTGCGCCCGGAGGCTCTGGCCCACGCCGAGCTGGTCGAGCGCTTCGCGCGTGAGGCCCGCGCCGCCGCGAAAATCCGTAGCGAGCACGTCGCCAACGTCTTCGACGTCGGGACCTTGCCCGACGGCACGCCGTTCATCGTGATGGAGTACTTGGCGGGCAAGGACCTCGCCGACTACTTGCACCAAGAGGGCGCGTTGCCGATCGACGTCGCCGTCGAGTACATCATGCAGGCGTGCGAAGCGCTGGCGGCCGCCCACGCGCACGGCATCGTGCACCGTGACATCAAGCCCGAGAACCTGTTTCTGACCCAGCAGGCTCAGGGCATGTTCCTGATCAAGGTGCTAGATTTCGGGATCTCCAAGACCGCCCTACCGCGCGGCAAGCGGGACCTGGTGCGTACCCAGATGGCGCTCGGCTCGCCGGTTTACATGTCGCCGGAGCAGATTCGACGCAGCGATCAGGTCGACGCGCGCTCGGATATTTGGGCCATCGGTTGCGTGCTGTTCGAGCTGCTCACGGGTGTTACCGCGTTCGACGAGCCGTCACTGCTCGAGCTGAGCGCGGCGATCCTCGAGCGCGAGCCGGTGCCGCTCCAGACGCTGCGCCCCGACGCCAGCGAAGAGCTCGAGCACGTCGTGCTCCGCTGTCTGCAAAAGAACCCGGAAGACCGCTACCAGAACGTGGCGGAGCTGGCCGTCGCGCTGTACCCGTTCGCGCCGCGGCGCGCGCGCATCTCGGCCGAGCGTTGTTATCACATGCTCAAGAATGCGGGCATCGTGTCGACCGAGCTCGACCTCGCCAGCGCCTATCCGCCCGCCCTCAGCGGATCGCGCATCGCCACCGGCGCGTTGCCGCCAACGAGCGTTCGCACCACGACCCCTGCTGCGGTCGACCTCCCGATCGAAGCCAGCGCCGCTTCGCCGAAGGCCCGCCGCGGCCCGAGCAAGGTCGCCCTCGTCGCCGCGCTCGCCGTCGTCTCCGGGGCGGGCTGGTTCGCGGCCAACGCCGCCAAGAACGCCTCTTCTCCGAGCAAGACCGCTGCCGTCGCTCCGACCACGGGCGCTCTGCTTCCGAGCTCGGCGCCGCCCACCGCCAAGCCGAGCGGCAAGGTCATCGATCTCGATCAAGATCCGCCGACCAGCGGCAGCACCGCCCCGCCGAGCGGCTCGGTGGCGCGCCCGACGAGCAAGGCCTCGAAACAACCGCGGCCGGTGCGGATGGTGCCGACCGCGTCCGGAAAGCGACAGCACAGCGGTGAAGACGAGCTCGACCCCGGCTTCTAATCGGCTCGGGGCTTAGCTCAGGGCGGCGGCCAGCTTCGTGGAGTCGGTCAGCCAGCCGAAGATGCCGCCTTGCGCCTTGATCATGCGCAGGCCCGCCTCGTGAAACTCGGGAAAGTACGAGCTGCAGCAATCACTCGGCACGATGCACTTGTAGCCGCGATCGTTCGCCTCGCGGACGGTGGTGTGCACGCAAACCTCGGTGGTGACGCCGCACACGATCAGCGTCTCGACGTCGCGGTTGCGTAGGATCGACCCGAGCTCCGTTGCATAAAAGGCGCCCTTGCCTGGCTTGTCGATGATGGGCTCGCCCGGCCGCGGATAGAGCTCGGGGATGATGTCGTGGCCGGGCTCACCGCGGATCAAGATTCTCCCCATCGGTCCGGGAGCGCCGATGCGCATCGATGGGGCGCCGCGCTGAACCTTGGCCGGCGGTGCATCGGAAAGATCGGGGCGGTGCCCTTCGCGCGTGTGAATCACCAACAGGCCAGCGCGGCGCGCCAAATCGAGGAGCGACTTGCACGGCGCGACGGCGCGCTGCAGGAGCGAGACGTCGTTGCCGAGCGTCTCCCCGAAGCCACCCTTCTCCAGGAAGTCGCGCTGCATGTCGATCATGACGACGGCGGTCTTCCGGGGGTCTACCGCGATCGGCTCCGGCTCGGCATCGACAGTGACGGGGCGGGTCATGGCCCCAACTTGTCACGGCCTCGGTTTCGTCGCTTTTTCGCCGTCGTTACGGCTGGCGCTGCTTCTTGAGCTTGCCGTCCTCGAATTCCGCCTCGACGTCGGGATCGCCGGCGAGCTTGTTCGACTCGTCTTCGTCTTCGTCTTCGTCTTCGTCTTCGTCTTCGTCTTCGTCTTCGTCTTCGTCTTCAGTCTCGGTAGCCTTGCCGGCAGCCGTGCCTGGACTCGACTCGTCTTCGTCTTCGTCTTCGTCTTCGTCTTCGTCTTCGTCTTCGACCTCTTCTTCGTCGACGTCGTTACGCTCGTCGCCCGGCTCGATCCAGCCCGTCGGCTCCTTGCGCTTGAAGGCGCGGTACAGCCCGTAGAGGCCGAGTATCACGCCCGGGAAGCTCAAGTATTGGCCCATCGAGATCGCGGCGTCGGCCGGCAATGCTTCGATCTCCTTGTAGCGCTCCGTAAAGAGCCGCCCGCCGAAGTACAGCACGAAGAACCAAGAGATCATCGCTCCGCGCGGGCGCTTCTCTTTGCCCATCGCGCGGTCGGCGATCAGAAGGCCGATGAAGACGCAAATACCGAGGGCGATCTCGTAGAGCTGGCTTGGATAGCGGTATTTGACGCTGGCGATCTCTTCCGCGGTGAAAGACAGTCGTTCCATGCCCCCCGGAATGTCGGCGCGGGGAAACTTCATACCCCAGCTTTGATCGGGGACCACGCGCCCGACGATTTCGGAGTTGAGCAAGTTGCCGATGCGAACGACGGTAGCGCCGAGGGTGGCAGAAAATGCGAAACGATCCGCGCCTTCGAGGAACGGTACACCCCGCTTCTGGGTGAACAGATACATCGCGATGATCAAGCCGATCACCGCCCCGTGGCTGGCCAAGCCTCCTGTCCAGATCTTGAAGACCCAGAGTGGATCCTGGATCGCATGGTCGAGGTCGTAGAACAGCACATGGCCGAGGCGCGCGCCGACCAGCACCCCGACCACCCCGTAGACGATGAAATCGCTCGCCACCTCCTGATCGCCACCGCCGCGCTTTATCTGCCAATTCAGGAGCGCGTGCCCGCCGAGGAACACGACGACGAACAGCAAGCTGTAGTAGCGGAGCGGGAGCTCGTCGCCGAGGAACATCCAGATCAAGGCGGCCATGACCAGGAACATGATTCCGGTCGTGGTTTGGTCGGTGATCTTGCGTTTCAGGCCGATCAGCAGGGAGATCACCCCGAGCGCGGCGACGACGGCGACGATCGGACCTTTGGGAGGCGCCTTGAGCACCGGGTGAACGGTCCAGACCCATTGGGGGAGTTGTGACAAAGCGGCGAGGAGCATCGGGGCGGCGGTACCTTAGACGCATTCTCAACGGAAGGGCCGCGTAAAAATCGGCGAGAAGCTCAGCCTATTTGCGGGATTTCTTGGGGAGCAGGCCGGCCAGGCCGTGCTCCGACAGCTCTTTTTCGACCAACTCGGCCCAGCCGCGGTTCGCTTTGGGGCTCGCCGGGCTCGGGTGCGAAATCGTCGCCACCACTCCGCCGAAGTCGGGCAGAGCTTGCTTGGCGCGCGCCGTAGCGAAAGCGCCGACGCCGATCACGAATTTTGGCTGCAGCAGCGCGACGATCTGCACGAGCGCGGCGTCGCAGGCGGCGAACAACGCCCGCTGCTCGGGCTTCGCTAGCTTGTCGGGCGTTCGATTGGCGCCGCTCACTTCCATGAACGCTAGCGGACAGTAGTTGACGACGAAGAAGTGCTCGAAGAACCGCTCTGGAGAGCCGAACTTGTCTCGCGCGAAACCCCACAGGCGTTGACCGCTCACCTCGCCGCGCACGCCCGCGAAGCCCTCGATCGGTCGCTTGGGATGCTCGAGCTTGGGCTTGCCGACCTTACCCGTCACCCGCAAAAAATCGCGCACCATCGCGATGTCGCCGAACGGCACTCCGGTTTGCGCCATCCCGAATGGGCCCGGGTTCATGCCCAAGAGCAGCGCTGTCTTTTTACCGTCGCCCCACTGGGCGAGGTAGGACTCGTGCGGCGCACGCGCGTACGCGAGCGGGTTGTAGACGTGCGACACCTCGCCTCCGAAGCGCAGCTCGTCGACCTTTTGCGATAATTCACGACTGACTTGGGCGAGCGACACGCCGCTACAGTAACGATTTTTTTCGACGCCGCATCAACGCGCTTTCCAGGCCAGCCTCGTCAGACCGAACAGCAGCGCCAGGCCGCCCGCCGCCGCGAGGCCGACCGACGCCCCCGGATCGCCGGCGCGGGCGAAGGCGCCGCCGAGGAAAAACCCTGTCGGCATCAGTAACAGCGCTGCCAAGAGCGCGCGGCCCGCTGGCGGATCTTCGAGGCGCGGCCAGGCGCGCTCAGAGAGGGCATAGCAAACGTTGAGCAGCCCGAGCAGCGCGCCATGGGCATGCGAAAGTCGCCAAAGTAAGCGGCGCGTCTCGTTGCCCACGTCCAGGTAAAAGCCGAGCTTGAAGCCGTGCATCGCTTCGAGCGCCAGGCCGAGCGCGGTGAACCCGCACAGCGCCCACAAGCCCGCGCGCAGGTTGACAGGTGGCCGTTCGGCGTCCTTCATTCGGCGATCGTCACGGGCTGGAGGTCACGAGCCGCAAGCAAGCGTTCGACGAGCTCGCGCGGCAACGGAGCGGGGCCGGGAGCCGGCGCGGCGCCGCGCTGCGAGCGTCCGGCGATGATACGAACGGCCGCGTAGTCGTCGCGTAGCAGCTCGGCGAGGAGCTGTTGGCGGAGCGCGGGGGCGTCGGCGGAGCTTTGGTGGCGCCCGAGCGCCGCCGCCGTGATGGCGCGAACGGCGGCGTCTCCCGTCAGGGCGAAGATGGCCGCCGCTGGCGTCTCGGCCGGCGAAGGCTCGGCAGCGCGATCCAAATCGAAGCTCGGTTTTTTGCCGAACCACGCCGCCGTCTGCCGGGCCGCCCACGCCTCCGTTCGCTCCAGGTGGCACAAATTGCAGGCGTTGGGCTTGTCTCTCGTGCGCGCGTCGAACGCCGGCGAATCGATGCGATGCGAGCGAATGGCGCCGAGCAGCGCGTAGCTCACGTGCGGCATGTGGCAGTTGTAGCAGAGGCTGCCGGTCGAAGACGGCGCGTGATGCGAGTGCGCCGAGACATTGCTGGCCTGCCCGGCATGACACGCGGCGCAAGCGCGGTTGCCGAGCTTCTCCGGATCCAACTGGTCATCGGGCGCGCCGCGGTGCAGTGAATGGCACGACAAGCACGACAGCTTTCGGTCGCCGTGGCCGCGCTCGTAGCAAGGTGAACGAACCAGGCCGTTGTATTCACGGCCGCCGACGCGGATCGTACCGTCGCGGTAAAATAGGCTGCGGGCGTCGGCGCCGAGGTCCGGGCCGTCTGGCGCCGCCAACACCTCGGGGCTCAGCAGCAGCTGCGCCCGCTCGAGCGGCTGCCCCGGCGCGTAGCTCATCGAAAATCCGTTTTGCCACCAGTCGGCTTCGTGCTTGGGAAAGAAATAGGAGTGGCAGCGGCCGCACACCTCCGATGCGCGCTCGGAGCTCAGGTCTCGCGGATTGAGCAGCAGCTCTTCACGCTTCCCTCCCGTCGCGGCGGCGTAGCGCGTGAGCGGGCTGCGCATCGCCCTGACGTGGGCGTCGCCGGCCCCGTGACACGCCTCACAGGCGATACCGAGCTCGGCGGCGGAGCTTTCGAACACGTCGGTACCCTGGTCGTGGCCGGGCGCGCCCGCCACCGCGTGACACTGAACGCAGTTCGAATTCCAGCGCACCGACTGCTCCAACCCCTCGGGTGGGTTCAAGAAGGCGTCGCGCCGCGGGATCAGCCGGCGCTCGTCGATCAGGTAGACGGCAGGCACCGCCCGGAGCTCCCCTTGGCGAGCGCTCTTGACCCAAAATGCCTGGTGATGGTGGGAGCCCGTCAAGAGCTGGATCTGCACGTCTCGAATGGGAGCCGCCGAGAGCGCTGTCGCATACGCGGCGCTGGGTGCGGCCGAAGTCATCCTCGGATCGGGCATGCTCGCCCACAGCTGGGAGCCGCGCGCGAACAGCTCGAGCACTCGGCCCCCGGTTTCGACGCGCAGGCGAGCGCCTGGCGCGAGCTTTGGCGCTCCCACCGCGGACGTGGTCGCGCTCTGGGTCATGCTGCGGTGATAGCTGGCGTGCCAGCTGGCATACTCGGCGGGGTGACAGCTGCGGCACGCGCTCGAGCTCGCGAACCCGGCCCTGCCTACCGCGATCGGCGCGGGCGCCGCCGGCGTGGTGGCGCTCGCGGCTAGGCCCGCCACTACGGCCGCCGTCAGCATCGACGCCCAGAGCAGCGCCGAGCGCGGCGTTCGGACGCCGAGGATTCGGGCGCTCAGCGCGGCCGCCACCGCCATCAGCAGCCACTCGAGCAGCACCGCCCCAGGCTAGCGCGGGTCGGAAGCATTGCGCCGGCGCGATTTGTCCGGGCGGTGAATTTTTGAACGTGCTTCGTTACGGCTCGGCGCTGATCGATTCCCAGAAGGCGTGAACGACCGGCGATTTCAGCTTCTTCTTCTCGGTGCACACGCCGACCCGGAAAGTTTGAAGCCGGGGCTCGACGTCGAGCACGCTCAGCGACGCCCGGAGCGGGCTCTGGTCAGCGACCAGACGCGGCACGATACCCACGCCGCAGCCTAGGCTCACGAGCGATAAGATGGCCTCGCTGCCCGCGACCTCGCCGTAAATGCGAGGCGTGAGGCGCTTCTTACGAAACCAGCGGTCGACGTAGTCGCGCGCCAGCCCCGAAGACGGCAAAATCATCGGAACGTCTTGCCAGGGGATGACCTCGCGCCCGAGCAGCTCGCCCACCGCCGAGGTCTCGGCCGGGGCCACGAAAACCAGCGGAATCTTCACCACCACGCGCGCTGCCAGCGTCGGAGGAATGTCGTCCGGCAGGGCGGCGACCGTCACATCGACCGACCCGCTGCGCAAAATCTCGAGCGCATCTCGCGCGTAGCCGGTCTCCAAACGGATTTGGACCTCGGGGTGGGCGCGTCGAAATTGCGAGAGCAGAGGGGGCAAGAAGCTCTGACAGGCCGTTACCGACGCGAAGATCGAGATCGCGCCTTGCAGACGTTCGTGAGCGCGGGTGAGGCGCTGCTCGAGCGCTTCGAAGCGGGCCAGCGTGTCTTGGGCGAAGGCCTGCAAGAGTCGCCCTTCGTCGGTCAGCGCTACCGAGCGGCGATCGCGAACGAACAGCACTGCGTGCGCTTCTTCTTCGAGGCGCTGGATCGTGCGTGACAGCGCCGACGGGCTGACGTGGCATTCCTTACTGGTTCGGCCGAAATGCAAGCTGCGGCTCAGGTGCAGAAACAGCCGCAGCGCGTCTAAATCGATCACGACCGGGAGCGTGTCGTTTTGTTGCGATTTTCGCAACTAGACGCGGCGCTAGTGCGGTTCGCGCAACATGACGTGCGCCGCGTTCATGGGCACGCATCATGCACTCCGACCCGGCCATGTCCAAAATTCTCTATTGTTTCGCCGCTGTATCCGGGTTTGCGCTGCTGGGCTGCAACCACGCCGATCGACCCACGACCCCCGCTACTCCTGAAATGGGCGCCGGCACCGACGCCGACGCTCGCTCGGCGGGCGACGTTCAGAGCGAATATGCCGACAAGAACTACGGGACCGACGTGGGCGGCTCCGCCAGCCGAGCCGGCACCCCGCCCGAGACCCTCGGCGGAACCTCGAACATGACGAGCGGCGGCGGCGTGGGCCGTTCCGACAACGACGGGACGCCAAACGGCAAGAGCCCTTGAGTCCAGCTCCGCTCGTGCGCGCTCAGCGCTCGCCGCTGCGCTTGGAGGTCGTCTCGCTGACGGCCGCCATCGTACCGGAGCGGGTGCGGCTGCTGCTCAGGCCGTCCAATAGGGCGGCCAGCATGCCCTCCGCTTTGCGAACCGTGATCGCGGAGCGGCCGGGAACCACCAGCTCGAGCAAGCCGAGCGCCGGAACGAGCTGAATCAACCGCTTCAGCCCGCGCCCCGGCTCCGAGTTGTTCCTCACCGTGAGCTCGACCGCTAAAATCGCGGCGTTCGCCGGTGAAATCGCCGCGTGCTCGAGGGCGCTGCGCAGCTCCTCGAAAAGTGAGGCATCTTCAGCCGCGTAGCTCTCTCCGGGCAACGTGCGAGCGCGTGCACCGCACGACCCGCATTTCGCGTAACCATTCACGATCACATCGCCCGGCACCAATGCGGTGCGCGCGCATGCGTTGCAATGCGTAGGAATGAGTCGCATGGAGCGATCTCTACGCCACGCAATCGTCCACAACAACCGAGATGACGGTCAAAATCGTCTCACGCGGCGTCGCTGATCAGCGCCCGGGCAGCGTTCCCCGCGACAGTCGGGACGTAAACATTGAAGATCTGAGCAAAATCGCTCAGAAAGAGCCCGCCAATTTGAGGCACGCTCCGGTGCAGGGCGAGCCCGGCGCAATCGAGAGCTTCACGTCCGTATCTTCGCTCGTGTAGTGCAGAAGCGTCGGGATGGCGTAGCCGATGCCGAAGCCCATCCCGAAGCCGGCGACCACGTCGCTCGTATAATGCCTGTCGGAGGCGATGCGTGAAACGCCACTCGCTACGGCGCCCGTGGTCGCGAGGGCGCACGCGGCGCCATCCGCGACGGGGTGACCCCAAAGCGGCATCGCGCGATGATTGGCGCAGACCAAGCCTGCAGAAGCGGCCGCGATCGTGGTGTGACCGCTGTAGAACGACTCGGTATCTCGTGCACACTCGCTGGCATCGTCGTGAGTGCGCCGGCACTCCGCCGAGTCAGGGCGCTCGCGCCGCGAGACGCGCGTGGAGACGAACGACAACAGCCCCGCATAGCTGAACGCTTCCACACCGATCAGCTCGAGATTGAGCGCGGTCTTGCTGTCGCCGCGCGCGAGCCACGACGCCACGACGGGGTCGATGATCAACGGAATCAGCGGCGCCGCAAAGTAGGGGAGATCGCCCCAGGCTCGCACCCGACGTCGAGCCGCGGCAGAGTGCAGTCGCAAGCCGCTGCGCACGTCGTCGTCGAACAGAATACCGCCTTCCCACCGGGGATCGCCAGGCGGCTTCAACGAGAACAAAACCGCGGTCCCGGCGCCGGCGGCGACCGTCGCCACGCCCTCGAGTGGTGAGAAGGTCGGCCAGTGTCGTTTCCACATCGAGGAGCGTGTTGCTGCCGGCTTCGGAGGATCGAGCGCGTCGGCGTGGCTCGTTGCCGGCAGCAACGTCGCCAGCGCGGCGCTGGCTGTCGCAAGAATGTATCCGGCGATCGACCGCATGCCGGCATTAGCAGCAACGAGCATGCCAGCGCGAAGCGGCTTTAAAACAGCGTACTTCATGCAGGGGCGTGCGCCGCCCGCCTCAGAGTGGCGGTTTTGCGGCGCGCGGTGCGGGCGCGGAGCCCGCGGTTCCGCGACCATGACGCAGCGCGTGCATGAGCGCGCGCACGAGCTAAGCTGGGGCGTGCGTCGTCGTTCGAGGCAGCTGCTGGGGCTCATGTTTGGAGTGACCATGCTGGCGGGGTCGGTCGCTTCCGCGGAGCCGCGTCCGGACCCGCGCGATGGTCGCTTCGAGATCCTCACCTACAACGTCGCGGGCCTGCCCGAGGGGCTGTCCAACGTGCACCCTACCGAGACCTTGCCGTTGGTCGGCGCGAGGCTCGACAAGTTCGACGTGGCGCTCGTCCAGGAAGACTTCGCGTACCCGGAGCTACTCCGGCAGCGCCTGCTGCTGCCCTACCGGTCCGCCCCGTTCGTGCGCGGCAAAGAGCTTCACTTCGGAGACGGGCTGAGCCTGTTCAGCCGGCTGCCCCTCGGAGACGTCGCGCGCTCGCCGTGGTCGGCGTGTCACGGCGTGGTCGACTCGTACTTCGACTGCTTGACGCCAAAAGGCTTTGCGTCGTCGCGTGTCGAGCTGAGTCCGGGCGTTTTCATCGACGTTTACAACGTCCATCTCGACGCGGGAGCGTCCGACGGAGACCTGCGTGCCCGCCATGTGCAGCTGCGCCAGCTCACGGATGCGATCCGCGCCTCATCGGCGGAGCGCACCCTCATCGTGGGGGGAGATTTCAACCTCACAGCGCAAGAGCTGACCGGCTTTCGACAGTCGATGCGCGCGATCGGTTTGGCCGACGCCTGCGACGAGCTGCGTTGCGGGCAGCCGCGGCGCCTCGACCGCGTGCTCTTCAGAAGCGGTGACAGCGTCAAGCTCAAGCCGCGCTCGTGGCGGCTCGCGGCGGGCTTCCGCGACCCACGCGGGCGTCCGCTATCCGACCACGAGCCCGTCGCGGTTGCATTGCAATGGCAGACCGCGCCGAACGCGGCGCCGCCGGCCCCGCGGGGCACGGTGGATGCGCCGTCGCCCCCCTGATCGAGGAGGAGCCAACATGTCACGCTCGTCTCGCCACATCGTGACCATGCTTGCGTCGGCTCGCGGCAGGCGCGCTGGTCGTCAGGCGAGCTCCGCTGACGCCGCCTCGGGGCGATATCTCACGGCGACGGAGGCTGCGCCTCTCCGGCAGACGAGGTAGCGCTGGTGGTGCCCGGTCTCGAAGGCGGAGAGACGTGCTGCCGCAGCCCGAACGCCAGCGCGATACCGCCGGCCACCAGCGCGACGGCGAGCCCGATCGTCCAAAACGCGGTTGCCTTGCCGCCGCGTGAAATCTCACGCTCTTCGGCGTCCTTGAAGCGAGCTTCTGTGGCCATGAGCGGCAGTCTTGCAAGCCGCATTCCGACGATGTGCGGGCGGGGCACGGCCGTTGCAGCCATTGGCGGATCCGCGACATCCAGAAATGGAGGAGACCGCCATGAACAACAAGTTCGGATCAGACCGCCGCTACCGCGAGGAGCGGGAGCCGTTTTGGCGTGGCACGGAGGGAGATCGGGCGCTCCGTAGCCCCGATCAGGAGTTCGAAACCTCCGGCAACTACCGCGAGCCGCGCGAGCCGTATGGTGAGACCTACACCGAGCGTGAGCCTCCCTATTACCCCCCGGTGAGCTCTGGCCTTCGCAACGAGAGCGGCTACCGCCCTGCGCCGCCGCCGCCGGACTACGGTAACGCGCGCTACAATCAATTCGGCCGCAACGGCGGGCAGCCTCCGGAACGGCGCGGTGGATTTTCCGGGCGCGGTCCCAAAGGCTACACGCGGACCGACGAGCGCATCCGCGAGGACATTTGCGAGCGGCTGAGCTGGAGTGACGAGCTCGACGCCACCGACGTCAGCGTACGCGTGGAAAACGGCGAGGTCACCTTGGAAGGCAGCGTAGACACGCGTCACATGAAGCGCTTGGCGGAAGATCTCACCGAGCGCGTCCCGGGCGTGACCGACGTTCACAACACGGTCCGCGTCAAGAAGCCGATGTTGACGGAGCTCAAAGCCAAGCGCACCGGGGAGGCGCAGCGCGAGCACCACGCCCACACCGGCACGAAGGCGGCCGAAGCGTCCCCCAACGGGCGTAGCTAGCTCGCCCCCGCACGCGAAGAGCCAGCTCGATCACGTCGATCGAGCTGGCCGCCTCACTTGAGGCTGGGCGAAGGAGCGTTGATCGGTTTCTGCTTGGCCACCGCGGGCCGCTTCGACTCTTGTTCGAGGCTCGGGCGCTGGCTCCGCTGACGCGGCGCGAGGGGAATGGGCTTGCCCGTCTCGGCTGACTGCAAGATGGCCTCGATGACGCGCAAATCGCAGATCGCCTCCTCGACGCTGGGCTCAGGCGGGTGGCCCTCCATGATGCAGCGCGAGAAGTACTCGAGCTCCGGAGCGAATTGATCGCGCCGGCCGAAAGCTTGGTGCAAGGTGTTGCCGGCGATGGTCAGGTAGTGCTCGAGGCCTTCGTTGTACGAGTAGCCTGGCTCGACGCGCAGATCACCGTCGGTGCCTACGACGCGATAGCTGGACACGCCCGCGACGGCGTTGCTCACCGTGAAGTGCGCGACTCGCCCGCGTGGAAACTGCAAAATAGCGGTCGTCGTCTCGTCGACACCCTCGTGCTTCTGAGCGAGCGCGAAGGCGAGCACGGGCTCATCGCGAAACAGGTTACGGGCCGCGTTCACGCAGTAGACGCCGAGATCGAGGCTCGCCCCGCCGCCGAGGTCGTGGCGCTCACGAATGTCTCCGGGCCTCACGACATGCCCAAACACCGATTCGAAGACGCGCGGATCGCCAATTTTGCCGGATTTTACCAGCTCCAGCGCTCGGAGCGTGGCCTCTTCGAAATGCAGGCGATAAGCGACCATCAGCAGGACGCGTGCTTTCTCGCACGCCCGCGCTATCTCCTCGCAGTCGGCCACCGTGGTCGCGAGCGGCTTCTCGCACAGCACGTTGACGCGCGCCGCCGCGGCGCGCAAAACATGCTCCTTGTGGAGAGCGTTGGGGGTGGCCACGTACAGAGCGTCGATGTTGCCGGAAGCCAGAATCTTCTCGAGGTCGGCGTAGTCTCCGCAGAGCTCCAGCTCGTACTTTTTGCCCAACTCTTCGCGCTTTTCCGCATCGCCGGAGATGACGGCGACGAGCTCCGAATTTTCGGCATGGGCGAAGGCGGGCAAAACCGCCATCTGGGCGATGCTACCGGCGCCGATCACGGCGTAACGAATCTTTCTGTTGCTGTCGCTGTCCATGCAGCTCGGCGCTTGCAGGACGCGCGCCAACGACGGTCGACGCCGCCACCGAGCCTATCGCTCTCGTCATACGTCGAAACGCCACACTGGGAGCTTAGCCGCAGAAGCCGGCGTGGAGGTCCAGAGCTACATGGCATAGCGTGACCGCCATCAGCCGCTGTCGCCGCTCCGCGACCCAACCAAAAGCGAGCGCATAGGCCGTGAAGCGCCCCACCGCGAACGCGCCTTGCTCACCGTGGGCGATGCCGAAAAGCAGCGCCTGAGCCACGATACCGAGGCTCACGCGGCCGGTCAGCGCCGAAAGCTGTCGCTGCAAGTAGCCGCGGTAGACCAGCTCTTCCGCGACCCCGACGCAAGCCGCCAGGCCGAGCCAACAGGCCTTCGCCGCTAAGGATTGCGGCAGTAGCGAATGCGCCGCCAGGCTCTCCGGCCACATCGCGAGTCGCTGGAGCACGCTGTCCACACCGAGCAGAGCGGCCGCCAGCAGCAGGGCCCAGGTGACGTCGAGCAGGGCTTGGCGGGCGCCGAGCCAGGGCTTCCCGAATAGCTCGCGCAAGAGATTGCGCCCGATCCCCAACCCCGAAACGTAAGCCGAGAAGACGATGCTCACGGAGAGCAACGGCAGATAGACCGAGACGACCTGCGACCCGTGTTGCAGCTGGGCCGCCGCGTTCCGACCAGCAAGTAAGCTCGTGGCCGGCGCCAGCAACAGCACGAGCACGAACAAACGCGTGTGCCAGAGCGGAGCCACCGCGTAGGCGAGCCGCTTCGCGCCCAGCTCTGACGGTTGGCAAGCTCTTTGCACCACCCGCTGTCACTCGCAACAATCGGACCAGGAGAATGTTCATGCTGACGCTCGCTACTGCTGCCCCCGTGCTCGCCGCTGGTTGGTCGCTGCTCTACTTGCTGTTCGGCGGCGGCATCGGCGGCGCGGTGCTGATCTTCTTCGCGCTGAAGCTACTGGGCCGCTGACTCCGCGCGCGCCCGAGGTTGAACCATGTCGTTCGAGGCCGACGTCGCTGTCGTTGGCGCCGGTGCTGCGGGGCTCGCCGCGGCACGTCTGCTCACCCGCCACGGGCTGAGCTGCGTGCTGCTCGAAGCCTCGACGCTGGTCGGGGGCCGCTTGCGCACCCTGCGACGACCGGATTGGCAGATGCCGATCGAGCTCGGCGCGGAGTTCGTGCACGGGCGGCCGGCGCCGACCCTGGCGCTCGGCGGAGGAGCCATCGGGCTCGTGCACGTGCCCGAGCGGCGCGTGATGGTGAAGACGCGCCCGCAGCCGATGCACGATACGTGGCGCCGCTTCGCCCTGGCCCTCGAGGCAGCGCGGGCTGCGCCGCCCGACGAATCGATGGCGCAATACTTGGAGCGCGCGAAGTTGCCGAGCGAGCTCGAGCAGCTCGTACGCATGATCGTCGAGGGCTACGACGCGGCTCCGCTCGATGACGTGAGCGCGCGGGTGATAGCCGAAGCATCGGCTCCAGCCGCAGAGGGCTTCGAGCAGTATCGCACCGCCCAAGGATACGATCGCGTGCTCGCCAGCATCGAGCAAGCTCTGCCCGCCGCTAGGACGCGCGTGCTGCTCGGAAAGCGCGTGACGCGCATCGCATGGTCGCGCCGCAAAGTGGAGCTCGAGGCCGAAGGTGGAGAGTCCCTGCACATCGCCGCCAAACGCTGCTTGGTGACGGTGTCGATCGGGGTGCTTCAGGCGCCAGCGAGCCAGAGCGGTATCGACTTCGTTCCCGAGCCGCCCGAGTTTCGTGAAAACTTGCGGCATCTCGCCATGGGGCGCGTCGTGCGCGTCGTGCTGCGGTTCCAGCAAGCGCCGTGGGTTCCCGCGCTCGAGGGCGTCGAAGCGAGCTTCGTTCACGTTCCCGATGCTCCGTTCGGCACGCTCTGGCGAGAGGCGCGCGCCGGTCAGGTGCAAATCACGGCCTGGGCGGCCGGGCCTCCCGCGCTTTCCCTCATGTATCTCGAGGAGCCCGCGCTGATCGAGGCCGCGCTCGCGTCGCTGGCGCGTGCGGCCGGAGTCGACATCGGCTCGTGTCGGGCGACCTTACGCGAGGCCCACTTTCATGACTTCAATCGTGACCCGCTCACGCGCGGCGCCTACAGCTACGTCCGACCCGGCGGGCAAGGCGCGGCCCGACGCCTGGCCGAGCCCTGGGAAGATACGCTCTTCTTCGCGGGGGAAGCCGTCGACCTTCAGCACCCCGGCACGGTCGCGGGCGCGCTCGGCTCGGGCGAGCACGCTGCGCGCCGGATCGTCGCGACATGGAACGAATAGCTACCGGCACCGTGCGCGTGGGCATCTCGGGCTGGAACTACCCGCCATGGCGCAAGGTCTTCTACCCCGAAGGGTTGCGGCAGGCCGACGAGCTCAACTTCGCGAGCCGTGCGTTTCCGACGATCGAGATCAACGGCTCATTTTACTCGTTGATGCGTCCCGCGAGCTATCAGGCTTGGTACGAAGCAACCCCGCCCGACTTCGTTTTCTCGGTGAAGGGCGGTCGCTTCATCACTCACATGAAGCGCCTGCGTGACGCCGAGGGCGCGCTCGCCAATTTCTTCGCGTCGGGCCTGCTCTGTCTTCGCGAAAAGCTGGGTCCAATCTTGTGGCAGCTCCCCCCCACGCTGCGCTTCGACCCGGGAGTGCTGCGGGCGTTCTTCGAGCTTTTGCCGCGCACGACTCGAGAGATCGAGCGCCTGGCGCGGCGACACGACGCACGCCTCAAGGGTCGCAGCGTGGTGGCGGCAGCGGGGCCATCCAGGCCGGTGCGCCACACGCTCGAGGTCCGCCACCCCAGCTTCATGGACGCTCGCTACGTCGAGCTACTACGTGAGTACGGCGTGGCCTCGTGCGTAGCGGACTCGGCCGGGCTCTACCCCGTCATCGAAGACTTGACCGCTGATTTCGCCTACGCGCGGCTGCACGGCGCTCAGCGCTTGTACGTGAGCGGCTACTCGACCCGAGATCTGCGGCCCTGGGTAGCTCGCGTCCGCGCCTGGCGAGCGCAGCGCGACGTGTTCGTCTACTTCGACAACGACGTGAAGGTGCGCGCGCCGTTCGACGCCCGCAATCTAGCGCGACTGGTCGACGGCAAACGGCCGCTGCCGCTGCCGACGTCGCTGCAGGCCGTCACGGAGGAGCCGCGCAGCGAGTGGGAAGCGTGGCGCCCCGCCGAGCCGTAGCGATCCGCCCCGGAAGTGCCGCGCATGCGTGCGCACGTTCGGCTCGACGCCATCGTCCCCGAACCTCAGCCGGTAGCGACGTTTTTGCGCCGGTCTCCGCGGGCGCGGCGGGTCGCAACGTCTCGGCTGGCCCGCCCGCGACCGCGTATATCGCTTGAAAGACCGGCGCCGCGCGGTGGCCGGCGTTTTGCATTGGTCAGGCTACAGCGGCGGTGAGCCGCGCGAATCGGAAGGATCGAAAATGCTGACCATTCTCTTCATTCTACTGGTGTTGGCGCTCGTCGGTGGTGGTCTCGGCCATTCGCGGTTCGGCTACGCCGGCTGGTCACCCGCTGGCATTCTGGTGGTGATCTTGCTCGTGATGTTCTTCACCGGCAATCGTCTGTAGCGGCGGTCGGTGTTGATGGAGCGATGCCGAACGCCCCGCGAGGGGCGTTCGGACGCACCAAGTCGGTTGCGAGCAGGTTACTCGCTGATTTCGACCAGCACCTCGTTGCGGCGCAAGAAGCCGAGCGTGGAGGGGCCGTCATAGCCTGCGAGCCAGACCTCGGACGCTGCCTTCAAGCCTGCGCATTTCAACAGAAACAACAGCTCGTTTCGCTTCTGCGCGGGTAGGTCGCCCCCGTAGCGTCCGCGGAAGGCCAGCACCGCAACGCGCCGAGGCGGTACACCGTGAAGGTGAATGCGCTCGTCGTTCGGGGCAGGTAGCTCGTCTAGCGTCATGTCGCCCGGCATCACGAACACCATGTTGCGAGATGTCTCCGCGTTGAGCTGGCCGAGGGGCGCCACGCTCGGCGGCTTCCATGACTTGAGCGACCGCCGTGGTCCACTCCCGAGCGTTACCGTGGTCATCACCGGTGATGTCATGGGGAGGCGCTGGCCGGCCTCGTTGTCTCCGAAGATGTAGGCGGCCAGACGCCGAAAGCCTTCGCTGAGGGCCTCGTCCCACGCCGCGTGCTCGACGCTCGTCTCGGCGTGAATTTGGTGGTCATAGCGTCGGATTTCCAGGCGGCCATACTCGAACTCGACTTGATAGGGCGGCTGCCACGTGAAGGCGCGCCCCAGCTGCCAACGCGCGAGCACCGCCCCCGCCGAGACACCGAGCGCCGTCAGTCCAAAGCGTCGCCTGGCCGCCGAGCTCGCGCCGAGCAAGCTCGCGCCGAGCGCCACCCCCGCCAGCGGCAGAGCGAGCGCAGCACGACTCAGTTGCGTGGTGACGTTTGGCGTGAGTGAAAGTATCCCGCGCGACGGCGCGCGCGGCTTGGCCCGGGCCACGGGCGAGGATTGGAGGGTATTCATGTCCGGCGGCGGTGCACGTGCTGTGCCGCGTCAGCCGAAGTCCGCGCTACGCCGAGTCGCGCGCCGCTTTCTTTTCGGCACGCGCGACGAACAGCAGCTCGTGCACCTTCGCGATCAGCGTCTTGGTGTCGAAGGGCTTGGGCAAATAAGCCATGATCCGCGCCGGATCGGCGGGCGGCACGGCTTCGTCGAACGTGTATCCCGAAATGAACAGCACCGCCAAGCCCGGTCTGAGGCGCTGGAGCTTCTGCGCGAGCTCGAGGCCGCTCAAGCCGGGCATGACGACGTCCGTCAGCAGGAGGTGGATGGATCCGGGGTTGTTGTCGGCGAGCTTCAGCGCCTGCTTGCCGTCTTCCGCAACGAGGACGCTATAGCCTTCGCGCATCAAGCAGCGGCGAATGACCGAACGCAGCGTGGGCTCGTCGTCAACCACGAGGATGGTCGCTTCGGCCGGCGCGGGCTGACTTTGCTGTCGTGGGCGAGGCCGAGCGGACGCTCGGGAAGCCGAAGCGGGCAGAAGCACCTGATAGCGGAGCACGTCGCGTCGGCGATCATCGGCCTCGAGGCGCCCGCCCCAGCGTTCGACGGTTGCCCGCGCCGCGCCGACGCCGAGGCTCAGACTCGCCGACTCGGCTTCTAGAGAGAAAAACGGATTGAGCGGCGGCGCGCCGCTACGTTCGAGGACCCCCTGCTGCAGTAGAAGCTCGACGTAGTCGCCGCTCTCTCGCTCTGCATCGTGGTCAACGTGAATCACGCGCGTCCCCAGCAGCAGCGGCCCACTTCCTGCGAGGGCGGCGCGAGAGCTCGCGAGCAGGTTGACCAGGACTTGCTCGACCTGAGCCGGATCGGCAAACACGTGCGTCGGCTCACGCGTCAGCTCCAGCGTTACCCGGCAGCCTTCGCCCAAGATGTGCTCGAGCAGCGGCGCCCACTCTTCGAGCAGCATGTTCAGGGAGAAGGTCCGGGGCTCGGCGCGCTTGTGCCGGCTGAAGGCCAGCAGGTGTCGGATCAACGCCACGCCGCGCTGACCCGCCTGCCACGTCTCCATCGCCACCAAACGACCTTGCTCGTCCAACCCTGGGCTCTCTCGCAGCTGCGCCGCGTTGTTGGTGATGACGGTGAGCAGGCTATTGAAGTCGTGGGCGAGCCCACCTGCGAGCCGACCTGCGACCTCGAGCCTTTGCGCCTGTTGGAGCGCGTCGGCTTGCTGCTCGAGGGCCTGTGTGCGCTCGACCACGCGCTGCTCGAGGGTACGATTCGTTTCCTCCAAATCGACCTGCGAAGCCGAGAGCCGTTTCAGCAGGACCGCATTTTCCGAGCCTAGTCGAAATGCCCGGGTGAACGCGCGATGGTTGTGCCGTGCGACGCGCTGCATGAGCGCGCCGTAAAGCACCAGCATGCCGCCCATGCAGAGGTGAAGGCGGTCACCCTCGGCGAAGGTCCGAATGACGAGCGGCGCGAGCGAAAGCCAAAAGAAGCCGAAAAATGCCGGCAGATGGCAGGCGAGGCTGCCCGCCGCGCCGGCCGTCACGCCGCCGACGGCAAAAGCCAGCAGACTCTGGGATAGCGGGCTTTCGGGGGAAAAGAACACGACGCCGGCCAATCCCCACAGCAAGCCCGAGATTGCCGAGCCCAGCACGAGACGGCGGCCCCAGGCCGCGAGCTCAGGCTCGCTCGGTTGCGCGATCCGGTAGCGACGGTGAAGCCAAGCGCGCGCCAACGTCATCGCCAAGCTCGAGCCGAGCCAAACCAATAGCTGTTCGTGCGGCGCGTCGTCCCACAAGGCTCCCACCACCACCACCCCGAGCGTCAGATTTGCCCACAGCGTGGTCCGACTCTGCTCGAAGAGCACGCGGATTTCCTCGCTCCGCACCGTCTCCGAGGTCCGCATCACTCCCCGAGATTAGCAGCAAGCCCCCGCGTTGACATGAAATTGGGGACGTTTGTGGGCAATGCCTGCCCCTGCCGCCTCACGCTTCGCGCTAGAACGCGAGAAACCGATGTTCGTTATCGAGCTGCTCTACAAGGCCGAGCTTTCCGAGATCGACGCCAACATGTCGGCGCATATGACTTTTATTAGAAAGCAATATGCAGCGGGTCGCTTCTTGATGTCCGGACGCAAGGTGCCGCGAGACGGCGGAATCATTCTGGCGCTAGGTGAAAGTCGCGACGAAATCGTGGCCATCGTCGAGCAGGACCCGTTCGTGAGCCGGGGCCTGTCCGACTACCGCATCATCCAGTTTCGCGACAGCCAGCGGGCAGAGGGCATCGACTCCCTGCTGGCGCAGCGTTGACAGCGCCCGCGCGCCATGCGCCAAGCTCCGCCGGGCTCATTCGGAGAGGTACTTGATCTGGACGAACGGCGCCAACACGCCGGAGATGGTCTGCAGCGTCGGGAGCAGCTGACTTAGCACCTGATTCCAGCTCGTCACCCACGTCGGCGGCACGTAGACGACGTCGCCCGGCGCCAGCTCGAAGTTGGCGGCTTCGCCGCGCAGCAGCCGTTCGGCGTCGATCTTGAAGATCTCGCCCCGATCCGCCTCGCTGCGAATGACGTACGTTTCGGAGAGCTTGCCCTGCACCTGCTCGGTGGTGCCGAAGCCGACCTGCGCCAGCGCTTGCAGCAGAGTCAGCCGGCCGTTCACGAACGAGACGGTGCCGCCGTGCGGGTTGCTGCTGCTGGCGCCGCCGAAGACGTACGCGCGCTCGTTGGTGTTGTCCGGTACCAGGACCACGTCCCCGGTGCGAAGCCGAATGTCTTGCGTGAGGTCGCCATCGCGGATCAGCCGGTGGAAGTTGATCGGCAAGCGCTTGCCCTTGCGGGCCACGTACGCGCTGCGCAGGCTCGCCTTCTCGAGCTGAACGCTACCGCCGAGCGACAACGCTTCGAGCAGCCGCAGTGGACGATCGCTGTATTTCAGTCCCGGCGACGTGAATTGACCCAGCAAGTAGTAGCGAATGCTGCCGGTGAAGACGACCTGAACCGTCACCTTCGGATCTTTCACGTATGCGACGAGCTCTGTCTCCAGGAATTTTCGTAGCTCGGCGCTGGTCTTGCCCGCGACCTGTACGGTGCCGATCAGCGGAAACTGGATCGTGCCGTCGTTGTCGATGGCGAGGCCCGACAGGCGGCTGCGCTCGGCCGTCATGGAGCCAACGCCGGCGTAGGGCGCGATCGACAGCTCGGGGTGGCCGTAGACCGCGACCAACAACGTGTCGCCCGGGCCCACGCGGTAGGCGTCGCCGTCGCGCTCGCCCACGATCTCGGCCACGAGCTTGGGATCGAGCACCTCTTGACGGTGGGTCAGCACCGGCGACGGTAACGAGCGGGCTTGAACTACCGGGCGGGAGCCGCAAGCCGTCAGCGAGACCGCCAGCAGCAGCATGAAGAAAGCTCTCGACATCGAACGACCAACTATCACGACGCCAGATCGCGCTGCAGCTCGATCTCGGGCTTGGTGCTCGATGACTTCGGCTCGAGCCGCCGGATCGTCATCGGAAGGTTCGCGACGGGCGCGACGGCGTCGAGCGGAAGTTGCCACAGCGTGGAGCCGTCGGGACGCGTCTCCAGCAGCTCGAAGCCTAGCTTTGCATAGTGATCGGCGACGAGCTGGTTCTTCTCGGTCGGCAGGTAGCGGCCCAGCAAGCGTTTGACGCCGGCGGCGCGGCCCTGGGCGACGAGCTCCGCAAGCACCGCCGCCTCGACTTTGCGGCCGAGCACGCGGCAGCTCATGAGCCAGGTATCGATATCCCAGGCGTCGCCTTGCCGGCGACAGATCAGCACGCTTATCATGCCGTTGTCGCCGAAGCTGTCGGTCAGCCTCACCTGCAGCGTGAACGCATCGGGGTCCCGTTCCGTCGCCGCGACCTCTGCTTCGGTGTAGCGCCGCGTCGTCAAGTTGAACTGGTTGGACTTGTTGATCAGCTGCGCGATCCGCGCGCGTCCGACGTCGTCGAACGGCGACAGCGTGAGCTGCATGTCGAGCGACGCCAGGTATCCGTCGACGTCGCCGGCCTGCGCCTTGAGCGCGACCCGCCGCGCATTGTCTTGGTAAAGCTGGGCGCGGCGTCGATCCTCCTCGGAGAAAGCCACCGCTTCGAAGTAGCCGGCCGCGAGCAGGGTACGGGCGTACAGGGCGGGGTCGCTCGGCAGCTCGGGCACCGCGACCTGCGGAAGGAGGCGGCGGACCAGGTTCCGCTCGACGGGGTTGTCGTCGAGAAAGACCATCGCATCGAGACCGAGCGACAACTCGCGCGCGATGGCCTCGATGTTGGTCGCCTTGTCGTTCCAGTTGGCTTGAAACACTGCGATGTGGTCCTCGCGCAGCAGCATCTCCGGGTGCTCCCTGAACGGACGGCGCGCGATTTCGTCGGTATTCTTGGAGGAAACGGCGAGCACGATCCCCCGATCGCGGAGCGCTAGGGCCGCGCGCTGGACGTGCAGGTGGGCTTCGCCCGTCGCGTCGCCTTGGCCAATAATGATCCCGTCGATGCCGTCGTCGCCGATGATGCCGCCCCAGACAGTATTGTCGAGATCGAGGATCAGGCACTTACGGCTCTTACCGCGCAGCGCCCCCAGCAGCCGGCACACGTGATCAGCGTAGAGCGGCAGCAGCTCACCGGCGAACGGAAGCTTGGCGAGGTTCCACAACGTGGGGTCGTGCCAGGTCGAAAGGCCCACCGTCTCCGCGATATGGGCGACGTCTAGCAGGAGATCTTCGCTGCCCGCGACGCGGCGGGCGAGCTCTCGATTCAGGTGGTCGATCGATTGACGCTCAGTGCCGGCCAGCACGAAGTCGAAATTGCCGAACAGTGACTCGACGGGCCGGGGCAGCGTCTGCATGATGCAGGCACCGGCGCCGTTCGCGCGCAAGCCTTCGCGGATCGCTTGCAGCTGCCCGAGCGAGGCTTGCACGCTCTCTTCGGCTGCGACGGGGTCGCCGGCGGCGCCCGAAAGCGGTAGTCCGCGGTGGTCGATCGCGACGAGCACGGCGTCACAGCGGGCGCGATTCACGGCCGAGCTCGGCGAGAGCGCGGATTGCATGGTTTGCCCATAGTCCGACTCCACGCACTCGAGCGCGAAGCCGTGACGAGCCGCGGTCGCGACCAGCGCTGGGCACATGAAATGCGACGTGGCGTTGCTCACGATGCCGAGCCGAAACGGCGTGAGCGGGGCGAGGCTGTGCCCGGCCGCGATCGCCCTACCGATAGCCTTGGCGAGGCGATTGAGCGCGCTCTCGTCCAAGCGATAGTTGGCAAGCTGACGGATGCGCTTGCCCAAGTCCGCCCCGCCGTCGGCTAGCTGCCGACATTGGGCGCTGAAATCCGCGGGCGGTTCCGGGAGCCACTCGAGCCGACGATACAGTTCGTTACTCATGGTTGAATCACCTCGGCCATGACCTGCGCCGCGACCTCGGCGGGCGTCTGAAATGGCGCCTTGCTGCGCTGCAGCTCCAAAAATCGGGGATCGAACGCTTCCAGCATGCGCGTCTCGGTGTAGCCGGGGCTCACGCTGCGCACGGAGAGCCACGGGTAATCGGCGGCCAGCAGCCGGAGCATGCCCGCCATCCCGTACTTGGCGATCACGTAGGCTCCCATGCCCGACGCGGCGGGGGCCGAATCGTCGCCCATAGCGCGGGTCAAGATGCCCACGACGCAGCCCGCCTTGTGCTTACGAAAGCAGCGTTTGACCAGCTCCGCCAATAATTTTTGCGGGCCGAGCACGTTGACCTGCCACTGCTCTTCCATGCTCTCGGCGGAGATCTTCCCGAACGGCGTCGGGCACAGCGGCGGCGAGCCGGCGAGAACGGCGCCGTACAACCGCGGCAGCTCGCCCAGCGTCTGGGCGGCGGCTTCGATCGACGCGTCGCTAGTCATATCGAGCGGGAGCGGCACGCCCCGATTGCGGCGCGCCACATCCATCGCTGCGTCGCGATTGCGGTGATAGCCGACCACGGGCTTGTAACCGCAGCTCGCCAGGTCAGCGCAGATCGCGGAGCCGATGCCGCCCGAGCCGCCGGACACCAAGAACCACCGCGCTTCGGAGGATTCGTCAGGTTCCAAGCACCACCTCCGCCTTGCCCTTGGCCAGTACCTTGCCGTTGGAGCGCACCACGAGCGCGAGCTCGACCATGCCGGTTGCGCGGTGCACGCTCGTGATGGTCCCCTCGGCTTCGGCTTCCTGCCCCACGAATAGGGGCCGGCGAAAGTCGAGCGAGAGGCTGCCCCAGACGCTATCTCGACCGGGGAGCTTCATGCCGATCAGCTGCGATACCTTGGCGACCAAGAGCGCGCCGTAGACGACGGGGCCGTCGTAGCCTTTGCCGCGAGCGAACGCTTCGTCGGTGTGCAGGGGATTGAAGTCGCCGGAGAGCTCGGCAAACTGACGCATCTGCTGGGCATCGACGCTGAACTCGACGCTGGCCTTGGTGCCCTCGGTCAGATCTTCGAGGCTGAGCTGACGAGCGTGGGCCATGTCAGTGCGTGGCCCGCGACTCGATCAACGTCACGAGATCGCCCACGTTACGCAGGCGTTCCACCTCGGCCGCCGAAAACTTGAGACCGAACGCCTTCTCGACGGCGATCACGAGCCGGATGTGCGTCAAGCTATCCCACTCGTCGACGTCGTCGGCGGTCAGCTCGGGGCGGACGACGATGCTCTCGTCATCGAATACGTCGTGAAAAACCTGCGTCAGCCTGGCGTAGTGTGCTTCGGTATTCATTGTTTTCTCGTTGGTGTCGTAGGAAGGGAAGCTCGGCGAGCGCCTCCGCCCAGCGCTGGGTGACGCGGGGCTTGGGGTGCACTTCGTCGCTGAAGTCGTCGTCGTCGTCTCCCTCTATGCGCAGCGCCGCGACGCCGTCGCGCGCCGTGAGCTCAGGCAGCAGCCTGGCCATCCGCTGCTCGTAGTCGGCGTGTAGGGGTGAGCCCTGCGCGTGCCAGTGGGGGATCGGCAGGTCGACCAGCACCACCTGCCCGCCGTCCGCCACGATCTCGTCGACGATACGCACGAGTCGCTCGAAGGGGGCGTCTGATAGCCGCTCCACGCCGCCCATGTAGTCGTGCCAAAAACGCAGGTAGCGGTCGCGCTCGGCTTGGCTGATAACGCGCGCATTGCGCTCCTCGTCGGTCAGCCGGTGAGGCTTGCCGGACAGTCGCTCACGCGCGATCTGGGTGGCGTTTCGAGTCAGCTGATCGAGGGTCAAATAGGGGTGAATCAGCGTGGCGCCGATGGTCAGCCAGCGCGGGGGCAGCAGGGCGACGGGGCCGTCGCCACTGCGCCGGTAGAAGCCGTAGCGGTAGCGCTCGATGTCGATGTCGGTGTCGCCGCCGTGGCGATCGGGCGTGTACCAGCGCGCGGTGTCGGACGCGAAGACGCCGTACCAAAGCCCCAGCACGAACGTGTCGCCGTGGCGAGCGGCCGGCGACTGCACCTCGTGGACTAGCTCCACGATTTGCCCAAGCTGGGTGATGTTCGAGCCGCCGACCGAGATGTTGTGCACCTCGAGCTCGGGCAGCCGGGCTTGTACCTGAGAGCGGTTGAGGCCGACCAACGCGTTGGACGCGCCCAGCACCAGTAGCTTGTCCGTCGGCGTGTCGAGCCGGCTGCGCTCCATGAACACGTACTTGGGCTCGGTGAGGTAGAGCGACGAAGACGCCTTCGTGACGTCGAGCGGTTCCTTGTCCGTCGCGCGGGGCACGGCGAGCAGGCTGATGCCGAGCAGCACCGCATAGAGCGCGATCACGGCGGCGCCCAAGCGCGCCAACTGAACCAGCAATGGTCTCATCTCAAAATGCCCGGTAGACGAACTCTGGCGCCTTATGGAAAAACGAGCTCACGGTCATGATCAGCAGCACCTGCAAGCCGAGGGCGAGGTTCTGGCCGACGAGACCGGGCTCACCGAAGCTGACGCCGCGCTTCACGCGCTCGAGCGCCCGCCCCAGCAAATCTCCAGTAAAAAACAGCATTGCGGCGCCCAGCGTCACCCCCAGGTAACCGAGCAGAACGCCGGACACGCCCAGGCGAGTGGCGATGCCGACCAGCTCCCCCAGATTCAACCACAGGCAGCTCAGGCCGAACGCGAAGTACGAAAACGTGAGGCCGCGCGACAGGTAGACGACGGTGGGGCGCTCGCCGAACGCCTTGTAGCGTGCCTTGCCGAACCGCTTGACGGCGAGCAGTTGCCACAGCTTGTTGACGCTGGCGCCCGCGCCCATGAACAGGCCGTACACCACGAACACCGAGCTTGCGCCGTGCCACACGCCCATCAGCAAGAACGTCACGAAAAAGGCGACCACGGCCAGGTAGGGCGCGAGCTTCGGCGAGCTGACGCGCGTGGCCAGCGCCTGCAGTAGCGGATTGAAGACATAGGTCCTGAACCACTGCGAGAGCGTGATGTGCCAGCGGGCCCAGAAGTCGAGGAAGCTGCGAGCGCGAAACGGGTGGTCGAAGTTCTCCGGCAGGCGTTGGCCCAGCAGCCAGCCGACGCCGATCACGATGTCCATGTAGCCGGCGAAGTTCGCGTACAGGAACACGGTGTAGAAGACAACGCTCGCCAGGTACGCGCTCAGCAGACCCGACCATGACAGCACGGTGTGGGGATCGAGCACGCGGGCCGACACGGTCGCGAACAGGTAGTTGAAAATCGCGGAAATTACCGCGAGTTTGATGAAGCCCTTGATGATGCGCGCGAAGGCACGCAAGACGCCTGCTTCACTCAGCGGCTCGGGCTCGATCTGCTGGCGGTGAAAATCGTCGTAACGTTGAATCGGGCCAGCCGTCAGGGTGAGGAAGCTCGTCGTGTAGCTCAAGAACGACAAGGGAGAGATCCGCTCCGTCAGCTCGCCCTGCTTGGCGTCGATCATCAGATGCACGACCCTGAACAGGACGTAGGAGAGGCCGACGACGGTGTAGACGACCGGCAGCTCCAGCGGGCTGGGCACGAACGCGTACTTCTTGAGCCAAACGAAGCTCGTGACGATCACGGCAAGGCCGGTCCACAGCAGCGGTGTCGAGGGCGACCGCCGCAGCACCTCGATCGCAAGGTAGCCGGCGCCGACGAACGCCAAAAACGGTAGTAACTGGAGGGGGTGACTGACGTGACTGCCGAGAAACACGGCGTTGGCCAGGAACAACAGCCACGATCGCAGTCGCGTCGAGCGGGTTGCGCTCATCAGCAGCACGACGAGCAGCACGAAGATCAGAAAGATAGGAGAGGTGAAAGCCATGCCACGTCGGTTCGAGAAAACCGGAGTCCGGCGTATGCACGTGGCGTGCGCACGCTATGTTTCGGAGCAGAAACACGACGTTGCGAGCAATGCGCTCAAAATGACGTAGGGCTAATGGCCGGCGCCCGGGGCGAAGTGCAGCGCCACGTCCTCCATGGCACGAGGCGATTTGGCGGTGCGCGGGCACACACGTACGTGCCGGTCGCACCACCTTCTCGGTATGCGAGAAACTACTAGAGGAGGGCGCTCGCGGCCCTCCGTTCGGATGTGCAGATGTGGGCGGCGGCACGACACTTGCGCATAGGTGCCGCCGTGAAGGACTCCGCAGACATCGACGACGTCGGCGCCGCCGTTGGTCTCGTTTCGGTGATTATTCCGAACTACAACTATGGCGCGTTCGTCGCGCACGCGATCGAAAGCGCCCTTTCCCTCGATTGGCCCGAAGTCGAGGTCATCGTCGTAGATGACGGATCGACTGACGATTCGCGGGACGTCATCGCGGGCTACGCGGATCGGGTGACGATCATCCACCGACCGAACGGTGGACAGATCGCGGCGTGCAACCTGGGGTTCTCGCGCTCACGTGGCAACGCGGTGGTCTTTCTCGACTCCGACGATCTGCTCGAGCCGTCGCTGATTCGGGAGGTGGCAGCCGTGTGGCGACCTGGCATCAGTAAGGTGCAGTTTCAGATGAAGGTGATCGACGCGCAGGGTCGGCCGACCGGCGCGTTCCTGCCGCAATTTGCGGTGGTTCCGACCAGCGCTGACGTGAAGCGCTGGGTCATGAACGCCGCTTGCTATCCGACGCCGCCGGGGTCCGGCAACGTCTACGCGCGCGCCTACCTCGAGAAGATCTTTCCGCTGACCGGCCCGGATCGAGCGGCCGATTCCTACTGCTTGGCGGCCGCGCCCCACCTCGGCGACGTGGTGACGGTCGCCAAGCCGTTGGTTTGCTACCGCGTGCACGGCCGCAACCAGGGCGCGATGGGTGAGCTCGACAAGCGGCGGTTCGGGTTCGAGGTCCAGCGTGCGAAAGGGCGTCTGCGCTACGCGAGGAGCTTGCCCAACGGGCAAAACCTGCCTCGCAGCGACTCCACTCTCAATCGCAGCCTGGCTTTGCTGCCGTATCGGCTCGCTTCGCTGAAGCTGCTGCCCGAAGCGCATCCGCTACCAGGCGACGCGACCTGGAAGGTGCTGCGCGATTTGGCGGTGGCGTGCTGCACGCCCCAGGGTGTTTCGCGCAAGGCTCGAGCCGCGCTCTGCGTGTGGTCGCTTTCTCTAGCTGTCGCTCCGCCACGAGTCAGCGAGCGCTTGGCCCTCTGGCGCTTTTCGTCCGCCAGTCGCCCGCAGCTCTTGAGACGAGCGCTGCGCGCGCTGGACGTCGTCAAGGCCGCCTGAAGTTCGAGGACACATGTTGAAGCGTTATCAAAACCTGGTTGGTGGCTTGCTCGGTCTGCTCGACGCCGCGATCCTGGTCGGCGCCTGGTTGGCCTCGTATTGGCTGCGGTTCTCCGCGCCGCTGGTGCCCGTAACCAAGGGCTTCCCGCCGTTTTCGGTGTACGCGTCGCTGACGCCGTTCGTGGCCTTGGTTTGGCTCTCGGTGTTCGCGGCAATGCGCGTCTACAAGCTACGGCGCCTCTTGGGGCCGTGGCACGAGGTGCAGCTCGTGTTGAAGGCCCACGCCTTCGCGCTGCTGCTGTTCATCGCGTTCACGTACCTATTCGAAGAGTACCGCTACTCCCGGCTCGTCACCGTGTACTTCGGTGCCCTGGCTGGCGCGCTACTGGTGACGGGACGACTGTTGGTACGCCGCGCGTTCCGCTCGCTCCGGGCGCGTGGCCTCAATCTGCGCCAAGTCCTGATCGTCGGTGAGGGCTCGCCGGTGGAGAGCCTGATCCAACGCTTCGAACGCTTTCCGGAGCTCGGGCTGCGCGTGCTCGGGGTCGTGACTCACGAAGATTCACCGTCCACCAGCGTGAACGGTAGGCCCGTGCTCGGACACTTCGAGCACATCGCCGAGCTGATCGAGCACACGAAGGCCGACGAAATCCTGATCGCCCTTCCTTGGTCGCAGCAAGACGAGGTGTCGCGGATCTTGGACCTGCTCAAGGACGAAACGATCGACGTGCGGCTAGTGCCGGACCTGCACGCTTACGTCACGCTCGGCTGCGAGGTCGAGGACTTCGACGGGGTGCCGGTGGTGCGCCTCAACGATTCGCCGTTGATCGGCTGGTACGCCGCCGGCAAGCGCTGCATCGACATGGTCGTCGCGGGCGTCGCGCTCGTGGCGCTCTCGCCGCTTTTGTTGCTGCTGGCGGCGTTGGTCAAGCTGACGTCTCCGGGGCCGGTGCTGTACGCGCAGGAGCGCATGGGTCTCGATGGGCGCACCTTTCGCATGCTCAAATTTCGGTCGATGCGCGTGGATGCCGAAGCCGGTAGCGGCGCGGTTTGGGCCAAGGAGCAGGACAATCGGCGTACCGTGTTCGGCACCTTGCTGAGGAAGACCAGCCTCGACGAGCTGCCGCAGCTGTGGAACGTGCTGCTCGGCGAGATGTCGCTCGTGGGCCCGCGCCCGGAGCGCCCGGTGTTCGTCCACCAGTTTCGCAAAGAGATTCCCCACTACATGCTGCGCCACAAGGTGAAAGCCGGCATCACCGGCTGGGCGCAGGTCAACGGCTGGCGCGGCAACACGTCGCTGCGGCGGCGCATCGAGTGCGACCTCTATTACATCCAGAACTGGTCGTATGCGCTCGACTTGAAAATCCTGACGCTCACGCTTTGGAAGGGGTTCGTAAACAAGAATGCCTACTAAAGAACTTGGCGCCCCGCCGGCGTTCGACAAAACGGAAGCTTCCCGCGCTCGACCCGACGCCTTCGACGTCCGTCAGCTTTGGGCGACGCTACGCCATCACTATCGCTTCGTGCTGGGCGTGGCGCTGTGCGTGTGCGCGGCCGTCATGGCCGTGACCCTCGCGTCGCACATGAAGTTCCGCTCCGTCAGCCGCCTGTATCTGGGCGAGCTCGACGAGGGCAAGGCTCCCAGCCGCAGCACGGAGGAAATCGATCTATCGGTCGGAAGCCAAGGCGTGGTCGGCAGCGAGCTGGAAATCATCCAGAGTCGCACCCTGGTCGCGAAGGCGATCTTGGACTCCGGCCTGAACGTCAACATCGACGTCTTCGGCCAGAAGCCGCCGCGCTACGGACAATGGTTGCTATCCCATCGCGACGCGGGCGCGCTCGACGTGGCCACGCGAGCGCTGCGGGCGGCCGACGCTCGCCTGACCGACGCGAATGCTCGCTCCCAAGCCTTCACGGTTCGCTTCCTATCCGCCACCGAGTACGAGGCGCGTCGCGAAGACGGCCGCGTCGCCAAGGCCCACCTGAACGAGGTTGCCGAGCTGCCGGGCGCGACGCTGCGCCTTCGACCGGGCGACGAGCGCGCACCGCGCGCCGGCGAGCAATATTCGATCGTCGTGCGGCCGCTGATGGTCGTCATCGACGAGGCCCTGGGCGCTCTGGCCGTGACCGCGCCGCGTCCGTCGCCACAGGCGCCGCCCGTCAACGTCGTCACCCTCGAATTCGCCCATGGCTCGCCGCGCATCGCGGCAAGCTTCCTCGAGCGGCTGACGGCGGCTTACCTGGCCGAGCGCCAGGAGTGGAAGGTAGAGGACGCCAGCGCGGCGGAGGCTTTCGTCGGCAACCAGCTGGATTCGATCAGGAAGAGCCTCGACGACATCCAGTCGCGTCTCGCGGAGTATCGCACGAAAAACCGCGTCGTCGTGATGGACAACGAGGCCAAGGCGATGATCGAGCAGATCGGCAAATACGAGGAGCAGCGGGTCGCCGCGCACCTCGAATCGGCGGCGCTCCACGAGGTGCAGCGGACGCTGAAGCAGCCCGATCCGCCGGTGGGCGCGTTCTTGCTGGGCGAGGCGAAAGATACGGTGCTCGAAGAGATGGCAACGTCGCTCTCGACGGCGCGCCACAAGCTGACCGACCTCGAGAGCCGCTTCAACGAGGGCGCGCCCGAGCTTCGCGATCAACGCAAGCAGGTCGAGTCCCAGCTCGAGTCGATTCGCAACTACGTCGGTAGCCGCGCCGCGCGCGCCCAAGAGAATCTCGGTACCCTCGACGCGATCATCGGTAAATTCGAGGCGCGCCTGAAGACGGTGCCGGGGGCCGAGCTCGGCCTGGTGCAGCTGTCGCGAGAAGCGGAGGTCTACAACCGCACCTACTCTTACCTGCTCGAGCGGCAGCAGCAAACCGCGATCATCAAGGCGTCGACCCTGTCCAAGAACCGCGTGCTGGACGCGCCGCAGGTCGCCTACCACGAAGATTCGCCGAAGCTCTTGCTGCGCCTGGCCAGCGCACCGCTCGGGCTGCTGTTCGGAGTGGTCGTGGTGTTGCTGCGGAGCTTGCTCGCCAGCACGTTTCAGAGCGAGGCCGACGTGCGGTCGTTCGTCGACGGGCTGCCCGTATTTGCCAGCGTCCCGTACCGCCCCAAGCGCCGCGGCGAACGTCGCGGGGTCCAGGGCGCCGGCTCGTTCGACGTGCTCGGCAGCGACACCGGCTCGTCGTTCACCGAAGCCTTCCGTGCTCTGCGCGCGAACCTCTATCGAGCCGGCGCGGCCGGGGTCGGACGCGTGCTGTTGATCACGTCTCCCAACGCGGGCGACGGCAAGACCACGTGCGCGCTCGCGCTGGCGGCGGCGCTCGCCGCCGACGGCAAGCGCGTCGTGCTGATCGACACCGATCTACGCAAGCCGAACCAGCCGCCGCCGCCCGGACCCCGCGACGCGGCGATACCGGGCCTGGGCGACGTGCTGCGCGGCCAGCACGCGTGGAACGAAGCGCTGCGGCAGGTAAGAGTGCCGTTCGGTCAGTTCTACTCGATCGCGGCTGGCGCGAGCGCGGCCCCGGAGCTGCTCTCGAGCCCGAACATGAGCGAGCTGCTCGGGCAGCTACGCCAGCATTGCGACTTCGTCCTGCTCGACGCACCGAGCTTTCCCTCCGCCTCCGACGCGATGGTGCTAGCTCCCAGCGCCGACGGCGTCCTCAGCGTGCTCCGGCTCGACAACACGTCGCGCAAGGCCGCGCTCGATCACCTGCGAAGCTTGACGATGTCGGCGCGTAGCTTCGCCATCGTGCTGAACGGGGTCGGCGCCAGCGAGGACGCGCCCGGCCAGGTCGCCCTCGTGCAGCCCGAGCCGATCCCGAAGCCGATGATGCTTTCGCGCAAGCGCGGCAGCGCCACCGGCACGCCCGCGCCCAGCTCTCCCCACGCTAGCTAAGCCATGTCCCGTTCCAATCGTGTTTTGGTGGTCATCCCGACCTTGAACGAGAGCCAGCACATCGAGCAAGTGCTGGCTACGCTGCTGGCGGACGCGGCCGTGCTCGACTTGCACGTCGTCGTCGTCGACGGCGGCAGCGACGACGGCACGCAAGCGCTCGTCCATCGACTAGCGCGCCAGCATCCGCAGCTGACGCTGCTCCACAACCCGAAGCGGATTCAAAGCAGCGGCATCAACCTGGCGGTGCGCCGCTACGGGCGTGACGCCGACGTGCTCATCCGCTGCGACGCCCACGCCATCTATCCCGAGGGCTATTGCCGGCGGCTCGTCGAGACGCTCGAGCGCACCGGCGCCGACGCCGTCGTGGTGCCGATGGATTCGCTCGGCAAGGCGCCGTTTCAGCGCGCCGTCGCCTGGGTATCGAACTCGCCGGTGGGCACCGGCGGCTCCGCGCATCGCGGCGGCCGCCGCAGCGGCTTCGTCGATCATGGGCACCACGCCGCGTTCCGCATGGCCATGTTTCGGGCCTGCGGCGGGTACGACGACAGCTTCACCCACAACGAAGACGCCGAGCTCGATTGCCGGCAGCGCGCCCTCGGCGCGCGCATCTACTTGGATAGTGAGATTCGCCTCGGCTACCATCCGCGCCACGAGCTCGGGGCGCTGTTTCGCCAGTATTTCAAATACGGGGCGGGGCGCTCGCGCACCGTGCGGCGGCACCCGACGTCCCTGCGCCTGCGTCAGCTGGCAGTGCCGGGCCACCTGCTGTTGTCGGTGCTGGCCCTGTTGACGCTGCCGTGGAGCCCGTGGCTCTTGATCTGGCCTGCGGTCTATCTGAGCGTGCTCGGGGCGTTCGCGCTGCTGCTCTGCGCCCGCCACCGCCAAGCGTGCGCGCTCTATTCGGGCCTCGCCGCGTTGGTGATGCACACGGCCTGGGCCCTCGGCTTCTTCGTCGGCCTCGTGCATCACCGGGAGCGGGTTTGGATGCGCGAGATGGCGGTCCCGCTGCGACTTCGGGTCGCGACAGGGGAAGAGTCGTGAGCGCGCCGCCGGTGAGGGTGCTGCTGGTCGACCCATCGCTGTTCACGGCGCCGTACGACGCGGCGTTGACGCAGGGACTGCTCGAGGCCGGTGTCGAGCCGACGTGGGCCGTGCGCCCGATCCGGCGCGGTGATCGCGAAGAGCTGCCGCGCCGCTACGTCGAGCCGTTCTTCTACCGCTGGGTGGAGCAGGCAACCTGGTTGCCGCGGCAGCTGCGCAGCGCGGCCAAGGGCGTCGCCCACGCCTGGGGCCTCTTGCGCTTGGTGGTGCGCGCGCTTCAGCTGCGGCCGGACGTCATCCACTTCCAATGGATCGTGGTGCCGCCCCTCGACAGCCTAGCGATCTGGGCGCTGCGTCACCTCGCGCCGGTAGTGTTGACGGTGCACGATACGGTGCCGTTCAATGGCCAGCGCATGTCGCCGTGGCAGAGCCTCGGCTTCGATCTGCCGATGAAATTGTGCGATCGAGTGATCGTTCACACCAAGGCCGGCCGCGACGCGCTGCGCGCGCGCGGCGTCGGCGACGAAAAGCTGAGCGTCATTCCTCACGGACCGCTTTCGCTGCCGGTGGCCCCTTCGCCCCGCGCGCGAACCAGCGAAGACCGCCGCTACACCTTCGTGATGTTCGGTGAGATCAAGCCGTACAAGGGCTGTGACGTCGCCGTCGAAGCGCTCGGCTTGCTGCCGACTTTGCTCCGCCGGCAGGCGCGCGTCGTGATCGCGGGCCGGCCGCGTATGGAAATGTCAGCGCTGCTCGAGCGCATCGAGGCGCTTGGCCTGTCATCGGTGGTGGAGGTGCGAGCCTTTCGCCATACCGAGCAAGAGATGGCAGATCTCTTCGCCGACGCCGACTGCTTCGTGATGCCGTACTTGCAGATTGACGCGAGCGGCGTCTACTTCTTGGTCAAGTCGCTGGGAAAGTGGCTGATCGCGAGCAAGGTCGGCATTTTCGCCGAAGATTTGCGAGAAGACGCGCAGGGCTGGCTCGTGCCGCCGGGAAGCCCCGATACGCTGGCGTTGGCGATTGCGCGCGCGATCGTCGAGCAGCCGCGCGCCAGCGGCGTGGAGGCGGGCGCGGCGTGGAGCGCGATCGGAGAAGCGACGCGCGACCTCTATCAAGAGCTCGTCCAGGAGCAAGAGCTCGTACACGAGGAAGAAGAGCTGGACTCGGCTGCGATCGAGCGTGAGGAGATCGGGTGAATCGCGCGGCCGTGGTCGGCGGTAGCCCCCAGACCCGGCGGGTGTTGCGGGTCGCGGTCGTGCTCTTACTCCTGTCGGTGACGGTGCTGGAGCGCTTCGGGGTGACCGCGGGCGCGCTGTCGGCGACGGCGGCGCTCTTGGCAATCTATCCGTTCTTGGTGGTGGCAGGCGTCGCCGGCGCGCTCTCGCTCTCGCTCGAACGCACGTTGCTCTACGTCGCATGCCTGGTGGTCGCGCTGGCAAGCACCCTCGTCAACGAGGCCAGCGTCTCGATCGGCTCGCTCGCCCTGATCGCCGTCATGTACCTGCCGTTCGTGTTCGTGCTCCGCGACGGCGCGCTGGGGCACGGTGACGCGGCGTGGATCTTCCGCAGATTCTTGGACTTGACGGCGCTGTGCGCCGTGATCGGCGTGGCGCAGTTCGCGGCGCAGCTGGTGATCCACGCCGACTGGCTGTTCGACTTCACCGCCTACATCCCGCCGTCGCTGCGCGCCAATGGCCTGTTCAACACGGTGATTCCGATCGGCTCGCTCAACAAGTCCAATGGCTTCTTCTTCCGCGAGCCTTCCGGCTACTCGTACTTGATGGCGCTGGGGCTCGTCGCCGAGAGCGTGTCGTTCAAGCGGCCTCAGCGGCTGGCGTGCCTCGGCCTCGCCTTGCTCCTGACCTACTCTGGTACCGGTATTTTGGCGCTGCTGATCGCGATGCTGCACCCGTTTGGCGCGAAGACGGTCCTGCGCCTGTCGATCGTCGCCTGCGTCTTCGCCTTGGTTTTCTGGTTGTTCGGAGATGCGCTCAACCTGTCGTTCACCCTCGGCCGTGTCGGCGAGTTCAACGCCGAGAGCAGCAGCGGCTACATCCGCTACATTGCCCCCGGACGTCTGCTCTCGGAGACGTTCGGCGCCAACGCATTCACGGTGTGGCTCGGCCACGGTCCGGGCACGATTCTGCGCACCGTGCGCCCGTACCAGTTTCACGACCCGACTTGGGCCAAGCTGCTGTTCGAGTATGGCGCGCTCGGGTTCTTGGCGTTCTTGGCGCTGTTTTTGGCGACGCTGCGCCGACCCGGGTTGCCGCTGCAGCTGCGGGCGGCCTTGTTTTGGGGCTGGCTGATCATGGGCGGACACTTGCTGTCGCCGGAGCAAAACTATCTCACGCTCGTGCTCGTTGGCCTGACCCCGATCGGCAGCTCCATCGGCGCTGGTGCCGAGCGCCGTCACAGCCGCCCTTCCTCGGTTCCGCTGCGGACACCCGCCCTTTCGATTTGAGCCATGCAAGCATCACCGCCTCTGGTCAGCATCATCGTGACGTGCTTCAACTACGGCCGCTACGTCGCGCGCGCCATCGAGTCGGCGCTGGGGCAGACCTACCAAAACGTCGAGGTCATCGTCGTCAACGACGGCTCTCGAGACGACTCGCGCGAGGTCATCTCCCGCTACGAAGGCCGCGTGCGCGTGATCGATCAGGACAATCAGGGCTCGATCGCCGCTTACAACGCCGGCTTCGCCGCCTCCCGAGGTGAGCTGATCCTGCTGCTCGACGCCGACGATTGGCTGGAGCCACCGCTGCTGGAGCGTGTGGTGGAGGTGTGGAAGCCCGGCGTGGCCAAGGTCCAGTGGGATCTCAAGATCGTCGACGCGCGTGGCCGCGATCTGGGGAGAAAGTTCTGCAATTTCGACGCGAGCTACGACGCCCAGCGCGTGCGCGAGGCGTTCGCTCGCACGGGGACGTACCGGTGGCCGGTGTCGGTCGGAAACGCTTACGCCCGCTGGTTCGCGGAGCGCGTCTTCCCGCTATCTCCTCTGCACGGGCCGGACGGCGCCCTCAACACCGTCGCGCCTCTGTACGGCGCGGTCGTGACCATCCCCGAGCCGCTCGCCGCCTATCGGGTCCATGGCCAGAACCTCTGGTCGAACACCGGCGCCGACGCAAAGCGTCTACCGGACCGTATCGGCATGCGCCTGGCGGAGCTCGCGCTGCTCGGGCGTCACGCCGCCGAGCGCGGCGTGGAGCTGCCGAGCGAAAGCCCGATCGAGCACGAGATCGCGTTCGTGAACTATCGCATGCTGGCCCAGAAGCTGTCGCTGCCTTACACCGGCAGCGCGCGTGACACACCGCGCCAGCTGCTCGGCAGCGCGTTTCGGTTGCTGCGACGCGAGCGCTATCCACTAACGGCGCGTTTGGCGCATGGGGCGTGGTTCGGGGCGCTCTACGTCAGTCCGCCGACGGTCGCGCGCGGGCTGATGCGGCTGCGGTTCGGCCGCGGCGTCGCTCAGGGAGCGTGGGCAGACGCCAAAACTCGAGTTTTGGGGCGGCTCCGTGGACAACCGGCATGACCTCCGGGCGAGCTTCGGAGCGTCGGGTGCGCCGGCATTGGCTGCGGTTCGCGGCTGGGCTCGCGGTCGTCGCCGGCTGTCAAATTGCCAAGTCACGCGCCCCGGAGGTTCGGCTCGCTCCGCTCAAAGCGGCGCCGTCGCCGGCCGCGGTCGAGCCCTACGAGCTCGACGCGACGGAGCTGGCGCCGCCCGAGCTGCGCGCCGAGCATGCGCGGCCGCTCGAAGGCACCTCGGTTTTCGCGTTGCCGGTCGCGTCGCTGCAGCCGGAGAGAGCTTATCGCCTGACCTTCCGCGCGCGAGCGGCCGGACCTGGCGTCGCGAACGTCGCCGTCAAATTCCGGGAACCGACCCAGAAGGCGTCGTTTCGTACCTACAGCGTCGCCGTCAGCGGTGAAGCTTGGCGCGACTATTCGCTCGACCTGACCGCGCCCGTCTACAGTGCCCGCGCGGAGGTGGCCGTCGAGGCGCGCTCGGCGCGACCGTCGCTCGATGCTGTCTCGCTCAAGATGCGCGCGCCGCTGCCGCGCACCGAGCCGATCACGGCGCTGAAAGGCTCGTTCGTGCCCGACGGCTATGCGCTGGTGTTCAATGACGAATTCTCGGGCGCCGCGCTCGATACCAAGAAGTGGTTCACCCGTTACATCTATTCTTCGGAGACGCTCGATCGGCTCAACGACGAGAATCAGCGCTACACCGACAACGGCACCCACCGCGTAGCGGGCGGGGTGCTGTACCTGACGGCGAAGCGATCGAAGCTCAGCAAGCCGTCCGGCGTCAACTACGAATCGGGCATGATTCGCTCCGATTTCACGCTGCGCTACGGCTTCCTCGAGGCCCGCGTCAAGATGCCGGGCGGCCTCGGGGTTTGGCCGGCCTTTTGGATCAACTCCGACGTGTCGGCGACGGGACGGCTGAGCCACCCCCCGGAGGCGGATTTTTTCGAGTTCGTGAACAACGGCAAGGACGACCGCGTCAACGAGATCCACAGCGCCGCGACCAAGGATCCGGAGGCAGCGACCCACTTCAGCTACGAGCACCCGAGCTTTTGGCGCAGCGTGCAGAAGTACCGTGCGCCCTTCAACTTCAACGAGGGGTGGCACACGATCGGCGCGGAGTGGACCCGAAACGAGGTTTCGGTGTTCGTCGACGGTCTGAAGATCTACACGCGCAATTTCCGTTGGGTTTACAACGACGGTACCGAGGCGGGGCCGGCACACGTGCTGCTCAATCTCGCCATTGGCGGGCAATGGGCGGGGCGCTACGGCATCGACGACAGCGCGTTCCCCCAGTCGCTCGCGATCGATTGGGTGCGGGTCTACCAAAAGCCAGCGCCGTAGCCTGGGCGGCTCGCGCTCACTTACTGCTGGGATCGAACAAGCCGCGGATCGTTTGCGGCAACCGCATCACGCCTGACTCGCGCACGACTGGCTGCGACAACGAGGTCGCGATCGTGACCACCATCCGTAGCGCGACGCGCTTGCCCGGCGCCGCTTGCAGCTCCGTGCCGAGCCCCAGGCGCTGCATCACGCTCGCGAACATCTGGTCGATTTCGAGCTCGGTAGGTGACGGCAGCAAGCGTTCGAGCTCCACTGCCAGCCGACCGAGCGCGACCCCGTCGAGCCCGGACGCTTCCACGGCCGCCTCGAGCTTGTTGAAGACCAAGCTGGCGGGGTCCGAGTAGTAGGCGCCGGGGACGAGGCGACCGCGGTCCTTGCAGCGCGGGCAGGTCGGGCTCGCCGACGGTGCGTCCTGAGTGGCGACGAGCCACAGGCGCTTGCAGTCCGAGCAGTAGGCAGGATAGTGGCGCATGGGCCGATCGTAGCGGAGCATACTACGAAGCCCGAAAACCCCGAGCCTCAAGGTCGCCTCTCTCCCTCCGTTCATGGGAGCGAGAGATGGTCGAGCTGTTCAATCCCGCGGGCCTCCGCATCATCGAAGACCGTCAGGGGGCCGCGACGTACGGCTTCGTGGCGCCGCGCGTCCTCTACGCTCGGATGGTCGGCATTTTGTCTTTGGCACTGGGCGCGCGTTTCGTCCATGAGCTCGAGAGCGTCACGCGTGAGGTGACTTCGCTCGCTTCCTTCGTCGACGCCAGCGCGCTTCGTGACTTCGATCCGCTTGCGCGCGGCCAGTTTCAGGCTCTGATCGTCGCCGACCGCCGCCGATTTGCCTCGATCGCGGTGCTCACGCGCAACGCCAGGGGCCTTGTCGGGCGCGAGCTCGCGATCGATCTTGGTGAGTCAGTAGATCTCATCTACGAGCCGCTGGAGTTCGAGCGCGCGCTCTGCAATGTGGCAACATTCCCCGACCGCACCGCGAAAGACTGGGGACACGTGTGGCAGCTTCACGCACCACGCTGACTACCGGTTCCGCGCTCTGTGAGTGATCAGCCTACGGGTGCCGACCTCGTCCAGTGCGACTGTGAGGCGCGCCTGCGCGAGCGGGGCGCAGCCGTCGCGCGCGCCACGGCGCGCGCGCTCCGGAGCCGGCGATTCCTGCCTGCGGGCCGAATGCGGCAGCAGCGACAGCGACGGCCGGAACAGGCTGCCGCGCTCCGTTGGTCCGGTCGCACGAGGTGAAAAGTTTTCGCGCGATTGCAGGCGCAGTCGCTTGGAACGTTGCTTGCTTTCGACGCCGCGCATGAAGGTGCGCGGCGTGAAGTCGGTGAGCGTTGCCCGCAGGGCAGAACGGCTGCGTTGCGTGCTCGTCGAGAGCGGAGCGCCGCTGCTCGTGGAGAGCGTCCCCACCGGTTTCGACGAAACGATCGTGATCGCGGAGACGCAAGGCGAAGGCTCCAGCGCGTTCGCTCAGAGGTTCGCGGATCGACTCGCGCACCTCGAGCGCACCGGCCGGCACGTGGACGCGGTCGTCGTGCTGGTCGGTAGCCGCAACGATCCGGAGACGAGAGCCGCGCGTCGCCACCTCGTCGCAGTGCTGTCGAGCCATGCTCGAGCCCAGGGCGCGTCGTCCGAGCTCACCTTGATGACCGAGCACGACGACGACGCCGAGCAGCAGGCGGAGCTGTTCGCGCTCGCCGAAGCCGTCACCGCTCTGCCCAACGCCGAGCTCGTGCCAGTCCGGGTACGTTTTGGCCAAGCTCGGGCTGCCGAGCCGCGCCGGGTAGCGTAGCCACCGTCCGCGCGCGCTCGGCGGCGGCGAGCCTTGGCTCGGCGACCCAGGCATGACTTCATGCGCGGAGCCAGCGCGCACGGCGGCGCTCGGCTTGGCGCTCGACCGACCGGCTCGCGCTCCAGCCGAGCTGTGTGCTAGGGTCCGCCCCGTCGCTCGGGGCGCGGTTGCCCGGAACCGCTGAGAAGTACCCGTTGAACCTGATCCGGTTTGGACCGGCGTAGGGAAGCGTCGCCCAGGCCCTTCGGCGGCGTTCCCTCCTTTAGAAAACGAGAGAACAAGCTGATGGCACAGAGAAGTCTCCCCCTGCGTGGCGCCGCCAACCCGTCGAGCCTGCGCGACGGTACCAACCCTGGTTCATTCGCCAACCCCGCCCGTATCGGTGGTCCGTTGAGCTTCTCTTCGCCCGACACGCCCGGCATGCCGGCGCCGAGCGACAAGACAGCCTGGGATTTTCTTCCCGCGGGCTGGAAGCGCGACGCTGACGCCGCCGTGCCGCCGGCCGGCTTCACGCCGGTGACGCAGCTCGAATCGGCGCGGCTTGGCGTCATCACCGCCGAGATGCGAAGCGTCGCGCAGCGTGAGCCGCACCTCACCGCCGAGCAGGTTCGGGGCGAGGTCGCGGCGGGCCGGCTGATCATCCCCGCCAACAAAGTGCACCTCGGCTTTCAGCTCGAGCCGATGGCGATCGGCCGCGCGACGAAGACCAAAATCAACGCCAACATGGGCGCGTCGCCCGTCTCGTCGTCGACCAACGAAGAGGTCGAAAAGCTGCACTGGTCGGTGCGTTGGGGCGCCGACACGGTGATGGACCTGTCGACCGGCGGCAACCTCGACGAGTGCCGGGAGGCGATCGTCAAAAACTCGAAGGTGCCGATCGGCACCGTGCCGATTTATTCGATGATCATCGGCCGCAAAATCGAAGATTTGACCGAATCGGAGATCATGCGCGGCCTGCTACATCAAGCCAAGCAGGGCGTCGACTACTTCACGATTCACGCCGGTGTGCTGCGTGAGCACCTGCCGTTCGTGCAAAAGCGCTTGATCGGCATCGTGAGCCGCGGCGGTTCGCTGCTCGCGAAATGGATGCTGGTGCACGGCAAGCAAAACCCGATGTACACCCACTTCGACGAGATCTGCGACATCATGCGCGAGTACGACGTCTCGTTCTCGCTCGGTGACGGCCTGCGCCCCGGTGGTCTCGCCGACGCCAGCGATCAGGCCCAGCTGGCAGAGCTCGACACGCTCGGCGAGCTCACGGAAAAGGCATGGCGCAAGGGCTGCCAGGTGATGGTCGAGGGCCCCGGGCACGTCCCGTTCGATCAGATCGAATACAACATGAAGCTCCAGCGCAGCGTGTGCCACGGCGCGCCGTTCTACGTGCTGGGGCCGCTCGTCACCGACGTATTCCCCGGCTACGACCACATCACGAGCTGCATCGGCGCCACCGCCGCCGCGTACCACGGCGCTTCGATGCTCTGCTACGTCACCCCCAAAGAGCACGTCGGCCTGCCCAAGAAAGACGACGTGAAGCAGGGCTGCATTGCCTACAAGATCGCCGCCCACGCCGCCGACGTTGCCCTCGGCATCCCCGGCAGCCGCGACTGGGACGACGCGCTCACCAAGGCGCGCGCGGCTCTCAACTGGGAAAAGCATTTCGAGCTGGCGTTCGACGCCGACACCGCGCGCGCCTTCCACGACGAAGACCTCGACGTCGACACCGACTTTTGCGCGATGTGCGGGCACGACTGGTGCTCGGTGCGTATCTCGAAAGAAATCAACGAGTTTACGTCGGGCAAGGCGGAGGGCTTCGCGCGCGAAAAGGTCATGCTATCGCCGGCCCTGACCGCCGAGCAGCGCGAGATCCTCGAGAAGCGCGGCGTGCTCCCGCCCGAAGAGCTGCACCGGCTCGCGTCGAAGACGGCGTCCGCGGTCGGCGCCGCCAAGGGCAGCAAGGCCAACTGCCACTCCGATGTGGCCGACGACTCACGCGCCCAGCAAATCCAGGAGCAGCTCGTAAAACTGCGCGTCAAGCAAGCGCCGACCGCCGCCGAAGATTGAGCCGGCTGTCGACGATCGAGCGGCTTGGGCCCAGGCAGGACGCCGCTCGATCGTTTGGCTGCCAAGACGCAGCCAAAATCGCAGAAACTTCCGGGGCGTCCCTCGGTAGCGTCGTGTGCCGAGCTCGCAGCGGGCGCCCGCCCGAAGGTCGCGCGCCCGCTGCGCTCGACCAGAGCGACCGGGCGCCGCCACGTTGGTTTCTGCGAGGCGTGCTGCAGCTTGGCAGCCCCCGCTGGCCAGCTCGTCGAAGACGGCTATGCTGCGGCCGTGTTTTCGCTGCCCCTGGCCGAGTCGCGGCTCGCCCCATCGCTGGACGAGCCCCGGCGCGCCAGCCGCGCCACCGCCTTCGGCCTGATGCCGCAAGACCTGACGGCGCTGGACGTGCCGGCGGTGCTGGCGACGTTCGAGCGCTTGCAGCGGCCGTGGCTCTGGCAAGCGGGCGCGCCGAGCTTGAGCCGCGCCGCGCGCGCCGTGCTCGAGCCGCTCGGGCTCGAGCTGCCGCAGGTGTGCGAGCGTCATCCCTCGGAAGACGGAGCGTGCAAGCTGCTGCTGGCGGTTGGCGCTGAGCGCATCGAGGCGGTGCACATGCCGCGGGCAGTGGCGGGCGGCCGGGTGACGGTGTGCATCTCGAGCCAGGTCGGCTGCGCCATGGGTTGCAGCTTTTGCGCGACCGCCAGCATGGGCTTTCAACGACACCTGAGCGCGGGCGAGATCGTCGCGCAAGTATTGCGGGTCGTATCGGAGCTCGGGCCGCGTCAGCCGGCGGCGCTGACGTTGGTGTTCATGGGCATGGGCGAGCCGCTGCACAACTTGCCGCAGGTCGCTCGGGCGGTGCGGCTGCTGTGTCACCCGCGCGGGCTCGGTCTGTCCCCCAAGCGGATCACCGTCTCGACGTCGGGGTTGGTGCCGGAGATCGCCGAGCTCGGAGCGCTCGAGGTGCGGCCGCTGCTCGCGATCAGCTTGAACGCAACCACCGACGAGGTCCGGCGAGAGCTGATGCCGATCGGCCGTCGCTATTCGCTGCTCGAGCTGCGGCGCGCGCTCGAGGCCTATCCCCTGCGGCCGCGCGAGCGGGTCACGGTCGAGTACGTGCTCCTCGCGGGCGTGAACGACAGCCCGGACGACGCGCGGCGACTGGCGGAGTTTTGTCGCAATTTTCCGCACAATATCAACCTCATCCCCTACAACTCCCACTCCCTCGCCGCGTACCGCGCTCCCGTGGAAGCGAGCGTGGACGCGTTCGCGAGAGCGCTGCTGGCGGAGCGCCCCGCGCTCGTCACGGTGCGGCGCTCGCGCGGTCGCGACGTGCACGCGGCGTGTGGGCAGTTGGTGCAGAGCTGACCCCGGACGCGCACCTTGCTGTCGAAGATCTTCCTCTCCGTTTTGCTGTTGATCCTCGCCAGTAAGCTCGGCCTCGGTATCAAGTTGCGACAGCTGCGGCCGCGCATCGATCGCGCCGTGAATATCACTATCGTCGTGCTGGCTGTCGCCTACGTAGGGCAGCTGCTCTGGTTATTCGTCCAGAAACATACAGCCCGTTGAGGCAAAAAGCCTCGTCAACGCGTTGACGGCGAGACCCCAATCACTCCTACCGTGAGAGTGATTGCGTGCCTGCACGCAGGTAGGAGTTTTTCTATGACTATCGCTCACGTTTTCCACCCTATCGGGTGTGTCGGAGCGGCCGTATTGCTGAGAGGCTCGAAGAGATGGCGGCGGAGCGCGGACAGCGCGCCGTCCCATCGGGGTGCGGCACAACCAATGTCTAGACGTTACGGAGTTAGCGATTCCATCGACGACGGAGATGCGCACGGATTCGGCTCGCAAACGAAGCTGCGCGCGGCTCCTCGCAGCGTGCAGGTGCTGCACGACGTCGTCGTGACAGGCGTCGGAGCGGTGCTGCCGAACTGCGACACGCGCGAGATTCTCTGGCAGCAACTGCGCGACGGCGAGTCTCAGCTCGCGATCGAGCCCGATCCCGCCGACGGCATCGCCTGCGCGATCGGCCGCGTGCGCGACTTCGATTGCGAGCGTTACCTGCAGGGCGTGCCGCGCCGGCTGTACCAGGCGTGCCTGCGCGAACAACAGCTCTATCTGGCTTCGATCGTGCAAGCCGCGCGCGACGCCGGCCTCGAGCTCGGCGACTTCGCGTCGAGCACGACGGGGCTGTTCGACGGCACCTCACGTGGCAACTTCGCGCACTGGTACGAGCTGATCCACCGCAAAGTGCACGATCCGAGCAGCCGTTTCACTCCGCGCGATCTGAACTTCGGCATGCCCGGCCAAGCCGTCGGCATGGCGGCCGCGATCTTGGGGGTGCAGGGGCCGACCTTCACCTTCAACAATTCGTGCGCGTCGGGTGTGGTGGCGATCGGCAACGCGTTCCGTGAGCTGCAGGCGGGCCGCATCGAGATCGCGTTTGGCACCGGACACGACGCGGCGTTGATCGGCCCGCTCTATCAGATGTATCGAGACGCCGGGCTCGTCAGCACCGAAGCCCAGCACCCCGACCAGGCGATCCGCCCCTACGCGGGGAGCTCCGCCAACGCGTTTGGTGAAGGCGCGGTGACGTTGGTGCTGGAAACGCGCGAGCACGCCGAACGGCGCGGGGCGGTGGTGCTGGCTCAGATCGTCGCCTTTCGCCACGGCAACGGCGGAGAGCACCCCACCGACGTCGACTTCACCGGCGCGCGTCCGGCGGAGTTGATCGAGCAAAACCTGGAAGAAGCCCAGCTGACGCCCGGCGACGTGGATTTCGTGCTCGGGCACGGCAACGGCGTCCTGGCCAGCGACATCTCCGAGCTCAACTACATGAAGCGCGTGTTCGGCCGGCGCACCCGCGAGGTGCCGCTGATCTCGACCAAGCCCATTTACGGGCACACGCTGGGCGCCTCCAGCGCCTTGAACGCGGCCACCGCCGCCTTGATGCTGCACCACGACTTCGTGGTGCCGACGGTGCGGCTCGACGAGAAGCGCGTGGTGCATGGGTTCAATCACCAAGCCAACCACGGCGAGTCGCGGCCCCTGAACAGCGGATTGGTCGTGGCTTACGGCATTGGCGGTCAGAACGCGGCCTTGCTGCTGAAGAAGGCGGAGACGTGAGCGGCCCGGCGCGCGCGGGCCTGGGTTACGTGAGCGAGCTGGTCGCCGCCAGCCACGCCTATCCGAGCGAGCTGGTCGACAACGACGAGTTCCTGCGGCGCTGTCGGTTCCCGCTCGGGGCGAGCCCCGCCGACCTGGCGCGAGAGACGCGCATGCTCACGCGGCGGTGGTGCCTCCCCCACGAAAACACCGCGACCATGACGCGTGCCGCGATCGCGCGCCTGGCCGAGGAGCGCCCCGAGCTGGTGGGCGAGATCGACGCGGTGGTGGTGGCCTCCGGCACGACCATGCCGATCGCGCACCCGACCGATCCGGAAAACCGTGCCTTCGCCGACCTGTCGCCGCTCGTCTTGCAGCAGCTGGGGCGAGAGCGCGCCCTCGGGCTCGACATCAAGGCCTGCTATTGCACCGGTTTTCTGCGCGGCTTGCAGGTGGCGGACGGCCTGCTCGCCAACGCCAACTACCGCTCGGTGCTTGTCGTGGCGACCGAGCAAGGCAGTCGGTTTTCGATCGCGGACAGCAACCGATCGTCGTTCTGCTTCATCGTCGGCGACGCGGCGGGCGCGGTCGTGCTGCGCCGCGCTGCGCCCCGGCCGCGCGCCGGCATCTTGGACTACGTAGGCTACACCGACGTCGACAAGCTGGCCTGGGTCGGAATCGGTGAAGACGCGGCGTCGATCATCATGCTCGGTTCGCGGGCGGGTCAGGCGACGCAGCGCATGCTGCTCGAGTGCGCGAGCGAGCTGCTGAGCCGCAACCACCTCACGCCGCGCGACGTCAGCTGGCTACTTCCGATCCAGACTCACGCCGGCCTGCTGGACGGCGTGCGGGCCGAGCTCGGGTTCGAGTCCGAGAAGCTGCTGTGGGTCGGCGACCAGCGCGGATTTTCG